>Ga0114129_10007573_pt1 | contig 15461 bp, 13 predicted proteins | sample RhiMetdeltSRZDD1_FD_80071 | JGI IMG/M metagenome (GOLD analysis project Ga0114129, IMG submission 80071) | Populus rhizosphere microbial communities from Tennessee, USA - Rhizosphere MetaG P. deltoides SRZDD1 (version 2) (version 2) | ecosystem: Host-associated > Plants > Roots > Rhizosphere >...
GGCGAATGTCACGAAGGGGAGGGCGATGGCGCGCAAGCGCGCTATCATGGCCGCAGGACGCTCGGAGCTCAAACGAATGGAGTGGCAGGCAGACCCTCGCTTGGTCGAGGCCGCTGACGCCGGGACCGGCGTCGAGTCGAACGTCACCTTGGCCGAGACGTGGCACGCCTACGTCGAGAGCCTGGCTCCAGAGCTGCGCCCCGGGACGCTCGAGTCCTACCGCGGCTCGATGCAAAACCACGTCCTTCCCGCGCTCGGTCACGTCACGCTCGCGGAGCTGACGCCCGACCGGATCCGCGCCTTCATCGACGCGGAGCTCGGCAAGGGCGTGAGTCCGAAGACGGTGAGGAACTGCGTAGGCGTGATGCACTCCACGCTCAGCGGCCTCGTCCGCCACGGCGTCCTCCGATCCAACCCGGCGTCGATCGCGCGTGGATCGCTCCCGCTCCCGGCCCGAAAACCGAGCGCCCTCACGAAGGCTCAGCTCCGAGCGTTCCTGCAGGCGGCCACGGGCGATCGTCTCGAGGACCTGGTCCTCTTTATCGCCCTCACTGGCGTCCGGCTGCGCGAGGCCCTTGCCCTGCGCTGGTGCGAAGTCGACCTGGAGGCACGCACGGCGATCGTCCGGCGTTCGGTGAGCCTCAAGCGCAAGCACTTGCCCACGCTCCGCCTGGGTTTCCGCACGATCGACCTGGCCTTTCCCCTCGTGACTGCGCTCACGCGGCTGCGGGCGGAATCTCCGGACGCCGAGCTCGTGTTCGGCGGTCACGTCAACGCCCGGCACGTACCACAGGCCTTCCGGAGAGCCGCCGAGCGCGCGGGGCTTCCGGTCGTCAACCCCCACGTGCTCCGCCACACCTGGGCGACGACGCTCTTGGAAGCAGGGGTTCCGGTGAGCTACGTGTCCCGTTCCCTTGGACACTCCTCGACGGCCTTCACGGCGGCCATCTACGCCTCGGCTCGCCCGGCCAAAGCGGTCGAACGACCCTCGCGCCAATCTCGGCCGCTTCGGCTCCGGCCGGCACACGCGACCTCGCCCCATTCGCGCGCGCTATGATGTCGACGTGCGCCCGTAGCTCAACCGGATAGAGCGCCAGGCTTCGAACCTGGAGGCTGGGGGTTCGAGTCCCTCCGGGCGCGCCAAAGAACAGAAGACTCCAGGCGGAGCACTGACACTCTTCGTCACCGCGCCACTTCTTGTCGCCACACCAGCCCGCCAGTGTCAGCAGCGGCGCGAACTTAGCGAGCGGCACGGGCGTTGCATCATCAACCGGTGATCTTTGGAGGTTCGCCGTGGTGATGACTACTCCCAAGAGGGCGAAGCTCAAGGCGTGTCGGAAGGGCCTGCACCGATTCGCGATTGGACTGTCTCGATGCCCGGGGTGTCGGCGAGCCAGCAACAGGCGCTTCAACCGCTCGGCGAAAGGGCGAGCGCGAAACGCGAAGTACGAGCAAACCCCGGTTCGCCGCCTGCGGAACGCGCTTCGTAGCCGGAAATACCTCCAAAGCCCCCCAGAGAGAGCGAGCCTGAGAACGCGCAGAACACTTGCAGAATCGCAAGTACATGTCAGCTCATAAGATCAGCTCATAAGAAGGGTCGCGCGCCGGGGGTTCGAGTCCCTCCGGGTGCGCCAGTTGCTGCTAGCGGCCGAGCCGGAAGACGGCGCCGAGCGCGAGGCGCGGGTCGCTGTCCCAGGCTCCTTCGCCCTGCAGCAGGCGCAGGTGGACGAGGCCGCGGAGCGACCAGCGCGCGTTGAGCCGGTAGTCCACTCCGCCTCCCAGGGCCAGGCCCCAGTCCGCGTCGGCATCCTCGAGGCGGACGTCACCGCTAGTGACGGTCACGGACGTGCGAACGCTGCCGAACAGTCCTTCCGCGAAGGGCTGAAAGCGACCGTACCACCGCGTCCAACGCGCCCCGGCCAGGAGACCGATCTGGCCGAAGTCCGTGCCCGCGAACGAGCCGCCGTGAGCTGAAAGGTCGACGACCAGATTGAGCGCGTCGCCGAGCGGATAGGACCCGGAAAGGCCGAGGCCTTGCAGGTTGGCGTCCCCAGCCTCGGCGTAGGAGTACCCGGCGAACAGACTCGGGGCGTTGGACCCGCCCGCTGCCCCGCCGCGCGGCGCGGCGGAGGCGAGGCTGGCCGCAAACCCCAGGCTTGCGGCCAGCGCGAGAGCCGGCCCGCCGCGCATCACTTCTGGACCTTCACCTCGCTCGCGGTCACCTGGGCCGTGGTGCAGGACATGAGCGTGCCGCGCACATGGACCTTCGCCCCGGGCTTGACCGAGGCCTTGCACTCCGCGTCGGTCATCGTCTTGGGGGAGCCGTTGCACTTGAAGCTCGCCGAGCCGGCGTTCACGACTACGTCAGTGCTGGAGCGCCCGGTTACGCTGAGGTTGAACTGGCTGGACGAACCCGAGGTCACGTTGCCTTCGAGCTCGATGCGCTCACCCGCCTTGCCACCGTTCACCACACAGCTCGAGCCGTCGCCGTCGTCGTCGGACGCGTCGGGGTTCTCCACCTTGAGCTCAACGAGCACCAAGGTCGCGTCCGTCACCTGAACCACGATCTTGACCTCGGAGCCCTCCTCGGCGGTGACGACCACGCGGCCGATCTCGACGCCGTCGGCCAGGAAGATGAGCGTGAAGGTTCCGCTGGGGATGCCGGTGAACTGGAAGGTGCCGCTGGCGCTCACGTCGACGCTGAAGGAGGTGCCTTCCACCTTCACCGTGACCTTCTTGGCGCTGGACGCGGAGGTCTGCGTGTCGGCGGCGCTAAAGGACGTGCCTTCGCCGAGCACCACACCCTGGACGACGATCCCATTGGCGGAGGGCCCCGTGGGACTCTCGCTGCCACAGCCGACGGTGACCACGGCGGCGACCACGATGGCCGCCCACGACACCAGCATTCTGCGCTTCATCACACCCTCCGCACTTCCCGAAAACAGCATAGGGGACGAGCCAGGTCGCTCCTGTGCGTGGGGTCACTCGCGTCCTGTCACGGGCGTGAGCGGCGTCACACGGCCCGCATGCGAGCCGCGGGGCACGCCATGCGGCGTTTCGATTGTCAGCAGGAGCTCGCCGCGCGCGTGCTAGACTCGCTCTCCAGAGGGGGCTGGAGTATGAAGAAGCGCCCGACGCGCGAAGCTTACGAGCGCCCAAAGGTGATTCGGGTGCGGATCGTCTCAAGCGAGATGGCCGTGACCGGATGCAAGCTCAGGAACGGCCCCACGGGGCCCACGCTCGGCTGCCAGCGCACGGCCTGCCGCGAGCTGGGCAGCTAGCCTCGGTGGCCTCCCAAGTCGCAGGCCGCGTTCGAGAGGTGACGTTCCTGGAGTTTCGGGAGCGCGCGGCCCTCGACCGCCGCCGCATCCCGATCGAAGGCACGATCGAAACCACCTATCGCTGCAACCTGAACTGCGTCCACTGCTACGTGAACCAGCCCGCCGGCTCGCGCGACGAGCGCGAGCGCGAGCTGAGCCTCGCGCGGCTCAAGGAGCTCGTCGACGAGATCGTTGCGGAGGGCACGCTGTTCGTGCTGTTCACGGGCGGCGAGGTGCTCGTCCGCCCCGACTTCCCGGAGCTCTATCTCTACGCCCGCTCGCAAGGATTGCTGGTCACGATCTTCACCAACGGCACCTTGATCACCGACCGGATCGCCGACCTCTTCGCCGAGGCCCGGCCCGACAAGATCGAGATCACCCTGTACGGCATGACGAAGGAGACCTACGATCGCGTCACGCGCGTGCCGGGCTCCTTCGAGAAGTGCGTGGCCGGGATCCAGCGACTGGTCGACCGCGGCGTTCCGCTGACGCTCAAGACGATGGCGCTCGCCTGGAACCACCACGAGATCGAGGCGATGGAAGCCTACGCGAAGAGCCTCGGGCTGGAGTTCCGCTTCGACAGCTCGCTCAACCCGCGCGTCGACTGCGGCGCCAATCGAAACTCCGAGCTGCAGCTCGACCCCGAGCGCGCGCTCGAGCTCGACCTCGGCCGCCCAGAGCGCATGGAGGGCCTTCGCGAGTTCTGCGAGAAGTTCGCCCAGCCAGACCGCGACTATGGGGCCGAGCGCGTCTACACCTGCGGCGCCGGGCAGAGCTCGTTCACCGTCGACCCCTACGGGCGGCTGCAGATGTGCCAGCTCTCGCGCAAGAGCTACCACGATCTCAAGCAGGGCCGCTTCAGCAACGGCTGGCACGAGCTGTTTCCGATGCTGCGCGCGCGCACCTGGCAGAAGAACGAGATCTGCCGCAAGTGCAGCCTGATGGCGCTCTGCGGCAGCTGCCCCGGCGCCGCCGAGATGGAGACGGGCGACATCGAGGGGGTGGTTCCCGCTTTCTGCGAGCTCGCCCACCTGCGCGCCTTCGCGGTGATGGGGGAAGCATCGGGCCATCAACGTGACGCGACCTGCTGCTTCGGCAAGGGCGCGCTCGCGTCGCGGCCCGACGCCGAAAGCCGGGCGGCACTCGCGGGGGGCTGCGGCTCGTGCGGCCACGCCGCCCCGGAGCCCGCCGAGAAGCTGATCCAGCTCGAGCGCCGGCCGCAGCGGGCCTGAGCCCGGTGCCCCGCCGGGCGCTGCGGCTCCGCGTCGGCGGCCTGGTGTTGGCAGTCGAAGCCGAACGGCCGACTCCGGCGCTCGATCCGCCGCCTGCGCTCGGCCCGTTTCTCGTCGCGCGCGGCGGGGACATCCGCCTTCGCTACCGCGAGGGGCCGCTGCCGCCACTCACGCCGGGCGTGCCGCTCTTCGACTCGGGCGGCGTGTGGCGGGTCGAGCGCAGCCGCGGCCGCCTCGTCTACCGCTTCCACATCCCGAATCGCCGTCCGTCGCAATACAAGGCCGTCGTGATCGACGCACGGCTCGCCCGGGGGACGCTCTACTTCGACAAGGCGCCGGGCGGACCGCACTTCGCGCTCGACTACCCGCTCGACGAGCTCTTGTTCCAGCACCGGCTGGCGCGCGAGGGGGCGGTCGAGGTACACGGCTGCGGGGTGGTCTGGCGCGGGCGCACGCTGCTTTTCTGCGGCCGCTCGGGCGCGGGCAAATCCACGACTGCAAGGCTGTGGCGACGCCATGCCCGCGGGGCGCTCCTGCTCTCCGACGACCGGATCGTCCTGCGCCCCGGGCCGCGCGGCGTGCGCGCGTACGGCACGCCCTGGCACGGCGACGGCGGCTTCGCCGCGGCGGCGAGCGCGCCGCTCGGAGCGCTTTTCTTCCTGCGCCACGGTCGGACGACACGCATCAGACCGCTCCCGCGCGCCGAGGCCGCGGCGCGACTCCTCACCCGCTCTTTCCCTCCCCCCTGGGATCGCGAGGGTGTAGCGCGCGCGCTCGACGCCTGCGCCGACGCGGCGGCCCGGGTCCCTGCCTTCGAGCTGTCGTTCCGGCCGCGAAGCGAAGCGGTCGCGGCGGTGCGGGCGGTCGTGGAGCCGAAACAACGCAACAACCAGGCCAGGAAACGGACAAAAGGAAAAGAGGAAGGACGGGTCAAGACGTTCTGACGAGCCATCGGGGGGCTGAGCGCCCCCCGTGCCCCCGCTGAAATCCCCCGCTGAAATCCCCCCATGTGCCGCTAGCATCTATACTGCTAACTCCCCCACGTGGAGCGCCTGTCACCGATGAACGAGCCCGAGCGCCGGGTCTACTCGACTCGCCGCCTGCGTATTGTCGTCGCGCTGCTGACGATCATCTTCCTGCCGATCGTGATCGGCGCCTCGCTGCTGATCTACCAGTACCTGCGCTTCAGCGTGATGGTGGAGCAGCGTCTTTCGGGTGAGAAGGGGCGGCTGCCGGCGCGCGTCTACGCGCGGCCGTTTGTGCTGCGCCCGGGGCTGCAGCTCACGCCCGAGGGGCTCGTCCAGGTGCTGAACCGCCTGCGCTATGCCGAGCGCGAGGTGCCCGCCGAGGCCGGGCAATTCGCCGTCTCGCCGACGGAAGTCACGCTTTTTCCGCGCCCGGTCGTGGATGGCGCGCAGGAGCCGCTCGTGGTGGCGTTCGCGACCGACAAGCAAAAGGTCACGCGCGTGCGCGAAATCCGCAGCCGCTCGAAGAAGCGCGTCACGGAGCAGGCGCTCGAGCCCGAGCTCATCACCTATCTCTACGGGGAGGACCGCGAGAAGCGGCGGCACGTGCGCTTCGAGGAGCTGCCCGACCACCTGGTGGGTGCGGTGCTCGCGATCGAGGACCGGCGTTTCTTCAGCCACCCCGGGCTGGACCCGCTCGCACTGCTGGCCGCAATCATCCGCAACCTGCGCACGGATAGCGCGATCCCGCACGGCGCCAGCACCATCACGCAGCAGCTCTGCAAGAACTTCTTTCTGAGGCGCGCCGACGAGCGCGGCTTCCGCAGCGCCGAGCGCAGCTACAAGCGCAAGGCGCAGGAGGCGTTGCTGGCGTTCGTGCTCGAGCGCCGCGCCAGCAAGCAGGAGATCCTCGAGATGTACCTGAACGAGGTCTACTTGGGCCAGTCGGGCTCGTTCGGGATCAACGGTGTCGGCGAGGCGGCGCGCAGCTACTTCGGCAAGGACGTCACCAACCTGAGCGTGCCCGAGGCGGCGCTGATCGCGGGACTGATTCAGTCGCCCAATCCCTACAACCCCTTTCGCCACCAGAAACGGGCGACCGACCGCCGCAACGAGGTGGTGCGCGCGATGCAGGAAGCGGGCTTCATCGACAAGGCCGCGATGGAGACGGCGCTCCAGGCACCGCTTTTGGTCGAGCGCCCGAGCGTCGACACCACCGACGCGCCCTACTTCGTCGACCTCGTCGGCCAGCAGCTGTCGGAGCGCTACGAGGCGAAGGACCTCACGACGCAGAACCTCTCGATCTACACGACGCTCGACCTGCACCTGCAAGGTCTCGCGCAGCAGGCGCTCGAGCACGGGCTCGACCGGGTCCAGGAGCTCATCAAGAAGCGAACCAAGGCGACCGTGCAGGGAAGCCTGATCGCGATCGAGCCGGCCAGCGGCCGGCTCGTGGCGCTCGTCGGGGGTCGCTCCTACGGCCGCAGCCAGTACAACCGCGTGATGCAGGCGCGCCGCCAGCCGGGAAGCACCTTCAAGCCGTTCGTGTACCTCACAGCCTTCGAGGCCACCTTCGACGACCCGAGCCTGCCCCCGATCACGCCCGCGACGGTCGTCGAGGACTCGCCCGCGGTGTTTTTCTACGAGGACAAGGAGTACATCCCGACCAACTACGAGAACGACTACCTCGGGATGGTGACGCTTCGTACGGCACTCGCGCGCAGCCTGAACGTGGCCACCGTGAAGGTGGCCGAGATGGTCGGCTACGACCGCGTCGCAAATCTGTGGTCGGAGAAGCTCGGGATCGGGGCGCCGATCCACCCCTACCCGGCGATAGCGCTCGGGTCGTTCGAGGCGACGCCGTTCGAGTTGGCGAGCGCCTACAACGTGATCGCGACCGGCGGGCTCAAGGTCGAGCCGGTCACGATCTTGAGCGTGACCGACCTGCAAAACGCCGTGCTCGAGCAGCACCAGAGCCCACCCCCCGAACGCGTGCTGCACGCGGAGTCGGCCTACCTGGTGACCGACATGATGAAGAGCGTGCTCCGCGAGGGCACGGCCGCCGGGGCGGCTGGAATGGGGTTCACCGCCGAGGCCGCCGGCAAGACCGGCACCACCAACGACTACCGCGACGCGTGGTTCGCCGGCTTCACCCCGGACCTGCTGTGCGTCGTCTGGGTGGGCTTCGACGACAACACGCCCGTCGGCCTGTCGGGCACGCGTGCGGCCTTGCCGATCTGGGTCGATTTCATGAAGGCGGCCATCGCCGGACGGCCCCCAACCCGCTTTTCGTCCCCGCCGGAGGGCATCGTCTTCGTCGAGATCGACCGCGACACGGGGCTGCTCGCGCAGCCCGACTGCCCACGCAAGCGCTTCGAGGTGTTCGTGGCCGGGACCGAGCCGCGCGAGCCCTGCGGCATTCATTGAAAATAGTGGCTTGGGGGCTTGCAGACCCCTTGTGCTCCTCGGCCCGCAGCGCTAACCTTGGAACTTAACCCTCGAGGCCCAAGTTCTCTGGAAGGATCGCAAAGCCATGCATGTTCCCCCTCCTGCCGGTATCAAGGTCGCGTCCGTCTTCGGATTGTCAGCTCTCCTGCTCACGTCGTGCGGTGATAGTACCAAGCCGGCGTGGCCGACCAACCAGCCAACGACTGTAGTCCCGACGGCGAACCCCACAACGCCACCCAGCAGCGGCGGTAGCAGTTTCTACGACGCGAGCTGCGCCTTGGGGCAGGGGGACCCCGGAGCGACCTGCGAGCGCACGCGCGAGCGGCTGTTGAACGTGTACGAGGACGTGCTCAACCAGCTGATCGAGCAGAAGCCTCTGATCTTCGACCTCCAGGACGAAGCACAACCCGGCACCAGGGCCTATCTGGTCAAGGACAAAGAGGCCTACATGGAGGGGATCGTCGCGAACCTCCGCGCGGGCGGCCTGTGCGCGGAGCGCGATCCCGACGACGGCCAGCAGCAGACGATCCGGCTCAAGAGCGAAAGCGACTTCTCCGAGAACTACGACGTGCTGCTCGCGAGCGGGCACATGCGCCGGGGCCTCGGGGCATATCGCTCGAGCTGCACACCGTCGAGCTTCCCGGTCCAGCGCTCGGAGGAGGCACCGCCGATCGGCAGCGGCTGCGGCCGTCCCTACCCGCCGCCAGTCACCCGCTTCAACTGCAAGATCCACATCCGGGGCCCCGAGTACTACACCCTCGACTCGACGCCGATCGTCGGACACGACTCCGCGTACTGCGCCGCGATCGGCTACACCGACGGGCGCTCGCTCTGCCCCGTCCGACCGGAGGGCGCCTCCGATCGCGAGGCCTGCGAGAACTGGCGCGTGGGCAAGGCCGTGGACACCGGCCGCGGCGGACCGACCTGGCGTAAGGCCGACGGCAGCTTCTGCACGGGCAAGGAGAGCGGCTGCCAGAACCACCCGAACACCCAGTACTCGCTCTGGACCTTCGTCCCCGGCAGCTATACGGTGAGCGCGGAAAACGGGGTGTCCTGCACGGTCAGCCACTGAGTCGGGCACTCCGCCCTTGACCCCCCGGCGGGCCGCCCGCTATTCTTGCGCTTGCCCGCAAGGGCGCTTAACTCAGCGGTAGAGTGCCACCTTCACACGGTGGAAGTCGTAGGTTCGAATCCTACAGCGCCCACCACTTGCCCGAGCCATCCCCCCGCGAAGCCCGCGCGACGCAGCCCCCGCTCGACGGACGGACAGCGCCGCATCAGACGCCAGAGTAGTTCCGAGCGCTGGTTCTCGATCATGAGCACGATCGGTCCCTGGTCGAGGCCGTAGTATCCGGAGGAGATCCAACCGTTCGTGTTGCGGCCGGGAAAGGTCGGATTGAGGCTGCACTTGAAGCCGTAGTGGCTGACCATCTGCGGGAAGGCACGATCGAAGTGACGAAGAGTCGGCAGGACGATCTCGGGCGCGAAAGGCAGGGAAGCAGCGGCTGCCCACGGAGAGAGCGTGCCGTCGTCGGGGCCATACGGTACGCCGCGCGCCTTGTAGGCGTAGAAGCGGCGCTTCACGCCCCGCACCCGGCGCCACGCGGGTCCAGGCCCGTCTGCGGAGGTAATGCCCCACGCGTGGACGCCGTAGCCGACGAATCGCCGGGGATTGCGGATCGCGTACTGCTGCTGGACGTAGGTCGCCCGGCGGCTGTTCTCGAAGTAGTCGATCCCGCGGTCGCGCATGAACTCGTCCTGGATCCCGCGGAAGTCGATCCACAGATGAGACAGCTGGTGAATGAACAGCGGAGCGCCGTGGAGGTATTCGTACCCGTAGAGCTTCTTCCACACGTAGCCCCCGGCCCAGGCCGCATAGCTGGCTTGGGGAAGCGGATGCGTGGGTGACCCGAGGCCGAGGATGTAGAGGATCAGCGCTTCGTTGTAGCCCTGCCAGCGGTAGCGGATGAACCCCCGCTCGGGCCGCCAGCCGTGGCTCACAGCGTAGCCGCCATTCAAGGCCCAGCTCCAGTCGGCTCTGGCATAGAGCTCCTTGGCGCACTCCCGGAGCTCGCGCTCCTCCGCGGCGGAGCCGTCGTAATAGGCGGCGGCCGAAAGCGCTCCAGCCAGCAGGATGGCCGTGTCGATCGTGGACAGCTCGCACTTCCAGGTTCGCCTGCCGGTCTCGATGTCGAGGAAATGGTAGAAGAAGCCCCGATAGCCGGTGGCGTCGGGTTCCGGTCCGTGAGCGCTCTCCGCGAAGAATCGCAGTGTGGTGGCGCAGCGGCGGGCGCCCTGACGGCGACTGATGAGCCCGCGCTCGACGCCAACCGGATAGCACGCCAAGGCCAGCCCGACTGCGGCGATGCTGGAGGGCGCACCCTTTCGCGTGTTGTCCGGCACCAGCCCGTTATCGGGATTCGCCTCCTTCCAGAAGTACTGGAAGGTGTCCCGCTGCAGTCGATCCAGGTAACGCCAGTCCGCCCGCGTCAGGGTCATGGCAACCCTATTGTTATGATGCACTGAATGACCGCCACCGCTCATGAGTCGCATCCCGCGCGCCAGTATCGCTATTACGACCTCGTGATGGCGGCCTTCGTCACGGTGCTGCTGTGCGCGAACTTGATCGGCGCCGCCAAGGTCGCCCAGCTCGGCAGCATTACATTCAACTCGGGCGTGCTGTTCTTCCCGGTGAGCTACATCTTCGGCGACATCCTGACCGAAGTGTACGGCTACGCCCGCGCCCGTAAGGTCGTCTGGGCGGGCTTCGGCGCGCTCGCATTCGCGTCGTTCATGAGCTGGGCGACGCTCGCGTTCCCGCCGGCCGCGGGCTGGCCGCACCAGGCGGCCTACGAGACGGTGTTCGGCGGCACGCCGCGGATCGTGGCGGCCTCGCTCGTCGCCTACTTCAGCGGCGAGTTCTGCAACTCCTATGTCCTCGCCAAGCTCAAGCTGCTCACCTCCGGCCGCTTGTTGTGGAGCCGGACGATCGGCTCGACGATCCTCGGCGAGGCGGTCGACTCTGCGATCTTCTACCCGCTCGCCTTCATGGGAGTGTGGTCGACCGAGCTCGTGGTGCGCGTGATGATCACGAACTACGTGCTCAAGGTGCTATGGGAGATGCTGATGACTCCCTTCACCTACCGGATCGTGAACTTCCTGAAACGTGCCGAGGCCGAGGACTACTTCGACCGCGACACCGACTTCACGCCGTTCTCACTACGAACGGACTGAGAGAACGGCGTACATTCGCCTTCTTTGAATTGGGGGGCTTCGCCCCCCAAACCCCCCGTATCGGCAAGGGCTCCGGGGCAGGTATGGTGCCTGGCTCGTGGCTCTTCGTGCTCGTGGCTCCTCAAGGATGCGCTTGGAGGGGGACGAAACGGGGTTTCTTGGCTCAGTCGAAGTCCGTGGGTCGGCTCGGGTCATCGTGGTGGGCCCAGGCGAGCGCGATCTGGCCCGGGGTGGTGCGGTCGAGGTCGAGCTCCGGGATCGCCGTGCGCGCGAAGAAGCCGACCTCGTCGATCTCGTGGCAGGTCGCGGCGGAGCCGCCCTCGAGCCGGCAGCCGATCAGCACTTTGTAGGTGTAGTCGATGGACGGCGGGTGCTCGTGACAGGCCTTGTCGAGCAGCGCCAGGAGCTTCGTCGCGCGCACGCGGTAGCCGCTCTCCTCGAGCGTCTCGCGCACGGCCGCCGCGCCTGGCGTATCGCCGACGTCGGCCCAGCCGCCCGGAAAGGTGAAGCGACCGCTCCGCCGCTCGCGCACCAGCAGCAGCTCGTCGGCGCGGAACACGACGGCCCGCACGTCGACCTTGGGCGTGGGATAGCCGAGCCCCGAGGCGAACGTCACCTGGATCTCGGATGGGGACACGCCCAGGCCGCTCGCCGCCACCTCGACCGCGATCCCGCGCAGCTCCAGATAGCGCTCGCGGTCGTAGGGATCGCGCGCGTAGGCCAGCCCCGTCTGCGCGATCGCCTGGACGCGCTCGGCGAAACGCAACCAGGCGGGCCGCGCGCCCGTCACTTCGCGGAGGCGCGGGTGGTCGCGGCGCGTGCGAGCTCGTCGTCGATCACCTGCTGGAACGCCTCGAACGGCTGCGCGCCGACGAGCGGCCGGCCGTTCACGAAGAACGCGGGAGTGCCCGAGACGCCGTACGTCTGGCCGGCCTCCAGGTCGCGCCCGACGAGCCCCGCGTGGCGGCCCGAGTCGAGGCAGCTCGCGAAGCCCGAGGCGTCGAGGCCGAGCGCCTGGGCGTGCTCCTTGAGCTCGGCCACCTGGAGCTTCGACGTGTTCTCCCACAGCCGGTCGTGCATCTGCCAGAAGCGGTCCTGCTCGCCGGCGCAGGCGGCGGCCTCGCCGGCCTTCTGCGCCTGGGGATGGAAATCGAGCGGAAAATGGCGGAAGGCGAAACGCACCCGGTCGCCATACACCTCGCGCACGCGGTTGACCGTGGGCCGGGCGCGCACGCAGAAGGGACACTGGAAGTCCGAGAACTCCACGATCGTGACCGGCGCCTTCGGGTTGCCGCGTAGCGGCGCCCCGGCCAGCTCCACGGGCACGCGATAGGGCTCGAGCAGCACCTTCACGGCGTACTTCGCCCGCAGCTCGCGGGCGAAGGCGTTACGCCGCTCGCCCTGGCGCTGCTGGATCAGGCTGCTGCGGATCTGCTCGAGCGCCTCCGCTTCGCTTTTGGTCCCGAAGCGGGCCTTGTTGGCGGCGTAGACCGACTTGAGCTCCGCGTCGGGGACGGAGACCTTGCCGGTCACCTCGGCCTGGTCCAGCGCCTCCGGCGTCATGCCGCGGGCCGCGGCTTCCTTCTCGATCAAGCTGCGTGCGATCAGCGCTTCGAGCGCCTGGCTGCGGAGCTGATGCTCGCGCGCGCGCAGGTCCATGAGCTGCGGGCGCACCAGGCCGTCCACCTCCGCGAGCTCGATCGGCGTGCCGGCCACGGTGGCGGCAACCGAGCCCGCCGGCACGGGCGGAGCTCCCGCCTGCGCCAGCACGTCGGAGCCACCGAGTGCGATCGTGAGTGCGAGTACGTTCGTCAAAGCCGCGCGACAGTCCATAAGCCCCTCTTCCCCGCCGAACGCCGGCCTACGAACACCCGAGACGCGGCGCGACCCACTCATGGTACAACGCGCTCATGCGAATCTCACGCCCCGCGGCCCCGCTGATCCCCCTGCTCCTGGCGCTCCCCGTGATTCCCGGGGTCGCCGGCCCTGCCGGCCCCGAGCCCGGCCCCGTGCCGGCCGGGCAGCAGGCCCTGCTCGCCCACGAGAAGGAGATCGACGCGCTCATCGCCCGGATGACGCTCGAGGAGAAGGTCGGGCAGATGACGCAGCCCGACCAGATGTACCTCGCAGCGCCCGGCGACGTCGCGACCTATCACCTGGGGTCGCTGCTCTCCGGAGGCGACTCGGACCCCAAGCGCTCCAACTCCTTCGACGACTGGCGCGAGATGATCGACGGCTACCACGCCGAGGTGCGGAAGTCACGGCTGCAGATCCCGCTGCTCTACGGCGTCGACGCCGTCCACGGCCACAACAATGTGGTGGGCGCCGTGGTTTTTCCGCATGAGATCGCCTTGGGCGCTACGCGCGACCAGGCCCTCGTCGAGGAGGTCGCCCGCATCACCGCCAAGGAGGTCCGCGCCACCGGCGCCAACTGGACCTTCGCACCCTGCGTCACGGTGCCGCGCGACGAGCGCTGGGGACGCAGCTACGAGGGGTTCGCCGAGGACACGACGCTCGTGCGGGAGCTGGGAGCGGCCGCAGTGCGCGGCTTGCAAGGCAAGAGCCTCGCCGATCCGCTGCGGGTGGCAGCGTGCGCCAAGCATTACGTGGGCGACGGCGGCACGGTCTGGGGAACCGGCCGCCGCGACGAGAAAAGCCCCGACAAGGGCGGCCGACTCGACCAGGGAGACGTGCGGGCGGACGAAGCCAGCTTGCGCCAAATCCACCTCGCCCCCTACGCCGACGCGATCGCGGCTGGCGTTGCGACGATCATGCCCTCCTACTCGAGCTGGAACGGGGAGAAATGCTCGGGCAGCCGGCGGCTGCTCACCGAGATCCTGAAACAGGAGCTCGGCTTCCAGGGCTTCCTGATCTCGGACTACGCGGCGATCGACCAGCTGCCGGGCGACTACAGGAGCGACGTGAAGCAGTCGATCGCTGCGGGCATGGACATGGTGATGGTGCCGCAGAAGTACCAGGAGTTCATCGCCACGCTCAAGAGCCTGGTCGAGGCGGGCGAGCTCGACAAGGCGCGCATCGACGACGCGGTGCGGAGGATCCTGCGTGTGAAGTTCGCGATGGGCTTGAAGCCGGGAACGAGCACCGCGTCGGACGCCGCGCTCAAGGCGAGCTTCGGCTCGGCCGAGCATCGCGCGGTGGCCCGTCGCGCGGTCCGCGAGTCGCTGGTGCTGCTGAAGAACGAGAAGCGCGCGCTGCCGCTCGCCAAGAACCTGAAGCGCCTCCACGTGGCCGGCCGCGGAGCCGACGACATGCCGATGCAGGCCGGCGGCTGGACGGTCTACTGGCAGGGCCTGCGGGTGCACGGCAAACCCGAGGCCAGCATCCCGGGCACGACGATCCTGGCGGGGATCAAGGCCGCCGTGTCGAAGGACACGAGCGTGACGTTCTCGAAGGACGGCTCGGGGGCGGAGGACGCCGACGCGGTGGTCGTGGTTGTGGGCGAGGAACCCTACGCCGAGTTCGAGGGCGACCGCAGCGATCTCTCGCTCGGGCAGGTGGACCGGGACACGATCGCTGCCGCGCGCAGGGCCGGCAAGCCGCTGGTGGTCGTGCTGCTCTCGGGCCGGCCGATGATCGTCACCGACGAGCTCAGCCAGTCCGACGCTTTCGTAGCGGCGTGGCTGCCCGGAAGCGAGGGCGCCGGCGTCGCCGACGTGCTGTTCGGCGACCACAAGCCCAAGGGGAAGCTGCCGATGTCCTGGCCGCGTACGATGGCGCAGATCCCGACGAACGTCGGCGACGCCGAGTACGACCCGCTGTTCAAGTACGGATACGGGTTGACGTACTGACGCTAGCGGGGGCACGGGGGGCGCTCAGCCCCCCGTAAGACCAGTCCTGGAAGTCCGTCGGCACGGTCGTCGGTCTCAACCCGGTCGTTTGGTTTTATAGAACGATCGCCGACCTCGCCGGTCGCGATCGAGCCAGACCTCGAGGCCCTGGGCGTTGAGCTCGACGTCCAGGGAGACGAGCGCATCGACGGCTTCGGTCGTGAGCGGCGTGCCGTGGTCGCGAATCCAGCCGTGGACCAGCTCACGCACGCCGCTGCGCAGGCGGGCGGCCCGGTCCGGCTGGCCGTCGGCGGCGCGACCGAGCGTGACGAACTCGCCGATCTGGCGACGCAGGTCCGCCGCCAGCCGCTCGACCTCGGTCACCTCCGAGTAGTGCGTGAGCAACATCGCCCGCGGCCGGAAGCCGAGCAGGCGGTCGATCGAGGCCACGAGCGCCTCGGGCTCGAACTGAAC
>Ga0114129_10007574_pt1 | contig 15458 bp, 13 predicted proteins | sample RhiMetdeltSRZDD1_FD_80071 | JGI IMG/M metagenome (GOLD analysis project Ga0114129, IMG submission 80071) | Populus rhizosphere microbial communities from Tennessee, USA - Rhizosphere MetaG P. deltoides SRZDD1 (version 2) (version 2) | ecosystem: Host-associated > Plants > Roots > Rhizosphere >...
AGCTTCGCTTTTTGCGCGAGCGACCGGCTGCGCAGCGTGGAGCCGATCACCGTCAGCCTTCGCGAGAGCAGCGCGCCGAGGTCGAGCGTTCCCTTCGACCCGCCCATCGTCGAGATGCAGCACAGGCGGCCGTGCAGGGCGAGCGCGGCGACGTTCGCCTCCAGGTAAGCCGCGCCCACCAGGTCGAAGATCAGATCGGCTCCCCGGCCTGCGGCGGCGCGGACGGCCTGCGAAAGGCCGGTCGGGACCTGGTCGCGTCCGAGGACGTGCGTGGCGCCCAGCTCGAGGCAAGCAGCGTGCTTCGTCGGCGACGCCGTGGCGAGCACGGTCGCCGCGACGCCGCGGCACAGTTGCAACGCCGCCGAGCCCACGCCGCTCGCGGCGGCGTGCACGACGGCCACCTCGCCGCGCAGAAGCCTCCCGAGCAGGAACAGGTTGAGCCACGCGGTCAGGAACGCTTCGGGGATCGCCGCGGCGTGCGCGAAGTCCATGCCGGCCGGCACCGGCATCGCTTGCGCCGCGGGAACGCGCGCGAGCTCCGCATATCCGCCGCCCGCGAGCAGGGCCATGACCCTGTCGCCCCGCTGGAACGGAGGGGCGGGCTCCACGACCTCGCCGGCGATCTCGAGCCCGAGCGTCTCGGGCTCGCCCGGCGGAGGAGGGTAGCGCCCCATCCGTTGCAGGACGTCGGCGCGGTTCACGCCGGCGGCGTGGACGCGGACGAGGAGGTCGCCGGGCACAGGCCGCGGATCCGGGACCTCCTGCAGCTCCAGCACCTCGGGGCCGCCGGGTGCTTTCACGACGATGGCGCGCATGTCCGCCGCCGATGATAGAGGAAGCGCGATGCCGTTGCGCGTCTACGATGACCGGGGCCGGGAGCTCTTGTTCATCCGCCCGCCCCACCGGGTGGTCTCGCTCGTCCCCAGCGACACCCTCAACGTGTTCGCGCTCGGCGCCCGCGATCGCCTGGTCGGGCGCACCCGGTACTGCGTCGCGCCGGAAGGCGAGGTCGATGCGTTGCCGGTCGTCGGCGGGACGAAGGACGTGGACGTCCGCGCGGTCGCGCAGCTGGAACCCGACCTGGTGCTCTGCAACCAAGAGGAGAATTCGCGCGCGCACGTCGAGCAACTGGCGAAGATGCAGGTCCCGGTGCTGGTGGCGTTCCCCCGCACCGTGGCGGACGGACTTGCGCACCTGGCGCGCCTCGCGCGCATCCTGGGCGTCGAGCAGGGTTCGCGCGACTTGCTCCGCCGCGGCCTGCGTTCGGTGCGCGCCCTGCAGGAAGAAGCGAGGAATCCGATCGCGACCTTCGTGCCCATCTGGATGGATCCGCTCATGACGGTGAACGCCGACACGTTCATCAGCGATGCGCTGGCGCTCGCCGGCGGCGGCAACGTGTTCTCCGATCGCGAGCGGCGCTATCCGCTGCAGGCCGATCTCGGCACGGCGGACCCGCGGCCCGCGGGCGATCGCGATACGCGCTACCCGCGCGTCAGCCTCGAGGAGGTGGCGGCGCGCGCGCCGGGGCTGATCTTGCTGCCGGACGAGCCACATCCCTTCACCCAGGCAGACGCGCAGGCGCTCCGCTCGCGCATACCGGCCGCCAAGGTCGTCTTCTGCAGCGGGCGCGATCTGTCCTGGTACGGCGCGCAGAGCATCGAGGGTCTTCCACGATTGCGCGCCCTGCTCGATTCGCTGCGGTAACCTCTCCCGATGCGCCGGATCGCCGTCCTCGTCTGCGCGATTTCGTTGCCCGCCGCCGCGTACAACGAGGCGATCCACGCGATGCTCACCCGCCGCGCGTTCGCGGGCCGCGACGCCTGGCTCGCGGAGACGCTCGCGCCGCCGACTCGAGCCGATCTCGACGCCTTCCGCGGCTCGTTCTGGCGCGCGGCTTCGCGCGCGCCGGATCCCACCGTGCGGGCGAAGTTCCTCGCGCGCTGGCCGTCGGAGCAGTCCTTCACCGCCTGGGACTTCAAAGAGCTGTTCATGCTCGATCCCGCCGCCGTCGTGCACGGGTTCGACCTCGTCGACGCGGAGCCGATGCGCCGGGGCGATCTGCTCGCCGCCGCGAGCCGCTGGCCCGACGACGACGAGCGCAACCGCCACCGCTATCTGCGCGGGCCCGATCACGCGATCGTCCGCGCCGGGGACGGCTCGCCGCTGCCGTACGATCCCGCCACGCTCGACTTCGGAAGCCTGACGGGGACGACGAGCCAGGGGCATGCACACTACGGCCTGGTGGAAGGGCCGCTCAGCGACGATCCGGAGGTGCTGAAGAAGGAGCCATGGCGGTTCGCGGTGCCGCCCAGCGCCCACGCGTACGGCGCCGAGATGGCGCAGCTCTATACCGACCTCGCGCTGCTCGCGGAGTCCTCCCCTCTGCAATCGCGCGAATGGCTCGCCGCCTGCTTCGCCGGCGCGGCCTTCCATCACATCGAGGACGTGGCGAACCAGATCCACACCGTCCAGGTCGGGATCTACGAGTTCTTCCGCGACGCCTGGCTCCAATCGAAGCTGCGCGACGTCCGCACTCTGGGCGGCCTCTTCGGGGAACGGCGTACGCTGCGCCAGATCGGCGTCCGCCTGGTCGCCAACCACCACCTGTTCTCCGAAGACCTGTTCGCGAAGCGAGTTGCCGCGTCCGCGCCGGAGGTACGCGGCGCACTCGAGGCCCTGGATCGCGACGACGAGGCGCTCACTGCGAAGGTGCGCCCGGGCGCGGATTCCGGCCGCGCGATCGCGCAGGCGACCATCGATCTGTCCAGCCGCGAGGGAAGCGAGGTGTACCGGCTCGCCTATCGGCTCACCGCGAAGACGCTGCGCGACGGGATGGGGCACGAGTACGACGGAGCCAAGGGCGACGATCCCGACCGGTTCCTCCGCCCCGACCCGGGCGCGCTCGCCGCCTTCTACGAGCTGGAAGGGCGCGGGCTGCGCCGCGCGACCACGGCGCTGCGGCTCTGGCAATCCCGATTCGATGCGCGCGCCACCGGCGGAGGCGAGGGGGCGGCGCAGCGCGCGCTCGCCCTGCTCCTGCCGTACCACGCCGCCGCCGCCGCGCGCCGCGCCGCGTACCGCCCGCACGACGAGGAGCACCCCGGCATTGCCTGGGGCTATCCGGCCGCCGCGCTCGCTCTGCTCTCCATCGGAGCGGTTGCCGCCGCGCGCCGCCGCCGCCGGGTTGCCCGCGCGTGATCAGCGGCGGCGGTTCTTCTTCTTGTTCTTCCTCTCCTGCTTGCGCTTGTCGCGCAGCTTCTTGCGCTCTTCGTCGGTGAGCTGCCGCGGCGGCTTCTGGTTGAAGCCCATCAACCTCTGGCGCGCCAGCGCCGCCGAGTGTGAGCCCTTGCCGCCCGCCGCCGGCATCGACTGCGTCATCTCCTTGGGCAGGCCGAACAGCGAGGCGATCTCCTGCGGCTCCATCCCCTTGAGCTGCTTGAGCTGCGCGAGCTGCCGGAAGCCGGGCAGTCGCGAGAGCAGGCCCATCCCCGGCCCGCCGGGGCCGCCCCCGATCTGGCGCATCACCTTCTGCATCGCGAAGAACCGATCGAGCAGCCCGCGCACGTGCTGCTTGCCCTGGCCCGAGCCCTTGGCGATGCGCTCGATGCGGTCGTCCCCGATGATCTGCGGGTTCTTGCGCTCCGCTTTCGTCATCGATCCGATCATCGCCTCGACGCGGACCAGCTCCTTGTCGTCGAACGTGATGCCTTCGGGCAGCTCGCCGAAGAGGGGAAACTTCTCCAGGAGATCGTTCACCGACCCCATCTTCTTGACCAGCTTGATCTGCTCGACGAAGTCGTGGAGGTCGAAGTTGCCGGTGAGGATCTTCTCGGCGTCCTCCTCGGCCTTCTGCTCGTCGACGACCCCCTCGAAGTCCTTCATCAAGCCGACGATGTCGCCGAAGCCGAGGATCCGGCTTGCCAGTCCCTCGGGCCGGAACTCCTCGAGCTTGTCGAGGCCCTCTCCCATGCCGATGAACTTGATCGGCTTGCCGGTGACCTCCTTGATGGAGAGCGCGGCGCCGCCGCGCGCGTCGCCGTCGAGCTTGGTGAGCACGAACCCCGAAAGCTGCAGGCGCCGGTCGAACTCGCCCGCCGTCTTCACCGCGTCCTGCCCGATCATCGCGTCGGCGACGAGCAGGATGTTCTCCGGCGCCACGCGCGACTTGATCTGCTCCAGCTCGCCCATCATCTCTTCGTCGATGGCGAGGCGGCCGGCGGTGTCGTAGAGGACGACGTCGCGGCTCTTCTGGCCCGCGAAGGAAAGGGCGTGCTGCGCCATGTCCGGCGGCTTGACGTTCTCTTCGTGGAAGACCGGGATGTCGAGCTTCTGCCCCAGCTGCTTGAGCTGCTCGACCGCGGCGGGGCGGTAGATGTCCGCGGCCACCATGAGCGGCTTCTTGCCCTGCCTCAAGAGCAGGTTGGCGAGCTTCGCGACGGTGGTCGTCTTGCCCGAGCCTTGCAGGCCGACGAGCATCACCCCCGCCGGACGCTCGCCCTTGCGCGCGAGCTCGAGCGAGGTGTCGACGGGCCCCATGAGGTTTTCCAGCTCGTCGTGACAGATCTTGATGAAGTGGTCGCCGGGCGCCACCTGCACCCTGCGGCCCTTCTTGTCGGTCGCGGTCGTCGCCACCACCTCTCCGAGCGCCTTCTCCTTGACGCGGGCGAGGAAGCGCTTGGCGACGTTGAACTCGACGTCCGCCTCGAGCAGCGCGACGCGGATGTCGCGCAGGGCGTCGTCGATGTTCGCCTCGTTCAGCTCCGCCTTGCCCGTCAGCTTGTGCTTGGCGGCGCGGAATCCCTTGGTGACTGCGTCGAGCATGGCAACGTTTCCTTCGGTACGGGCGGTCGGGCGTCATAACACACAGTCGCCGCTGGGGCATTGAGTGGAGCACACGCTCGCTGGTCTCCTTGCGAGGTTCACGTATCCCGCGATCGTGCTGCTCCTGGTGGCGGGCGGCATGGGGATCCCCGTCAGCGAGGACCTGGTCCTCCTCCTCGCCGGCGCTCTCGCGTCGCAAGGCGCGACCAGTCTGGTTCCCACGCTGCTGGTCGGGTACGGCAGCGTGATCGTCGGCGACGTCCTCATCTACCGCTGGGGCAAGAAGCTCGGTCCCAGGGCGTACGAGCACAAGCTCGTCCGCAAGGTCGTGTCGGAGGGGAGGCTGGCCAGGCTCCACCGTCACTTCGGCCGTCACGGCTTCTGGACCGTGGTCGTCGGCAGGCACACGCCCGGTCTACGGCCGGCGATCTTCTTCCTCTCCGGCGCCTCGCACGTCCGCTTCGGCAGCTTCCTGCTCGCCGACGTGTTGAGCGCGGCCGTGACGGTACCTGTCGTGGTGACGCTCGGGTATTTCTTCGGCTCGCACCTCGAGGACGTGCGGCGGCTCCTCCACCGGGTCGACTGGGGCATCGCAGCAGTCGCGCTCGTCGGTGTGGGTGTGTGGTGGTTCCTCCGCAAGCGGCGGCACCGACGCGCGGGCAATCCGCGCGACGCGGCGCCGCGGCCGGTGCGCCATGTTCGCGAAAGGACCGGCAGCAGTTCGGTGTAGGTGTCGCGGGCCTGGATCACCTCCGAACGTCTTGTGCAGCATTCCAGCGCAATGGCAATCAGGCTCGCCACCAGGCCGCCGTACCGGGTCCGCTGCGAGGAATGCGGCGGAGTGGGGACGCTGCCCCGGCACACCGTGTCGTGGTGGTGCCCGCGCGCCGACGAGGTCTCGGTGCTCGCCCCGGAGCTGCAGCGGAAGCTGCTGGCCCCCTATGCGCACCTCGCCGAGCTCGGCGACGGCAGCCCCCCGCGCGTGTTCCTGCTCGACCCGCCGGACGCCGGCGCGTAGCATGCGCGAACGAGCCCGGGTGGCGGAACGGTAGACGCGGAGCGCTTAAAACGCCCTGAGCGAAAGCTCGTGCCGGTTCGAGTCCGGCCCCGGGTAATCCAGCCGAGGCGAAGGTAGGCGATCCTGCGCCACGTACCGATAACGGTGCGTGGCCGCGCCTTATCGAAAACTGGTCGGATCCCCACCAGCATGCGAGACGTTTCGCAACTCGCTTTACAAAAAAGGGGAAGAATCATGAAGAAGGTTCTTGCATTGATCGGGGCCGCCGCGCTGGTCGCGTGCGGCTCGAACGGCGGAAGCAACGCCGCCGTCACGCACAACAGCGCCGGCACCGGCAGCAGCACGCTGCTCGTCCAGGGCGACGTCACCGCCTCGACCGTCAGCGGCGCTCCACTGACCACCTTCAGCGTCACGGTCCGCGACGGCGCGGGCAACACCGTGGGTGGCGCGACCGTGACCGTGTCGAATGCGTCGCTCACCGGCGGTTCGATCAGCCTCGCTCAGGCAGTGGCCGGCACCGGACCGTACGTCAACACCGTCGCGTCGTTTCCCACGGGCGACTTCCGCCTCGACGTCGTGAAGGGCAGCGACACCGTGCAAGGCGTGGTGGTCGGCGGCGTCGGCATGCAGACCATCAATGCGCCGAGCGTGAACTCGACCATCACGGCGAACACGGATCTCCCGGTCACCTGGACGACGCCGGCGGTCGCCAAGTCGTTCACCATCTCGACGCGCGACATGGCGTTCAGCGGCCCGGACCTGGGCGCGTACACGATCGTCGCCGCGCAGAACCCGGCGCGCCCGAACCAGCGCGTGCGCATCGACCGCGTCAACGAGGTCGAGGCGGCGGGCGCCCTCTTCGGCTCGCGCTGGCGGGTGACGTACACGGCGTCGGTCGATCCGTTCACCGTGCAGTGATCGCTCCGCGGGCGGACCCGGGTCCTCCGGGTCCGCCCCCCGGTCGTCCTCCCGCAGACCTTCCTGCCGCCGGGCACCCGGGCGAGGGAGGGCAAGTAGTACTGGCCCCGTAGAGACCGTTCCGTTATTTTCCGCGTCCCCGCGAGCAGCCGAACAGGACCGCTCGTCGCGGGCGAGGATCGCGATGGATTTCGACCGGGACTTTGGCGTCAACCAGGTATTCGTCGAAGACCAGTACGAGCGGTGGCGGGACAACCCCGGCGCCGTGGACCCCGAATGGCAGCAGTACTTCGCCCGTCTCGCCGGGCTCCCCGCGCCGCAGCCGGTGCAGACCAGCGCGCGCCTGCCGCCGGCACCGGTGACCAACGGGAACGGACGCGGCAACGGAGCCGCGGCGGCCGCGCTGCGGGCGGAAGGCGCTTTCGCGGGCGCGCTCCTCGACCTGTCGGCGGCGGCGCCCGAGGCACAGAGGCTCGACGCCGAGGAGAAGCAGGAGGCGGTCGCCGAGCTGATCAACGCCTACCGCATCCGCGGACATCTCTTCGCCAACATCGACCCCCTCGGGCTGCTCAAGCCGCCTCCTCCCGAGCTGGAGCCCGGGAACTTCGGCTTGACCCGGGAGGACCTGGGCAAGCCCTTCGCCACCGGCGATTTCCAGGTGGGCGCTCCCACGCTGCCGCTGCGCGAGATCATCGCCCGCCTCGACCGCACCTATACGCGCACCATCGGCGTCGAGTTCATGCACGGCGAGGATCCGGTCATCCGCCGCTGGCTGCAGGAACGGATGGAGTCGACCGGGAACGAGATCCAGCTCAGCCGCGAGGAGAAGCTGCGCATCCTCGCGCGCCTGACCGACGCGGAGACGCTCGAGACCTTCCTGCACAAGAAGTACATCGGCGCGAAGCGCTTCTCCCTCGAGGGGGGCGAGAGCCTCATCCCGCTGATGGACTGGCTCATCGAGGAGTTCGGCGAGCGCGGCGGCGAGGAGATCGTCATCGGCATGGCGCACCGCGGGCGCCTCAACATCCTCGCCAACATCCTCAACAAGGACCTCACCGCCATCTTCGCCGAGTTCGAGGACAAGGATGCGAAGGAGCTGATGGGCCGAGGCGACGTGAAGTACCACCTCGGCTACTCGTCCGATCGGGTGACGCGGACGGGAAAGCAGCTGCACCTCTCGCTCGCCTTCAACCCGAGCCATCTCGAGTGGGTGAACACCGTCGTGGAAGGGCGTGTCCGCGCCAAGCAGGATCGCGACGAGCCGCGCGACCCGGAGCGCAAGAAGGTGCTCCCCGTGCTGATCCACGGCGATGCCGCCTTCGCCGGGCAGGGCCTGGTCGCGGAGACGCTCAACCTCGCGAACCTTGCCGGATACACGACCGGCGGGACGATCCACATCGTCATCAACAACCAGGTGGGGTTCACCACCAATACGGAGGACGCGCGCTCGACTCCCTACTGCACCGACATCGCGCGCGTGCTGCGCGCCCCGGTCTTCCACGTCAACGGCGAGGATCCCGAGGCCGTGGTCTGGGCGGTGCAGCTCGCCGTCGACTACCGGCAGACGTTCGGGCAGGACGTCCTGATCGATCTGTATTGCTATCGCAAGTACGGCCACAACGAAGCGGACGAGCCGAGCTTCACGCAGCCCGTCATGTACCAGGTGATCCGGCAGAAGCCGCCGGCGCGGGCCATCTACGCACGCAAGCTGGCCCAGGACGGCATCGCCACCGCGCAGGAAGCGGAGGAGCTGATGCGCGCGCGCGTGCAGCAGCTCGAGGAGGAGCTGGAGCGCACGCGCAAGACGGGCGCCAAGCGCGCCGAGAGCGCCATGGCCGGCCTGTGGGCGAAGTATCGCGGCGGGCCTGCCAGCGATACGCCGGAGGTCAGCACCGCGGTGCCGCTGAGCAAGCTGCGCGACCTGTTGCGCAGCACGGCGGCCGTGCCGGCCGACTTCACGCCGCACGAGAAGATCAGAAAGCTGCTCGAGCTGCGCGAAAGGCTCGCGGAGGGCAAGGGGAACGAGCCGTTCGACTGGGCCACCGGCGAGCACCTCGCGTTCGCGTCGCTGCTCGACGGCGGCACCCCGATCCGGTTCAGCGGCCAGGACAGCCGGCGGGGCACGTTCTCGCAGCGCCACGCCGTCCTCGCCGACGTCCGCACGGGCAGCCGCTACACGCCGCTCGCGAACATCCGTCCGGGACAGGCGCGCTTCGAGATCTACGACAGTCCGCTCAGCGAAGCGGGCGTGCTCGGCTTCGACTACGGCTTCTCGCTCGACACGCCCGAGTGGCTCACCTGCTGGGAAGCGCAATTCGGCGACTTCGCCAACGGCGCACAGGTGGTCATCGACCAGTTCCTCGTCTCGGCCGAGGACAAGTGGAGGCGCCTCTCGGGCATCGTGCTGCTTTTGCCCCACGGCTTCGAGGGGCAGGGCCCCGAGCATTCGTCGGCGCGCCTCGAGCGCTTCCTGCAGCTCGCGGCCGAGGACAACGTGCAGGTCTGCAACCTCAGCACGCCGGCGCAGTACTTCCACGTGCTGCGGCGCCAGGTGCTGCGGCCGCTGCGCAAGCCGCTCGTCATCATGACGCCGAAGAGCTTGCTGCGGCACAAGCACGCCGTCTCGACGCTGAAGGACCTCTCCGAGGGAGGGTTCCAGCAGATCATCCCGGACGAGACGGTGAGCGCGCGCAAGGTGAAGCGCGTCCTGCTCAGCTCCGGCAAGGTCTATTACGACCTGCTGGCGGCGCGCGAAGCCAAGCAACGCGACGACGTCGCGCTGGTGCGCATCGAGCAGCTGTATCCGCTCGATCCGGAAGAGCTGAACGGGGCGGTTTCGCGCTACCCCGATTCGGCGAAGCTCGTCTGGGTCCAGGAAGAGCCGTTCAACGCGGGCGCCTGGTACTATCTGCGGGCACGCTACTCGCTCCGGCGCATCAGCTGCGTCAGCCGGGCGGAGAGCGCAAGCCCCGCGACGGGCAGCGCCGCCGCGCACCGGTACGAGCAGCAGCTGCTGATGGATCAGGCTTTCGGCGACTCTCCCGCAACCAGGCAGCTGGCCTAGCTACAGGAGAGCTGCCCAGCGCCCGAAGACGGTGCGCGCGAGCTCGCGCAGCCGCGGCAGCTCCGCGTCGGCGTCGGCGCGGATGTCGGCTGCGTCGGCGCCGATCTCGCGCAGCTCGTCCGCTCCGGACTGGAGCATCGCGCCCAGCACGGCCGCGTCGGTCTCGAGATGGAACTGCACACCCCAGGCGGTCTCGCCGGAACGGAACGCCTGCAGCGCAGTCGACGACGTCGCGGCGAGAGAGACCGCCTTCTCGGGAAGCGTGAACGCGTCGCCGTGCCAGTGGAACGCAGTGAACGACTGCGGCAGGCCGCCGAACAGGGCGTCTCGACGCGCGCCGGGCAGCAGCTCGACGGGGAACCAGCCGATCTCCTTGCGCCCCGCCTTGCCGACCGACCCGCCCAGAGCAGCGGCGAGCAGCTGGCTTCCCAGGCAGATGCCCAGCGTCGGCCGTTGCAGGCGGGCGGAAAGCTCGAGCAGCCGCATCTCGTCCCGCAAGTGCGGGTAGCGATCGGCCTGGTAGACGCCCATGCCGCCGCCGAGGACGACGAGGCCGTCCTCCGCCAGCTGCGCCGGGACGCGCTCGCCTGCGAAGGGGCGCACGAGCCGCAGCTCGCAACCCGACAGGGCGTCCGCCAGCGTGCCGGGCCCCTCGAACGGCTCGTGCTGTACGACGAGAACGCGCTTCACGACCGCCACAGTACACGACGCCGGCGCCCCCACCCGGCCGCGGATGCGGTACAAGGCGGGCCGTCTTTCGGGGAGGTGCCGCGTGGCACTGGGGAAGGACTTCCGCTTGCCCTTGGACGCGCGCCCCGTGCGCTACGCCGCGCACCTCGCGCCCGACCTCGAGCAGGCGCGGTTCGACGGCCGGATGGAGCTCGAAGTCCGCTTCGAGAAGCCGCGGCGGGAGCTGGTCCTCCACGCCGTCGAGCTTTCGGTCGAACGGGCGCGCGTGCGAGCAGGGCCGGGGACGGTGAAGGTGAGCGCCATCGAGCTCGACGCCGAGAGCGAGACCGTGACGCTCTCGTTCGAGGCGGAGGTTCCCGCCGGAACGGCGATCGTCGACATCGCGTGGAGCGGCAAGTTCTCTCCCGGGCTGCGCGGGCTGTACCGTGCCGGCCCGGTCGCGGTGACGCAGTTCGAAGCCGCCGACGCGCGCCGCGTCTTCCCCTGCTTCGACGAGCCCAGCTTCAAGGCGCGCTGGACGCTGCAGCTCTTGCAGGTGCCGGCCGGCGCCGCGGTGATCTCCAATGGACGCATCGCGAAGGACGAGCCGGGGGAGGGCGGCCGCCGCACCGTCGCATTCAGCGAGACGCCGCCGCTCTCCAGCTACCTGATCGCGCTGTGCGAGGGGGAGCTCGCCCCCAGCGCTCCGCTGACGGTGCGTGGCGTCCCGATCCGCACCTGGGCGGTGCCGGCGAAGCGCCACCTGACCGGGTTCGCGCAGGAATGCGCGGCGGCGGTGCTGCCACTGCTCGAGGACTACTTCGGGCAGCCGTACGCGTACGGCAAGCTCGACCAGATCGGCGTCCCGGATTTCGAGGCTGGCGCGATGGAGAACGCCGGCGCCATCACCTTCCGCGAAGTGGCTTTGCTGCTCGACCCGAAGACGGCGCCGCTCAACGTACAGAAGCGCGTCGCGGAGGTGATCACCCACGAGCTGGCGCACCAGTGGTTCGGCAATCTGGTCACCATGGTGTGGTGGGACGACCTCTGGCTCAACGAGGCCTTTGCCACCTGGATGGCCTACAAGATCGTCGACGCCTGGAAGCCGCGATGGCGCGTGTGGACGGACTTCGAGGTGGGCAAGGGGGCCGCCCTGCACCTCGACGCGCTGAAGAGCTCGCACGCCATCCGCGCAGAGGTGAAGAACGCGCAGGAGGCGGGCGAGTCCTTCGACGCCATCACCTACGAGAAGGGCGGCGCCATCCTGCGGATGATCGAAAGCTACCTCGGCGAGGAGCGCTTCCGCGAGGGCATCCGCCTCTACATGCGCCGGCATCGCGAGGCGAACGCGACGGCGGACGATCTCTGGAACGCCCTCGCCGACGCGTCGGGGCAGCCGATCCTCGAGCTCGCCAACGGCTGGATCCGACAGGTGGGCTATCCGCTGGTGGCGGTTTCGCAGCGGGGAGACCGCATCGTGCTCCGGCAACGCCGCTTCTTCGCCGATCCCGAGGCGAGGGAAGAGGGCCCTCCTACACAGTGGCTCGTTCCGATCGTGCTGCGCCTTCGCGACGAGAGCGGAGTCCACGAGCAGCGCGAGCTGTTGCGGGGGGAAGAGGCCGAGGTCGAGCTCGCGGCCGACGGCCCGTTCTGGGTGCTCGCGAATGCGGGTGCGCGAGGCTTCTACCGCGTCCGCTACGAAGAAGACCTTCTCGGACGCCTCGTCGCGGGCCTGCCCTACCTGTCCAGCGAGGAGCGGATGAGCCTGGTGTCGGACCAGTGGGCGCTGGTCCGCGCCGCCGCGGTGCCGGTCAAGAGCTTCCTCCGCCTGCTGGAAGGGATCGCTCGCCAGGAGTCGGACCATTCCGTGCTCGACGAAGTCGTCTCGCGCCTCTCCTGGATCGAGCATCGCGGTGTCTCCGACGGCGACCGGGCCGCCCTGCAGTCGTGGATCCGGAGGCTCTTCGCCGCTGCTGCCGCGGAGCTTGGGTGGGAGACTCGCGAAGGCGAGGAGGACGAGCGCCGGCTGCGCCGTGCCGCGGTGCTGCGCGCGCTGGCGATCGTCGCGCGCGATCCGCACGCGATCGAGCAGGCGAACCGCCGGTTCGGGGAGCTCGGCGGCGCGCAGGTGCAGCCCGTCGATCCGAATCTGCTCGACCTCGTGGTCGCGGCGGCGGCGCGGGTCGCGGACCGCGCGCGCTTCCTCGACTTGCGCCGCCGCGCGGAAGAGGAGATCGATCCCGCATCGAAGCGGCGCTATCTGCACGCGCTCGCGATGGTGGAACGGTCCGAGCTGGTCCCCGATGCCGTGCAGCTGTCGCTCAGCGAGGTCGTCCGCATGCAGGACTTCCCCAGCTACCTCGGCACACTGCTGGGGAACCGGGCCACGCGCGACCCCGCCTGGAGGCTCGTGCAGGACAGGTGGGCGGACGTGCGGAAGAAGGCAGACTCGCCGATGCTGCTGCGGCGGCTGGTCGAGGCGCTCGGTGCGCTCACCGAACGGCGGCACCTCCAGGAGGTGGAGGCGTTCCTCGGCGCGCATCCCATCGAAGGAGCGAAGCAGGCCATCGCGCAGACGCTGGAGCGGCTCCGCATGGACGTCTCGCTCCGCGAGCGCCTGGTGCCCGAAGTGGGAGCGTTCCTCCGCGGCTAGGCCGTCGAAACTCTGTCGCTTCAGCGACCTTTGCGGCGGGCCGACTTCCGGGTCGACCATGCGGAACGCGAAGCGCGAGCGAGGCTTGCAAGGTCGGCGCGAAGGGCGCACGTTGCCCTACATGCGCTGCGCTCTCCTGGTCGCCGCCCTCCTCGCCGCCGGTCCCGCGGTGGCGGGGCGACGCGCCTCCTTCCACATCGGCGCGGTCGTCGTCTCGTCGGCGCGCGTGAGCGCCTCGTCTTCGGGAGCGTTCTTGAGCGTCGAATCCCGCTCGTTCGGCGGCAGCGGCGCCGCCGTCCTGCTCGAGCAGCGCAGCGGCGCGCCCCTTCGCCTGAGCGACGGCACCCGCCTTCCCCGCGAAGGACAGCGCCCGCTGGTCGTCCCCGCTGCGCTCGGACCGCAGCTCGCCTCCGCAGCGCAAGGCGGCACGGCGGAAGTGATCGTGACGCTCTTCCCCGACGGCGCCCCGCCCGTCCGACCGGGTCCCTGACGGCGGCCGATCAGAAGTTGAACGTGACGGTGAGCGTGTCGGAGTACGTTCCGACCGCGGCGTCCTGTTGCGCGAAGATGCGGCCGAACATCTGGACGGTCGTAGTGCCGCCGCCGCTCGGGACGGGATGGCTGTCGACGCCGACGCCCCACACCGCGGTCATCCCGGCGTCGAAGTAGATCTCGTAGTTGAGCGTATTCGCGCCGGAGGTCATCTGCCGCGGGCGGTACGCGCCGTTCGCGCTCGCGCTCAGGCTCACCACTGGAGAGAGGGGCGGAGGGCATTTGTAGGTAATGGTGCCCGCCTGGGTGGTGTCGGCGACGTTGTAGACGTTGTACGCGGTCGGACCGAACGCGAGCGTGGCGCCGATGTTGGTGCACGAGGCGGCGCGCGCGGCGGCCGGCGCGAAGAAGCACAGCGCGGCGGCGATCGGCGCGAGACGCATGGGTGTAGTTTTCTCCGCCGCGCCGCCGTCAGTCAACGTTTGCAATTCCCAAACTGCGCGGTTTGCATACACGCACCTAGATCGTCGCGAGTTTCGTTAGCTCAATTTCTGCCAGACCTTTGACACCCGGCATTCCATGTCACATGATTTTTTGCATGAAGCTGCGTGCCATGCTGCTCTTCGCCTGCGCTTGCGCCCTCGCGGCGGGCGCCGCGATCGCGGCCACCGCGACGACGACCTTCACCGTCACCGCCTCGGTCGCGGCGAACTGCACCATCAGCGCGACGGGCATCAGCTTCACGTACGACCCGGTCTCCGCCAACGCCAGCACCGCCGCGACGGCCACCGGCACCGTCTCCATCGCCTGCACCAAAGGATCGGGCCCCAGCATCGGCCTCAACGCCGGGACCAATGCCGGAGCCGTCGCCGGCGTGACGCGAGCGATGGCGAACGGGGCCAACCGGCTCGGCTACGAGCTGCTCCAGCCTGCCGCCGCGCCGGGCAACGGCGGGGTGTGGACCGACATCGGCGGGGCAAACCCGCTCAACGCGGGCGTCTCGCCGAGCAAGGTCGCGCGCACCTTCACCGTCAACGCCACCATTCCCGCCGGGCAGGACGTGGCGGTGGGCAGCTACAGCGACACCGTGACCGCCACCGTCAACTTCTAGGTCGGCCGGCGCCCCACACGGCATTACTAAATCTTGGTTTTCATTATCGAAACACAGCGTCAAACGTTTGACACAAGGTTTGCGAATCGATACGGTGTCACTGGAGACGTTCACCACCTTCCCAGGAGCAAAACCGTGAAGACCCGTATCCTCACCCTCGTCGCTGCCGCCGCCCTGTTGCTTCTGGCGCGTTCCGCGGCCGCGGCCAGCAAGTCGACGACGTTCAATGTCTCGAGCAGCGTCAGCGCGAACTGCACCATCGCTGCCACCGACCTGAACTTCGGCGCGTACGACCCGCTGGTCGCGAACAAGACCGCGGCGCTCGACGTGAACACGAGCGTGACCGTGCTGTGCACCAAGGGCTCGACGGGCGTGACGGTGGGCCTCAACCTCGGCACGCACGCCGCGGCGGGCAGCCGCTTCCTGTCGAACGGCTCTGACTCGCTCCAGTACGAGCTGTACTCGGACTCCGCGGGTGGCACGGTGTGGGGGAACTCGGGCGCGGGCCTGGTCTCGTGGCCGGTGTTCGGCCCGATCGGCACCGGCGCCGGGGTCGCGAAGACGGTGTTCGGCCGCATCCCTGCCGGCCAGGACGTGTCGATCGGTAGCTACTCCGACACGATCACGGCCACGGTGAACTTCTAGAAAGGACTCCCGTGCAGACCGCCCGCGCAGCGCTGATCGCCTTTGCCTTGACCGCGTCCAGCGCGCG
>Ga0114129_10007575_pt1 | contig 15456 bp, 10 predicted proteins | sample RhiMetdeltSRZDD1_FD_80071 | JGI IMG/M metagenome (GOLD analysis project Ga0114129, IMG submission 80071) | Populus rhizosphere microbial communities from Tennessee, USA - Rhizosphere MetaG P. deltoides SRZDD1 (version 2) (version 2) | ecosystem: Host-associated > Plants > Roots > Rhizosphere >...
CACCGACGCGGCGAGCACGGTCGGTGCGTCGGCTCCGGAACCGAGCGCGGTGACCGTCAGGTTGGCGCGGTCGCCGTCGAGGTCGTCGTCGTTGTCGAGGACCTTGACGTCGACGAACCCCGCACCAGGGGTTGGCGGTTCGGCGAGGTCGTCACGGGCGACCGGGGCCAGGTTCTTCCCGTCCTGAGCGGTCAGCGTCAACGACGCGACAGCCCGCTGGCCGCGGCCGTCGGACACGCCGTAGCGGACGGTCGCCAGCTGCCCGGCGGTGGTCGGGGCGGTCAGTACGATCCGGTCGCCGGCGATCGCCGCGCCGGCGGGCAGGCCGGGGTTCAGCGGCTCCAACGGTTCCAGCCTCAGCGGGTCCAGGTCGATGTCGGAGTCGTTGGCCAGGACCGGCACCCGCAGCGTGACGCCGGGTGCGACGGCCAGGACGTCGTCGACGGCCACCGGGGCGGAGTCGCGGTCCGGGAACGCGGCCACACCGACGCGCACGATCCCTATGCCGTGCCCGCCGAGAGCGTCGGCGACCTGGTAGGCGAACACGTCGGTTCCCTGCGCGGTGTCGAACGCCTCATAGTCCAGGTAGTCCGGGCCCTGCTCGACGATGCGGCCCAGCGTGGGTGCGTCGGTCGGGCCGAGCAGCAGCACAGAGTCGCCGTCGGGGTCCACCCCGGTCAGCGGGACCGGGATGCGCACCACCGCACCCGCGAACGTGCGGGCGCTGATCGGCGGCGGTTCGGGCAGCTGGTTGGGCCGGTCAGCGCCGATGACGGTGATCGCGACGGTCCCGACCGTCGACGCCTCAAGGCTGTCGCGGGCGGTGTAGTTGGCGGATACGGTGCCGGGCTGCGCCGGTGCCCGGAACCGGACGGTGCCGGCCGCGACCATCCAGTCACCGCGGTCATCGTCGGGTTCGATGGCGGCGGCGAGGCTGAGCAGCGAACCGTCGGGGTCGGTGTCGTTGGCCAGCACATCGACGGTGACAACGTCGCCGGCGCGGACCGTCGCCACGTCCGGCACGGCGATCGGAGGCTGGTTGCGCGCAGACTCATCCAACCAGGTGACGGTGACGGTCCCGGTGTCGCTTTTGGACCCGTCGGAGACCGTGTACGTGATGGCGGCGCGTACCGAGCCGGCGTTGGTCTGCGACCCGGTGATCCGCAGCCACCGGTGCTCGACCACCGACACGGACAGGCCCGCCGCCTCCGGGACGTTCACCGACCGCACCACCAGTACATCACCGTCGAGGTCGACGTCGTTGCTGAGCACGTCGACCACCGTGGCCTGGCTGCCGCGCAGCGCCGCCTGGTCCGCGACCGCGACTGGGGCGTGGGCCGACGAGGCCGCGCGGACATCAACGCGGATACGGGCATCGTCCTGCGCGGCGCCGTCGGTCACCGTGTAGGGCAGATAGAAGGTGCCGGGCTTGGCCGCGGTGAAAACGATCGTCCCGGCCACATAGTCGGGCGTCACCGTAGCGGTGGCCAGCTGGGACACGGTGCTCAGCCGCAGCCGCTCGTCGCTGCCGGGCACGGTCGTGCTGGGGTCGTAGTCGTTGTCCAGCGGCGCCAGGACCACCGCGGTCCCGGCGACCGCGGTGGCGATGTCGTCCTCTGCGTGCGGGCCGCGGGCGGTGCCGCGTGGGATCACCTCTAACGTGAGGCGGGCCTGGACAGAATCCTCCTCCTTCTGCCCGTCGCTGACCTTCAAGGTCACGGTCTTGTCGCCGGCCGGCGAGTCCGGTGCGGCGGTGAACGTGACCTGGCCGTCGGGGGTGAAATGCACCCGATCCCGGCCGTCGGGTTCGGCCCCGACCAGCAGCAGCGGGTCGCCGTCGGGGTCGCGCCAGCCGCGCAGCACATTCAGGCTCACCGAGCCGCCCTGCTCGACGACAGGCCGCGGCCCGGGCATCGCCTCCGCAGGTGGGCGTTTGACATCCGGGTTGACCGTCACCGTCACCGCGGCGGTGGCCTTGCCGCCGCGGCCGTCGTCGATCGTGTACTTAAACGACACCGTCCCGCGGCCGATGCTGGGGGTGAACTGCAGCGCCTGCCCCCCGGCGATGATCGACAGTTTGCCCGCGCCGACGGGTTTCACCGCCGTGAACGAGCTGATGACCAGGATGTCCTTGTCCGCGTCGGTGTCGTTGTCGAGCACGTGCAGGACCGCCGCGATGTCGGGGCGGGCGCCGAACCTGTCGTCTTGGGCCTTCGGCGGGGTGTTCTTGTTCGCCTGCGCCTGCGGGCCGGACGGGTTGGGGTCCTTGGACGGCGTGGCCTGCTCCAGCATTTTCGGCCAGGTGCCAAGGTCGGTGCCGCCGTGCTCGAACAGGTACACCGCGCCGGAGGCCGCGTCGTTGAGCACCACCAGGTCGCGGTTGACCCGAAACACCAGCTGCGGGCTCGAACCCAGGTTGGTTAGCTCCACCGGCGGGGTCGGCTCCGTGTTGTCGCACAGCCGCGCGTATGTCGCCGGCTGGCCGCCCCACGCGGCGTGCACACAGCCGCCGACGCGTACCGGGGCGGCCGGGTCGCCGGTCCCCGCGCCGGACAACTGCCGCACGTCGCCGTCGGACAGGCTCACCGCCAGCAGCTCTTTGCCGGTGGCGACCAGCACCTCGCTGCTGTCAGGTCCCGGTTGCTGCAACCGGGCGTCGGGCGCCGACACGGTGATCACCTTGTCGGGCAGGACCAGTGTTCCGCTCTTGTCCAAGACGACGGCGTGCTCACCCACGGCGGTCACCGACGCTTCGGTGACATCGACGCCCAGAGGCCGCACCGTCTGCTGCCCGTCGGGTGTGACCGTGATCAGGCGATCGGTCGCGGCGGAGACGGCGTAGGTGATGCCGTCGCGGCCCACAGCCAGCACCGCCTGCGGCCCCACGGTGACCGTCGGCACGTCGGTGCCGATATCCAGGCCGGTCACCAGGTCGGCGGGGCGGGTCCACAGCCTGCCGTCAGCGGTATCGAGCATCGCCACGACCCCGCCGCCCAGCGCCGCCTGCGCTTTGGCCGGCAGGGCCGGCCCGTCGGCGTCGAGTTCGATATCGGCGACCTTCATCGGACGTAGCAGGCCCCTGCCGTGGTCGGTCAAGAACACCGTCCCGGCCTCCTGCAACACGTCGAAGTCGGACTGGGCCGTGGTGCTGGGGCTCAGCAGCGCATCGAGCTGCTCGATCGGCCGGTTGAACCGGCCGAACAGGTCGAGGTCGTGGCTGGTGACCCAGACCCCGCCGTCGGTCATCGTCACCTCGGACGCGGGTAGACCCCGCGCTAGCAGCACCGCCCCGGTGAACACCGCCACCGCCAGCACCAGCGCCGTCGTCGACACCGCACGGCGGCTGATCCGTTTGCCCGGCCGCGACGGCCACCGCAACGGCAGCCACACCCGGCGGCGTTTCGCGGCAGCCGGCCGCTGCGGTGCGCCAGGCCGTTTTGTGGTCGGCGCCTCAGCGCCTGGTGCTACCGCACGCCCCGTGACATATCGCAGACCGTCGTTGCCGTTGCCTGTGCTGCTCATGCGATGCCCCGCTCTGCCGTGCCGGCCTTGCCTGTCACGCGCATGCCCGACCGCCTCGCTCGGTGGTGCGCCCGTCGGCGCGGACCACCGTGACTTCGATGCACACCTGGGCATCGGCGCCGTCGAGCACCCACTTGGCCTCGGTCGGCGGTGGCACCGGCGAGGCGTGCGGGCTATCCGTGCGGAGCAGGCGGAACGTGTCGCCATCCTCGGCGCCGTCGTAGGTCCAGGTGAACGTGACCGCACCGGTGCCGGTGCGGGTGCCGGTGACGGTCGGTACGGGTACCGGCTTACGGTCGGGTACCGCGCCCAGCGGTGGCACGACGGGCGACGGGCTAGCCGAAACCACCGGCGGCGCCCCAACAACCGTGTTGATCACGACGATCCCGGCGACGGCGGCGACGGCCAGCCCTGCGGTCAGCCAGCCGGCCGGCAGGCGCCGCCAGGCAGGCCGACCCACGCGCACGGCAGCTTTTGCCGTCGGCTTCGACGGCGCGGGTGGGGCCATCCTGGAGTCGCGGGGACGGTGGCGAGTCACGGTGACCTCGGACCCGTCGTCCCGGGCTGCGGTGGTGGCCTCGCCAGGCGGCGGCTCGCCCGGTGTGTGTCGGCCGACAGCCCAGGCCGGCGGCTGCGGCGTCGGGTGCGCGGCGTTATCCGGGTCGTCGATCGGGATCCGGGTGCGCTCGTAGCGCAGTTCGAGCTGGATGTCGCGCAGCCGCTCGGCGAACTCCCGCGCGTGCGGGGCGGCGGCCCGCCGGACGTCCACGTCGCGATGCATGGCGGCGCGGATAAAGAACTCCAGCGGTTCCGGAACCCGATCGCCCAACGGTGGAATCGGCGCGGCGCGCCGCCGGTGCTCCAGCGCCTGCGGGGAGTTGTCGCCACCGGGCATCCGTAGCCACGACCGCCCAGTCAGCGCGAAGTACAGAGTTGAGGCCAGCGAAAACAGGTCTGACAGGGCCGTGGGATGATCGGCATCTGCCAGGTCGGGTGCGAAGTACTCCACCGAGTACCAGACCGAACCGCGCGCCGCCTCGTCGGCGGTCAGAGCGGCGATGCCGAAGTCCCCCAACTTCGGGATGCCCTGGCTGCCGAGCATGATGTTGGCGGGCTTGATATCGCGGTGCACGATCCCGGCCTGGTGGGCCAGGTACAGCGCGCCGGCGACCTGGATACCAACATCAAGCACCTCTGCTGCATCGACCCCGCCGGCCGTCGCAATACGGTGGGCCCAGCTGCCACCGCGGCAGTACTCCATCACCAGATACGGCCGCCCGTCGGCCACGCCCGTCCCGTGGACGGTGACGATGTTCGGATGTGGGCCGTCGTGGGCCAGCCGGCCCAGCGCCAGCGCCTCACGTTCGAGCTGCCGCCTGCCTTCAGCGCCGCCGATGCCGTCGTGCAGCACCTTGATCGCCACCGGTGCCCCAGTCGCGTCGTCGCGGTAGAGGAACACCGCGCCGAAGCCACCTTGGCCGAGGTAGCCCGCGGCGTGGTACCCGCCGATCGTCGGCGCAGTCGGCTCGGGCCCGGTCGTCATCGGGGCACCTCGAAGACGAACGTCACGTCGCCGGCCAGCACGATGCGCCCACCGGGCAGCAGCCGTACGCCGGACCCGCGCTGGGCCCGGACCGGGTCGGCACCAGGGTTGATCACGATCGTGCCGTGGTGCGAGTAGTCGAAGACCTCGATGCGCCAGCCGTGCAGCCGCACCTCCGCATGCAGGTCGGCGACCGTAGCGGCGGTGACGACGACCGGCAGCGGTGGCGCGACACCGCCGGGGACGGTGTGCGCGGGCTGCGCCGGTGCACGGCCGATGACAGTCGAGGGCCGCGACAGCGGCCACACCTCGCCGGTGTCGAGCCGGCGCAGCTGGCCCACCGGCGGCTGCGGCACCTTCACCGCCGCCTGCGTCGGGTCCAGCGGCAGGTGGCACTCGCGGCAGGCCGCAGTCGCGGTGGGGTTCAGATGCAGCTGCGGACAGCGCACGGCATAGAACAGCTCACCGTTGGCCGTCTCGGCGGCCGGCGAGTCGGCGAGCAGCGGCTGTACGGCGGAACCTCCGCTGACCGATGTCCGCTGCGCTACCTCGAATGGCAACGGGCCCAACGCATCCATGACCGGCGCCGGTGCGGCACCTTCGGCCTGGGCGGGTGGGGCATCCTGGCCGAACAGCTGCCCGAGCAACGGCATCACCTGCTGCGGCGGCTGTGCCGGTGTCTGAGGCGTGCACGCCGCAGCAGACCCCGCACCAGAAGCTGCGGTCAGCTCTCGTAGGCGCGCTGGGACCAGATCCGGCCCCAGCGCCGGGACCGGAGTCGGCATGGGAGCCTGGATCGGCTCCGGCGTGGAAACCTGATCCAAGGCGGGCGCAGCGGCGGCCGGCATCTGCACCGGAGCCGGCGGCGCGTACGAGTACGTCTCGTAGCCGGCGATGGTGAGCACCTGGCTGAGCAGACCCGCGTCGACGACTCCACCCGTCAGCGGTGCGAACGGCATCGGTGCCGTCCCGGTTCCGCGCAGCTCGACCCGGTCGGCGTCTGCCACCGACTCCTCGCGCCAGGACCCGTCCGGCCCCACGGTGATCGCGTACGGCGTCTGCCCGAGCCGGTACACCACCACACTGGCAGAACCCCGCACGAGCAGCGACACATCAAACCCGCGGATCTGCACCACCACGACGTCACGCACCAGGAGGTGGCCGTCGGTGATCGCCGCGGCGAAGGCAGGCAAGCCACCGCCCTGGCAGACGATCGGCCACAGCGTCGACACGACACCACCGTCGAGCTCGCATCCCACCAGCGCCAGCAGTCCATCATGGACGAAACCCGTCATGCCACGCCCGGAATACATCGTCCGAGCCCTACCAGCCATCGACCCACCCGCTCCGCCGACCTACCGGAACCAGGCAACACGCCAGCCGGCATGCAAGGAGAAGGTCGCATCCAGTCGATGCCGGACGGCCGTCAGACCGGCGGCCTGACGCCGTAGCCGCCCGCTCGGATTGATCTCCGTGCGTGGACGGCGTGGTGGCTGGTTCGAGCATCGGCTGGCCGACCGCGAGGGCTGCACGGTGTCGGTCGTCCCGCCGACGTCGCCACCGGGCCGATACAGACGGCCGGAGGATCTAACGTTCATCAACATCTCCAACGTCCCAGGCGCCGCATAGCCTGACGACGATTTAAAGATAGTCGATCGCCGCTTTCCCGCGCTATTAGCACTGTGATCCACTGTGGATCTTCGCGGCAGAATCTTCCGATCATGGAATGGTTCAAGTTGACCCACGACCAAAACTCAACCACGGAGTTCACACACCGACCACGCCGACAAAGCTACCTAGACAAGTGAGCTCGCCTGCGCGACTCGGCATCCATCCGCAACGCCGCAGGCCCTGCCTGCCAGGGCCATGCGCTGCTGAAACACCTTCGTACACCGAAAGAGCCCGCAGCCTCATCTGCGCGATGATTCAACCCGCCAATGTCAATACCCATGGCAAGGATCGCTGTTTCACGCCAAGGTCGCGCACGCGTTGCGTCCATCCGCATGAATGATGTTGACAGTCACTGCCCCGATGGTCTTGCCTCGGCATGTTCCACAGTGCTCCCACTACCAGCTAATCTATGCTTTGATCTAAAAAGCTGGATGCTTAACGATGTTGAAAGGGACGGGGTTTGGCATGGCCGACCGGTTCCGCAGCAACCCGCAGGTCGCCGGCGAGATGTCGCGGCAGCTCAGTCAGATCCGGGCGGATGTCGCCTCGTTGGGGGATGCGATTGATCAGTCTGGTGCTGGGACGGGTTCGCCGCGGATCCAGGACGCGTTGCACCAGTTCTTCGCCGATTCGTCGGATAGTCGCGGCAAACTCGACCAGCTGCTGGAACGGGCCGCGGGGATGCTGGCGGGGCTGGCGGAGGGGACGACCGTGTTGGATCAGGGCCTTAGCGATGCTCTCGAACCGCAGCAGGCGCCGGCATGACAACCCCGCCCGTTGCGTCACGCCCTATTGGGTTCGTGCTGCGGGTGCCGCCGTCGTGGTGGCAGTTCGATGTGTGGCGGGCCAACCGCACCGGCGATCTGGCCCGGCTGATCGACGCCCGCATCGCCGAAACGCCACAGCTTGCCCACTATCGGTCCACGTTCTTGCGGTTGATGCGCGAGGCGGCCAAGACCGCCGAAGCCAACGGCGCTCAACTGTGTGTGGTCTCCGGGGACCTGGTCGAAGAAGACGGCGCGATGCTGGCCGCGATGGGGATGGTCTTTCAGACCGACGGGGCGCCCGATCCGGTGGACAACACGGTGGAGGCGATCGCCGGTCAGGTCAACGCCGTCGCCCCCTCCGACGGGTCACGACGGTGGCGGCGCGTGGAGATCATCGACATCGACGCCGGCCGCGCGGTTCGCGTGTACGGGGTGCACCCGGTGCAGTTCAACGGACCGGACCGGACCGCCGATGTGGTGATGATGCAGACGCTGATCCCCATCCCGGGCGGGGGCGGGATCCTCAACGTGGTGTTGACCAGCCCCCAGGTGGCCTCGGCGCAGCCGATGCTGGACCTGTTCGACGCGATCAGCTCCACCTTGAGCTGGTCTTCGATCAACTAATGACGGAGGAACAGTCATGGTCAACGTGAACGTCGACTACGCCGAGCTCGAACGCAGCGCCAACCAGCTGGCCGCGGCGAAAGACGACATCGACGGCCAGCTCCGCACGCTCAAGGGCATGATCGACAGCTTGGTGGGCGGCGGGTTCCGCACCGACCTGGCGTCCGTGAAATTCCAGCAGTCCTACGAGCAGTGGAACAGCGGCGCGACCAACGTCATGGGCGGCCTGGAAGGCATGACCAGCTTCCTGCGCACCGCGATCGAACGTCACCGGGCGCTGGACTCCGAGCTTGGTCAGCAGACCGGCGCCTGAAAGACCACGCCGCAATGAGCGACTGGTACGTGCTGGACCGCGACAGCGATCCGGCACCCGGCGACCCGGACCAGGTACACGCCCTGGCCAACCGGCTCTCCCACAACGCCGACCTGGCGGCCAGCAACACCAGCCGGCTGCGCACCATCGCCGCCGCCGACAGCGAACTGCAGATGGAAGGCGACTACGCACCCACATTCCGCCAAGCGCTCGGCGAACTGCCCGACGAACTATCCAAAATGGAGCACGCCTACCGCCTGTGCGGCAACGCCCTGGCCGGGTTCGCGGCCAGCCTGGACGAGGCCAAGACGAAAGCCAGCGTGGCGCTTCGCGACGGCCGCGACGCCTACCACGCCTTTCACGGCGCGCTGCACCAGGCACGCTCGCTGCTGCCACCCGATCGGCAGGCCATGTTCTCCTCCGGCCTGTCCCTCAACGAATGGACAGTGCAAGCAGCCACAGCCGACCTCGACGAGAACATCAAAATACAGGTGCGTGCCGCGATAGCGCGAGCCCGCACGGCCGAGGCTGACCGGGAACGCGCCAAACGGCTAGCCCAGGAAGCCGCCGAGCTACGCGGCGACGCCGAAACCAGATGCGTCAACGAAATCCACAACGCACTCAACCACAGCGGGATCAGAAACCGCGAATGGTATGAGAAGGCTTGGGACTTCGTCTCCGCCCCATTCCGCTCCTGGGACGCCTTCGTCGACCTGTGCAACAAGATCGCGATCGTCGCCGGCGTAGTGGCGCTATTCATCTCCGGACCCATCGGCTGGGCGCTAGTCGCCGCCTCCTTGATCGCCGGCGCAGTGGTGTTCGCCGACGCAGTGAACAAGTACGCCCACGGCCAAGGCAGTCTGTGGGATGTCGGGTTCGCCTCGCTCGGACTGATCCCCGGCACAGCTGGCGTGTTCAAACTCTCCGGCCTGCTCAAAGGCGTCTCCGGCGCGCTCCGTGGCGGGCTGCGTAGCGGGTTCGGCAGCCTGATGCGCAACGGACGCAAGTTCATTGAGCGTCTAACTCACCGAGATCCGATCGATGTCGCCAGCGGCGAGATGGTCATCCAACAGACCGATCTGTCGCTGCCGGGCGTGCTGCCGCTGCTGCTGACCCGCTCGCACGTCTCCTCCTACCGAGTCGGCCGCTGGTTCGGCATCTCGTGGGCATCTACAGTGGACCAACGTATCGAGGTCGACGGCGCCGGGATCTGCTACGCCGCGGACGACGGTTCACTGCTGGCCTACCCGACGCCAGCGGGTGCCGATCCGGTACTACCCGAGGAGGGGCCGCGCCTGCCGCTGACCCGGGTGCACGACACCCACTACACCGTCACCGACCTGCAAGCTGGGCATACACTGCACTTCATGCCAGCCGGCGCGCCCACCACCGGGGTCATGCCGCTCGCCATGGTCACCGACCGCAACGGCAACCGGATGGAACTCATCTACGACGTAGACGGCATCCTTCGGGAGATCCGGCACACCGGCGGCTACCGCATCACCGTCCACACCGAATCCGGGCGGATCACCAGGCTCAGCCTAGGAGATCAGACCCTCATCGAATACCGCTACGACCACGCCGGACACCTGACCGGGATCGTCAACTCCTCCGGGCTGCCGCTGACTTACCAATACGATCCGGCCGGACACATCACCGGCTGGGAAGACCGCAACGGCACCTGGTACCGCTATACCTATGACGCCGACGGCTACTGTGTGGCCACCTCCGGCTCCGACGGCTGCCTCGACGGCACACTCACCTACGACCTCAACAACCGGATCACCGCCGTCACCGACTCGCTAGGCCACACCACCACATACCACCTCGACGACCGGCTCAACGTCACCCGCGAGACCAACCCGCTCGGACACACCACACTCAGCGAATGGGACCACCAGCACCGGCTGCTACGGCGCACCGACCCACTAGGCCGCACCACCAGCAACACCTACGACAACGACGGCAACCTCACCACCATCACCCGCCCCGACGGCAGCACCGCCACCACCGAATACAACACCATGTGTAGGCCGGTCGCCATGACCGCTCCTGACGGGATGACCTGGCTCTTCGCGTACGATGAAGGTGGCAACCTGACCAGCGCCACCGACCCGATCGGGGCCACCACCAGGTACACCTACAGAGATCATGGCGGCCTCGCCTCCACCACCGACGCGCTAGGGCACACGCGGCACATGGAAACCAATGCAGCCGGTATCCCGACAGCGATCACCACCGCTACCGGCGCCACCACCCGATACGACCGCGATGCGCTGGGCCACGTCGTCGTCATCACGGATCCACTCGGTGCGATCACGCGCCAGGACTGGACGATCGAAGGCAAAATCGCCCAACGGGTGCTGCCCGACGGAGCAACCGAACACTGGCGCTACGACCCCGAAGGCAACCTCATCGAACACACCGACCCCATCGGTGGCATCACCCACTTCGCGATCACCCACTTCGACCTACCCGCCGCCCGCATCACGCCAGTCGGCGCGCAACTCACCTTCGCCTACGACACCGAACTACGCCTTGTCACAGTCACCAACCCCCAAGGCCTGGTGTGGCGCTACGAATACGACCCAACCGGACAGCTGATGCGTGAGACTGACTTCAACGGCCGCACAGTTTCGTACGGGTACGACGTCGCCGGCCAACTTACCAGCCGTACCAACGGAATCGGCCAGGTCATCACCTACGGTTATGACCTGCTCGGCAACATGACCGAGCAACACGCCCCGGACGGCCTTACTACCTACAACTTCGATCCGGTCGGGCGACTCATCCGCGCCATCAATTCCGTTGCGGAACTCACCATCACCCGCGACGCCCTTGGCCGCATTCTTGCGGAGATCTGCAACGGCCGTACTGTCCACTCCACATACGACGTTCTTGGTAATCGCGTCAGCCGAAGCACGCCGTCTGGCGCGGAAAGCAGGTGGGAGTACGGCCCCGACGGTCAGCCGACCACATTGCTTACCGCGGGAAAGGCGATAAGCTTCGGCTACGACGCTCTTGGGCGTGAGACCGCGAGACAATTGCCCGGAGGCATGGAGCTACGCCAAGCCTGGAACGCCAACTCGCGGCTTACCTCGCAGACCCTGGCGGCGCGCACAGAGCCCATGATCCGGCGCAATTTCAGCTACCGCGCTGACGGGTACCTCATCGGCATCGACAACCTCCACGGCGGTCAATCACGCTTCGACGTAGATCCGGTCGGACGGATCATCACTGCGAAGGTGGCAGGCTGGACGGAACGGTATGAATACGATGCCGCCGGCAGCACAGTCAACGCCGCTTGGCAAGGTGCACCCACGCCGGACGCCGAAATCCATGGTCTACGCGAGTACACGGGTACGCTCATCAAGACGGCCGGAAAAATCCGCTACGAACATGACGTGCAGGGCCGGGTCATCCTGCGCCAGCGTAAGGAAACCGCCACGAAACCGAGCACATGGCGCTATACCTGGGACGTGCATGACAGGCTTACGACGATCACTACGCCGGACGGGCACACCTGGCGCTACTCTTATGACCCGCTCGGACGACGCATATCCAAGGAACGCCTCGACGGCGACGGTGCTGCCGCAGAGCGAGTCGACTTCACCTGGGACGGCGTCTTCCTAACAGAACAGGCAGAGCAGACGGGCCTTACCACCTGGGAGTGGCGTCCGGATGACTTCCGCGCGCTCACTCAGTTCTCCCGCTCATCCCCACACGAAACCCCGCAGGAGTGGATCGACGAACAGTTCTACGCCATCGTCACCGATCTCGCCGGCGCTCCATCCGAGCTGGTCACGCCTGATGGCGAGGTCGCTTGGCAGGCTCGTACAACCATCTGGGGCTTCTCAGCCGCGACCAGCACTTCCGTCTGCCCGCTGCGATTCCCTGGTCAGTACCACGATGCGGAGACCGGGTTACACTACAACTACCATCGATATTACGATCCTGGGACCACCCGCTACCTGAGTTCGGATCCGCGTGGACTGGCCGCGTCGCCCGATCCACACGCCTACGTCATCAACCCGACCCAGATCGCCGATCCGCTTGCGCTCGCGCCTGGCGACTATGGTCGTCCGAAACTCGACGCCGACGGTTGGCCCATTCCGACCATGGACAACTGTCTGGCATGCGCAAAGGAGATTCAGGAGCAGATCGGTGGCGTCATCCACCACATCAAGGACGCATACGGTGCCCCTGGGCTGGGCCCATCGACGCACGACCCGTTCGGCCGATGGACCGAGCATTATGCAGTCATCAAGAACGACATGATTTACGATGCGTTCACGAAGCGCGTCGGCATGCCATTCGACGCCTACCGGGCTCAATGGGTGTCTGGCGATTACCTGAGGTTCTGGCCGGTAGGATGATCAAACATGAATCTGCATGATCTGTGCTTCCACCTGCGAAACCGGCGCCGAATGTACTTGCTAGACGATCGATACTCCACGGCGGTTGCGTTCGTGACGGGTTATGACACCGCGCTCGATGGCGTCCCGTTGTCCGGATTTCAAAGGTATGTTGCAGCGCGCATCGTCGGCCGCGAATCAAGTGTTCACTGGTCCTATCTCCTAGCCTCTACGAAGGTGCCAACGATGCTAGCGGGCAGGACGGGAATCGATCAGATCCCCAGGGAGGTCGAAGGCGAATTGACGGACGCGCTTGTCGACCTGCTCGAAAGCTACCAGCAAGAGTCATCACCGACCAACGACAACGATGATGACCTTCCGCGATGATCCCGACCAGGCGAGGCCGCCCGAGAGTTGCTCACCCTCGTCTACTATGTCCTTCGCGACGCCTGTGAGCTCGTAAATCCGATTCGGTTGCTGTGGGGTGCGGCGCACGTGGGCGGTGACGATGTAGAGCATGTCGGCCTCGTTGGCCCTGATACCTCATGACCGGGACGTCCGGGTTGATCGGTTCGGCTACATCGCTGACTATCGATTGATTTTGGGTCCGGGCAGGCGGACGGTCCGACTGTCGCGGCGGTAGTCGTGGTCTCCTGGTCTCCTGTCGTCGGGTCGATGGTGGTGCTGGTCAGCCGGCGCGTGCCAGCGGCAGGCTGCGGATGGTGTTGATGATTTGGACGAGGGCGTTCGACCAGGGCCAGTGTCGGGGCAGGCGCAGGGTGCGTAGGCGTTGGCCGCGCACGATCCGGGCCGGGATGGCCAGGATCCGGTGGCGCAACGTCTTCGGCTCAGCTTTCGAGAGTGCACCGAGGTCGTGGCAGCCGAGCAGGCGTAGCCAGGCGAGCAGGTCCACGGCGATCGTGATGGCCACGCACCAGGCGCTGTTGACGGCCCACGACTTGGAGGGCAGGTGCCCAAGGCCGGTGTCCTTGGTGGTGCGTACGCCGTCTTCGACCCGGGCGTGGGCGCGGTGACGGGCGTCGAGCAGCTGTGCGGTCAGCGTGGTGGTGTTGGTGACGAACGCGGTGTTATGCCGAACACGGCATAACACCGCATATGCCGAACAGCGGATTATGCCGCGCACGAGTTTGGACTGCTGTGATGGGTTGAGATCGTGCGTGCCGGCGCGGCATAGTGGCTCAACGAACTTCGCGGGGGTCGTAGACACGTTGGCTCGGCGTTCGTCGGGATAGGACTGTCTACTTGAGATACCCGTGACTCTCAGTGATCATCTTGTTGTCGAAGCAAGCTGGTCACAAGTGAAGAGCCACGGGCATGATCGATGATACGACCCGGCTGTTGGGTCTGGACGGCCTGGCCGTTACCGGAGTGCAAGACGGTACCGAGGGGCCGGTGGTGCATCTGGCCACTGCGGATGAGCAGGCCCGTCGGTGTCCGGAGTGCGGGACGCGGGCGCGGCGGTCGAAGGGACGGCGCACGACCCGGCCGCGAGATCTGACCGTCGGTGGCCGGCGGCCGGAACTGGTGTGGCGCAAGCGAAGGTGGCGTTGCGACGAGCCGTCGTGTCGGCGCCGCTCGTTCACCGAGGCGGTCGGATCGGTACCGGCCCGTAAGCGACTGACGGTACGGCTGCGTGTGTCGGCCGGCGCGGCGGTGGCCGATGGCGGCCGTACGGTTGTGCAGTCCGCCCGTGACCACAATGTCTCGTGGCCGGTCGTGTCGGCCGCGTTCACCGAGTACGCCAAGGCGGTGCTGCCGGCCGAACCCCAGCCGGTGCGGGTACTGGGCATCGACGAGGTCCGCCGGGGTCGGCCCCAGTGGATCTTCGATGAGGTCACCGGTACCTGGCAGACGGCCGTCGACCGGTGGCATGTCGGCTTTGTGGATCTGTCCGAGGGGCAAGGGCTACTCGGGCAGGTCGAGGGCCGCACCGCCCAGACGGTCGTGGACTGGCTGCTGGTCCGTTCGCAGGCCTGGCGTGACCAGGTGTGCTACGTCGCGATCGACATGTGCACCGTGTTCAAGTCCGCGGTGCGCACCGCGCTGCCCAACGCCCAGCTCGTTGTCGATCACTTTCATGTCGTTCAGCTCGCCAACGCGACGCTGACCGAGGTACGCCGCGGCGTCACCGTGCAGGCCCGCGGTCGGCGCGGGCGCAAGGGCAACCGGGAGTGGGAGCTGCGCAACCGGCTGACCCGCCGCGCCGACAGTCTGTCCGAGCAGCACCTCGCCGAGCTGCAAGCCGACCTGGCCCTGCTGCCCAAGCGCATCCGCGAACCGATCGCCGCTGCATGGAACGCCAAGGAGGACCTGCTCGATCTACTGGCGCTGGCGCGTACCTACCCGTCGCGCGGGCAGATCCTCGACGCGCTGTGCCAGTTCTACACCCGCTGCGGCGAATCCGGGCTGCCCGAACTCGAACGCCTTGCGATCACCGTGCAGACCTGGTGGCCAGAAATCCTGGCCTTCATCCAGACCGGGATCACCAACGCCGGCAGCGAAGGCACCAACCGGGTGATCAAGACCGTCGCCCGCGACGCCTACGGATTCCGCAATCCGGTCAACCAACGCCTACGAACCCGCTGCGCTACCACCCGCCGAACCCGCGGACATCTGGACCCCCGCTAATTTCGCTGACCC
>Ga0114129_10007577_pt1 | contig 15454 bp, 10 predicted proteins | sample RhiMetdeltSRZDD1_FD_80071 | JGI IMG/M metagenome (GOLD analysis project Ga0114129, IMG submission 80071) | Populus rhizosphere microbial communities from Tennessee, USA - Rhizosphere MetaG P. deltoides SRZDD1 (version 2) (version 2) | ecosystem: Host-associated > Plants > Roots > Rhizosphere >...
CAACGCTGGTCTCCAGGGCCTGCGACTCGGCCTGGAACTGAGCTTCCAGGTCAGCCAACTGTTGCTGCAGCGCTTCGACGGTCTCTCCGGCGCGCGCCACATCCTGGGACTCTTTCATTGATCTACTCACTCCCCGCATCGCAGTCGTCGCACGGCCAATGTTTGAAGCGCTGAGCGTCTTTCTTCCCATGAAAGCCCCCAAAAGAGTGGCGCCGAAAGAAATCGCGGTCTGCAGCTTCTGCTGGCTGGCTTGTGCTGCCTCGCGATCGACCGCCTGTTGGGCTCTGCGAATACGCTCCTGCAGGGCCGCCGTTTTTGGCGAGTATTTTTGCCGCAGCTTTTCGACCCGCTGATCTCGTTCTTCACGGGCAGCCTGTTGCAGACGAACGCGGAAATCTCGCTCAGATTCACCCGGCTTGGAAAGCTGCTCCAGTCCAGGACTCAGAAACAGGTCAAGCTTTTGCGACCGGTAAAGAGCCTCGGCCAGCAAGCGTTTCCAATTATCGTAGCTTTTAGGTTTGCTGGCCTCTGACGGAACAGCTTCGTAGACTGCCTCGTGCGCAGGAGTTTTTTCGAGGTCTGATTCAACCAGGTCCACCGGGCTGGCTTGCTGCCAATCAACACTGACAGGTCCATCACCTACCTGGGCGAGGTACGAAACGCTTTGTTCGGTATCCACCCCCTTTTTTGGATCTGAATAATAGACCTTACTGCAACCAAACAATGATGGACGATAAAGCATCGTACTGCCAGCCGGCTGGTTTCCTCGAAGAGCCGCGAAATACTGCGGGACCTCCGCAGGAAGAACCGGTCGTTGACTGGTTGACGCTGCGGAAGTTGCTCCCGCTGCAGAACCCCTCGAAGCCGGAGGAACAGACTCGCTTGCCCGGCCGCTGCGATTCGAGGTAACTGCTTCTTGCCTAGACGGAACTGGCTGTGCCTTGCGTGCAGCCATAAGGCTCTTGATTTGATCCCGGGTGAGCGGACCCCGCAAATAGGAAAGAGCCCAGCGAGTCTCAAAGACCTCAGGCTCATCCTCATGAACATTATTCATCAAAAAGATACGGTTTCCGAGGGCGGCCAGGACCTGTTCCATCTTTTGGCGATCAAACTGACTTGAAGCACTGGCAGCCGCCCCTTCCAAGCCATCCAGTACTCGAGCTTTGTCCCGATCAGTTTGCAAGCGTCCAATGAACCAGGTTCCGGTGTTGGCCAGTCCCTTGTAATCGAGATCCACCGGGTTCTGTGTGGCCAGAACAATGCCGAGCCCAAAAGCACGGGCCTGCTTCAGCAGCGTAAGCAACGGAAGCTTGGAAGGCGGGTTCGCTACGGGCGGGAAGTAACCGAAGATCTCGTCCATATACAACAGAGCGCGCAAACTTGTGGTCCCGGATTGGTTTCTGACCCAGCTCAACATCTGGTTCAGCAAGAGCGAGACGAAAAACATACGCTCCGGATCGCTCAGATGAGCAATTGAGAAGATTGACAGGCGTGGTCTCCCATCCGGCATTCGCAGCATCGCATCGATGTCTAAAGCCTCACCTTCCAGCCAGGCCTCGAACCCCGGCGCTGCCAGCAGATTGTTGAGACGCATGGCTAGAGCGAATCGATCCTTAGAAGGATAAAAAGACTCCAGGTCAAGGACACCGATCCGGCTGACTGGCGGAGTTTGAATCTGCTGGATCAGAGCAGTCAAATCCATGTCCCGCCCCTGTTTCCAGGCAGAATTCAGAATCGTCGAGATGAGGATGTGCTCGCGGCTTTGGAGAGGATCGGACTCGATCCCGAGCAAACCGAGCAGGCTGGTAGCGGTGCCACTGATGCGGTCTCTCAAAAGCTCGGCATCTTCTCGGTTGGATTTGTCGGGAGCAGCAAAGGATTTCAAGATCGACACGGGGACTCCGGCGTTGCTACCAGGCGTGTAAATAGCAAAATCCGCTGCCTGTTTTAGCCGCCCGATGCGCGCCCCGTCCTGGCCCCAATCCGACAGTCCCTTCTTCCAGAGTGCAGCTTGCTGAGCGGCAAAGTCCTGGGAAGACAGTCCCTTTTTCTTGGCATCATCTTCGTTAATCCAGGGAGTAAAATCCTCGGCACGAAGCTCAGGGAAGGTGAGCAGAAGATTCGAGAGATCGCCTTTGGGGTCGACCACAATGGCAGGGATCCCATCGATGAGCGCCTCCTCCAACAGACCAATGCACAGGCCGGTCTTGCCGCTCCCCGTCATTCCCACACACACTGCGTGCGTGACGAGATCCTTGGAGTCGTAGAGGAGAAGCCCCTCCTTAGCCTTCTTGCCGGGCAAGTCGTAGAGACGTCCCAGATAGAACACTCCCAACTTCTCGAAGTCTTGCATGGCGGTCGTTCTCCTTTGAGGGTTTCACCCAGCGTCCTTCCTGGCTTCAAAGTCATTTTTCCACGCTCTTGACTCTTTCAACAAGGGATTTGATGTTCCGGGTCTGGTGTGGATACCATGTTGTCGTGAGGTACCCTTTGGACGCTTCTAGCCGACGAGTTCCAAGTCGTTCACGCTTTCGGAAACAATTCTGCTGAAACGAGCGTCTAAAGTCACAAAGGTGTACTGTATCAGTCTTGCCTTGTTGGAAATCAATGAGCGATGCTGAGATGACTCATTAGAAGAAGGTGACGGGAGGAGAACATGATCGAATTCAACCAGCCCATTCAATGCCTTCTCTGTCCCCAACGGCGGAGGATCGCAATGATGTTCAAGATCCTGCTGGCCGTCAGCACAGCGATCATTGTAGGCCTGATCTTGTTTTCTTCCGGACCGGGCTCGGACAAAGTGCAGCCGTCGACTTCGCTTCCGAACAATCGAAGCTCAAACCAGCCTGGCGAAGCACGGGCTTCAGGACAATCTGCAGGAAATATTCTGGACGAGGAGGATGAAAAGATAGATCCGAAGTCAGAGCAGCAAATTCGCTCGAAGGCGGACGAAGAGTATCAAGTGTTCCAGTCCCAACTCAAGTCCATCCTCGATTCTGAACCAGTCCACTTCTCGGACGCGCGGAAATTGTTGCAGGCTCAGCGAAGAAAGGTTCTCCTGAAAAAGATTACTCTCTTGGGAAAAGATTCAGTTGGGGACAAACTGTCACGCGCTGCCGAGGACCGACTGACACTCCGGCTCCTGGACAAAGAGTTGAAGCTTGTTTCAGAACAGCTCGATCTCCTGGCGAAAGCCGATAGCAAAGAGTGATCGACGGCCGTCAAGAACGACTCGACTGCTCTCACACACCTCAGACCTCACAGCTCAAACGTCCAATTGGACCCTACAGCTCACACGTCGTTCAAAGCATTCTTGATCCAGCCAAGCATTTTTTGCGGAGACTCTGAGTAGTTATAGAAAACGGGCCCAGTCGACCCGCCCTGCTTGAGCGCCAGAACGATCTCTCTGAGTTGTCGTTCGCTGTCAGGAACGCCCATGCCTAACCGGATGTAACATGGGAACTCACCCTCCCAATCTTGGGGTATTTTCGCTTTGCTTTGCCTGACGATTTCCAAGACGCGAGTCGGCGGCTCGCCATAAGCCCACGTCGCAAAGCCGTCACACACAGCAGCAATCTGTTGGCGATAGTGGACTTGCATCATCAGGAGACAGGCTGTCCCTTTGAGCGATTCCTGCTTGATTTCAACAATGAGAGAGTCTGCCAAACTCTGTCTGAATTGATTGTAAGCTTTGAGATCTGGTGCCTTGGCCTCCAATTCCTCCATGGTGTGAGGGTGTCCCTTGGGCCGGTCCGGCGCCTCTCGAAATGCATTCTCGAGCGTCGCCTTTACGACTTCGCGCGCCTTGCCAGCGTCGATGCCAGCTTTCTCCGCTTTGCCGGTGGTCTGGGGATTGAAACACATAGCTAACAGTTCCTGCTCAAGCGGTGTGAGCCCGGTCAGGTCCCTTTCGTGGTGGTGGCCGTGACGTAGTTCCATCCAACCAAAGGACTCAAGCTGCAAGCCGAACATAGGATAGTTAGAAGCCAGGTCACGGCACAGGGCTTTGAGATATTCCCGTGTGGAATCGTGGCCAATGGAAAGAGCGTGAGGAATGCTGTCGCCATAGACGTTCTGTACGGTGAATTGCGGATACATCAAGCCCAGCCGGGTGTTGTGCGCTCCAATCGTCCACGAGATCATACGGAGCCGGAATTTCTCCAGACGTTCTGCTGCAACAGCCAGCCAGTTGGATTCTTTGGCAATGCTGGCCACTTGAGGGTGCATTGGCGTGCCGTCATAGAGTTTCAGATCGGGTCTGAAATAAGCGACACTGCCTTCGGTCATGTAAGCACGATGACGCGGGTTATGCGGGTGCACGAACCAGCCGGAGTGGTAACAGCCGGCGATGCACATCTGGTTCAGCCCCAAGTCTTGCATCCAAGCCATCACTCGATCTGCCCCTTCATCGCGCAAGTCCCAGGCATGCATGAAAAGCCCTTTAGTAGAGAATTTTGTGACCGGCGGATGCTTAAGGTCGGTCGGTTTGGAGCGAGGCATTCCGGTTAAGGACCGCTTCGCCCCTTTCAGTCTTGCAGGAGCTGCCGCTGCTAGCGTTCCAATTTGCAACAAGTGGCGTCGGGAGAGAGTTGAGTTCCTCATGATGTTCCTCGTTGGCTTCCGAGAGATTTTGGTTTCACTGTACTGTACGAGTGATATAGTTATTTCCAGGAAAAATCAAACCATCGATTTGCTTGAAAGGAGGCAAAGTATGGCTACTTTTATCATGCTTGGAAACTTTACGGACCAGGGAATACGTAATGTCAAACAGACCACCAAGCGAGCGGAGGCCTTCAAAGCCATGGCCCAGAAGGCCGGCGTTACCGTAAAAGAGCTTTACTACACGCTCGGGCAATACGATCTCGTGAGCATTGTAGACGCTCCAGACGAGCAAACAGCAACGGCCGTACTTCTCAGCGCGGGAGCGCTAGGCAACATACGATCGCAGACTTTCCGAGCATTCACCATTACGGAGATGGACAAGGTTCTGGCGAAAATGCCTTAAGTCGGATGAGCTGGGCGCGGTGCCGTGCATCCCTTTCAGGTTGGCTCATCGAGAGAAGCTGTCTCGGCACCGAGCAACTGTAGACTCCTTGACAGCATCTTGCTTTTTCGTACAATGGGTCTGCATTATCGAAGCCGATCTCCGCCCTTCCTTCTGTTTCAATCCGCGTCATCCTTGATCTCAATGCCAGAGCGAGGTGCTTAGAAGGCTCGAACAGCGAGGCGTTCAGTGAAGAGTGAGAAGTCGAGTGTCACGCGCCGCAAATTTCTGCGAAGCTCTGCCACGGGTCTGGGAACTGGTTTGGCGGTCTGTCGCGGTCTTGCTCCTGCTCGGATCCTTGGCGCCAATGACCGCATCCGGATCGGCGGCCTCGGCACTGGAGGACGTGCCCAGTACCTGTTGGAATTGTTAAAGCAGTTGCCTGGAACGGAGCTGGTGGGAGTCTGTGACGTTTATGAGCCCAAATTGCTTCAGGCCCTCCAAATCTGCGGTGCCGGAGCCAGGCAGTACAAGGATTATCGGGCCTTGTTAGATAACCGGGACATTGACGCCGTTGTGATTGGAAGCCCGGACCATTGGCACAAGCAGATGACCCTCGATGCGATTCAGGCAGGTAAAGACGTCTACGTTGAGAAGCCAATCTCACACTCCATTGAGGAGGGCGTGGAAATGGTCCGGGCGGTAGAGGCATCCGGACGGGTTGTTCAGACTGGGACTCAGCAGCGCAGCTGGGATCACTACCTGTTGGGTAAGCAACTAGTTGATTCCGGCAGGCTGGGCCAGATCAACTTTGTTTATACATTCTGGTATCAGAACTATAGCAGGACTGCGGACTGGCGCGACTTTCGGAATATCCAGGCGGATAAGCTGGACTGGCAACAGTGGCTTGGCAGCGCCCCCAACCAAGCTTTCTCTCCCCAGAAGTATGTTTTGTGGCGCTGGTATTGGGACTTTGGTGGCGGCGCCCTCACAGATCTCATGACTCACTGGATTGATGTCATTCAATGGTACATGGGAACCCCGGCACCTGAAGCGGCTCTGACGAATGGCAACCGGTACATCCAGTCCTGGGACTGTCCGGACACCATTACTTGCGTGCTGGAATACCCCAGGAATTATACGGTGACCTACGACGGTTCAATGGCCAGTAGTATCGATGACGGTGGAATTGAATTCCGAGGAACACGAGGAACCCTCAAAATCGATCGGGAGCATCTCGCTTTTTATTCGGAAGAGAGCAAAAATGTCGTAGGAGCAAACTCGCCGGCACCGGAGATCCTGGTGCGTTCCTCGGGTGATGGCACACGAACTCACCTCGCGAATTTTCTGGATTGCGTGAAAAGCCGCAAGAATCCGACCGCGAGCATTCGGGTGGCTCACGAGGCTGCTAGGGCCTCGCATTTGGGAAACCTCAGCCTTAAGACGGGACGTAAGGTCCGTTGGAATATCCAGCAGGAGCACGTGGAGAGTTGAGGCGAGCGACTAACGATCCGCGTACAAGAGGAGGTCGACTATGGGGAAGTTGCTTTCCATGGGAACATGGGCGTACGCCTTTGGCCCCTATCAATCCAACCCGGTTCCTTTCGAAACGGTCGTAAAGAAGCTGGGTGAGCTGAAGTATGACGGCGTCGAGATCGGGGCCTTCAAACCACATGTCCACCCGGATGACTATCCTACCGAAGAAGACCGCCAAAAGGTGAAAGCATTAATTCAGAAAAATGGCTTGCGAGTTTCAGGATTGGCGGCCGATTTTTGGGGCGACAAAGGCCCGGCCACGGATGCTGCCCAAAAGGATGACTACTACATTCATCTTTTCAAAAGGAATCTCAAGCTTTGCACCGATCTTGGTTCGCCCGGAATTCGAGTGGACACGGTAAACGGTCCCGACGGCGTCCCAGGAGTGGATCGAATCGCGGCCTGGAAGCGAATTGTCAGCCTGTGGCGAACCTGCGCGGGTCTTGCGCAGGAAAAGGGAGTCAAGCTGGTTTGGGAATTTGAGCCGGGGTTTCTCTTTAACAAACCCTCAGAGGTAGTGCAGCTCGTTGAGGACGTCAATCATCCTAATTTCAGCGTTCTCTTCGATACATGTCACGCTTACATGTGCGCCGTCGAGGGAGCTCGCCAGCCAGGAAAGAAGGAAACGCTACGCGGCGGTGTGGTCGAATTTGCTCGAATGCTTAAGGGAAAGATCGGCCATGTGCACGTGATCGATTCGGACGGGACTTTGCACGGTGACGAAACCAGCACCCATCGACCCTTTGGTGAAGGAAAGATCAACTTCGATGAGGCCCTGAACGCCATCGTCTACGACGCAGGTTATCAGGGTGAATGGTTCACCGTAGATTTGTGCTTCTGGCCCGAAGCCTGGGAAGTCACAGCCAAAGCTAAAGAGTTCCTGACGCCGTATTTGCAGAAGTATTAGTCTGAGAACATTGGCGCTCTACGCTGTTCAGCTCCCATGCTAATTTTTCACAGCTCCAGGAGACAAGGCGGTGGTCGCAGGTCCCGCCATACGAACCCCCTGGAGTCCCCCTTAACCAAGGGGGACACTTGTGAAGTGGCACAAAAACCGATTTCTTCACAGCTATGGGGTCGCGTGAAAGGGCCGTCCAAAGCGCGGAGGCGCTAACGTTTTTTAGAAGTTAAACCTTCTCATCCGAGACAAACTCATGATCGGTCCGCACTTTTATTCTTTGAAGAACAAAGTTGCCATCGTTACTGGTGCTGCCAGAGGAATTGGAGCCGCCATAGCAGAACGATTCTTAAAAGCCGAAGCGAACGTGGTCATCGCTGACGCAGACTCCACTGAAGCTCAAAAGACGGCTCGCAGTTTGGACCCCACCGGGGGGCGCAGTTTGGTCGTAACCGTCGATGTTACAAGTTTGGCCCAGACACAGGCGATGGCCAGCTCGGTAATCGACCGATTCGCCACCATTGATATCCTGGTAAACAATGCTGGAGTCGCCGGCCCCAACAAGCCCTTGGTGGATGTTTCCGAGGAGGAGTGGGACAAGGTGTCCGCAATCAACCTGAAGGGCGTGTTTCTGTGCTGCAAGGCAGTCCTGCCGGCTATGTTGAAGAATCGATCCGGTCGCATTGTGAATGTGGCCTCCATCGCGGGGAAGGAAGGCAACCCCAACCTGGCCCCCTACTCGGCCACCAAAGCGGGTGTGATCTGTCTGACAAAGGCTCTGGCCAAGGAAGTATGTACACAAGGCATTTATGTGAACTGCATCACGCCTGCTGTCATTGACACTCCGATCTTGCGTCAAGTCACACAACAACAGATTGACTATATGACTAGCCGCATCCCTATGGGTCGCGTGGGCAAACCTGAGGAAGTTGCAGCGCTCATCCACTTTCTGGCTAGCGACGATTGCAGCTTCACCACTGGTGCTTGTGTGGACATCAGTGGTGGGCGCGCAACCTATTAACCGCCGATCATTGGTGTCAGGGTTCAGTGCGACCCACCTTCGATTTCCCTCTATAACTAGATTCAGGTGGTTCTGCTCTTGCTCCGCAGCCGCAGAGAGGGTTCGTGAGCCCTGGACGTGCTATCATAGCGGCGAAGGCTTGAAGAGTCTTTCTTTGGCAGTTCTCTGTGAAGCGCGAAAGAAGAAATCGACGTCGGACGTGACGCGGATTCATTCCAATCAGATCACTCTTTTCGCTATCCTCGTTCATCTGGTATTCCTTCCTTTCTGTCTCTCCACTTTCGCTCAATCCCCTCTTGCCACCGTCTTCGGCACGGTGCGCGATCAGACTGGGGGGATGTTGGAAGGTGTTCAGATCGAGATGCGCGAGGAGAGCACAGGGGCAGCCCGCAGTACGCTTTCGGTAAAGAACGGCACATTTATCATTCCTGTGCTGCCGCCGGGCCGATACACCGCCACGGCTACTTTGGCCGAGTTCAAGAAGGGGATCATCAAAAACGTCACGCTCAGTGTGGGCGACAAAACGGCACTGAATTTCGTCCTGGAAGTCGGCTCGAATCAGGAATCGATTACCGTTGAAGCTAATGCTCAGTTGACTCAGACCGAGAGCAGTTCCGTAGGGCAGGTTATCGACAATCAGAAGATAACGACCCTACCTCTCAATGAGCGAGAATTCCTGCAGTTGGCTCTTTTAGGCCCGGGTGCAGCTCCTCCGGCGCCCGAATCAAGGCTCTCCACACAATCCAATAGTGGCGTCAACATCAGTGGAGCCCGTGAGGCCTCGAATAATTTTCTTTTGGACGGAGTCGACAACAACGATCTGTTTCTCAATCGGCTGGTGGTGAATCCTTCGGTTGACGCACTCGAAGAATTTAAGATCCAGTCAAGCAACTATGAAGCGGAATTTGGACGCAACGGCGGTGCCCAGGTCAACGTAGCCTTGAAATCCGGCACCAATGATCTTCACGGCTCCCTGTTTGAATTTCTACGTAACTCGGCTTTGGATGCCAAAAACTTCTTTGACTTGCCGGATCAGAAGATCCCCATTTTTCAGCGCAACCAGTTCGGCGGCAGCCTAGGCGGAGCCATCGCTAAGTCCAAGACGTTTTATTTTGCCAATTTCGAAGGGCTGCGTACGCGCAGGGCTGAGACCCGAACCAGTAACGTGCCGACGATAGAAGAGAAGATGGGGGATTTTTCTCATTCCGCAGTGTCCCTGCAGAATCCGTTCATGGGTGGACCTTTCCCGGGAAATCGCATTCCCGAGGAAATGCTCAGCTCCCAAGGCCGGGCGATTGCCGATCTCTATCCGGATCCCAATCGCAACGTTCCTGGCCAGAACTTTGTGACCTCACCCGTGGCGCGAGAGCGCATGACGCAGTTCAACCTCAAGCTGGACCATCAAGCCGGCGCCAGGATCAAACTGTTTGCACGGTACAGCTTCATTGACGAATTTGACGTCTCGCCCTACGCGCAGAAGGGGCCAAATCTGCCAGGTTTTGGAATTCACGTTCTGGATCGCGGACAGAACCTGGCTTTAGGCGCCACACACGTGTTCTCGCCTCGGGCTCTGAACGAATTTCGATTTGGATTCAACCGCCTGAGACGGGAGGTCTTTCAGGAGAACCTGGGAACTGACGGGTTTCAGGAGCTGGGCATTGCCGGACCGAATGTTCCTCCTCGCGATTCAGGCTATCCCAGCGTGGTTTTGGCGGGTTATGAGAAGCTGGGGGATGATCCGAATATTCCGCTGGTGCGGCGGACTTCCAATTTTCATTTCACGGATGGACTGAGCCTCTCGCGAGGCCGCCAACTTTTCAAGCTCGGCGGCGAGGTCCGTTACTACCAGGAGAATGGCTACAATGATCTGTTTGCGCGTGGCCAGTTGAATTTCCAGCCCATATTTACCGGCGACGCGCTGGGCGATCTGCTGCTGGGCTTTCCGCTCCTCTCCATCAGCACCGTCAATGACAATCCCCAGGCCCTGCGCACCACTTCTTACAACATTTATCTTCAGGACGATTGGAAAGTCCACCCGCGTTTGACCCTCAACCTCGGGCTACGCTATGAATTCAACACGCCACCGGTCGACGCACACGACCGGCTGGTTACCTTTGATGTTGACTCTCAACGCTTCATTCCGGTAGGGCAGGAAGGTGTGCCTCGCTCCGGTGTGGACTCCGACTACAATAACGTTGCTCCTCGGTTTGGCGTAAGCTGGGACGTGACTGGCTCAGGCCGGACACTGCTTCGCTCGGGGTACGGAATTTATTATGACAGCGGCACGTTGATTGAGAACGAGACCCTTTACTTCAATCCTCCTTATTTTCAACTCAGCCTCTTCTTTACCCAGCCGCCGAACCTCCTGACGCTGGACAATCCCTTTCCGGCTGGGGGCGGATTTGAGCCGCTGCCTAGCCCCATCACCATGGACAGGCGGTTCCGCACTGCCTATGCGCAGCAATGGAGTTTTGGTCTGCAGCGCGAGCTACATAAGGACCTCCTGGTTGAGGTCAACTACGTCGGTGCCAAGGGAACCAAGCTGGTGATGAAGCGCAATCTCAACCAGCCTCCTCCAGGTCCGGGAGACATCAATGATCGCCGGCCCATCCAGGGTTTCAGCGACATCCTGTTCGTCTCGTCTGACGCTTCCTCCATCTATCACTCCCTTCAGTTGCGAGTGGAAAAGCGCTACACGCATGGACTCTCGCTGCTAGGCGCTTACACATACTCGAAGTCTCTGGACAATGTCTCGGCTTTTCTGGAGAGCAAAGGCAATGACAATACGCCGCAGAACAGCTACGACATCGCTGCTGAGCGAGGTCCTTCAGATTTTGATTTGCGCCAACGGGTTTCTGGCAGCCTGATCTATGACCTTCCGTTCGGGCCGGAGCGTCGCTGGAAAGTAGGGGAAGGCAAGGTCGTTAAGACGCTTGTGAGCGGCTGGCAGTTGAGCAGCATTGTCACTTTCCAGTCGGGACGTCCCTTCACGCCTCGCCTCGGAACAGACAACAGCAACACGGGCAACGTGGGTGGCTTCTTTGCCCATGACCGCCCCGACGTGGTGGGAGATCCCAACCTGGAAGTCCGGACACCCGACCGGTTCTTCAATACCGACGCTTTTGCCATTGCACCCAGCTACACCTTCGGCAATGCAGGGCGCAACATTTTGATTGGACCGGGACTGAGCAACTTCGATGTGGCTTTGCTCAAGCACTTTGAGCTTTCCGGATCGCGCAGCCTGCAGTTTCGCACCGAATTCTTCAACCTGATGAATCACCCCAATTTCCAGTTGCCAGAGAGTTTTATCGATAACCCGGCAACCTTTGGACGCATTCTCTCCGCGGGCCCCTCGCGGCAGATCCAGTTTGGATTAAAATTCCTATTCTAAAATTTGCTTCGAAACCCACAATCCACAATCGTCAGTCAACAATTCTTCTCTGTGCCCCTTCTCTCCAAATACCTGACCGGCGCTAGGCTCTCAAGGATCAGCCAACATTTGGGTGTGCAGGTTCTGGACCTCGGCTGCGGTTACGGCGAGCTCCTGGACTACCTGCCCTCAACTGTGAGCCGGATCGTGCTGCTGGATCGAAGCTCTGAAAGACTGGAGGCGGTCGAGAGGCGGATTGCCAGTAAGAAATTGTCTGCTACGTTCCTGATCGCAGAGATTGACCGGGATGACGTCAATCTGGACCTGGCTCCGTTCGATACGGTCGTCATGGCTGCTCTGCTGGAACATTTGAGGTCTCCCGAGATCGCGCTGAAGAATCTGCGCCGGCTGATGAAAAGCGGTGCGACTCTGGTTCTGACCACTCCCACTCCTCTGGGAGGCAAGCTGCACTGGATCGGAAGCTATCTGGGATTAGTCTATGCGGAGGCGGCAGAGGAACACGTGAGGTTTTACAACTTCTCTGCGCTCGAATTGCTCTTGGAAGGCGCGGGGTTTCGCGTTGATTATTACGAGAAGTTTCTCTTCGGATTGAATCAGCTCGTGGTCTCGACAATCGCACAGTGCTGAACGAGTCTTCCAGGATCTGACTTCAATGTTTCGTGACGGCCCAGAGCGTCGGTTCGGCCGGTCGCGATCGCGTAAGCCTCCGGCCTGCCGACCCGCTCAGGCTCTGCTTAGCTCGCGCGATGTTACGCGAGAATCCAAACGCCCATGAACCCGAGAACAATCTTGATAGGCCTCTCGGTTTCCCTGTTGCTCGCGACAAGTGTTTCTGGCGGGGGGCCGACCGGGTTCTCCCCATTCTCGCGACGACAGCGTCCGAAGCTCTTCCCAATGCAGGAATTGACGATGTTGGAGTACTCAGTCTTTGGCATCCCGGCGCGCGGCCGGAGACCGGCAACTGCGGTTCTGGAGTTTATTCAGGACCAAGACGGAATAAGCGTTGAGGTAATGGCTTCCGCCAAGACGGGGTTTACCGGGAGGTTCCGGGTGTCAGATATGTTCTCCTGGCAAACCGCTTATTTGGGCGACTTCAATTCCGACGGCAGAAATGACTTGGCGATTGAGGTTTCCTCAGGAGGCAACGGAATTGCCGCCTGCATTGCTGATGTTACGTTTCTCCTGTCGGGGCTTAGCCGCCCGAAACCGATTGTCGTAAATACCCGATGCCCGCGACGTGATGACTTTGTGGACCTGCGTGGAGACGGTCAATGTCAGTTCATTCAGACGTGTTTCGTCCCAGGATACGGCGAGCTGGGGAAAGACGGACGAGAACATAATTACTGGGTGTACAGCATTGTCCGGATTGAGTCCAACGGAGTCGTAATCGACAATTCGAGGCTGCCTGGTTTCCCGAAGTGGGTGATGTACACCTACAGGCCAAATACCTGCGTCAAGGAGCAGCTGACGCACAAACAAAAAGCAAGGCTCTGGCAAAAGGAGCTGAAGCTTGGGAGTAGAGACGTTGGCTGGTGCGAAAGTGCTCGACGGGACTAAACTGACAAGCGGCGGATCGGGTTGTGCAGTCCTGAAGGGGCCAGTCTACAGTCCACCTGCACTCCAGCACGCAGGCCTGGGGTGCGGTTGACTTTTGTTTAGGGCTCACATAGCATCTGCCCGCATTGGTCCCTTTGACGAGTTAACAGGAAGTGACGGGTAAGAATCCTGAACCTCGGAATCCATTAGGTTGCCACGGCAAATTTGAGGAACCGCCGCAATGAAAACGATTCAGGTCGATCGTAGTATCTATGACTATTTAGTATCGAAGGCCTCTCCGCCTGGCGAGGCGATTTCTTCTACCCTGCGGCGTGAACTCCAGGTGCCGGAGCCGGAAGAGACCATCGAGATTGATGACGATTCTTATGCTTTTCTGCTCTCAAAGGCCACCACGATCGGCGAGTCACCGTCAGATATCTTGCGGCGGGAACTTCACCTGGATGAGCCGCCTCCCCCTGACCAGCCCGGTCTGGTCATATTTCACATTCCGGCGGGCACCGGCACTCAGCCGTGGAACACAGCTGCCACCGCGGTGCAGGCGAAGGTGGGTGACACTTTGCGCATTGTGAATGATGACAGTGCGCCGCACCGGCCGCACACCGAGGGACCTCCCTTCCCGCACCCCAGCACGGACATCCCGCCAGGAGGGGGTTCCGCTGACTTCCTCCTGCAACAAGAGTTTCAGGGGGCTTTGTACGATCACGACTCGGGGCAGGATGCTAAGTTCTGGATCACGGTCCAGCAAGCACCATAATGGGTAATATCGCGGATCGATGCTGTTGAGGTCGCCTGTTCATATACCGACGGGGATGTTGTTGCGGCTTTCGTACAAGGCGGAGGCCCGTTGAGCCACATCGTCCTGTCCGGCCCATCGAATTCGAACACGTCATGGCTGCTGGGATGGTGTGAGTTGCTCTAGGTACAGGATCGCGTCGTAGGCCTTCAACGATCGAACGAGGCTAATCCCATCGAGGCTGTCGCGAACTTCATGGGCCTGACCGAACCACTCCGCGAGAGGTCCGACTTTCGGCAATTCCCGAAGGTCGATCAGATATGCCTCGAAACCCAAGGAGGCAAGCAATCCCTCCACACCCTGCGGATTCGGGGGTAAGACCTCTGTCGACGCAGGGAATCCCTTCGCGGTCCCATAGTACATGCCGATGGCGACGTAATCCTCGCCTAGCGTCGACCGCAAAAACACCCCAGCTTGTTGCAATCCATCCCACACCTTAGCGTCTGGTTCACCCGGTCGCACTCGCAGTTCATGCGTTTTCACATGATTGTTATGAGCAAAGAAAATTACACGACCTCGCGGACCCGCGCGTTCGAGAACCCACCTTAAGTTGTCTGACATAGCGACTTCTCGCATCGTCTGCGTCTCGCGAAAGCGAAAGTCAGCGAACTCGGGGCTAGGCTTCTGCGGCAGCCCGGAGGCCCATCCGCGCCAATTGCTAGGGGCCAGGCGAAGGTAAGCATCGTCCTGCTCGGCGTTGACCGCCTGGCGAAGAGCCCATTCGTAATCGTCCAACGAAGTTGCGGCTGTGAGCTGCGGCCGCTGGCGCCTGAGCAGCGCTACGAGATCGTGGATCTTGATGCTGATTTGGTCCTTTTCAGTCTGGGGTAGCAAGGGATAGCGATCAATACGGAACTTTGGCAATATGTCAGCAAAATCCGCGCACATTGTGCTTCCAAGTTGGGCGTCAGCCAGGCCGAGAAATGTGAGGACGGCCTCAAGCGATCGATAAGCCGTCGGAAAGCCTTGTCCGGTGAGGTCAATGCCATAAACCCCCACGCGGTGGGATACGGGACGCGCTGCGTTGTAGCTGCGCAGCCACTGCAACAGGTCAAGGTTTTCTCTGTAGGCCTGAAACCCGTAACGGAACGCGGTCGCAGCCTCAGAGGCGCTTTCCGTAGAGTTGCCGAGGACATAATCGCAGAGGCGCTTGGACGTTGAGAGGCCCGTCTCCAACGCGACGGCCTTGAAATCTTGCTGGGTCACGAGGTACCGAATCAGCTGGTTTCGCGTAGCCAGGGGTTCGTGGGCGTCGTGAAACGGTTCGCCCAATG
>Ga0114129_10007578_pt1 | contig 15453 bp, 17 predicted proteins | sample RhiMetdeltSRZDD1_FD_80071 | JGI IMG/M metagenome (GOLD analysis project Ga0114129, IMG submission 80071) | Populus rhizosphere microbial communities from Tennessee, USA - Rhizosphere MetaG P. deltoides SRZDD1 (version 2) (version 2) | ecosystem: Host-associated > Plants > Roots > Rhizosphere >...
GGAGGCGCAGGAGGGAGCGCCGAGGCGGCGGATCGCCTGGTCGAAGCGCACGTCGATCAGCTTCGTCGCGGCGAGCTTCGCCTCGTAGCCGTCCTCGTCCCGGGCGCGGAGCGCGGCGATCGCACCGTCGGTCAGCGCGAGCGTCGAGCGGTTGAGCCGCGCCACGTTGGCGGCCTCGAGCAGGTCGCTCTTCGGGGGCGTGAGGGCCTGGAACTCGCGGTGGAAGGCGGCGAACACAGCGCGCCAGGAGCGCAGGCGCTGGAGCCGGGCCTTCCCGGCCTGATCGCGCCGGGCGTCCTGATAGGCCTCATCGGTGCGCGCACAGAGATCGTTCAGGTCGAGGACGTACTGCCGCTCCGCGGCCGTCGAGCGCTCGGGAGGCTCGGCGTGCTCGCTGCCGGCCTCGACGCGTGCGGCGAAGTCGGCCGCGTCCTTCGGCGGCCCCTCGAAGAGCGTGCTCGCGAGGGCGACCGCGCCTCCGAACGCCACGGCGACGATGGCGAGGACGGTGATCAGCTTGAGGAATGGGCGCGCGAGTCTCACGGGGTTCCCCAGGGCTGCATCGCCCGTTCGGGCGCGCGCCTGATCGTCCGAACGAGTGATTGGATCTTCCCGCTAGACTCGCCCCGCCGTGGATCTCTACGAGTATCAGGGCAAGGAGCTCTTTGCCCGTGCGGGCATTCCGGTCTCTCAGGGGCGAGTCGCGACCACCCCGGAGGAGGCGCGCGCCGCGGCCGAGGAGATCGGCGGGCAGGTCGTCGTGAAGGCCCAGGTCCTGACCGGCGGCCGCGGCAAGGCCGGCGGCATCAAGCTCGCCGCGAGCCCTGACGAGGCCGAGGAGCGGGCGCGGGAGATTCTCGGCCTCGACATCCGCGGCCACGTCGTCCGCAAGCTCTGGATCGAGAAGGCCTCGGACATCGCGAAGGAGTACTACCTCTCGGTCACGTTCGACCGGGGCGAGAAGAAGCCGCTCTTCATGTTCACGACACAGGGCGGCATGGACATCGAGGAGGTCGCCGCCGAGAGCCCCGAGGCACTCGCCCGGCTCCACGTCGAGCCGCTCGCCGGCTTCCAGCCCTGGCAGGCCCGGTGGCTCTGCTTCGCAGCAGGCCTCGAGGACCCGGACGAGCAGAAGCAGGTCATGGCGATCGTGGCCAAGCTCTACGGCGCCTTCGTCGACTTCGACGCCATGCTCTGCGAGGTCAACCCGCTCATCGTCACGCCCGACGGCGAGGTGAAGGCGCTCGACTCGAAGTTCACGGTCGACGACAACGCCCTCTTCCGCCACGCGGACGTCGCCGAGATGCGCGACGTCGAGGCCGCCGACCCGCGGGAGCGCCTCGCGCGCGAGAAGGGTGTCACCTACGTGAAGCTCGACGGTGAGATCGGGATCCTGGGCAACGGCGCCGGGCTCGTGATGGCCACGCTCGACGTGATCGACCAGGTCGGCGGCCGGCCCGCGAACTTCTGCGACCTCGGCGGCGGCGGGGACGCCCAGGGCGTCGTCGACGCGCTCGAGGTCATCACCTCCGACGACCAGGTCGAGGCGATCCTGTTCAACATCTTCGGAGGCATCACGCGCTGCGACGAGGTCGCGCGCGGGATCCTCACCGCGCTCGGCCAGATGACGATCGAGCACCCGATCGTCGTCCGGCTCGACGGGACGAACGCCGAGGAGGGCCGGCAGATGCTCGTCGACGCGGCGCCGCCCGACCTCTACGTCGAGGAGACGATGCTCGCCGCCGCGGAGCGCGTCGTCGAGGTCGCGAAGGCGAAGGCCGCCTGATGGCGATCGTCGTCGACCGCGACACGCGCCTCGTCGTCCAGGGGATCACCGGGCGCGAGGGCTCCTTCCACGCGACCAGGAACCTCCGCTACGGGACGAACGTCGTCGCCGGCGTCACGCCCGCCAAGGGCGGTATGGACGTCGAGGGCATCCCCGTCTTCGACACCGTGCGCGACGCCGTCGCCGAGACGAGCCCGAACACGGCCATGGTGTTCGTGCCGGCACGCTTCGCCGCGGATGCGATCTACGAGGCGGTCGATGCGGGCATCGAGACGGTCATCTGCATCACGGAGGGCCTCCCGGCCCACGACATGCTCCGCGTCTACAACTACGTGCGCCCGAAGGGTGTGACGCTGATCGGCCCGAACTGCCCCGGCGTCCTCTCGCCCGGCAAGGCGAACGTCGGGATCATCCCCGCCGAGATCTTCAGCGAGGGCTCGGTCGGCCTCGTCTCCAGATCCGGCACGCTCACGTACCAGATCGGGCACGAGCTGACACAGCTCGGTATCGGCCAGTCAACTATCGTCGGAATCGGGGGGGACCCCGTGGTCGGGTCGTCCTTTGTGGACGTGCTCGCCCGGTTCGAGGCCGATCCGGAGACCGAGCTCGTCGTCATGGTCGGCGAGATCGGCGGCAACGAGGAGGAAAAGGCGGCGGAGTTCATCGCCGAGCAGATGAGCACCCCGGTCGTCGCCTACATCGCCGGCTTCACAGCGCCGCCCGGCAAGACGATGGGCCATGCCGGCGCGATCATCTCCGGCTCCGCCGGCACCGCGCGCGCGAAGAAGGAAGCGCTCGAGGCGCGCGGCGTCCGCGTCGGGACGAACCCCACCGAGGCCGCGCGCCTCGCCGCCGAAGCCGTCGGCGCCCGAACCGCCTAGCCGCTCCTGAGCCTCCCGTGCAGCGCGCGCAGGCCACCGCCGAGGCCGGCGAGCAGGAGGAGCGCGCCGAAAGCGAACACGGCCAGGACGAGGGGGCCGGCGTGGGAGGCGGCATCGACGAAGGCGCCTACGGGGCCGCCCGACTCGTCGCCTGAGGCTGTCCCCAGCACGCCTTCACCCGTCGGCTGTCCGCCGTTCGGGGGTGAGGGCGCGAGGGTCCCGCCGCCACTGCCGCCGGTACCTCCGAGAATGCCCTCGCCCGGGCAGCGGTGCGAGATCCCGTCCGTGCTTCCGGCGGCCGCACCAGCCTGCGCGCCGGGACCGGCGTTTGCCGCAGGACCGGACCCATCGCCACCCGTGCCACCGCCACCGCTACCAGGCGCCGGGGCGGCCGGGCCTTCGACCGGAGCGGGCGCGGGCGCCGGGGTGCCGGGGAGCGGCTCATCCACCGGCTTCGTCACGTCCGGAAGCGGAGCCGGAAGCGGAGGAACCTGGGGAGCTTCAGGAGGTGGAGGAACTGGAGGGACTTGGGGAACTGGTGGAAGCTGGGGAAGTGGAGGAAGCTGTGCCACGGCAGGCGGGCTGCCCGCCGCTACCACGAACGTGACCAGAAGAAGTAGACCCTTGAGCCGCATCCCGATGACCTCCTGTTGCCAGACGCCAAATCTGGGGTCCTGGTCCCCTACCCCGCGGGGGCGAGGATGAATCGCTCCGCCCGCGCCCTCAGTAGACTCGTGCCATGACTCAGATTTCGTTCGCCCGCGGATTCCCGGGCCCCGACCTGCTCCCGCTCGAGGAGTTCGGCGAGTGCGCCAAGGCCGCGCTGGAGCGCGACGGCGCCACCGCCATGAACTACGGCCCGCCCCTTGGCTACCCGCCCCTGCGCGAGTGGATCGCCGGGCGGCACAACGTGCCCGTCGAGCGTGTGATGGTCACCAACGGCTCGCTCCAGGCCTTCAACTTCATCGCCCGCCACCACGTCCAGTCGGGCGTGAAGTTCTTCGTCGAGGCGCCGTGCTACGACCGCTCGCTCCAGATCCTGCGGCGCCTCGGCGCCGAGGTCGAGAGCGTGCCGCTCACCGACGAGGGCCTCGACGTCGACGCCCTCGACGAGGCGCTCGCACGGAGCTCGGGACCGAATCTCGTGTACACGATCCCGACCTTTCAGAACCCCAGCGGCCGGACGCTCTCCGAGCCCAGCCGCCGGCGCCTGCTCGAGGTGGCGCGCTCACGCGGCGCGACGATTCTCGAGGACGACCCCTACGGCCTGCTCCGCTTCGCCGGCGAGTCCCTTCCGCGCCTCATCGAGCTCTCGGGCGGGGAGGGCGTGATGTTCCTCTCCTCGTTCTCGAAGACGGTGGCGCCGGGCATCCGGGTCGGCTACGCGATCCTCCCCGAGGAGCTCATGGGCGACATGCAGACCCTCGTGTTCGAGAACTACGTCTCCCCGGTCATGTTCGTCGAGGCCACGCTCCACGAGTTCGCCTCGCGGGGGAGCTTCGACCCCAACGTCGAGACGATCCGCAAGGGCCTGCGGGCCCGGCGCGACGCGATGATCGGGGCGCTCGCGCGCGAGATGCCCGAGGGAACCACCTGGAACGAGCCGGACGGCGGCTACTTCCTGTGGGTCGACCTTCCGGGCGGGCTGACCGGCGAGACGCTCCTGGCGCAGGCCGGCGAGGTCGACGTCGCGTTCGTGAAGGGGGCCGACTTCTACTGGGACGGCGGCGGCGAGTCGGCCGTGCGGCTCGCGTTCTCGTACGCGACCCCGGCGGAGATCGACGAGGGCATCGCGCGTCTCGGGCGTCTGGTGCGGGAGGCGGTCGCGGTCACGGCGTGAGCCGGTTCCGCACGGCCCATCTCGACGACCTCGAGCGCTTCCAGGGCGACTTCGACACGATCCCGGTGCGGATCCCGCTCGGGATCGGCGCCTTCGGGATCAACGCCTACGCCTCGCGCGAGGCAGGCGGGCATCTGATCGAGGAGCACGACGAGCTCGGCGCCGGGGCGGGTGGGCACGAGGAGGTCTACCTGGTCCTGAAGGGGCACGCCCGCTTCGTGGTCGACGGGGAAGAGGTCGACGCCCGGGCCGGCACGTTCGTCTTCGTCTCCGACCCGGCGACGCGGCGCGGCGCCACGGCGGGCGAGGCGGAAACCGTAGTCCTCGTCGTCGGCGGGACTCGCGGGGAGGCATTCGAGCCGTCGCCCTGGGAGTCGTGGCTCGAGGGCCTCCCGCTCTACACCGCGAAGGACTACGAGGGCGCGGCGGCGATCCTCGCGCGGGCGCTCGCGAAGCACCCGGACAACCCGAACGTCCTCTACAACCTCGCGTGCTGCGAAGCCCTCGCGGGGCGAGGGGCGGACGCGCTGGCCCACCTCACCCGGTCGGCGGAGCTCGACCCGCGCGTCGTGGACTGGGCGAGCAAGGACCCGGACTTCGACCCGATCCGGGACGAGCCGGGCTTCCCCGGGCCGAGCGAGACCTAGGCGGCCGCGTGGGCCCGGAGGGCGGGCCTTGCGATCAGCCGGGCCTGCTCCGGCGGCTCGAGCCTGGGGGTCTTCGCCGACCTGAACGTGGGGCAGGGGCCTTCGGTCAGGGCGCAAAGTCCGGCCTGGCGGAAATAGCAGTCACTGCAGGTATTTTTCCGCCTCTTCGCCATTGACCGGGGACGACCATCTTAGGCCTCCGGCGCCATGGCGTTAAGCGTTGCCGCGACGAAAAACACGCTATTTCCGGAAGGTTCGTACCTTGCGTTGACCGTGCGGGCAACTAGTTTGCTGCCAGAACGGACAACGCCTCCTGGATGTTCGAGACGGGGATGATCTCGAGGTCGTCCGTCGCCTTCTTGGCGTCCTCCAAGTTCGCGTCCGGGACGAGGAAGATGTCCGCTCCCGCCTCGCGGGCGCCGATGGCCTTCTGCTTCACGCCGCCGATCGGCAGGACCTCCCCGTCGAGCGTCAGCTCGCCCGTCGCGACGATCTTGCGTCCGCGGTCGATGTCGTCGCCGAGCTCGTCCATGATGTCGAGGGCGAACGCCAGTCCCGCGCTCGGCCCGCCGATGTTGCCGGCGTCGATCTCGATGTCCACCGGGAACTCGAAGTCGAGGGCGTCCTGCACCTGCACGCCCATGACCGCGCGGTCGGGGTCGTCCGGCGCCGCCTGCGTCCCCGACGTCACCTGGACGCGCTCGTCGCCGCGCTGGACGGTCAGCTCGACGTCCTGGCCTGGCTCGACGTCCGAGAGGGCTCGCTGGAGGCCCTGGATCGACTCGACCTCCTGGCCTTCCGCCTCGACGATCACGTCCCCGACCTCGAGCACGCCGTCCGCGGGCGAGTCCGGCTGGACGAGCACGATCTCCGCGCCCGACTCGTTCACGTCCACCTCGCGGCCGAGCTCCCGCAGCGCGACCGTGATAGCGATCAGCTGAGAGCGCGACATGTCGTTGAGGCTCGACTGGCGTCGCTGCCGGTCGCTCACGCCCGCCGGGTTGACCACCCGCTCCGGCAGGAGGTCGGCGCCCTCCTTGGTCCAGGGGAAGAGCCGCTCGAAGAGGCTGGCGCGCCCGATGCGGACGTCGACCATGTAGACGTCCTCCTCGTCCTGGGACTCCTCGCCCGGGATGCGCACGAGCGGGTCGGTGGGGCGCGCCCTGTCCGGGAGGACGATGTAGTGGTCCGACGGGATCATGCTGAGCGCCAGCCCCGTGACGACCACGACGAGCAGGCCCGTCAGAACGAAGGCGAGACGGCGCACGATCAAGCGATCGTAGCCCTGGCCCCTCGGGCCGGGCGGCAATCGCCCTCGCTCAGCCGCTCAGGACGGAGACGACCTCGCGGACGGCCGCCGCCGACTCGTCGAGCGCGGTGCGCTCCTCGCCGGTGAGGTCGAGCTCGAAGATCTCCTCGATCCCGCCGGCGCCGAGCTTCACGGGCACGCCCATGTAGAGGTCGTCGATCCCGTACTCGCTCTGGAGCAGTGCGGTGCAGGGGAGGACGCGCTTCTGGTCGAGCACGACCGAGTCGACCATCTGCGCCGCGGCCGCGCCCGGCGCATACCAGGCCGACGTGCCGAGGAGCTTGACGATCTCGCCGCCGCCCTTGCGCGTCCGCTCGACCATCGCCTCGATCTTGTCCGCGGAGACGAGCTTCGTGAGCGGAACGCCGCCCACGGTGGTCGCGGAGACGACCGGGACCATCTGGTCGCCGTGGCCGCCCAGCACCATCGCGGTCACGTCCTTGACCGACGCGCCGGTCTCCATGGAGATGAAAGCGCAGAACCGGGCTGTGTCGAGGATCCCGGCCATGCCGAACACCCGCTCGCGGGGCCAGCCGGAGACGTTCTTCGCCACGTGGCACATGGCGTCGAGCGGGTTCGAGACGATGATCAGGATGGCGTCGGGGGAATGCTCGACGACCTCTCGCGTCACTGAGCCGACGATGCCCTCGTTGACGCTCACCAGGTCGTCGCGGCTCATGTCGCCCGTGCGCGGGACGCCGGCCGTGATGACGACGACGTCAGAGCCCTTGGTCTCCCCGTAGCCGTTCGAGCCGACGACCGACGGCTCGTAGCCGAGCACCGAGGCAGCCTGGTCGATGTCGAGGGCCTTCCCCTGGGGGAGGCCTTCCTTGATGTCGACCAGGACGACGTCTGCGTAGTCGCGCCTGGCGATCTCCTGCGCTGCGGTGGCGCCGACGTTGCCGGCCCCGACCACTGTCACCTTCCGTCTCAAACCCGTACTCCCATCCTGTCGATGATTGCGTCGGCGACCTGGCTCGTCCCTACTGCCGTCGGGTCGTCGCGGGTCGGCTTCATGTCGTACGTGACCTGGGCGCCCTCGGCGATGACGTCGGCGATCGCCGTCTCGAGGCGATCGGCCGCGTCGCGCTCCTCCAGGTGCCGGAGCATCATCACCCCGGAGAGCATCATCGCCATGGGGTTCACCTTGTTCTGGCCCGTGTACTTCGGCGCCGAGCCGTGGGTCGGCTCGAAGACCGCTGCGTGCGTGCCGAAGTTGCCGCCGGGCGCGAGCCCCAGGCCGCCGATCAGGCCGGCGCAGAGGTCGGAAATGATGTCTCCGTAGAGGTTCGGGCACACGAGGACGTCGTACTCCTCGGGCCGCTGGACGAGCTGCATCGAGAGGTTGTCGACGATCTTGTCCTCGAACTCCACGTCCTCGTTCTCGCCGGCGACCTCGCGGGCCACCCTGAGGTAGAGCCCGTCCGTGAACTTCATGATGTTGGCCTTGTGCACGGCCGTCACCTTGCGGCGGCCGTTCTTGCGCGCGTAGTCGAAGGCGAACTCGACGATGCGGCGTGTCCCGGCCACGGAGATCGGCTTCACGGAGATCCCGGACCCTTCCCGGATCCGCCCCTGCCCGCGCTGCTCGAGCCAGGCGATCAACTCGGCGGCCTCCTCGGTGCCGTCCTCGAGCTCGATCCCGGCGTAGAGGTCCTCCGTGTTCTCGCGGACGACGACGAGATCGACCGAGTCGTAGCGCGAGCGCACGCCCGGATAGCTCTTGCACGGCCGCACCTGGCCGTAGAGGTCGAGGCTCTTGCGGAGCGCGACGTTGACCGAGCGGAAGCCCGTGCCGACAGGGGTCGTGATCGGCCCCTTGATGGCGACGCCGTTGCGCTTGATCGACTCGAGGACGTGGTCGGGAAGCGGGTTCCCGCCGTAGGAGTCCATCACGTCGGCGCCCGCTTGCTGGACGTCCCAGTCGAAGTCGACACCGGTCGCGTCGAGGACGCGGCGAGTCGCCTCGGCGATCTCGGGCCCCGTCCCGTCGCCAGGGATGAGCGTGACTCTGTGTGCCATCGGCCGCGGCCCATTCTACGGGCGCAGAGGCGGGCGGCCGTCCGATACCGTGCCGCTGACAGGGAAGGAGCACATGAACGACTTCAAGCCAGGACTCGAGGGCATCGTCGCCGTCGAGACGGAGATCGCCGAGCCGGACAGGGAGGGGGGTTCGCTCCGCTACCGCGGGGTCGACATCGAGGAGCTCGTCGGCCGCTACCCCTACGAGAACGTGTGGGGCCTGCTCGTCGACGACGACCTGGACTCGAAGATGCCCGACCCGGAGCCGTACGAGCCCGCCCGCCTCACCGGCGACGCCCCGGCCGACCTCCAGGCCGAGACCGCGCGGCTCGCGGGCGACTGGGACCTCGGGAAGCTCAACGAGATCTCCGACGAGCAGGCGCGCGAAGATCTCGGCCGGCTGTCGGCGCAGATGATGTCGATCGTGGCCCGCTCGGCCCGCATCGCGGACGGCAAGGACGACGTCGTCCCCGACGAGGTCGTCTCGCAGGGCTCCACCGCCGCCGAGAAGTTCCTCCTTCGCTGGCGCGGCGAGGCCGACCCGCGCCACGCCGCGGCGATCGACACCTACTGGATCTGCACGGCCGAGCACGGGCTCAACGCCTCCACGTTCACCGCGCGCGTCGTCGCCTCGACGGGGGCCGATTGCGGCGCCGCGCTCTCCTCGGCCGTCGGCGCGCTCTCCGGCCCGCTGCACGGCGGGGCGCCTGCCTACGTGAAGCCGATGCTCGAGGAGGTCAAGGCACACGGCGACGCCGAGGGCTGGGTGCGCGACGCTCTGCAGAGCGGCAAGCGGCTCATGGGCTTCGGGCACCGCGTCTATCGCGCCGAGGACCCGCGCTCCCGGATCCTCAAGCGCACCGCGCAGGAGCTTGGCTCGCAGTACGTCGAGGTCGCCGAGGAGCTCGAGCAGGCAGCGCTGTCGGCGCTCCAGGAGCGCCACCCCGAGCGCGTGCTCGCCACGAACGTCGAGTACTACTCGGCGGTCGTGCTCGACATCGCGGAGATCCCGCCGCCGCTCGCGCCGGCGATGTTCGCCTGCTCGCGCGTGGCCGGCTGGTCGGCGCACATCCTCGAGCAGAAGCGCACCGGGCGTCTCTTCAGGCCCTCGGCCACCTACGTCGGCCCCGCAGCCCGCAGCCTCGCGTGACGCTCGCCGAGGCCGTCGGCCGCGCCGCGGAGGTGAGCGACGAGCGAGCCCTCGCCGACATCCGCAGAGCCGTCGACGACGAGCTCGAGGCGGCGGCCCGCAGCCAGGACTATCGTGAGCGTGCGCTCGCCTACCGGGCGATCGGCCAGCTCCGCTTCAACCAGAAGACGGAACTCCTCCGCCGTGGGCTCGAGGACACGAGCCCGGCCGCGCGCGGCTCCGCGCTCCTCTCGCTCGAGCTTCTCTCGCGCGACCACCCTGGGCTCGTCAACGCCGTGCGCGGGACGCTGCACTCGCTCGCGAACGAGGATCCCAACGCCGCCGTTCGGCGGCTCGCGGTGCTTTCGCTCAAGAACGGCTCGCCGCAGGCCGACACGATCACGCTGCTCGCGCACATGGCCGAGGAGGCGGACGACAAGGATCTCCGGGCCACCGCGGCTGCGGTGCACCGCGGCCTGAAGAAGCGCGCCTCCGAGCGCGAGCGCTAGGCGCTTGACGCGGATCACTTCAGTTTGTAAAGCTGGCGTCTCCTTCAAAAACTGAAGCGCCGCAAAGGGGGAACCATGCCGGAGCGCGACATCCTGCAGGCTGCGAACGAGATCTACTCGGACGGGTTCGGAAAGGGCGACCTGCCCATGCCTCCCGGGCGACGGCTGGCGATCGTGACGTGCATGGACGCACGCCTCGACCCCGCCAAGTTCCTCGGCCTCGAGGAGGGGGACGCGCACGTGATCCGCAACGCGGGCGGTCTCGTCACCGAGGACGCCGTTCGCTCGCTCGTCATCTCCCACTGGCTTCTGGGCACGCAGGAGGTGGCGGTGATCGCGCACACCGACTGCGGGATGCTCACGTTCTCGAACGACGACCTCCACGCGAAGCTCCGCGAGGAGGCCGGCTCGGACGCGACGGACATCGACTTCAGGCCCTTCTCCGACCTCGAGGCGAGCGTCCGGAACAGCCTGAGCGTGATCCGCGAGTCTCCGCACCTCCCGGACTCGCTCGAGCTGTCGGGCTGGGTCTACGACGTCAGGAGCGGACGACTCAGCGAGGTCGCCGAGGTCGCCTCGCCGGCCTAGGAGGGCTACTCGCAGCTGCAGCGGCCGCGGCGCCGGATGACGCCGCACGCCGGGCACCGCGCCTCGTGGCGCTGCTCGAGCATCGAGTAACGCTGGGCAAGCGTGACGAGCAGCACCCCGAGCCCTCCTCCAAGGGCGAGGATGCCGAGGATGTCTGGGTTGGTCTCCACGTGTTTCAGGTGCGCGTACGCCGCGCATGCGGGTGCGCCTTGAAATAGGTATCGCGCCTCCGCCGATCCGAAACATGCGTGTAGATCTCGGTCGTCCCGAGGTCCGCGTGCCCGAGCATCTCCTGGACGCTGCGCAGGTCGGCGCCCCCTTCGAGCAGGTGCGTGGCGAACGAGTGCCGGAGCAGATGCGGGTGGATCCGCTCCGGATCGAGCCCCGCCTTGGCCGCGAGACGCCGGACGATCAGGAAGGCGCCGGCGCGTGTGAGCGCGCCACCCTGCGCGTTGAGGAAGAGCTCCGGGCGGTGGCGCCTGTCGAGGTAGGGGCGCCCGCGCGAGAGGTAGCGCCGCAGCGCCTCGACCGCCTCGCTTCCGAGCGGCACGACGCGCTCCTTGTCACCCTTGCCGACACAGCGCACCGTGCGGTCTTCGAGGTCGACGCCCCCTCGCTCGAGGCCGACCGCCTCGCTGACGCGGAGCCCGCCGCCGTAGAGGAGCTCGACGAGTGCGCGGTCGCGCAGGCTCCGCGGCGTCGTGCTGTTCGCGGCGTCGATCAGGCGTTCGACCTCGCCCATGGAGAGCGAGCGCGGGAGCTTCTGGCGCCGCCTGGGCAGGTCGACGTCGGCGGCCGGGTTGTCGCTGCGTAGGCCGAGGGCGACGAGGTGGCGGTAGAAGGAGCGCGCCGCAGCGGCTCGTCGCGCAATCGAGGTCGGAGCCTGCCCGCGCGCCCGCAGGTCGGCCAGCCAGCCCTCGATCTGCTCCGACCCGGCGTTGGCCGGGGATCCCTCCAGGTAGGCCGCCAGGTCTGCGAGGTCACGCCGGTAGGCGTCGACCGTGCGCGGTGCGCGGCGCGCCGCGAGCAGCGCGAGGAAGCCCTCCACGGCCGGATCGGGCACGTCCGGGGTCTGACCCCGGCCGTGACCGTTTGTGTCAGGCGCGGGGGTGGGCACGGTCGTAGACCTTCCGGAGGCGCTTGGCATCGACGTGGCTGTAGATCTGGGTCGTCGAGAGCGACGAGTGACCGAGGAGCTCCTGGATCGTGCGCAGGTCGGCGCCGCCCTCGAGCAGGTGGGTCGCGAACGCATGGCGGAGGCGATGCGGGTTGGGGAGGAGCCTGCGCAGCGTCGACGTGTCGAGGGGCTTCCCGCGCGCCGAGAGGAAGAGCGTGTCGATCGCGCCGCGCGCCAGCTGCGGGCGCGCGAGCTCCAGGTAGCGGCGGAGGCGGTAGGCGGCCTCCTCGCCGAGCGGGACGACCCGCTCCTTGCCGCCCTTCCCGCGCACGTGGACCGTCTCCTGCTCGAAGTCGACGTCGGCCAGCGTCAGGTCGACCGCCTCCTGCGCCCGGAGCCCTGCGGAGTAGACGAGCTCGAGCAGCGCGCGGTTCCGGACGGTCAGCGGTTCGACCCCGTCGAGCTCCGCGAGGAGCGCGTCCGTCTCGGCCGGCCTGGGCGCGTGCGGGAGGCGCCGGCGGCGCCTGCCGGAGACGGCGAGGTCGGGCACGTGGCCGGGGCCTCTGCTCGCGCGCACGAGAGAGCGGACGGCGGCGAGCTTGCGGGCGACCGTGGTCTGCGCGAGCTTGCGCGGCTGCCGTCCCGGGCGGTCGGCGCCAAGCTCCGCCGCGTAGCGGGCGAACGCGCGGGCGTCGAACGAGCCGAGGTCGAGGCCGTTGCGGCGCAGCCAGCTCGCAAGCTCCTCGAGGTCGCTGCGGTACGCGCGCCGGGTCGCGTCGGAGAGCGACTGGCTGCGCAGGAAGCTGTCGATGGCGGCGCCTGTGTCCACGACAGGCAGTTCCGCCTCGCGCCTAGGCTTCCTGCCGTGCTCCTCCGCCACCGGGCCAGAGATCTCGTCCTCGCGAGCTGGGAAACGGACCCGGATCGCGTCAGGGAGACCCTGCCCGGCGGGCTCGAGCCGGCGACCGTCGACGGACGGCATCTCGTCACCCTCGCGGCGCTGCGCTGGGAGGGAGCGCGCCTGGGCGGATTCCCGGTTCCTCGCTTCTCGCAGGTGAACGTCCGCGTGTACGGGCGGCTCGGAGACGCGACCGCCGTCGTCTTCCTCGCCCTGCGCGTCACCGCGTTCGGGATGGGCGGCGCGCTGCTCGGCTTCCCGGTTCGTCTCGCGCGCGCGCGCGTGCGCGACGGAGAGGTCGACGCGCCCGGGTTCGGCGTCTCGCTCCGCTTCGAGCGCCGCGGCCCCGCCGAGCCCAGCGAGCTCGGCGCGCACGAGCTCGGGATCTACGAGGCCGCCGGCGTCCGCGCCTTCCGCGTCCGTCGCGGGGAGGCGAGCTGGGAGCGCGGGGAGGCGACCGGTCCAGTCACGGCCGACCCCCTCCTCGCGCTCGGCTTCCCGGTCGAGGGCCCGCCGGAGATCCGGTACACGGCCCGCACCTCGTTCGAGGTCGAACTGCCTCCACAGAAGCTCTCCTAGCCGAACTCGCGCTCGATGTTCTCGAACTCGCGGACGAGCGAGGCGTGCTGGGACTCGAACAGCTCGTCGCTCGACCCCGGAGCCTGGAACATGGTGAAGGTGAACGCGCTCTGCCCGCCTGGCAGCCCGACCACGCGCGTCGGGAAGAGCGCCATCTCGGTCTCGGTCGGGCCGGCGAGCATGTCGATCACGCCCGTCCGCTCGTCCGCCTCGATCCGGAAGAAGAACTCTCCCAGCCCGTTGATGACCTTGTGCCGGCCGTCCACGACCTTCAGCTCGCGAGCGAAGTCCGTGGCCCAGCGGGGCAGGTTGTCGACCTCGGCCAGGTAGGCGAAGACCCTGGCCTTTGGGGCGGGCAGCACCGTCGTGACGGTTCTCGAGTTCATAGCGACATGACCTCCTGTAGCGATGTGGTGAGGACCTCGCACTCGGCCGCGGAGAGCCGCCGCTCGACACGGGCGTCCAGGCGCGCAAGCACGCGCTCGGCTGCCGGCTGGAAGGCGCGGGCTCGGGCCGTCAGGAAGATCCGGAAGGCACGGCCGTCCTCGGGGTCGCGCTCGCGGCGCACGAGACCGTCACGCTCCGCCAGGCGGATGAGCGTCGTCATCGTCTGCTTGGCGAGCCGCGCCCTGGCCGCCAGCTCGCCCATGCGCAGCCCGTCCTGCTCGAAGAGGGGGATGAGCACCGAGCCGTAGGAGGGACGCACCTCGGGAAAGCCCTCCTGCACGAACTCGGCGTGGAGGAGCTCGTTCCAGCGCTGCGTCGCCTTGGCCAGCAGATAGCCGAGGTTCTCGCGGGTTGCTCGTCGTGGTCGAGGCATATAGTCCGATATAGGACTATATCAAAGAGGGTTGGGCGGGCGCTCCGGGGCGTGGGCGCCTGTTCGCGCCTCGAGCCACGCCTCGACGCTCTCGTGCGGCTCGACCATCACCTCGTCGCCGCTCACGCGGACCGAGTAGATGTGGCCCTCGACGCAGCGGTAGAGCTGCTCCTCGAACGGCTTCTTCCACCAGAGAAACCCCACGGCGCCCACGAAGGGCGCACCCACGGTGATCGCCGGCGGCGACAGGCAGCCGGGGCAGCGGTGCTCGGGCTCAGGCACTCGGCGGAGCCTACGAGAAGAGCGTGGCGGCGGCTCCCCCGTTGCCGAGGGAGCCGCCGCCTGCCTGCGGCCCTAGTCGAGTCCCGCGTACGGGCCGTCGGCGTGGACGATGCGCCCGTCGACGACCGTCAGCAGTGACCTGAGCTTCCAGATCTCGCTGTCCGGAACCGAGAAGTAGTCCTTGTCCAGGACGATCATGTCGGCGAGCATCCCGTTCTCGAGCGTGCCGACCTTGCCCTCCAGGTCGAGGAACCACGCGCAGTCGGACGTGTAGGCGCGGAGCGCCTGCATGCGGGTCAGCCGCTGGTCGGCCGGGACGCCTTCGTCGTCCGGGAGGAGCGTCTGGCCAGTGGTGACGAAGAAGAGGCTCAGGAACGGCGGCCACGGAGCGACGTTCATCGCGTCCGTCATCAGGCACATGTGCTCGCTGTTCTCCCTCGTCGTCCTGAAGCGCGGGCCGGTGCCACCGTCCTGCACGGGAGCGATCGTGAGAGCCCAGCCGATCCCGAGCGCCTTCGCCCGCGCGAGCTGGGAGTCGGTCGGCTCCCCGTTGCCCGGGTGCGCGATGCGCCACTTGAGCTTGCCGATGTCGTAGGTCTGGTCGGCCTCCTCGAAACCGCTGAGGATCTCGTCGATGGAGCCGCCGACGTGCGTCTCCACGCTCAGCCGCCTCGCGACCGACCAGCGGATGATGTCGAGGTAGTCCGGCTGGGTCACCATCGAGTCCTCGCCGGGGCCGAGGTACTTGTACATGTCGTCCCCGAGGAAGCCGAGGGAGTTCGCCGTCTCCGCCTTCAGGCGGGCGCCGTCGCCGAACCCGTGCATGCTGCTGAAGGCGATGCGGGCGTTGAGGCGGTCTTCGCGGTAGAGCTGCATCCCGGCCTCCTCGACGTGCAGGCCTTCGCTGCTCGCCCGGCCGGTGCCCCAGGGGGCGTCGTTGCCGATCGCGTCCTTCCACGCGGTGAGGCCACGGCTGTTGGCCTCGGCGATGAAGTCGGCGAGGCAGTCGGCCTCGCCGTCGATCCCGAGCTGGTCGAGCTGGGCGA
>Ga0114129_10007580_pt1 | contig 15451 bp, 11 predicted proteins | sample RhiMetdeltSRZDD1_FD_80071 | JGI IMG/M metagenome (GOLD analysis project Ga0114129, IMG submission 80071) | Populus rhizosphere microbial communities from Tennessee, USA - Rhizosphere MetaG P. deltoides SRZDD1 (version 2) (version 2) | ecosystem: Host-associated > Plants > Roots > Rhizosphere >...
GAGCGTGATGAATCGCTTATATACGATATTAAAAGTGATATAAACCTGGGCGACAAGGCTTCGGATGGCGCGCAGTTACGTCCGCATATTGTATGGTTCGAAGAACCGGTACCTATGATCGAAGAAGCCGTTCCCATTGTTCGCAGCGCCGATATATTTGTGGTAGTTGGCACATCACTGGTAGTATATCCTGCCGCGGGATTGGTTAATTATGCCGCCTGGCATATTCCCAAATACATTATCGATAAAAAAATTCCCTATGCCTCTTCGGAATATAATGTAACCGGTATTGAAAAGCCGGCTACCCTGGGGGTGATGGAGCTGATCACAATATTAAGGGGCTAATTGTTGCTCCTCTTCAAACTTAACTCCATGCTTCTCCAACTCCTCCAGCACCGGCGTATAAATAGAAGGTATAACGGGAATGTGTAATCCGGTTTCTTTGATTTTGCCCTGTAGTATTAAACGGGCGGCAATGCCCAGGGGTAAGCCTACTGTTTTTGACATAGCCGTGTGAAGGCTGTCTTCGCCCTTTACGATCAAACGGCTTTGGACAGTGTGTGGGCGGCCATCCAGTTCGTATTCTATTTCATGCTGCATCACCACCATGTCTTTATCGGCGGGTTGCAGCATCAGTTTTTTTTCAAGGGCAAACTGCAATACATCGGCGGCGCTGCACTGGCCTTTATTGATGCAGGTATTATCGTCATCCATTCCCAGAAAGAACAACTGCTTCATCGACAGGTTGGCTTCATGCATTTGTCCGGCTACGGTAGCGGCTGCCTGTGTTTTTATACTGTCGAGGTTTACGTCCATCAGCTGGCCCTGGTTATCTACCATCATAAATTCCTGCAACGCCTTTCTTTCTTCTTCACCGGCATCCTGTTCGGCTTCGAGCAATTGCTGTAGTTTTTCGAGCAGTTGTTTGGTTTGGGCAAAACGGGCGGTTAGTTGTTTTTCGATCCATTCGCTGAACCCGTGTTTGGCAAAATGCTCCTGGAAAAACTGTTGCAGCGTTATACCATCTGTGTTATACTGAATGGTATCATCGGTAAGTTTTAATTCAATCACATTCTTCCAGCCGAAACAAAATTCGGGGTAGCGAAGCGTGGTGCGTATAAACGTATGCGTTTGTTGCAGGTTGTATAGGGTGATATAACTCAGCGAATCGCGGTTGGGGTACCAGGCAAGATAGCCCAGCTCGGGAACAAGAATAACGCGGTTGGCATCGAACAGCTGTTCGTAGGGCACGCGTTGTATTTCGCCGTTTTCTTTAAATACAGCGCCGTCTTTCCCGGCCAGCACCACATTGCGCGGGTTCCAGCTTATCTTGTAATGCCAGGGATTATCGTCGCTTTCGGGCGAAACCAGTCCGCCGCAATGTGATTTGAAAGAGGTAATGGTTCCGCCCTTTGCCTGTATCTGATGAATGAGCTGCATGGCGCTCATATGATCAATACCCGGGTCGAGCCCCATTTCACAAAGGAATAATAAGCCTTGTTGTTTGATCTGTGATTGCAGGGCGGCTATCTTTTCATCAACATATGAAGCGGTGAGCAAATGTTTTTTATGTTTCAGGCAATCCTGCGCAACCAGAAAGTGAAGGGCAGGGGGTAACAGCGAAATAACTATATCGGCTGAAGCAATTAATGAATTGCGGCCCCCCGGCAGGCCGGTTTCAACTTCAACCTGCACGGCCACCGCTTTGGCATATGGCGACCCGCCTGCTTTTGCCCGGGCCGATAAAAGATCAGCGTCTGCAATGGTTACCTGCCAGTTACCGGTGGCTGCTTCTTTAAGAAGATAATCTATCAGCGCGCCGGAACTCTTTCCTGCCCCAAACAGTACGATATGCTTCATGAAAATTTAATATGTAACGCAAGATAACTAATTGCAGCGTTTTATGCATTGCCGCCTTCGGCGGCCACTGTCATATACTACCGCCTGCGGCGGTATGAAGACAAGTTTGCCACGGATTACACGGATGAACACGGATAAGTTCAGGTATTGGTTTCCCAAACTAATAGTTGTCATTCATTTATTACTGAGGTTTGAAAATTTCCATGCAGAATAATCGGGGTTGTAGCTATGCTTCGGTATGTAGTTGAAGCGGCGCGTCAAAAGTGTATTTATCTGTGTTAATCCGTGCAATCCGTGGCAACCCTTTCTTCGCGAAGCGAAGAAAATCAGTGGCTATCCCCAATAAAAAAAGCCGGTGATAAACACCAGCTCTTTTGGTTTTGAACCGTCCCTTATTTAATGCGTTTTAATTTTGTTTTATGGTACCCAGGTCAAGGGTGCTTCCTTCCGGAACTTCAACCGTCATTCCCTCTGAGTGAAACAGGTGGCTGTTTGCGACCAGCACTTTCCATGACCCCGGTTTAACTGTCAGCCTGAATTGACCATTGCTGACCATCGTTTTTAAAGAATCTTTGCCATTTACTGCATAAATCCATACATTCTTATCAGGGGTTATTATTTTCCCCGTTATATTAGATTCGTGCATGGCGCGAAAAGCATGTAATACAATTACTACAGAAATAACCCCGATAAACGTGGCAACAGTTTTACTCATAACATCTCAGTTTTTCTACTACGGCTAAATAATCGTCTGAAGGAATCAAATTTTAAAAAAACTGTGCCAGGTACAATAGAAGTCTAAAAACTATGCCAGACAAAGAAAATGTGGAAAAACGAATCCACTATTAATCCACTATTGTAGAACGTTCCTCAATAACCGGCCTGTGCAAGTCCCAGCACTTTTGAATTGATACTAATAATCGAATAATCGATAGAGATACCGCGATTGGTACGGGGCGCTTCGAGTGTTCGTCTTTTACCTGCGGGAACATTATTGAACACAAGCGTTTGGGTTTTCACCAGTTTCTTTTCGGGTCCGAAATATTTTATCTCAACAGCTACCTGGTCAAGCGGGTACAGGCTGCTGTTCAAAACAGTAATGTCGAGGTCTGAAACTCCACCCAATAAACCTACATGAAAGGCGCTTGGCTCAACATGCACCAGGTCGTAAATATTTTTACGGGCTTTTTCAAGCATTTCCTGGCTAACGGTTTTTTCTTTTGGCTGTTCTGAAACAACCACCGGTGTGTTTTCAACCGGCTCGGTATTGGTATTCGATACCGGTACCGCTACAGATTGTTGTTTATTTTGCCCGTTGGCAGTGTTGTTATTTTCTTTTTTCATCAGTGCCTCCCGTACCACCGATTGCTCGGGTCGGGTGAGCCGGTAACCCGATGGCGGAGGAGCCGGTTCGGTCGCTGAATTTGAATTTTCGTTATTGGCGCCGGTTTCTTCCTGCTGGTTGTTATTACGGGCAGTTTCGGCGCTTTGTTCCGATGCGGTAGTTGATTTTTCGTTTTGCTGGTCCCTGATCTCTTTCACCAGGCTTTCAAGTGCCTGGGTATCGGGCTGGCGGTGCCCTGAGTTAATTACCAGGCCTATAACCACGCCTCCCAAAATCAGCACAGCGGCAACGAGGGAGCGGGTGAGGTTTTTGTTATCCTGCAAATACCGACCCGAACCGGCCAGCAAGGCTTTTAAGTCAAAACCAATGTCGCGTTTTTGGGTTTGCTTTGACTCTTTTTTTGGAACGGCTGTTACAGTACTTGCCTGTTTCGATACAGGCGTTGTACCCGCCTTCTTCGATTCGAAAGCGGCTTTTCGCGATTCGTAGTCACTCATGTAGCCGTCGCTTATCTGGTCATCTTCCTTTTTTCTTGACTGATGGCCTGCCAGTAAACTACTGTTCAGCTCATCATCATCTTCTGAAATAATGTATGAAGAAGCCGCGACGGCCTTTTTCTCCTGCGTTTTGGTGGCAGAAGATGAACCTGAATTATACTGATTGTATTGTTGCGATTGTGTGGTATTGTATTGGGTAACCGGTTTAGGTTCTTCTTTTTTGGCAACGGGTGTGGTCGTGTTGCCAGTTGAACCTTTCATCACCGGCATGGTAACATAAATGTGTTTGGCTACGGCCGTATGTTCGGTTTGGCTTACCGGGCCGGCAACTGCCTGTTCTTCGGCAATGGCGGTTTCAGCTACTGCCTGAACGGTCTTTTTGGTTTCGGCTTGTGTTGCCTGAACAGCCTGGTTATTGCCCTGCTGATCGGATGGTTTTTTATAGAAACGATCGTACGGTTGTTCTTCTACGACAGGTGCAAATGATTTCAACTCATCAATTTCACTCGGATAGCGCCATGCTGCACTTCTGCCTTCAACCCATACCAGATCATAGGCCTTAAGACCTTTGGCCGCCAATTCCTCTGCTGTGAACGGCCCTTGTTGCTTGTTGTCGCGTAATAAAAGGTACTTGTTCATAATCTATAAAAAATACTCGTAATATATTTTGCAAGCAGGTAGTAGAATAGCTTTCTCAAAAAGCGTAATCTATATTCAGCGGGTCGCGGGCTCAGTAGGTTAACGGGATATTTTTATATAGGATACCGGGAGGGCAAATATGTGTTGTGCAAGTTACTTGATGACATTTATTGTACCAAATACTCTTACCGAAAAGTTATAAAAACCACGTTAAAAATAACACTTTGTTTTCCACCATGTGAATAACCATTGAAAACAATACCAACTAACCCTAAGTATATTCCACTACTGTAGTTAAAACCTTTCTGTAAAGCCATTAGAATTAAACATATGATGATTGTTTATAAGGTGACTGATTTACATTTTTATGGTCTTATTCAACCGAACCCCAAAGAATGTTAATGAAAGCAGCTATACCTGTTAATGAAAACTTAAGACTGGCCGATTTGTACCGATATCATATACTCGATACGGCAACTGAAGAAGAATATGATGATATTGTTAAACTCGCTTCCCGTATATGCAATGCACCCGTTTCGCTGATATCGCTGATCGATACCGAACGGCAGTGGTTCAAGGCAAAGCTCGGAATTGATTTTGATGAAACACCCCGCGATATTTCTTTTTGCAGTCATGGAATACACAACAATAACCTGTTCATTGTACCCGATGCTTCAAAAGATCAGCGGTTTGCCGATAACCCCATGGTAACCGGCAGCGATGGCATTCGGTTTTATGCCGGCGTACCGCTTACTTCGCAGGAAGGTAATAACCTCGGCATGCTGTGTGTAAAGGATACTGTTCCGCGAAATTTAACAAATGAACAACAGGATGCATTGAAGATATTAGGCAAACAGGTGGTGCAACTCATGGAGCTTCGTTTAAAGAATAGAGAGCTTGAACGTATATCAGAAGCCCAGCGCCGCATCATTTCCATCATTGCCCATGATGTACGAAGTCCGCTATCGTCGATTGTAAGCCTGTTTCATTTACATCAGAACAAGGTCATAGATCCCGAACGGTTCGACGATTTTTTACAGGTAAGCACCACCCAGCTGCATGGCACCATGACGTTGCTCGAAAACCTGATAGAGTGGGGCAGGATACAGTTACAACAGGCGCCGTTGATACCCGATTCGCTGTTGGTGAAAGATGAAACAACAAAAGTATTCACCGAACTTACCGTACAGGCCAACCTAAAGGCCAACCGGCTCATTAACCAGGTAAACGAAGGGGTAGTGATCGGTATGGATGAAAATATCATGCGGTTTATTTTACGCAACCTCGTTAGCAATGCCAATAAATTCACCGAAGCCGGCAGTATTACCGTAGATGGATTTTCGATGCAGAAAAAGGTGGTGATCCGTGTAATCGACACCGGTATAGGAATGCCGGCCGCTATGTGCGAAAGACTGCTTTTGAGTAAAGAAAGATACAGCCGCCGCGGCACCAAAAACGAGTCGGGCAGCGGGCTAGGGCTTGTACTGATAAAAGAATTCATCGAAAAAGCCGGCGGCTCCCTCTATGTGGAAAGTGTTGAAGGGAAGGGAAGCTGCTTTATCATTGAATTGCCGAGGCCTTAAATCCCCCAATTTTAACATCTCTTTCATTACCCATTGCCCATTCAATGTCGTTTAGTTTAGCCAGATTCGGTTATTTGCACCACATAGAAGAATCCTATGTGAAAATCTATGTTTTCTATGTGCCTATGTGGTGATAAATGTCTTAACTAAACCACATTGATTGCTCATTGCTATTGCCTGGTGTCAATGGCGGTTTGTTGTTCACATTTGTGTATAAAAATAAGGCTGAAAAAACCCTTAATATAAACGGGTTTTCCCGCTTAAATAGGGTAAATTTGCCCCCCATCCAAGGACCCATTAAACGGATGTAAATCATATCTGTAATACAAGTATGGAAGAGAATCTCACACCACAGGAAACAAACGATCAGAATCGTATCATCCCTGTAAATATCGAAGAGCAAATGAAAACGGCCTATATCGATTATTCGATGTCGGTAATCGTAAGCCGTGCCCTGCCCGATGTACGTGATGGATTAAAACCCGTTCACCGTCGCATTCTTTTTGCGATGAACGAACTGGGTTTAAATTTTAACAGAGCGTATAAGAAATCGGCCCGTGTAGTAGGGGAAGTGCTGGGTAAATACCACCCGCATGGCGATAGTTCGGTGTACGACGCCATGGTGCGTATGGCACAGGAATGGAGCATGCGTTACACGCTTGTTGATGGCCAGGGTAACTATGGTAACCAGGACGGTGACGGCCCGGCCGCCATGCGTTATACAGAAGCCAGGCTTGAACGTATGGCCGAATACATGCTTGAGGATATCGATAAAGATACCATCGACTTTCAGCCAAACTTCGACGATTCGGAAAAAGAACCGTCAATTCTTCCTACCCGTATTCCCAATTTGCTTATTAACGGCTCAAGTGGTATTGCGGTTGGTATGGCTACCAACATGATGCCGCATAACCTCAGCGAAGTTATCGATGGCTGTATTGCCTACATCGATAACCGCGAAATCACCATCGATGAGCTGATGCTACATATTAAAGCCCCTGATTTCCCTACCGGCGGTATCATTTACGGTATGGAAGGCATAAGGGCTGGTATGCACTTTGGAAGAGGCCGTGTTGTACTGCGGGGCAAACTGCACGTCGACACCAAACCCAGTGGTCGCGAAACGATCATTGTTACCGAAGTGCCTTACCAGGTAAACCGCGACGCCCTTTGCGATAAAATAGGGCAACTGGTAAATGAAAAAGTGATCGAAGGCATTGCGCATGTAAACAACGAATCGAACCAGAAAGAAGGCACCCGTATTGTGGTTGACCTGAAACGCGATGCCATTGCCAACGTTGTGATCAACCAGTTGTACAAGTTCACCGAGCTGCAAACTTCATACGGTATCAACAACGTGGCCTTGTCGAAGGGACGTCCGAAAACACTGAACGTAAAAGATATGCTCAGTGAGTTTGTTGAGTTCCGTCACGAAGTGGTGGTGCGCCGCGCCCGTTACGAATTGCGCGAAGCCGAAAAGAAAGCCCATATTTTACAGGGTTATCTGATTGCACTCGATCACCTCGATGAAGTGATTGCATTGATCCGCGCTTCTGCCACACCCGAAATTGCCAGGGAAAGCCTGATCAATGCGGGTTGGGGCCTCGATGAAATTCAGGCAAGGGCCATCCTCGAATTGCGCCTGCAAAGGTTAACCGGTATGGAACGCGAAAAGATCAGGGCAGAATACGATGAGCTGCAACAGATCATTGCACAACTGAGAGAGTTGTTAGGCAATGAAGGCATGCGCTACGATCTGATCAAAAAAGAATTACTCGAAGTAAAGGAAAAGTTTGGTGATGCCCGTAAAACCGAGATCACCTATCTTGATAATGAAGTTCGCATCAAAGACCTGATCAAGGAAGAAGATGTGGTGATCACCATTTCGCACCTTGGTTATATCAAGCGTACTTCTGCCACCGAATACCGCGCCCAGCGACGTGGTGGCCGTGGCGCCAAAGGCGGCCGCACCCGCGATGAAGATTTTATCGAGCACCTGTTCGTGGCTTCTTCGCACCATACCATGCTGTTCTTTACTGAAAAAGGACGTTGTTTCTGGCTGAATGTATATGAAATTCCCGAAGGTGATAAAAACAGCAAGGGACGCGCCATTCAGAACCTGATCCAACTGCCTTCCGACGATAAGATCAGGGCCATCATCGATATCAAAGACCTCGAAGACGAGGAGTTTGTAAAATCGCACAACATTGTGCTGTGTACCAAAAAAGGTATTATCAAAAAAACAGCGCTGGAAGATTTCAGCCGGCCAAGAACAACCGGTGTGAATGCCATTACCATCGTCGACGGTGATGAACTGCTGGTGGCCCGGTTAACCGATGGCAACAATGAAATTATGATGGCCGTAAAAAGCGGCCGCGCCATCCGCTTCAGGGAAGAAAAAGTGCGTGCAACCGGCCGTGGTGCCATTGGCGTATCGGGAATTGATGTGGATGATGAAAACGATGCTGTGATTGGCATGATATGTGTCAGCATGGATGACAAATCGCGCAGTGTGTTGGTTGTGAGTGAAAAAGGATATGGAAAAAGGACGCAGTTAGAAGAATATCCCATTACCAACCGTGGTGGAAAGGGCGTAAAAACCCTGAATGTGACCGATAAAACGGGTTCGCTGGTCGATATGCTCGATGTGGCCGAAAAAGAAGACCTGATGATCACCTGTAAAAGCGGTATGACCATTCGTATGCCGGCAGATGGCATCAGCGAACTGGGCCGTAACACACAGGGCGTGAAGCTGATCCGCCTCGAGGACGGGGACGAAATTGCCGCCATCACCAAACTCGATGACAACGGCGATGAGAATAACGGAGAAAACGGCGAGAACGGTGAGAACGGCGAATTAACCGTTATCGATACAAATACCGAAGCACAGGCAACCGATACTGATCTGATTGCATCTTCTGAAGATAATACAGATGCTTCGGATGAACCAACAGAGGAACCAACAGATGAGGAACCGGGTGCTGATGAGGATAATACTGAAAAGGAATAACAGGCAGGGATCAAAATGAATTCAGATGAATCGTCCATAACTTATGTAACCCGTCGGGGCGTAGCATCTGGTCTAAATAAAATAAAAAATACACAGATGAAAAAAATGATTCTGACAGCATTGCTCGCTGTTATTGGATTCTTGTCACATGCGCAAAAAATAGATAAGGCGAAAGACCTGCTCACCAGGAAGAAGCTGACCGAAGCAAAAACCGAGATCGACAACGTGATGAACGTTGAAAAAAACAAAACCAGTTCAGACGCCTGGTATATAAAGGCAAAAATATATGGCGCCATTGCCAATGATTCTACTTTAAAATCTACCGTGCCCGACGCACGTAATACGGCTTTTGAAGCAATGAAGCAGTACCTTGAGCTGGAGAGCAAAGAAAAAGATGCTGCAAAAAGGAATATTCAATTGACGATCGATAACAACGCGCCGCTGGTTGAACTGTATTCGGGTTATTCAAAAGATGCCGCTTCTTTTTATAATGCAGGTAACTACAACGATGCGTTCGTAAATTTCAAGAACTCGCTGGCTGTATTTGATTTAATGTCTGCAAAAGGCTTAATTCAAATGAAGCTCGATACCACTACTACATTATATGCCGGTATTTCGGCCGAAAAAGCACAGAAACCCGATGATGCGGCTGTGTATTATGCAAAGATTGCCGAAAACAAAGCCAAAGGCGAAGGATTTGTTGAGATTTATAAATGGCTGGCTGATTATTATCGCCGCAAGGAAGATGCCGCCAATGCCTCAAAATTCTCTGCACTGGGCAAGGAAGTATATCCCTCCGATCCTTTCTGGACCGGTTTTGACCTTGACCTGGCCCGCGAAAAAGGGACCAAAGACGACCTGTTTAAAAAATATGAGCAGGTGATCAAAGAAAATCCCGATAACTTCCTGTTCCTGTTCAACTATGGTGTTGAATTGTATCAGGCAGGATATGATCCGGATATCACCAAGCGTCCGTCCAATTCAAAAGAGCTGATCGCAAAAGCTACTGAAGTGATGACCAAAACCCTCGAAAAGAAACCTGATTATGCAAATGCCAACATGGTATTGGGGCAAATTTATTATAACCAGGGGGTTGAGATCAATAACGAAAATAAAGCAATCAAACCGCAGGGTGGTGTTAAGTTAACGCCTGAGCAGTTAAAGAAAAAAGAAGAGCTGCGTGGCGAAGTGATCAAAAAATTTGATGCGGCTGTGCCTTATCTTACCAAAGTTGATGAAGTGCTGGATGCACAGGCCAAACTGAAAATGGAAGATAAAGACAACCTGAAAAATGCGCTCGATCTGCTCATTATCATCAATGAAGAAAAAGCTAATCAGCTTGAGCAAAAGAAAAGAGCTGCAGAAGCTAAAAAAGATGTAGCAGGTGTAAAACAGATCGATGCAGATATTAAAAAAGTGCAGGATAACGTTTCGAAGTATACCGATAAATACAATAATATCGATAGAAAGCACTAATACGCATATACGAAATTAATATAAAGGCCCCCGATGCATCGGGGGCCTTTCTTATTATTATACCGCATATCCGTTCTGCAGCGCACTCATGTAATTGCTAAATAGCCAACACGTATTTTAATAGTCTTTTAATTAGTCATACTGATAAGAATGATCGTTCAAAACTATCTTTAGGCGTGCGCAGAACTAATTGTGCGCATGGGTTTAAGGGTTTAATTTTTCAATCAATTTAACGCGGCCTTTCCAGGCCGTGTTTTTTTTTAATATGTACCGCCGCCTTCGGCGGCTTTGTTGTTTGCCACGGATGGCACGGATGAACACAGATAAATACAATGAAACTTATCCGTGTATATCTGTGTAATCTGTGGCAAAAATTGCATTAGTACACCGAAGGTGGACGCGGCCGTGGCAGGCTGAGCGCAGCGAAGCCTGTGTGTTTATCTGATGATCGATCTGTGTAATCGTTTTGCCGCTTTTTGCAATGCTACCTGCAAGGCAGTTTCACGATCACCGGCGCTGCATCTTGCAATCGTAGCGCCTGCATCGGCATTAAAAATATGGCAATGGAATTCACCGCTTATTTTGTACACGGTTATTCGCACGGGAATGCCATCCAGCTCACGAACCTCTTCAAAATAATCTTCCGCTTTTATCATGCCATTTGTTTTACGGCGTTAGGTGCTAATTCTTTTTCAACGGGTGCGCCAACGAGGTTGCCCCATTCTGTCCAGGAACCATCGTAATTGGTTACCGTATCATACCCGAGCAGGTATTTCAATACAAACCAGGTATGGCTGCTCCGTTCGCCGATACGGCAATAAGCGATCACATTTTTATCGGGCGCAATGCCTTTGCTCTGGTACAATGTTTCCAGCTCTTCGCGTGATTTAAAGGTGCCGTCTTCATTGCAGGCCTGTGCCCATGGAATATTAATGGCTCCCGGAATATGTCCGCCGCGCTGGCAGGTTTCGGCAAGACCTGCAGGAGATAATATTTTGCCTGTATATTCATCGTTCGACCGCACATCTACCATTACATAATCATTCGACCTCATGGCCTGCTGCACTTCGTTCAGATAGCTGCGGATCGATTCGTCGCGATCGGCGGCTTTATAGGTTGCCGGTTCGGGTTTGCGAACTTCTTTGGTCAACACCCTTCCTTCGGCCAGCCATTTTTTTCGGCCACCATTCATGAAACGCACATCCTGGTGACCATACATTTTTAGTTGCCACAGGGCCCAGGCCGCAAACCAGTTATTGTTGTCGCCATATAGTACGATGGTAGTATCATTGCTGATACCGCTGTCGCCAAGTAGTTTTTCGAGTTCGGCTTTTCCGATCACATCACGGCGCACCGTATCGCACAGTTCCTTTTGCCAGTTCCAGGCCAATGAGCCGGGAATATGGCCTTCTTCATAAGCCTGTGTGTCTACATCAACTTCTACAATTACCACATGGGGATCGAATTGATGCTGATCTACCCACTCCGTAGAAACAAGCATTTCCGGACGAGCATAGTTCATCATGGCTGTAAGTTTTGTTGTTATGAAATAGAGAAGTTATACAAGTTACAACATTTGCTCCCCCGTTGCCAAGTATAAGTTTTTGAAGGTGAAATCGTGCAAACCATCATTGGGTAAGGGTTTCAGCAGAAATAAGGCTGTGCCGGGCTGGTTGCTGTTAAATTTTTTGATGAATGTCAAAAGATAAAAACAACAAAGCCTCCCGATGAATCGGAAGGCTTGTTATTTGCCAGACAATGCAGAAAAGAAGCCTATTTTAATGTAGTAGCTCCTGTTCCTTCTATTTCACTGAGTGCGGATGTTTTGCTGAGCAGTACATTTTTCTGTGTTCTTGCTTTTGTCCATTTACCTAATACAGAATTATATTCACCGCCAAGCATGTTGAAATAACCAAGGTCGGTGGGGGTAATATAACCAAAGCTCAATGTATTGGTGCCGCTTCGGTAATATGGTTGATCTGCAAGCGTAATAGGATTTCTTATATCGTAAAAATCGGTATTACCAATACGATACCCCAGGGTTGGCGGCCCCGCGGTGTATAAACTACCGCCGGTGGATATAAAAATTACATCTATGGGCTTTGAGCTTGTTGTTACTACTGTATCCTTAAATACGGCCATTCCAAATGCATTGCCACTATTGGCCAGCAAGCCGCCGGTTTTTGTACCAAAGCCATCGCCATCGGTGGTTACATAATTGAAAGCCCTGATCCATTTGCTTGTAGCCATACTGGTTGAACCGGAGCCGTTGATCATTTTACCAGCACCACCCACATAGAAAAAACTGCCTTTTTTTACTGTATCTGATGACAAATTAAATTTATACGTACGCATTTCACCGGTAGCCCATCCTTTTGCCGGATAGCCTGTAGGCGTTGAGGCGCCGGCATTGTTGGTGGTAACCAGCGAATACGGGGTAAGGGAGAAATCAATATCCTGCGTGGCCATCAGTTGTATGTATTCATAATTGCCATCGCCTCCTTTTACATCGCTTATAAACCCGGTGATAATAATGGGCGTTACTTCAATCGTTGAGCTGAGCACTACCACGTCGTTGCCTGTACGTAAACGTAAATGAGGTACTGGTTTATCATCTTTACCAATGGTATTGAAAACAATGCCATAATAATTGGCGCTAAAACTTACGGTGTCGTTGGCAAAGGTTGCTTTTGTTTCGGTATGCAGGGGAATGTCGCCAAATCCATCGTTCAGCATTTTATCGCCGGCCAGCACTTCCGATGGGTCGGGCAGGGGATTAAAGCTGCCTTTTACAATAACGCTTAACGTGCTTTCGTACTTTTCGGGGTTTGCCAGTATAAAGCTTACCGGAACGCGGTTAGGCGGTATCGTATTGTTCGAAGAAACTTTTGTTATCGCGCCTTCGGCCAGTTGGGTGATCTGCATCATGCCGCCGGCTTTTGTTAATACGGCGCCTTCAATATTAATGATCACTGAATCGCCTGTTTTGTAATCAGCAGCTGCAGCGCCGATAGGAAAGGCCATACCGCGAAGCTGCGACAGGCGGCGGTTATCCTGCACGATCAGTAAACCGGCCGGCATATTACCTCCCGAATGATCGCTCACTACGATGCCTGTTATAGAAGTGGAGCCAAACATATTGTCTTTGGTTAGCGTAACATCATCTCCTTTATAAATATTACGCACATCGTAAATGGCTATAAAGGAACTGATACTGCCACCGGGATAATTATCCTTTTTACAGCCCCACATAAAGGCAAGTAACATTAAACAAACAAAGCAGATTGTCTTTTTCATTTATAAAAATTTTTTCCTAAACCAGTTTTGATTTTGAGCTATTCACCATTGACCATTCACCATTCACAGTTTTTGCCACCACACCTGCGTTGATATCACATCGGGGCCCTGGGCGGCAACAGCTTTTTTATAATTTGTTGGGTTGGTACTTTGTATATAAACAGGGTAGGCCATGCGCGCCGGCATTATGCCGTTGTTTTTGAGCCCGCTGCCTTTTGGCAAAACAGGATGCCCTGTACGACGGTATTCGAACCACTGCTGCAGGTCGGTGCAAAACATAGCGTAATACTTTTGCAGGTGTATCTTTTCCATCTTTTCATCAAAGCTTTCGCTTTCGATCCATGTCATGTCGGCTTTATCGAGATAATCAACCACGTTGTATATTTTGGTGCTGGTATCGGGCCATGAGGGGAGCCAGAGTTTAATGCCGTTTAATACGCCATCATTATAATAAGTATTGGCGCTTCCGCTGAGCCATCCTTTAAGGGCCGCTTCGGCCAGAATAAATTTCACTTCGGCAAAATTCATCATCATGCCGGTTAAGGGTTCTGACATCAGGTTGGCGGCCGCTATTTTATTTACCGTATCGGTAGTGGCATAGAAATAAGATTTTCTGATGGCAGGTTCTCCCGGCGAATAACCGCTTGCGGTACCTACAAACTGGCCGCTTGAAGGTGCAATGCGGTACCTGTTAACACCGCTTGTGCCATAGTTGGTAGGGTTAATACGCGGATCATTCCACGAAGTAAGATGGTCGATAAAGAAACTGCAAACGCCGGGCGTTCTGAAATCCTGCGCCCGTACGGCATTCATAAACGGTGAAATATAGGGTGGGTATCCGGTCCATTTTAAAATGGCCGATTCATCGTTGTTCGACATAATAGGATAGGTAGAAGGCTTCAGCTCTACTATTTCCTTAATCTTTGCCTTGCACAGGTCTGCCACTTCGGCTTTACCCGAAATGCGCAGCAATAAACGCAGGTATAACGAATTACCGAACCTGCGCCACGAAGCGATCCTTCCTCCATACACGGGATCACCCGATGGATAAATAGGCACGGTATCGACCAGTAATGTATTTGCCTGCTCCAGCTTTTTGAAAATATCGAGGTAAATCACCTTTTGTGAATCAATGACCGGTTCTGAAATGCCGCCCTCTTCTTCTTTTACTTTGTTCGATTCAAAATAAGGCACATCGCCATAGGTATCGGTGAGCAGCGAGTATATCCACGACTGGCAGATCAGCGAAATGCCCATATACGATTTGTTATAGGTAATGTCCTGGCTGGCTGCTTTGTATATGTCTTTAAAATTGGTAAGTTGCGCATACCAGCCATTGTACAAATAGTCTGACCAGGTGCTGCGGAAATCGTACCTGAACACTTTTCCATCGCCATCGCCAATATCAACACTCACCTGCATCAGTTCGTTATTGAAATTGCGGTTGCGCACCATGTTAAAGGTTAATGTATTTACGAGGGCAGGCGCCAGCAACTGCTGGGCGGCCGCATTTTTCGAATTGTTGGGATCGGTATTGATCTCCTGAAAGTTTTTGGTGCAGGAAGAAACCGCTATACTGAACAACCAAAAAACAGGTAAGTACTTATATATTGTTTTGTTCATAGTTTACAATTAAAGGGTAACAACTAAATTAAATCCATAGGAGCGGGTAGAAGGGAATTGCCCGATCTCAAAACCCTGTACGATATCGGTGTCCTGAAGCGTTCCAAACTCCGGATCGAAC
>Ga0114129_10007581_pt1 | contig 15450 bp, 8 predicted proteins | sample RhiMetdeltSRZDD1_FD_80071 | JGI IMG/M metagenome (GOLD analysis project Ga0114129, IMG submission 80071) | Populus rhizosphere microbial communities from Tennessee, USA - Rhizosphere MetaG P. deltoides SRZDD1 (version 2) (version 2) | ecosystem: Host-associated > Plants > Roots > Rhizosphere >...
CGGGCGCGCGCGGTGTACGCCAACGAGGACGCGATCCGGCATTACGAGAGGGCGCTGGACGCGCTGGCCGCGTGCCCCGCGGGCGGCGAGGCCGACGCGCGCGGCGCGCGAGAGCGGCTGGCCGACCTGCTGGCGCTCACCGGCCGGCGCGCCGAGGCGCTCACGCATTACGAGTCGGTGCTGAAGAATGCGGAGCTGGCCGGCGATCGCGCGCTGGCCGCGCGCCTGTCGCGCAAGATCGGCGGCCTGCACTGGGACGCCGGCGACCGCGACCGCGCGGCCACGTGCTTCACCGCAGGGCTCGAGCTCCTCGGCGACGACGGCGATCCGATCGAGCGCGCCCACCTGTTCCAGGAGATGGGACGGCTCGCGTTCCGCGCCGGAGACAACGCCGCCGCCATCGCGTGGGCCGAGCGCGCGCTGGCCGAGGCGGCGCGCGACGGCCACGCGAGCGCCGCTCCCGAGGCGGCCCGCGAGGTGGCCGCGGTGCGCGCGCAGGCGTCCAACACGCTCGGCGTCGCGCTCGCGCGAACGGGTCGCGTGCGCGAAGCCGTGGAGCAGATCGAGCGCAGCATCGCGATGGCCGAGACGCACGACATGCTGGCCGCCGCCTGCCGCGGCTACACCAACCTCGGCGTGCTCTACAGCTCGCTCGAGCCCCGGCGCAGCATCGAGACGTGCTTGCGCGGCCTCGAGACCGCTAAGAAGGTCGGCGATCTCGGGTTCCAGTCACGGCTCTACGCCAATCTCGCGGTCGCGTACTGTGCGCTTACCGATCGGTGTGAGGCCGAGGGCATCGAGGCGGCTAAAGCGGCCATCGACCTCGACCGTAGACTGGGCCTGCTGGATCACCTCGCGGTGCCGCTGATCGTGCTGGGCCAGATCCACCAGTGTCACGGCGAGCACCGACAGGCGTTCGGGATGTACGAGGAGGCGCTGGGCCTCGCAGAGGCCGTGGGGGAGCCGCAGCTGCTGTTTCCGTGCTACGACGGCCTGGCCACGCTGTATCTCGATGCAGGCGACCAGGTCAAGGCCGAGCTGTACTTGACGAAGGCGCAGGAAGTTTGCGCGCGGGCCGGCGTGGAGCCGGACGCGCTGATGGTCCTGCCGTTTTTATGCTGAACCGCTCGTTTCGCTGAACGGCGATCAAGGAGTCGAGATGACGACGACTGAAACGCGTCCACCCGTGGCGCCGGGAGAGCCCGCGCCCGAGTTCACCCTAGCAGCCATCGATCGGCCCGCGACCGTGTCGCTGGCCGACTATCGCGGCCGCAGCCCGTTGTTCCTGTCGCTGCTGATCGGGCTCTGGTGCCCCTTCTGCCGTCGCGCGCTCGCGCACATGACGCCGATGGAGAGCCGGCTCAGAGAGATCGGCGTGGAGACGCTCGGCGTCATCGCCACGACACCCGAGAACGCGCGGCTGTACTTCAAGTATCGTCCCACCCGGCTGCGCCTGGCCTCCGATCCGGAGCTCACCACGCACCAGGCGTACGGCGTGCCGAAGCCCGCGCCGACGCCGGAGTTCATGAAGGCGATGGAGAGCACGCGGATCAATCCCGAGGGCGACCTGCCGGAGCCGCTGCCCATCATGCAGGTGGCCGAAAGAGTCTCGAAGGCCGATGGCTATGTGGAGACGCCGACGGACAAGGCCGAGCTGGACCGGCAGTGGCCGCAGCTCAAGGCGCAGTTCCTGATCGATCGCGACGGCATCGTGCGCTGGGCGAACGTCGAGTGCGCGAAGGAGGGCGTGGCCGGCGTCGGCAAGTTCCCGTCGCTGGACGAAATCGTGACGGCCGCGCGGAAGCTGCCGAGCTGAAGAGCTTTCAGTCGGCCTCGGCCGTCGAGCGGCTCAGCACTGCCGGCGCGTTCCTCGAACGCCTTCCCGCCGCGACTGAAACGCTGATCGTCGGCGCGTCGCGGGACGCGGCCGACGACCTCGCCCGCCGCGTGACGGCCGCGCGCGGCGCGACGTTCGGTCTGCACCGCGCCAGCCTCACGCAGCTCGCGGTGCGCCTGGCGGCGGCCGAGATGGCGCGGCTCGGCGTCGCGCCGGCGACGGCGCTCGGCGCCGAGGCGGTCGCGGCACGCGTGAGCTTCGAGGCGCTGCGAGAGCGCGCGCTCGGGTACTTCGCGCCGGTCGCGCGGTTCCCGGGCTTTGCCCGCGCGCTCGCGGCGACGTTGGGCGAGCTGCGGCTGGGCGGCGTGGCCGCGGGCGCCCTGGCCAAGCTGGACGGCCCGACACGCGACGTGGCGGCGCTGGCGCAGCGGTTCGAGGCGCAGCTCGAAGACGGCAAGGTGGCGGACCGCGCGGCGCTGCTGGCGATGGCGACGCGCGCCCTCCAAGGGGACGTGCTCGAGCCGCTGCGGCGGATGCCCATGGTGCTGCTCGACGTGCCGATCAATGGGCCGGTCGAGCGCGATTTCATCGAGGCGCTCACCAGGGACTCACCGTCGGTTCTCGTGACCGTAGCCGCCGGAGACGATCCCACGCTCGAGGCGTTGCGCGGCCTCGGAGCGCGCGAGCAGCAGCGCGACGCGCGCGACGACGCCGGCGATCTGGCGCGGGCTCGGAGCCTGCTCTTCGCCGGGCAGGTGCCGCCGGGTGAGGTGCGCGGCGATGTCCTCTTCTTCTCGGCGCCGGGTGAGGGGCGCGAGACGGTCGAGATCGCGCGGCGGATTCTCGACGAGGCGCGCGCCGGGACGCCGTTCGACGAGATGGCGGTGATGCTGCGCGCGCCGGACATCTACGGCTCGCTGCTCGAGGCGGCGCTGCGGCGGGCCGGCATTCCGGCGTGGTTTGCGCGGGGGACGTCGCGGCCCGATCCATCCGGCCGGGCGTTCCTCGCCCTGCTCGACTGCGCGCTGGAGAATCTCTCGGCGCGGCGGTTCGCGGAGTACCTGTCGCTGGGGCAAGTGCCGCCGCTCGACGCGGCGGGCGCGCCGCCGACCGATCGCGCGGTGTGGACGGCGCCCGAGGACGAGACGCTGGGGCCGGCCGCGGAAAACGTAGCCGACAACCACGGCGACACGGCCACGCCGGAAAGCCCGGCCGCCGACGCCGACGACAATCCCGTCGTCGCCGGCACGCTACGCGCGCCGTGGCGCTGGGAACAGCTGCTCGTCGAGTCCGCGGTGATCGGCGGCAAGGACCGCTGGAGCCGCCGGCTCAAAGGCCTCGAAGCCGAATACAAAACACGGCTCGCGCAGATCCGCGAAGACGAACCGGACTCGCCGCGCGCGGCGGCCATCGAGCGCGACCTCGGCAACCTCGAGCACCTTCGGCGCTTCGCGGTGCCGGTGATCGAGCGGCTGACGGCGCTTGGGACGCACGGCACGTGGGGCGAATGGATCGCGGCGCTCGAGACGCTGGCGCCGATGGTGCTGCGACGGCCGGAGCGCGTGCTCACCGTGCTGGCCGCGCTGCGACCGCTCGACGTGATCGGCCCCGTGGCGCTGGGCGAGGTGCGCGACGTGCTCGCCGACGAGCTGACAACGCTCGCCGAGCGGCCGCCGGCCGATCGCTATGGCCGCGTCTTCGTCGGCACGATCGAGCAGGCGCGCGGGCGCTCGTTCGAGATCGTCTTCGTGCCAGGACTGGCCGAGCGGATCTTTCCGGGCAAGCCGCGCGAAGACCCGATCCTGCTCGATGCGTTGCGGCGCGAGCTTTCGTCAAACCTGGCGACGCAGGACGAGCGCGGCCGCCGCGAGCGCCTGCTGTTGCGGCTGGCCGTCGGGGCCGCGCGCCGGCGGCTGCATCTCTCGTACTCGCGCATCGAGCAGACCGAGGCGCGACCGCGTGTGCCGTCTTTCTATGCGCTCGAAGTCCAGCGGGCGCTCACCGGCCGTGTACCGGAGCCGCAGCAGATGGAGCGTGAGGCGGCGGCCGCGGCGGGCGCACGGCTGGCGTGGCCCGCCCCGGACGATCCGGCGCGCGCGATCGACGAGGTGGAGCACGACCTCGCGACATTGCGCGCGCTGCTCGCCAGTGGCGAAGCCAGAGGCCGCGCGCGCTACCTGCTGGAGCTGAACGACGCGCTCGCGCGCTCGCTGCGCACGCGGTGGGCACGCTGGCATGGGCGCTTCACGCCGGCGGACGGCCTGGTGCGCCTGGCCGACGGCACACGCGAGACGCTGGCCGCCGCGCGGCTCGGCGCGCGCGCCTACTCGGCCTCCGCGCTGCAGAAGTTCGCGGCGTGCCCGTACCAGTTCTTCCTCTCGGCCATCTGTCGGCTCGAGCCGCGGCCCGAGGTGACATCCGTGGTCGAGCTCGATCCGGCCACGCGCGGCCATCTGTTCCACCGCGTGCAGGCCGACGTGATGCGTGCGCTCTCGGACGACGGGCGCTTGCCGCTCACCGCGGCGACGCTCGACGCCGCGCGGACGACGCTGGATCGCACGCTCGATCGTGTTGCCGACCGGTACCGCGAGGAGCTGGCGCCGGCGATCCAGCGCGTCTGGCAGGACGAGGTCGAGTCGATGCGCGCCGACCTGCGCATGTGGCTCGAGCAGTCGGCCAAGACCCACGCCGAGTGGGAGCCGATCGCCTTCGAGCTGGCGTTCGGCCTCAAGCGCGATCCCGCGAACGACCCGCGCAGCGTGGAGTCGGAAGTCACGCTGGCCGAGGGCTGGCGGCTGCGCGGAATCGTCGACCTGATCGAGCGCCGCCGCGGCGCGGCCGAGCTCCGCGTGACCGACTACAAGACCGGCCGTGACTACACCAAGCGCAACCTGGTCGTGGGCGGCGGCGAGATGCTGCAGCCGGTCATCTACGGCCTGGCCGTCGAGCAGCTGCTCGGCGCCCGCGTGGTCGAGTCGCGACTGTACTACTGCACGCGCGCCGGCGGCTTCGGCGAGCGCGTGGTGACGCTGTCCGGCGAGACACGCGGCCGCGGCCCCGAGGTGCTGGCGCTGATCGACCGCGCCATTGCCGCCGGCTTTCTGCCGCCGGCGCCGCGCGCGCGGGCGTGCGGGATCTGCGACTTCCGCGACGTCTGCGGCCCGCACGAGGAAGTTCGCGTCAGGCTCAAGGAGCAGGCGCGGATGGACGAGCTGCGCACGCTGCGCGACTGGCCCTAGTACACGTGCTGGTGATCGCGAGCGGTGAGGCGCGTCACCACCGTCTGGTCCAGTCGCCGGCTCGCGCCGAAGCCGCGACGCGCCGCCAGCTGGAGCCACGGCTGGAGCTCGTAGAGGAGCCGGTCGAGGTCGGCGTCGCTGATCTCCGGTGGGATCTCCGGCTCGGGAACCCCGTCGCCAAGGCCGGCCGCTTTCGCGACCTCACGGGCCGCCGTCCGCGCGGTCAACACGGCCCCCTCCAGAGAGACGATGTCGACGACGGAGCGGCAATAGTCACCGGCCAGGGCCAGATTGTTGAACCGCTTCTCCGTGTGGTCGTCGAAGTACAGACCCGCGTTCGGTCGGTACTGCCAGGAGCCGACCGTGTTCATGAGCAGCGGCGCGTCCTGATTGAGCTGCAGCTCGGTCCGGTCCCTGTCGATGTCTTCGTCGCCGAACTCGACATACTTCCGGAGCTCGGCAATGATCGCGCATTTTGCGTCGTCCTTGTTGGGCAGGCCACTCAGCTCCTCGAAGTCCGCGGCCACGACGTTGAGCCACGTCTGCCTTCGTCGCTCCCCGCGATGCCAGATCTGGTAGTTGTCGACGAACGACAAGGCGTAGCGGGACGCCATCCGGTTGCCATACGTCGCCAGCGTCGTCGTGCGCTCGGGGTCCGCCGTCGCGAGGAACGGCCGATCGTCGATGAGCGTCACGTGCTCTTTCGGAATGCCACGCAGGGGATAGTCGAAATACAGGTCGAGCGACGCCATCTGCTTGGAGCGGAGCTTTCTGAGCTCCAGCAGACGGGGCGCGGAGGACCGGAGCGTCGGGCTCCGCTCCACGATGCGCGCCAGATTCTCGGGCGGCACCGTGACCACGAGGTAGTCGACGTTGCTCCACCACTCCCGGACGTTGCCGCGTTGCACGCGGATGCGGGTGACGTGCCGTTCGTTACGGCCGTCGCCCCCGACTTCGATCTCGTGGAGGAATGTCCGGTATCGGATCGGCGCGCCGGGGCCGCGATGAACGTGCTCGATCGCCTTCACGAACCGCGGCCAGAACTTCTCGTTGGTGGGTGTACGCAGGAGCCAGCCTCCCTGCTGGCGGCCGAAGAGGCGCGTGAATCGGCGATAGGATCGCGCGGAGGTTTCGTAGCTCGGGATGGCGAACGCCTTCATCAGGGCTTCCTGGTGCAGCAGCGCCGCCCGGTCGGTCATGTAGGGCAGGGAGCGCATGAAGCCGTTGACGCTGATCCGGTTGAGAAACTCCTTGTCGTCGAGGTCGCGCCCGTACGCCGAGAGCGCGAGCAGCGAGTAGAACCAGATCATCATGTCGTCGGGCTGAACGACGCCGGAGTAGAGCACCTTCGAAAATTGCTCTTTCAACCGCGTCAAACGGAGCGTCGAGAGACGAGTGCTGAGCGGCCCGCCGATCGCACGCGGGCGAAGAAAGCTCACCCCTTCGTTTCGAACGAAGTCCCGGCTGCGGCGCATCTCCAACTTGGCGGCGAGCGCCCAGAAGTTCGAGCACCAGTCGCCGAGAAAGTGATAGGCATGCTCGTGCACGGCGCCGGCGCGTCCAGGGATGGCTCCGAACTTGCCACCCACGTGATCCGTGGCCTCCAGGATGGTGACGTCGAGTCCGGCGTCGAGAAGGTAGAGCGCCGCCGTCATGCCGGCGATGCCGGCGCCCGCCACGACGACCCGCTTCTTACGCTTCGCCATAGGCGCGGCCGTCCCCAATCTTGACAGCGGTATGCGAGCCGCCTAGACTCCGCGCCAGCCGCGCGACCGCGGCACGTGGCCGATGCCCAAACGAGCCGACTATGCAGACAGCCTGCGCGACGTCCTGCTCGCGCTGGCGATCATACCTATTGCGGGGTTGCATACCGGAAGCTATTGGGTGAAGGAGTCGCTGGAGCGCACCTCGAGGCTTGCGACGGAGGCGATGGCGACCCTCTCCCTGTCGCGATCGGCCCTGGACCGACGCGACCGCCCCGACGATCCGACTGCCGATGTCTTCGCTCGCGACCTCATCCAGGCGACCCGGACGTGGGTGCGCGGCATGGTGCGCTTGCCGTCGGATTTGGGGATTTATTTCACCGAGGAGATCGAACGCCGCCTGAATGCGCTGCTGCTGCAGATCCAGCCCGACGCCGAGACCGACCTGGACAGCTACGTCGGCGTCGAGCTGGAGAAGTGGCTCACCGAGCTCGATCGGTTGTCGCTGATTGCTCGGGCCGAGGCCAGGCGCGCCGGGCGCCGGGGGCTCAGCGCGAGGGAGCGTGCGCGGCGCAGGCTTGTCGCGCGGCTCGACGCTCTTCGACAGCAGACGAAGCGCCTGCACGACGGGCTTGGTCCCAAGCGGCCGGACGACGTGTCCCTCGAGCCGCCGCCTCGCGGCCGCGCGAAAGCTCTCGAAGTCTACCGGACACGCCGGAAGGTCGAGGAGACGTTCCGTGATGCCGGCTTGGTGCGGGGCCCAAAGGCGGTGACCAAGCTCCGGACGAGGATCGCGCGGCTTACGGATGCCACCGTCGGCCCAATTGACGCACGCGCGCAGGGAGGGCAGACCCATGGCCAAAGCAAAAAGTAGGCGCCCCGCTGGGCAGGCGCGAAGGGACGCCGAGTCGCGACGACGGGCGAAAGGCTTACGCGACATCATCAACGATGGGACCGCGCTGCAGGTTGAGCTCCTCGGCGCAGGGATCAAAGTCTGGAGCACGATGTTCGAGACCATGGCGGCCTACGTGAAGACGAGCAGCGAAGAAATCGTGGGCCTCACCAACGGCGGGGACGCCAACGCCGTGGTTGACCGCGTGATGAGGTCGGCCCGGGAAAAGCTCACCGCGCTGACGACGCTGCCCGAGGAGGCGACGCGTAATTTCGCCAAAAAGGTGCGCGCCCGAGCCAAGCGCTGATCACCCCGCCGACAGCGTGCGGGTCTGCCGCACGAGGGTGATGAGCGGAGCCGGATTCGGGCTGAGCCGGCGGGCTTCATCGGTGGCCGCGGTGGCCAGCCCGTCCAGGTAGCTCTCGGCGTCCGGCAGCGCATCGGTCAGGCTCTCGCGAAGACGCCTGACGTTGCCGTTGACGGGGCGGGTGAACAGGGCCGCGGTCGCCGGATCCTGCACGGCGATGGCCACCGGCAGCGTGAGGATTCCGTCGCGCAGATCCTCCTTGCCTCCGCCGCCGAGCGCCGTGCTGCCTCGCACGTCGGCGACGTCGTCGCAGCCGTGGTACAGCATGCCGAGAAGCCGTCCGAATCGCCCCAGGCGTTCATCGCGGGTGCCGAGCCGCGCGCACATCTCAAACATCGACCCCGTGTCTTCGGCGGCGATCGCCTCCCACGATTTCAGTCCGAGCGGGCGTCGGCGGAGCCTCCATTGCAGACATTCGGCGACGGCCAGCCGTTGCATGAGCCGCCCGAGGAGCTGGCTGGCGTACGCATCGTCGGCGACGAGGTCGAAGCCGCCCGCGGTGAGATACCCGGCCGCCATCCACGCCGGCAGCGTTCCATACCGGCAATGCAGCGTGAGGCGGCCGCGCCGGTACCTCGAGCGGTCGAGCAGATCGTCGACGATGAGCGAGACGTTGTGGAACAGCTCCAGCGCGAGCGCCGAGAGCATGACCGGCGCCGGCACCGCCGTTCCGTGCATGGTCCGATGGCACACGAAGATCGTGAGAGGGCGGAAGTATTTCGATGAGCTCAACAGCTGCCAGCGCAGCATCGGTCGCACTTCGCCCTCGGTCTTGGCGGTCCAGGCGGTGACGTAGTGCCGCAAGCGCGTGAGGTCGGCCTCGACGCCGAGGCGACGCGACAGCGTCTCGGGCGGGAGCGGGCGTCGCCGTGGCCTCACACCGTGTCGAGTCCGTCCACCGACATACCAAGCTCGCCAGCCAGACGCACGGCACGCTCGCGATAGTCTCGCGCGACGCTCGTATCGTGGCGACGTGCATGAGATCGCGCGAGACCGACGAGGCAGTGGGCCGCCAGGGGCCGCATGCCGAGCGTCTCGGCGAGCTCGAGCGCCATCGTGAAGTGACGCTCCGCCTCCTCGTGATCGAGCGCGGGCTGGTTGGCGAGAATCTGAGCCACGAGATGCAGCGCCCAGGCCTCGTACCCGCGCTCGCCGCGGGCGCGGCACTCATCGAGCGCGCGTCGAGCTTCAGCAAGCCCTTCGGCCACGCGTCCGCCTCGGACGTATGCATCGGCAAGATACACGCGCCACAGCGACAGCGTGGCGACGATGCCCATCCGGCGGTCGAGGTCGACCGCCTCCTCGAGGAGCGCCACGCCGTCGTCGATGCGGCCGCTCGCGGCGTACGCGGAGCCGAGCAAGGCCGCGACCGTCGGAAGCCAGTTGTTGACCGCGTAGGTGCGGCACAGCTCCAATCCGCGCTCGAGGAGCGGAATCGCCGTCGCGGTAGCCCCTTTGCGGAGATGAAGCGAACCCAGTCCCGCCAGAGCCGTCACACCGCCGAAGCCCGTTCCATTCAGCTCGGCGAGCCGAAGGCCCTCGTCACCGTACGCGGCCGCCTCGTCGAACCGTCCCAGCTCTGCGAGCGAACGCGTGAGAAAGGAGCAGACCAGCAATCGAATCGTCATGATCCGATGCACCAGACTCCGTTTGGTCGACTGCAGCGTGTCGATCGTGGCCAGCGCTCGCTGGAGCACCTGTGTCGCGCGCTCGCTGTCCCCCTGCGCCAGGAACACGATGCTGCGGTACAGGTCCGTCTCGGCGAGCAACAGCGGATCGACGAGGTCGGGGTCCGTCTCCCGGGCGCGTTCGGCGGCCGCCAGGGCGCCGTCGAGGTCTCCGACCGCCCACAGGTAGTGACACTGATACGATGCCACCATCCCGAGCCACCGCTTGTCGCCGAGCTGCTGAGCGATGGCATCGGCCTCGACGAGCTGGTCACGGATTTTTGCGATCTGGCCGAGCGACCAGAGCGCATCGCGAAGATTGAGCCGGACGTGGATCGCCGTTCGTAAGGTTTCGGATGTCTGGGGCAGCCGGCGGAGGGCGACCAACGCCTGCTCGAACGCCTCGACGGCTTCGGCGGTCGCGGACGCGAACAGCGCGCGTCGGCCTGACCGCAGGAGATACTCGACGGCCTTGTCCGCGACCTCGCCGCGGAACGCGTGGTGAGCGAGGCGCTCGGTGTGCTCGACGAGGCGGTCGGCGTAGACCTCTTCGATCGCATTCACGATTCGCGCGTGGAGCATCCGCTGTCGGTCGTGCAGGAGGCTGCCGTACGCAACCTCGTGCGTCAGCGCGTGCTTGAACGTGTATTCCTCTTCGGGAAGCGGCCGGGATACGTAGAGAAAGTCCAGCTCCTGGAGATGACTCAGGCCTCGGCGGAACTGGTCATCGGGCATCGCCACGATCGTCCGGAGGAGTTCGACGTCCACATGGGCGCCGATGACGGCCGCCGCCTGCAGAAGGCATTCCTCGTCGAACGGCAGGCGATTGATGCGCGAGGCCAGGACGGCCGTCACGGTCGCGGGAACGTGAAGCTTGTTCACCGGCCGCGCGAGCCGATACGCGCCCCGCTCTCCGACGAGCGCCTCGGTTTCGATGAGGCTCCGTACGGTTTCTTCCATGAAGAAGGGGTTGCCATTCGTTTGGAAGATCAACAGTCGCTTCAGCGGACTCAGCGCGGGATCGCCGCCGAGAATGACCCTCAAGAGCTCTCCTGCCAATCCCGGCGGCAGAGGGTCGATTCTGATCTCGGGACTGAACGCCGTCTCTCTGATCCAAGGAGGCCGATATTCGGGCCGGTAATTGACGAGCAACAGCACGCGGTGAGCCGCCACTCCGGCGACGAGGCCGGCCAGAAGCGCCTCGGTTTCAGAATCGATCCAATGCAGGTTCTCGACGACGATGCAGACGGGGCGGATGCGGCTTTCGGCGAAGAACAGAGATTGCACCGCCTCGAGGATCTGCTGGCGCCGATGCGGCGGATCGAGCTCCTGCCAGCGGGTGTCTTCGACAGGCGACCCGAGCAGCGCGAGGATCGCCGGCAAGAGCGTCTCGCACCCCAGCGATCGAAGCTTCCCCACGACCTTCTCATGAATGCGTGCGACGCCCTCCCGTGCTTCGATCGTGAAGTACGTGTGAAGGAGATTCGTGACGGGAGAATACGGAATGCTCTTCTCATACGACACCGCGCTCGTCGTCAGCATGAGCCAGCCCGCGGCCCACGGCTGCCGCACGAACTCGTAGAAGAGACGGCTCTTCCCGACGCCCGGCTCTCCGGTCACGCTGACGAGCTGGCCCTCACCAGCCAGCGCTCGCTCCAGGGCGCTGCGAAGCTCCTCGAGCTCGGTATCGCGGCCGACGAAACGGGTCAGTGTCTGAGACGCGGCGGCCTCGAGCCGTGAGCGCACGACTTTCATGCCCACGAGCTCATAGGCATCGATCGGTGTGTCCAGCCCCTTGACGCTGACGCGTCCGAGCTCCTTGACGTTGATGTAGCCTTCGGCGAGCCTCACCGTTTCGCCGGTCAGCAAAATCGAACCGGGGCTGGCGATCTGCTCCATCCGGGCCGCGATATGTGTGGTCTGCCCGATCGCCGTGTAGTCCTTTCGCACGTCGCTCTCGAGGAGGCGAACAACGACTTCGCCGGAGTTCAGACCGATCCGGATCTGAACGGGCACTCCGCGCGAACGCGCCACCGCCTCGCTGTGTCGTGCGACCGCTTCCTGCATCCGCAGCGCGGCATGGCAGGCACGAACCGCGTGGTCCTCGTGGGACGTCGGCGCGCCGAAGAGCGCCATGATGCCGTCGCCCATCACCTGGTTGACGGTGCCCTCGTAGCGGTGAACCGCTTCGATCATCTGTTCCAGCACGGGGTCCAGGAGGTCGCGCGCCTCCTCGGGATCACGATGGGCGAGGAGATCCATGGATCCCTTGAGATCGGCAAACAGAACCGTGATCTGCTTGCGCTCGTCCTGGAGTGCGTGCCGCGATTCGGGGAACGGTTCGTCGGGCGACCGGCGCGCACCCGCCGCGCGGCTACGAGCTCCGCACCGGGGACAGAAGTTCGCGTCTCGGGGTCGCTCGGCCCCACACGCGCTACAGATCTCCCGGAGCCCTTCGCCGCACTTCAGGCACAGATCCGACCGCGTGGGATTGTCGTGGTGGCAGGCGGGACACCTCATGCTACAGCCCCTCTTCCCCCCGGCGCGTTTTGGGGGGGGCCGGTGTCCGCCGACCTTAGCGCAGCGCTCTTGCTTCGGTCAAGGGACGGTGCCTCGCAGAAACCGGTCCATCACCCTCCACTCGTCCCTCAGATTGGGCAGCCACGTCTGCGGATCCGTGCCGGGCCCCCACTCCGTCTTCAGCGCGGCGATCTCGCTCGACGACAGGTGCCACGTCACGCGCGCCGGCGCGCGTGACGGATCGGGACGGAACTTGACCGTCTCGATCGCGACCTGGCCGCGCAGCAGCTCCGTCCACCCGCGCTTGAAGCGATCCAGATCGATCTCGTTGCGTGAGGTGGCCACGCCCGTGCGCAGCGCCAGGAACGCCGTGAGCGTCGGGCCCATCAGCGTCGTGGTGAGCCCGTCCGCCGGCTTGGCGACCTCGGCGGGCTCGGCGAAGCCGGACAGCTCGACGAGCAGCACGCGCTTGAAGCGCAGTCGCGGGTCGCCGTTCTTGCGCGCCCACAGCACCGGCGTCAGCCAGTCCAGCGCCGAGGTGATGCCGTAGTTGTCGTAGTAGCCGCCGTCGATGAGGTGCTCGCGCTGCGTCACGCGCGCATCGAGCCACGAGCGGACCGGCGGACTCACATAGGTGAACGTTGCCGACAGGCGGGCCGCCGTCCACAGATCCACGTCCGGCTCGGGCGTCGCGGCCGCCGTGCCGAACAGAAACTCCTGCAGCGTCGGCGCGCGGCCGGCGTCCGCGGCGAACGTGATGGGCGTGATCATCAGCCGCTGGCCGGCCTCCATGACCGTCGCGCCGAAGATCGGCGCCGGGACGACGCCGTCGCGGATGCTCGTGTTGAGGCTGCGCAGCCGGCGCTTGCCCTCGCGCGGCTGTGGGCGCCGGCCGACCTCCTCGCCCGCGATGGGTGCCGCGGCGATCCGCGCCCACTCTTCCTCGAGGAGCTGGCCGCGATCCCGATACGGATCGTAGAAGCCGCCGGAGAGCAGCCGCGGGAAATCGCGGAACGCGAACCCATATCCGACCGCCTCCAGGCTCGACGCCGTCGCTCGCACGCGCGCGTCGTGGAGCACCGTCGTGAGGCTCGCCTGCGGACCGCCGCGGAGCAGGGCGTCGATGACGTACGCCGTGCCCACGCTTCCGCCGGACACGCCGCTCACCACGCGGATCTCGCGCCGCAGCTCGGGCCGGTTGGCGATCAGCAGCTCGAGCCCGCGCGCCGTCCAGCCGGCCGCCCACACGCCGCCGCCCGCCGCCGTGACGACGACGAGATTCGTCTCGGCGGAGGCCGCCACGTCGATCGGATCGATGCTGGGCTCGGCGCGGGCGCCCGGCTCGGCGGGCTGAAACCGGTGATCGAGCTTTGCATACCCCACGAGCAGCACGAGCGCGACCGCGGCCAGCGGGGAGATGTGCAAGCGTCCCAGGTGAAAACTGAGCCCGCCGAAGAACCAGGTGAAGATCAGCAGGCCCACGTACATGGACACGACGGACGCGGCCGTGAGGCGCGCGGGATAGAAGGCCCAGCCGGCGACGACCCAGAGCACGACGAAGCCCGTCATCGCCATGACCGCGAGCAGGTGCGCGGGATAGATGTTGCCGGTGTCGTCGAGGATGTAGCGCATGCGCATGGCGCGCGCGATGCCCGAGCATGCCCACTGAGCGGATCTGGAGAACGCGCCGAACCACGTCGCGCCCAGCCGCGTCCACAGCCACGAGGTCCCCGGCCAGTGGCCGCGCAGCGGCGGGTCGTCGGGGGCGAGGATGGCCGCGGGCGCGGCGGCGACGATCAGCAGGACGTACGCCACGACGAAGGCCAGCGCGATGGCCGCGAGCACCAGCATCCGTTCGCCGGGGCGCGCGTTGAGCACGATGACGGCGGCGGCGAGACCGGCCAGCACGAGCGTGAAGAGCGTGAACTGGCCGAGGGTCACCGGCACGCTGAAGATCTCGTCGGCCCAGCGCGGCAGCACGCGGTTGGGCTGATCGGTGCTGATCTGCGCGAACGTGCGGTAGGCGCGGCCGGGCGTGCTGCGCGGAAAGCGCAGCTCGACGCCGTTGACGATCAGCCCGCAGACGATCATGACCGTCCACGCCGCGAGGAAGACGAACAGGGCGGCCGCGAAGGCGCTGCCTGGCCGCAGCTCCGAGAAGAGATTTCCCAGCACGCCGTGCAGCGGCATGCTCGGATAGGTCGTGACCGGCAAGTAGGCCAGCAGCGCCGCGAGCGCGATGCCGTACTTGAGTATCCCGACCAGCCTGAAGAACCGCGCGATCGCCGGACTCGTCTGCTGCGGCGGCATCGTTGAAACCGAGATCTATAGTACTGCGACGGCGCCGCCAACCCGCTCAAGTATCATCGTCCCTCGAAGGAGGCTTCGAGTGCTCGATCAGGCCGAGCGCGCCCGTATCCGCACCTCGCTCGACGAGACCCTGGTGGTCGAGGCGGCCGCGGGGACCGGAAAGACCAGCGAGCTCGTCGCGCGCCTGGTGAACGTGCTGGCCGAGGGCCGCGGGACCGTGCAGACGATCGCGGCGCTGACGTTCACCGAGAAGGCGGCCGGCGAGCTGAAGCTGCGGCTGCGCGCCGGGCTCGAGGACGAGCGCGCCAAGGCGCCGGACGGCGGCGCGCGGCGCACGCGGTTGGAAGACGCGATCGCCCATCTGGAAGAAGCGCGCGTCAGCACGATCCACGGCTTCTGCAACGATCTGCTGCACGAGCGGCCGGTGGAGGCGCGCGTCGATCCGCGCTTCGAGGTGCTGCCGGAGCAGGAGGCGGAGACGCTCTATCGCCGCGCGTTCAACGGCTGGCTGACCGAGCGGCTCGAGGCGCCGCCGGAGGGGCTGCGGCGCGCGCTGCGCCGGCGATCGTTCGATGGCGATCCCATCGAGCGGTTGCGCAAGGCCGGCTGGCAGCTCGTCGGCTGGCGTGACTTTCGGACGCCGTGGCAGCGCCGGCCGTTCAACCGCGAGGAGGCGATGGAGGCGCTCGTCGCGCGCGTGCATGGTCTGCACGCGCGGCTGACTACGTGCTCGCGGACCACCGACACGCTCTACGCGGATCTCTGGCCGCTGCGCCGGCTGAGCGAAGACCTGCTGACGCGCGAGCGTGTGGCGCCGCGCGACCACGACGGCCTGGAGGCGGCGCTGGTCGAGCTGCTCCGGGAGCGAACGTTCAAGAGCCCACGCCGGGGCGACGCGCGCAATTATCGTGGCAG
>Ga0114129_10007582_pt1 | contig 15450 bp, 17 predicted proteins | sample RhiMetdeltSRZDD1_FD_80071 | JGI IMG/M metagenome (GOLD analysis project Ga0114129, IMG submission 80071) | Populus rhizosphere microbial communities from Tennessee, USA - Rhizosphere MetaG P. deltoides SRZDD1 (version 2) (version 2) | ecosystem: Host-associated > Plants > Roots > Rhizosphere >...
CTGCATCTTTCTGACATGAAAAGATAAACGTACAGCAAAAAGCCGCTAACAGGTAAGAAACAACATTTCTCATGGCTAAATAAGTAGGGTTTAAGCAAGTTGTAAACTAAACGTGATATTCACCTGCTAAGCTAAAAAATCATTTTAACATTTTACAGGCAGGTTAATAAGTGTGCAGTTTTGGCTTATAAGTGTGCAGTTTTTGGCAATAAGTGTGCTAACCCGAAATGTTGAGATTTCGGGAAAGCTGATCTACTTCACATAGGCAGATGACAACCATCAGGAAAAAGCGCTCCCCTGAGTTGTAATCTTGTATCCTCAACTATAATGATTTATGAATGCAGGAAAATACCGTACGGCTGATGAGGCTGTTAAATTAATCCAATCGAACCAAAGAGTGTTTTTGCATGGCAGCGCCGCTACGCCCTTGCATCTTATCAACGCTTTGCAAAAAAGGGCCCCTGAATTACGAAATGTTGAACTGGTGAGCATTACCATGCTGGGTGATTTTGATTTTGGCAAGCCCGAATTCAAAGACAGCTTCTTTATGAATTCTTTATTTGTATCGGCCAGTGTGCGCGGCGTGGCCAACAGCGACCAGGGCGATTATGTTCCTGTTTTTTTAAGCCAGATACCCCAATTGTTTAAAAGAAATATTTTACCGATAGATGTGGCTATCATTCAGGTTTCGCCTCCTGACCGGCACGGGTTTGTTACATTAGGAACTTCGGTAGACATAGCCCGTTCGGCAGTTGATACCGCCAAAGTTATCATTGCACAGGTAAACCCGCTGATGCCCCGCACGCATGGCGATGGCTTTATTCATATTGATCATATAGATGTTCTGGTTGAGCACGAAAGCCCATTGCCTGAAGTTGACTATTCCTCTAAAGTAAGCAAGGCCATGGAACAGATCGGCAGAAATGTAGCTTCATTAATTGAAGATGGTTCAACCCTGCAACTGGGCATCGGTAATATCCCCGACCAGGTGCTTAAAAATTTAACCGGTCATAAAAATCTGGGCATTCATACCGAAATGCTGTCAGATGGAGTGATCCCTTTAATAAACAGCGGCGTGATCAATAACAGCTGCAAGAAATTAAATATTGGCCGTTCTGTAACGGGCTTTATGGCAGGTACCCGCAAGCTGTACGATTTTGTAAACGATAACCAGGCCATACGGGTAATGGATATTGAATATACCAACGACACCAGTGTTATTCGCAAAAACCCCAAAGCAATAGCCATTAACAGTGCCATTGAAATTGATTTAACAGGTCAGGTTTGTGCAGACTCAATGGGCACTTTTCAGTATTCAGGCATCGGTGGACAAATGGATTTTATGCGTGGCGCTTCGTTATCGGAAGATGGGAAACCGATCATTGCCCTGCCATCTACTACATCGAAAGGACTGCCGCGCATTGTACCGTTCTTAAAACAAGGCGCCGGCGTAGTTACAACACGCGGCCATGTGCATTGGGTGGTAACCGAGTTCGGTATCACTAATTTGTTCGGAAAAAATTTAAAACAAAGGGCAAGGGCGCTGATCGAACTGGCGCATCCCGATCACCGCGAAATGCTTGATCAGGCATTTTATGAACGCTTTTACGGTTGTTCGCTTCGTAAAGCGGCCATTTAATAAAACATAGATTTTGCTTTTTTCATAATTGAGGGTTCGAAAGGCTGAATTCGAACAAAAAAAACCGCTTGGCTGAAGCGGTTTTTTTTGTTCATTCCCTCTAATTTCACTGGAGGCGAATAAATGCCATTGACCATTCACGACATTATTCCAAAGTCACATTCACCGAAACTCTTGTATCGCTAAAGAAAAGATTAAGCGCTTTTGGTTTTGCGCCGGCGGGTATTTTGTATACCCAGCTTTCTTCCTTTGAAGTGGCTTCGGGTTCTGCCCTCAGAAAATCAGTTCCCGAATCGTGGGTAATGTTTGTTCCATTATCTAATTGCAGACGCGAATCGGCATAAGAAACCGATACATATTTTTTATCGGTTAATGTTGATTTGTTGGTAACAGTGAGTTTAAATGTAAGCTCAATGCCATTATCTTTTCCATCGGGGTCAGTTAATGCAACAGCAGTGGCGCCGGTTACTTTCACCAGGGCTTCTTTGCTTTTACCCAGTATAGCTGAATCGGGTGTTACAATAACTTTATACTCTTTTGGTTGATTGGCAGCACCCTTTTTTTGTTCTTCACCGGCAGCGGGTGTTTGTGTTGAAGTTTCAGTTTCTCCTTCGGCTTTTTTATTGTCATTTTTACAGGCTGCAAATGCCAGTAACGAAGCCATTAATAACAGGGGAATCTTTCTCATAATTAAATTTGAAGGTTTAAATAATGGAATATAAAATGGTTGCAAATAAACTGCTTTTAATATACCTGAATGTTAGCCTGTAAAAAATACCTACTCACCTTAGTTGCCTGTTTGCCTGTAACAGGCCGCCCATCAGACTGTACTTTTAGTCGCAGGTTTATTGATAATATTACATTTTTTAAACCTTATTTATTATCTACATTATTTCAACCATTATTACAGTATCGGGATCATTAACCGCAATACCTTCGGTTGTAATACTGATCCCGGTCTTCTGCTTTGTATATTTAACCGCGTTGTTTGTTCCCAACACTTTCACCTGTTTGATCTTCATTTTTGCATCGGGCAATAAAATGGTGTTGCCATCAGGCGATTTGAACAGATGTATATAAATGAATTTGCCCTTTTGTGTAGTTACACCCCAGGGTTGCGGACTAAGCGGGCCACCTCTTGTACCATAAATGCTTTCGCCATATTGCTGCAGCCATTTACCCGCTTCGGCCAGTGTATCGGTAAATTCGGGTTGTATAGCGCCATTGGGCATGGGCCCTATATTCAATAATAAATTGGCATTGCGGCCTGCGGCGCCCACCAGCAATTGTATAACCTGTTTGGGCGATTTATAATTGCGATCAGTAATATTGTATCCCCATGCACCATTGGTGGTTTCGCAGGTTTCGAGCGGCTCTGCTTCGGATGGCTTTTGAAAACTCAACCCCGATTTATTTTCACCGGGCAGGTCTCTTTCAAACATTTGAAAGTCTTCGCCGGGTATGGTCGACAAATGATGGTTATTGCCGATCATACATTTGGGTTGCAGTTTATGTATCAGTTGATAGATCTCGTTATACTTCCAGTCTATTCGCGAACTACGGTCCGCATTGCCTTCGGGGTTCGTTTGGTCCCAATGGCCATCGAACCATATGCACATGATATCGCCGTAATTCGTAAGCAGTTCGGTCAATTGATTTTTCATGAACTGCAGGTACGAAGCATAGTTGCTTTGAGCTGTTCGACCCGTGCCTTTGCCGGTACGTCCGGTTTCCCAGGGATAATCGGTCCGGTACCAGTCGAGCAATGAATAATATAACCCTAATTTAATGCCTTGTTTGCGGCACTCTTCCGACAACATTTTCAAAACATCTTTTCCGTAAGGCGTATTGGTGATCTTCCAGTCAGATTGTTTGGTATCCCAGTTCGAAAAGCCATCGTGGTGGCGCGTAATAAAAACAATGTATTTCATGCCCGCATTATTTGCGGTAGCCACCCATTTGGCAGCATCAAAATCAACCGGGTTAAAAGAACGAAGCAAACGGGTATAATCTACCACTTTAATATTCCGGTTGTTCATCACCCATTCGCCATCGGCGAGCACGCTCGATAGCCCCCAGTGTATGAACATTCCGAATTTATCGTCCTGAAACTGATGACGGGCCTGTACGTTTTCTGCGGCAGGCGTATAGCCGGTGGTATCGTGTGAAACGCCCTGGGCATTCACACAATTAACACCGGCGAAAAGGCAGGCAATTATGATGATAGTTTGTTTCATGGCATGAATATAAGCGTTTAGCAGCATACCAAAACAATATGAAAGCAACCGCCAACTGGCGGATGACACTACTGGCTTCCGTGAACAATTTTGCCATACATTTGGTTATGTAGTGTACCATTTTGTAAAGAAAGGAGATAATAAATATATGGAAATTGGGATCAGCACTTTTGTAGAACGAACGCCCGATTCGGCAACGGGACAAACGGTTTCGCCGCAACAGCGCATGCGCGACCTTATGGAAGAAGTAGAACTGATGGACCAGGTTGGATTGGATGTTTTTGCGGTGGGTGAACATCATCGTCCTGATTTTGTAGCCTCATCCCCAGCCGTAATTCTGGCCGCAGCAGCCGTAAAAACCAAAAACATAAAACTATCCAGCGCTGTCACTGTATTAAGTTCCGATGATCCGGTGCGCGTGTTCCAGGACTTTGCCACGGTGGATCTGCTATCGGATGGACGGGCCGAGATCATGGCCGGACGAGGATCTTTTATTGAATCATTTCCATTATTCGGATATGACCTCGATGATTATGATGACCTGTTTGCCGAAAAGCTCGACCTGCTTATCAAATTAAACAAAAGTGAAAAGATAACCTGGAAAGGCAAACATCGTCCGGCGATCGACAACCGGGGCGTATATCCAAGGCCATATCAACCCGAATTACCCATTTGGGTAGCCGTAGGCGGAACGCCCAATTCGGTAATACGCGCAGCCACGTATGGATTGCCACTGGCTATTGCCATCATCGGCGGAAGCCCCGACCATTTTAAACCGCTGGCGCAGTTGTATAAAAGCACCTGGATAAAAGCGGGGCACGACGAAAGCAAAATGCAATTAAGCGTTCACTCACATGGTTATATAGCCGATACCTCGCAACAGGCAGCTGATGAGTTTTATCCATCCTACCAATATGTAATGACACAGCTGGGCAAAGAACGCGGATGGCAGCCATTAACGCGTGTGCAGTATGAAGGATTGCGTTCAAAGAAAGGCGCTTTGCTGGTGGGCAGTGTACAGGAAGTAACAGAAAAGATATTGTATGAACAGGAGCTATTCGGTCTCACCCGTTTTTTATTACACATCAGTGTTGGCACCATGCCGCATAAACAGGTGATGCGATCAATTGAATTGCTGGGCACCAAAGTAGCGCCCGAAGTAAGAAAACATCTGGCCAAATAATCTCTGGTTGGTTTATGATAAAAACAGTGCAAATTATTGGTCTGGTTACAGCTGCACTTTACACACATGCATGCGCTAATAATAACCAGGCGATACCAGTTGCCAATAACGACAATAAAGACACCATAAATGAATCCCGTACCGTAGTGCGGGATTCGTTTACTGCAGGGAAGGTTATCGATACTGTAATTTGTACAAGCGATCCTTCGCAATCCTATGCGCTATATATTCCGGAACGTTATATTCCGGTAAGAAGTAATAACCAACCACCGGCTGTTGTATATTTATTTGACCCGCATGCCGCCGGATCGCTGCCCGTACGGAAATATAAAGCACTGGCAGATGCTTTTGGTTTTATTTTAATCGGCAGCAATAATTCGAAGAACGGCAACAGCTGGCAACAGGCCGAAGCCATCTGGCAAATAGTATATAATGATACCAAAAAGCGTTTGCCCATCAATGACAGCCGCATATACACTGCCGGCTTTTCGGGCGGCGCCAAAGTGGCCGGTTATGTGGCATTGCATCATTCAGAAATAAAAGGCGTTATTGCCAACGGGGCCGGATTGCCCGACCAAACACCTGCAGGCAATTATAATTTCACCTTTACCGCCATTACCGGTGAAGGCGATATGAATATGACCGACCTGGTTGCCATAACAAATGATTTTGATAAAACACAAACAAGGCACCGCCTTCTTTTTTTCAATGGCAAACACGAATGGGCGCCTGAAAAAACGATGAGCATTGCATTTGCCGGGCTGCAAATAGATGCCATGGCGCAACACCTCATTACCAAAGACGATGCTTTTATCAGCCACTTCGCTGCCAAAAGCAAACAAGCAGTGGCTGAATATGAAAAAGCAAACAAACCGGTAAAAGCAGCTATGGAGTGCAGGGTAACCTTCAATTTGCTCAACGGGTTAACCAATGAAGCGAACTGGTTTCAGCAAAAGCAGGCTTCTATTACCGGCAGTGCTTTATACAAGCAGCAATCGCTCGCACAACAGCAATTACTTACAACCGAGCAACAGATCAAAGCGCAGTACATGCAGCAGTTTCAGCAGGGCGATATGAACTACTGGGCCAAGACTATCAGCGACCTGAATTTAAAAGCCAACCCGGCAACTGCCGAAGGCGCCATGTACCAGCGATTGCTGTCGTGGTTGTCACTGGCGTTTTATTCGTTCAGCAACCAGCTTATAAACGGTAATCAAAATAATGAGGCACGTTACACAGTTGATTTGTACAAACTGGCCGACCCAACCAATAGCGAGGCATGGTATTTTTCAGCCATACTAAATGCCCGTAACAATGATGCCGCCGCCACAGAAAAAGATCTGTTGAAAGCCGTTGAAAATGGGTTTAACGATAAAAGCCGATTACAACAACAACCCGAATTTCAAAACCTGCAGGGCCGGCTGAATTTTTCGAAAATCGAGCATGAGATGAAATAAAAACAAGAGGTACTGCAACATGAAAACCATTCCCGTCAGGCAGATCAAAGCCAACCACAAAGCGCCAAATTTTTCTGACAGCTTCAACATACGCAATATAAGTGATATGCTTGCCGGTACCAACATGGTGCAGCCGCTTCACCGGCACGATTTCTTTTTTATGCTTGTTTTGAAAAAAGCAAAAGGCCATCATGAAATAGACTTTACCCCATACAAACCTGGTGACAATACCATTTTCTTTTTGCGGCCCGGGCAGGTTCATCAGCTCACGTTGAAAGCCGGAAGCACGGGATACCTGATGGAGTTCACAAAAGATTTTTATTATCCGCACGACAAGCTATCGGCTCAGCTGTTACGCAAGGCAGCTAGTATGAATTATTATAAACCAGATGCCACCCTGGTCAAAAAGTTTGATACTGTATTGACCCATATTTTTCAGGAGTATACCGGAAAACAGCAAATGCACCAGGAGGCTATAAAAGCAAGCCTGAGTATTTTCTTTATTGAATTAGTGCGATTGCATAAACAAAATGCTGAGCACACAAATAGCCTGTATACACAGGAACGCCTTTCAGCATTACTGGCGCTTTTGGAAACGCATATAGCTACTCACAAGCAGGTGTCGGATTATGCGCACCTGCTGAACCTTTCGCCCTGGCAGTTGAATGCCATCACAAAAGCAACGCTGGGTAAAACCTGTTCACACCTTATAAACGAACAAATAATCCTTGAGTCAAAAAGATATCTGCTGGCAACAGCCAACCAGGTAAGCCAGATAGCTTATCATTTGGGTTATGAAGATGTTTCCTACTTCATCAGGTTCTTTAAAAAACATACCGGCTATTCGCCTGAAGCGTTCAGGAATAACTGTAAATAAGTGCTGTTAAACTACATATTTGTCCTATCGCGCCCAATGTTACAGGATCTATCTTTGATGTAAATAAAAAACATCAAATACTATGAGTCAGGCCTGGGATGAAAGATATAAAGACCCCGAATTTGCCTATGGCAAAGAGCCAAACCTGTTTTTTAAGGAATGGCTTCCAAAATTTGAACCCGGTTCTATATTAATGCCGGCCGACGGCGAAGGACGCAATGGCGTATTTGCTGCACAGATTGGATGGAAAGTGACCTCGTTCGATTTAAGCGCCGAAGGAAAAGCAAAAGCATTACAGCTTGCCAAAGAAAATGGGGTTGCGCTTGAATATATCGTCGGCGATTTTGAACAACTGCAATTTGAAAAAGAAAGTTTCGATGCCATCGGACTTATATATGCTCATTTTCCGGCAAACATGAAACCACTATTTCACCAAAAGCTACATGAATGCCTCAAACCCGGCGGCATTATTATACTGGAAGCCTTTAGTAAAAACCATTTGTCATTGGTAAAGCAAAACCCGAAGGTCGGCGGCCCGAAAGAAATTGATATGCTTTATTCCAAAGAAGAGATCGTAACCGGTTTTAAAAATTATGAAATACTACTATTGGAAGAAGAAGAAATTCAGTTACACGAAGGAAAATACCATAATGGCACAGGCGCTGTGATCAGGTTTGCAGGAAGAAAAACAGATTGAGGAAGAAAAAACCGGCAGTCGCGAGACTACCGTTCTGCCCACTAAAATTTTATGATCCGGCTCCATGCCAGTAAGCGGATAATTGGATATACCGGGTCTATTTCATGCCAGCGTTTACCAAAATTTATTGAGGAAGGATGTTTATGATGGTTATTATGATACGATTCGCCCAACATCAGAATATCTATATAAAGCAAATTTTGAGAGGTATTCCTTAACCTGAAATTGATATATCCATACTTATGTGCAAACCAGTTTATGATGGCTCCATGAAACGCCCCCATGGCCAGTACTACGGGCAATAATAACAATAACCAAAGGGTTGAAGCAAAATACACGAATATAGCACTATAACCAAGCACCCAAATAGTTCTCGATACGGTAGAATTTGCCCATTTTTCGAATACCGGCCAATCGGGAAGATTCTTTGTAAAACGCTCTTCTACTTCTATGGTTCTTTTATAAATTCCACTGTACATGTTGCGTGTGCGCCACATCATGCTAAATATGTTATTGGAAAATTTCGGCGAATGAGGATCTTTTTCAGTATCTGTATATGCATGGTGCATACGATGCATAATGGCATACGCGCGTGGACTCATATACGACGAACCCTGGGCGAGATAAGTTAAAATGAAAAATACCCGCTCCCAGAATTTGTTCATGGTAAAAGCGCCATGCGCCGCGTATCTATGCTGAAAAAATGTTTGAAAAAACAAAGACGAATACCATAGGGCTACGAAAAACAACAATAAAACCATAATTATATATTGGTTGAAAAACAGAATAGAAAATGCTGAAAGCAGAAAATTTACAAGGCCACTTTAAAATGAGGGAATCAAGTGGAAAAGGAAAGAAACTTATTTCGTTATGTTCTATTATTGAGCAATATATGATTTATAATGTTACCAAAATGATAATGATAAGCCAATAACATTATTCAAACAATGTGAGGCATGGCCGGCACAATCAAAAAAGATATGTTAATGGCTGTAACTTTTTAAACCTCAGACATATAGTAATTTGTGAACAAAAACACCTACCTTTAAATAAATAGCAGTTGAAAGGTGTACCTGCCCATGTAGCTCATCTTTTATAATCCTCTCTTCTTCTATCTTAAACTGCTGTTTAAATTAGTATTTTATGTTATTCTTAAAAGAACATCTTCTAAGCGATCATTATAACTGGATAAACAATGTCAACCACTCGATACATACAAGCGACCCCGACCGCCGTTTTTTCGATCGTTTAAATGGCAACCAGGTTTTGTTCATTATAAATTATTTTGGTAAATCACTGGGAAAGTTAACCTTGCTCGATGGCCAGAAAATTGAAGAACTTATTGGCACCCAATTGCCGCAGGATACAAAAAGTGAATTATCGGTTTTTAACTGGTTGCGCGAAGTATATATGTACTACGGGAATTAAGAAATTGAAATAATTTTTAACACTAAATCTAATGTCATGAACATACAGGTTTACAATCTTGGTAGAAATATAAGTGATACAGATTTGAGAAAATTGTTTGCTCCTTATGGTGTTGTTAATTCGGCAGAAGTAACGCGCGACAAATTAAACGGACGATCAAAAGGAAACGGCGTTATTGAAATGCCTGTTGATCATGAAGCCAGGCAGGCCATTGCCTCCCTTGACCAAACGCTGATAGATGGAAAGAAAATATCAGTAACCGAACTTCATTTACCCCCCAATTGGTAGCTGATCTTTTACATCGGCGCCTCAGATACCTCTAAGTAATAATTCATAAACTTTACAGAATTCAGTTCATAGATAGCTGATGCACCTGAGTTATTATCCATTTCAACATAACCATATCCCAGCGAATGCCCCGTTAGCCTGTCTGCTATAATCCTGACCGATTTTACCAATCCAAATTGAAGGAAAAGATTTGACAAATGCGAAGTAGTTGTCTTGAGATTTAAGTTGCCAATTAAAATATGCATAAACTAATTTTTTATAAATTTCAGGGAAGCCGAAGGGAAGAATACGAAATAAAAGCGGTTAAGCGGCAGAGGAATGAATAATGAATTTGTCAAGGTACCGAAATAACACCGGCAAATCTAATTAAGTTTTAAATTGCAAAATAAAACTCCCATAATCTTGTTAAATACTGTTAAACCAGCCAGTTAGCCCACAATAAAATAGTTTAATTGTTAGTATCCTTTTAATCCCCTATCTTTAATTACAATTGAGTTTTCCAGCTAAAGTAATTGAAACGATATTTATGCTACGCTTTCTTTCGCTTTTTCTACTTTATGTGAGTGCTCAGTTCAATTAATCACATTTTAATTTTTAAGAAATGAATTTGTACGTTTCTAATTTAGGTTTTCATGTAAGTGATGACGACCTGAAGAATTTATTTGAGGCTTATGGCAATGTTACTTCAGCCAAAGTAATTACAGACAGGGAAACCGGCAAGTCGCGCGGTTTTGGTTTTGTTGAAATGCCGGTAGATGACGAAGGTAAAAAAGCAATGAAAGGACTGGAAGGAAAAGAAATCGAAGGTAGAACGATATCGGTATCGGTTGCAAGACCAAAAACAGACAATCGTAATTCGTTTGGCGGCGGCGGTGGTAACCGTGGCGGTGGCGGCGGTCGTGGCTCCAGATGGTAATCATATTATAGCTGTATACAAAAGCCTCCCGATGCATCGGGAGGCTTTTTCTATTGCCTGTAAATAACCACACTTCGACTGCGCTCAGGATAAAAAAATCCCGCCCCCAATTTATCGGGGACGGGATGCATAATACTATGCTATTAATCTTATTCTGAGATGATCAGCTTCATGCTCATAATTCTCTTATTTCCGGTAGTCACCGTAATTTGATAAACCCCTGTTGCTATAGATGTATTGATCCGTATCGGATCTTTAACATTTACGGCTTTCCTGAACACGATCTTACCATACAGATCAGCAATAGTTACCGTAGCATTGGTAATGGTTTGATCGGCCAAACGAATGGTAAAGTTGCGTTGTTTAACAGGATTGGGATAAACCACTCCCCCATTCATTTCAGCAGTTGCAGTGGTGGTAACGTTTTGACTTGTAGTAACGGCGTTGGTCCCTGCTGCCTCAAAGTGCGACCAGGGATACAGGCCCACATAGCGAATATTATAATTTCCATTCACCCTCGCCGGCATGCTGTTCGACCATTTATTGGTATAGTCTGCTCCATTGATCTCAACCGTCCCCATATTCCATGAATTCACGTATGATATGTTTCCTGAGATCACATAACAAAATTCACCGGCGCTATCTTTCTTAAACGGCAATGAAACAACAGTTGGATTGCTGCAATTTCCCTGGTTGGGCGTTTGCGTAAAGCCGGCAGTTACCGATATACCGGAACTCAGCGTTACTGTTACCGGATTGGTGGTACCGGTTATGTTGCCACTCCAGCCGCTAAACTGATATCCGGAAGCCGGTGTAGCTGTAATGGTTACCTGAGTACCTGCGGGATAAGTTCCCCCGGCCGGATTCAACGTTACAGTTCCCGAACCGGTTACAGCCGTTGTAATGGTATATTGTACCGGCGCCACAACAGGCGTTACGGTGATGGCTGAAGAGGCGGTAAAGTTACCATCGGCAGTAGTTGCAGTAATGATAGCTGAACCTGCTGCCAGTGCTGTAACAAGCCCTGTACTGCTTACTGATGCAACAGACGGAGCACCGGAGCTCCAGGTTACCGTTTTATTGGTAGCATTGGCAGGCGTAACAGTAGCAGTAAGCTGTGAAGTTTCGTTGATCTGTAAAGTATCGGCAACAGGACTTACACTTACCCCTGTAACACGAATCACTTCACCGGCGGTTGGCGTGCTGCCGTAAACCAATACACCATCTACATACAACGGAATGGTGGCAACCTCCTTAAGCGTTCCGTCAACGCCCTTCGACGACCAGTCGTTCCCCGGATTCCAGGCCGAAGCGCTGGCTTCGTAAGGAAGACGAATGCGTATCTGCGATTCTTTTCTCGATTCGCCTTGTCCGCCGGGCCAGATCTTAATAGAAGGATTAAACGTTACTTCGGTATAATAAATATTGTGTGCGGCATCCCATGTCAACAGTTGCGTGAATGTAACATCAGCATTATTAGATGAAACAACATAACTCGCTGGCGTGTATCCGGCCGTTACTCCTTCTGAAATATCGATAAACAACCTGAAGGCATGTTTCGATGCAATGCGCGCCGGCCAGGCTGTATGGTTGTTCACCCAAACACTCCATTCGGTATACGTATTTCCGGTGCCGTTCAGTTTTGCTTCGATCAAAAATTCACCGGAAGGCGTTTCAGCAACCGGAAAGTTGGCCAACGGTGTGCCTCCATAATCCTGCACAAGACCGGCCAGCAATCCCGAAAAACCGGCGTTGTAGTCGGTGGCCACTTCGTTGGTTGTATAATTGCCGCGATCGTCGGTATAGGCATCATTATTTCCGGGTCCGCCAACCAATGCGCCATATAATGTATGACGTGATTCGGCCGGAGGGCCGGTAAGGTTATTTGACCAGCATCCATGCGCTGTGCGATGATGTGGTTTTGTTGGCGGATTATTGCCAAAGCCGCAAACATAGCTGCTGTTTCGAGGGTTATTGCCCAATGCATAATTCATTTGCGCCACGGCAAAATTTTTATACTTTGTTCCTTTGGTGGTGGTTGTAGCAGCATCCTGGTAATACCTGGCCAGAAAACCGGTATTGATCGCATAACGCAATGCGCCCCATACATCCAGAAAAGCCAGGCCGCCGGGCGTGTAGGTTATACGTTGACCGTTATAGCCATCTGTCCAGTAATCGAGGTGGCGCTCCATATCTTCTTTATACTGCGCTTTTCCGGTGAGCTTTGCGAGCAGTGCGTAGCATCCGAACGATTTATCGTCCCAGGCAAGCCCCCACTTATACGACTTAATAGTGCTTTGCGGTTCCGACCCCAGATTTGCATAATAGGTTTCGGCCTTTGTTAACCAGCTGGTGTTGCCGGTAGCCCGGTACAACCAAATGGCGCCCCATACCAGTTCATCATTGTAACCGCTGTATGAGTTGTAATAACCTGCGGCATCTGTAATAGAACTGGAATATTTTCCGCGGTATGTGTCTGCAAAATTATACAGTTCTATGGCATGATTCAGCAAAGTAGTACTGTAAGCAGGATCATCCGTTTTAAATACCATACTGGCGGCGGCCATGGCTGCGGCGGTTTCAGCAGCGAGGTCTGAACCAGGTTTTGTGGCATCGATCTTATACGCAGGGCGGCTCATGGCCATCACTTCTGATGAGCCCCACCAGGCATGGTCTGTGCCTCCGTTGCCTACCTGGCCGTATAATTCGTTGGGTGCAGTATGGCAACGAATAAAATAATCATTTACGAAACGCAGGTTGTTTTTCAGGTATTTCATTTGTCCTGAAGCGTTATAACCGCTTGCAAAATCAATACCGCCCCAGGCCAGCATGGTGGCCGAAAAGGCCATGGGGAAACCAAATTTAACATGGTCGCCGGCATCGTACCAGCCGCCTGTAAGATTGTGTGCTACATCGCTGCCATCGTTCATGGCCGAGTTGGCACGCCAGGTTACGCGGTTATCGGCCGGCAATTGACCCGACCGCTGGCACTCATAAAAGAACATTGATTTTTGTAAAACTTCTGCATAATTGAAAGTTTGTGCAAAGGAAGTGTTGAAAAAAGCCAATAGGATAAAGGTAGCAATCAAGCTACTTTTTTTTGTCATGATTTTAAAAGTTTAATATAACAAAATAGAATTCACATATGACAGTATTTAATACGTGCTTTTCTTAATTCATACAATAAAAATGATGAATTAAGACAGCAGCAGTAATAAGAGATCGCTGATTAGTAAAACGAGAGAGCCTGGTGAGTGGATATTCCTGTAAAAAAGAGTAAGTAAATCAGTTTCATAAGGAGTGGTTTAATTTAAAAAAAATATTATTCTTTACGGTCGGGGGAATAAGTGCTAAAGGCAGTGAGCGTATATGAGGCAATAATCCAATGAAGCAAAAAAACGGGCCAATGTTTATACAGCAAATTTAGTGCTAAAAACCTTGCGTCGCGGATATGGCTAAACTTTTTTTTGCACAAAGGCAAGATTACCAAAACGCCTTGATCATCGGCAGACCTTATAGAAAAAAGCCATATTTAGGGAAAAAGTCAGACACATCAATTCATAATATTTGTATTGCAGCTATAAAAAGAAAAACGATGAAACCGTACGATTTTAAATGGACGAGGTTTTATGAAGAAAGTGCTGATTTTAAAAATTCGTATCAGGGAATAGAAATCGAACTCTCAGACAATGAATTGGTAATTTGCTCAACAGTGATCGACAAAGATAATTTCAGCGTTCTGACAACCCAAAACATAACCACAAAAGAAAATGGGATATTATCATCCGGCAATTTGAATGGCGCTATAGACAAACTATACGGAAATTTTAAAGGGATCAAAAACGAACCCATTACGTTTGGTTTGCTTCAATTGAGTAACGGAAATGAAATAAGATATTTTATTGAAACGCACAGAGCTTCCATGGTGATGATTTATGGAATAAGAACAAGAATTCAAACTGAGGAATGACGGATACTCAAGTGAGCAAAGTAGCCCATATTTGGACGAGAAAAAGCAATGAATAGAAGTTAGTGGTGTTTTAGCGGAAAAATTATGGAAATTCACGATCAATGCATCTTACCTAAAAATTAATGAGACTATTTGTTTTTTTGTTCTGCTTAACTTTTATTTACTCCTGTACCAACAAAGACAAATTACGATCTCAATTGCAAAACAAAATTAACAAACTGAGTAAGGAAAAAGCAATCAGCTACAATGATTCAGCTTCCGTGTCTTATTTAAAAGACAGCTGTACCAAAGAAGAATTACTAAAGCTTATAAATAATCAATCTCCCATTGTTAGAGTACTTGCTTATCGGGCTATTGTATACAGAAAGGAACCCGACTATTTTGCCATTCTCAAAAATCACCTTTCAGACACCGCAAAAGTAGCCTGGTGGTATTTTGACGATGCTTCTAACGAGTTTACAGTTTCGGATTTGATGCTTATAAAAGCTGAAAGTGCATTTTTAAACAGACAACAAAAGGATACACTCATTGACCTCGTTCTAAAAGACCACATTTACTTAGGAACTGCAAAATGGATAATGAAAGAAATGGCTCCTCAGGAGAAATATTATTTAATTATTAGAAACCAGGCTAAAAGTATCCCTCCGGCCAAGTACATCTTTTTAAAGAGCAAGCGGAACTTTAGCTTAGCTTATTAAAATCAATGTATGGAATCGATGGCTAAGCATAAGAAGGTCAAATTTTTCAGGAGCAAACAA
>Ga0114129_10007583_pt1 | contig 15449 bp, 9 predicted proteins | sample RhiMetdeltSRZDD1_FD_80071 | JGI IMG/M metagenome (GOLD analysis project Ga0114129, IMG submission 80071) | Populus rhizosphere microbial communities from Tennessee, USA - Rhizosphere MetaG P. deltoides SRZDD1 (version 2) (version 2) | ecosystem: Host-associated > Plants > Roots > Rhizosphere >...
AGCGAGGTCGACTCGATCATCTGGCCGAATCCGGAGTTCGACAACAACATCACTGTCTTCGGACCCGAGGTGAAAGCGCTCGTGAAGCGCTACTTCACCCAGATGATCCGCGAGCTCTCGGCGCTGCCGGATCCCGACGGCGGCCGCGACAGCCTGCTGTCCGCCATCGATCTCATCGTGCCGCACCAGGCGAACAAGACGATGGTCACCCACTACGCCAAGGCCGCCGGGCTGGCGCCCGAGCAGCTCTACTTCAACATCGAGCGCGTGGGCAACACCTCGTCGGCGTCGATCCCGCTGGCGATCTACGACGCCGTCCAGGAGGGCGTGATCGACCGGCCCAAGCGGATCTTCGCCCCGGGCTTCGGGGCGGGCGCCGTCGGTGGCTACGTGGTGATGCGGATCGATCCGGCCATCGTGGCCAAGTAGCGCGCGGCCCTAGGCGCTGACGCGCGCGTCGAGCAGCGTCGGCTGCGGGCGCGCCCACGCCGCCGCGAAGACCGCGCGGAAGCTCGTCTCGTCGGTGGCAGCGGCGGCGGCCACGCCGGCCGCCCGCCCGCGGTCCACGAGCCCGCGCGCGGACCCGGCCGCGCTCAGCGCGATCGCGATGACCGGCAGGCGCAGCCGCGCCGCCGTGGCCAGCTCGCCCGCCATCGCCTCGAATCCCGCCGCCGCGCCGACGGCCACCACGCGCCGATCCTCGCGCGCCAGGCCGGCCGCCAGCGCGGCCGGCAGCGCGAAGCCGAGCGTGGCCACGCCGTTCGGGATGAGCAGCTCCCGCGGCGCCACGGACTGCCAGGCGGAGGCGAGCGGCACGTCCAGGGCGAGCAGCGTTCCGGCCGGCGTCGCCTCGCGCGCCAGCTCCACCACGCGCCGGCGCGTCAGCCCCGGCCCGCTCGCCGCCGGTGCTACCAGCGCCCGCTTGACGCGATCCAGCTCGGCCACGTCCCAGTCGGCGCGGGCGCGGCCGCGCAGCCGAGGCGCCAGCTCCTCGATCACGAGCGCGATCTCCGCCGCCACGTCGACGATCGGGCGATAGAGCACGCCGTCGGCGGCCGCGCCGGACACGTGCGCCACCGGGATGCCCCGCGGCCAGGCGTCCGGGCTCACCTCCACGGCGTCCACGCCGAGCGCCACGATCAGGTCCGCGCGTGACGCGAGCGGATGCGCGGGCGCGAGCAGACCGAGCGCGAGCGGATGCGGATCCGGGAGCGCGCCCTTTCCCTTGGCGGTGGTCGCCACCGGCGCCGGCAGCGTCTCCGCGAGCGCGCGCAGCCAGGGGGCGTCGTGGGGAGCCACGCCAAGCCCGGCCACCAGCATCGGCCGCGTCGCGCGCGCGATGGCATCGGCAAGCAGGTCGAGCGTCTGCGGCGACGGGGCCGGCAGCGGCGCGCGCCGGCACGACGTCGCGACCGGGAGCACGGCCGCGGAGGCCACGCCGTCGCCGAGCGCCAGGTGGACCGCCCCGCGTGGCGGCGCCATGGCGAGCTGCACCGCGTGCGCGGCCCAGTGGCCGGCCGAGGTCGCGTCGAGCACGAGGCTGGCCTTGCTCACCGGCGCCAGCAGCGCGGCGTCGGCGGCGCTGTCGGAAACGACGATGACCGGCGCCCGATCGCGCGTGGCGTGGGCGGCGCCGTCGGCGGCGGCGGTGACGCTGTCCGCGAGCGACACGGCGGCGGCGCCGGGCGCGTCGTCGAGCTCGCCAGTGACGGCGGCCATCACGCACGCCGCCGTCGGGCCCGCGACCTCGACGACGTCGAGGCCCTGCGCGCGCGCGGCCTCGACGAGCGCGCCCGGTGCGCCGGGCGCGGCGAACAACCGTCGCGTGCCGGCGCGCGCCAGCGCGTCGGCGACCACGGCGGCCACCGTGCGGCGACTCATGTCAGCGCGGAATCTGGATGGCCGCCGCGACGTCCGGACAGCTCAGCGCGCGAAGGACTCGAAGACCGGGCGCATGCGGTCGAGGGCGGCCCGGAGATTCGCCTCGGAGTTGGCGTAGGAGAATCGGAGATAGCCCTCGCCGTGGGCGCCGAAGGCGGCGCCCGACAGCGCGGCCACGCCGGCCTCGTTCAGGAGGCGCTCGGCCACCTCGGCCGAGGAGCGGCGGGTCCCCGTGATGTTCGGGAACACGTAGAAGGCGCCGCGCGGCCTGAGGCACTTGACGCCGGGGAGCTTGTTCAGTCCGTCGACGAGGATGTCGCGCCGGCGCTTGAACTCCGCCACCATGCGGCCGACCGCGGCCTGCTCGCCCTGGAGCGCGGCGATGCCGGCCAGCTGGACGAAGGACGCCGTGCACGAGGCCGAGTTCACCATGAGACGCGTGATGTGCTCCACCAGCTCCGGCGGGAACACACCGTAGCCGAGGCGCCAGCCGGTCATCGCGTACGACTTCGAGAAGCCGTCGAGCAGGATGGTCTGCCGGTGGAGGCCCGGCATTTCCAGGATGGAGACGAACTCGCCCTCGTAGAGGAACTGGCGATAGATCTCGTCCGAGAGCACCGGAATCTGGTGCCGGGCCGCGATGGCCGCGATGCGCTCGATCTGGGCGCGGTCGAGCACGCCGCCGGTCGGGTTCTCGGGCGAGTTGATGATGATGAGCTTCGTCCGCGACGAGACCGCCTTCTCGAACAGGTCCAGGTCGAAGCCGAACTCGCTCGACTCGCGAAGCGGGATCGGCACCGGCTTGCCACCCACGAAGTTGATGACCGACTCGTAGATGGGAAAGCCCGGGTTCGGATAGATGACCTCGTCGCCCTGCCCCACCAGCGCCATGATGGTGAAGAACATGATCGGCTTGGCGCCCGGGGTGACGACGACCTGGTCGGCCGACACGGGGATGCCGCGCGTCTCGCTCACGTGCTTGGAGATGGCCTCGCGCAGCTCGGGGAGGCCCGCCGACGGCCCGTAGTGGGTGGCGCCGTCGTCGAGCGCGCGCTTGGCCGCTTCCTTTATATGGGGCGGGGTGTCGAAGTCCGGCTCGCCGATCTCGAGGTGCACGATCTGCTTGCCCTGTCGCTCGAGCGCCTTGGCGCGCGCGAGCACCTCGAACGCCGATTCCGTTCCCAGCCGTCCCATGCGATCCGCGGTTTTCATGGGGCGCATTATATCCTCGTGGACTTCGTCACGGTGCCGGCCGGCGCCTTCCTGATGGGCCATGCCGACGGCCCGTCGAGCGAGCGTCCGGTGCACGAGGTGTGGGTGGACGCGTTCGCGCTCGCGCCCACGCCCGTCACCAACGCGCAGTACGCGGCGTTTCTCGCCGCCGCCGGCGCCGCGGCGCCGGCCTTCTGGGGCGCCCCCGGCTTCGACGATCCGCAGCAGCCGGTGGTCGGCGTCGCCTGGAGCGAGGCGCTTGCCTACGCCGAGTGGGCGGGCGCGCGGCTGCCGACGGAAGCGGAGTGGGAGAAAGCGGCGCGCGGCGGCGTGACCGGCGAACGGCTGCCGTGGCCCGGCGCGCCGCCGGCGACGCGCTTCGACCGGCCGCCGCGGGTGCGCGCGACGCCGCCGAATCCGCTCGGGCTCTACGACCTGTCCGGTGTCTGCCACGAGTGGTGCGCCGACTGGTACGGCGACGACTATTACGCGCGCTCGCCCGCCGCCAACCCGCGCGGGCCGGCGACGGGCACGCGGCGGGTCAGCCGCGGTGGCGCGTGGCGCCACGCGGATCCGTGGAGCGGCGTCGCCCACCGGTCCTCGCTGCCGCCGGCGCTCCGCTACTCCGACTATGGCTTCCGGCTGGCGTACAGCGAAGGTGCTACCATGACGCCCGGACGGCCATGACGAGCGGAGAACGCTCCGTCCTGCGGGAAGGCATCGTCGCCGGCCTCATCGGCGCGGCAATCGTGGCCGTATGGTTCCTCGTCTTCGACATCGCGCGCGGACGGCCCTTCCTCACCCCCGGCCTCCTCGGGGCCGTGGTCTTCTACGGCGTGAACACCCCGTTCACCGGGCCCGCGCTCGGGCCGATCCTCGGCTACACGCTGGTGCACGGGCTGGCCTTCATCGCGTTCGGCGTGATGGCGGCCACCATCATGGCCATGAGCGAGCGCGAGCCGGCCCTCTTCATCGGCTTCGTCGTGCTCTTCGCGTGCTTCGAGGCGTTCTTCTTCGGGGTGCTGGGAGCGTTCGGGCAGTCCATGCACGGCGCCCTCGTCTGGTGGGCGGTGCTCGTCGGCAACCTGCTGGCCGCGATCGGGATGCTCTGGTATCTGTTTGGCGCGCATCGCGCGCTGCCGCGCTCGCTGGTGGGCGCCTGGGGAACGGTTCTTCGCGAGGGCTTGGTGGCCGGCATCATCGGCGCCGCCGTGGTCGCCCTCTGGTTCTTCGCCATCGACGCCATCCGCGGCGAGGCGCTGCGCACACCGCAGGTGCTCGGCACCGCGCTGCTGCGCGAGGCCACGCCGGCCGGCGCCATCCTCGGCTACACCATCGTGCACGGGATCGCCTTCATCCTCTTCGGCGTGGTGGGGGCGCTGCTCATCGCGGGCGCCGAGCGTCAGCCCATGCTGATCTTCGCCCTGGTGATCCTGTTCACCTCGTTCGAGATCTTCTTCTTCGGCCTGATCCTGATCGCGGCCTCCTGGGTGCTGGACGAGCTGGCCGGGTGGACGATCTTCGTGGGCAACATCCTGGCCGCGGCCGCGATGCTCGCCTACTACTTCCGCCGGCACCGCAGCCTCGCCCACCGCCTGACGGCGGCGTGGGCCGACGACGACAGCTAGCGGGCGCCGCCGATCACCGCGGGCAGCGGCAGGCTCTGATCGTCGTAGTAGCGTCGCGCGTCGGGAAGCCACGCCCGAAGCTGCGCGATGCGGGTGGCGTCGCTCGGATGGCTGGACATGAACTCCGGCGGCGCGCTTCCCTTGCTCCCCGCGCTCATCCGCTCCCAGAGCCGCGGCGCCTCGGCCGGATCGTAGCCGGCCTTGGCCATGAAGTAGATGCCCAGGTGATCGGCCTCCGACTCGTGAGCGCGGCTATAGGGCAGCAGCACGCCGTACTGCGAGCCGAGGCCGAGGGCGGCGCCGACCACGCCCTGGTACGCGGGACTGGCGACGGCGGCCGCCACGTTGGTGACGTTCTGCGCGATGAGCGTCTGGCTCAGGCGCTCTCCGGAGTGTCGCGCCACCACGTGGGAGACCTCGTGGCCGAGAATGACGGCCAGCCCCGCCTCGCTCTGGGCGACGGGGAGGATGCCGGTGTAGACCACGATGGTCCCGTCGGCGGAGGCGTTGGCGTTGACGTCCTTGGAGCGCACCAGGAACACGCGCCAGTCGGCGCGCTTCTCGAGCCCGGCCGCCTGCACGATGCGCGTCGAGACACGCTGCACCATGGGCAGGTACTTGCCGCTCTCGCCGTCGCTCTCGGTCACGAGCGCTTGCTGCTTGTCCGCGTCCTGCAGGAACTTCGCGCGGCTCTGCTTGGCCAGCTGGGCCATCTGCGCGTCGGACACGAGCAGAAGCTGCGAGCGTCCGGTCAGCGCGACTTGCGAGCACGCGGCGATGAGGAGGGCGCACAGCAGGGCGAGGACGGCCCGGCGCACGGCTACGCGAGCACCCTCCGCGCGAGCGCGTCGGCGTAGGACTCGAGCAGGCCGTGCATCTCGCGCATGGCCGCCTCGGCGACCCGGCGGTCCTCGGGCGTGCGCAGGTGCTTGAGGATCGTCTTCTTGGTCTCGCCGGATTCTTCCTGCTCGATCGCCTCGTGGACCGTGTAGTTCATGGCGCCCCACTCCTTGCGGACCCCGTAGTGCTGCACGAGCGCCACGCCCACCGTGCGGGCGATCTCCACGACCTCCTCCTCCAGCAGGGCCGTCGCGCAGAGCGAGGCGCTCCACGGCACCTCGTGCGCGAGCCGCCGGAAGAACTCGATGATGGCGGCCATCTCCGGCATGGCCACGATCCGCTCGTATTCGGTGCGCGGGTAGCCGAGGTCGTCGCCGATGCGGCGGAAGAGCTCGTCGTGGTCCGGCGTGCCGCCGACCCGGCCCTCGAAATACCCGAGATCCTCCACGAGAAGATGGCGGGCGCAGTCCTGGCGGACCTCGAGGTCCTCGCAGCGGGTGTGGATACCGCTGAAGATGCGCGGGAACCAGGCGATGAGCAGATAGTGCTGGGCGATGTGCGCCCACACCTGCTCGCGGGTGAGCGTTCCCGAGGCGAACCGCTTGAAGTACTCCGAGCGGCGGAACGGGCTCCGTGCCAGGAGCTCCGCGGTGAGCCCCTCGTACCACGCCTCCGTCGTCATCCCTGCCTCCTTGCCCGTCTCATCCGGCGCGGCCGAAGCCTACCAGATCGCCTCCGGCAGCGGCAGCCCCTCGAGCGCGTCCATGGGCAGCGGCGCCGGCGGCGTGACGCCGAGGCGCTCGGCCAGCACGTAGAGCTGCCGCACGTGCTGGCCGGCATGCCACACCGTGCGCTCCAGGAGCTCCTCGGCCGCCTGCGGACCGTAGTACGTCACCACGGTGCGCGTGAACTCATCGCTGCCGGCGCCCTGGAACCACCCGCTGATGCGCGCGCGCACGAGAGCGCCGTAGCGGGCGACGTCGGCGCCGGTGACCAGGTCGGCCGGCGCGCGCTCCTCGAACCACGCCTCGGGCAGCTCGCTGCGATCCACCGCGTCGATGAAGGAGAGCGCGACGCGATAGACGTGGAAGGCCAGATCCCGGACGGTGCGCTTGCGCTCCGCCGGCACGTGGTCCATGCGCGGCGTGTCGAAGCGCTCGATCAGGCGCTGAGCGCTTTCGAGCACGCGGTCCAGTCGGGCGGCGAGCGCCGGCGGCGTGAAGCGCGTCACCATCCGGTGCTCCACCCCCACCAGGGCCGCGTAGGCGGTGGGATTCCAGCCGTGCACGACGCGCTCGCCGACGGCGAGGCCGGGAGGCCGTGGGATCCCGAGGCGCTCCATCTCGCGACGACCCTCGGGGTCCGCCTGGACGTCGATGGGATCGAACTCGATCCCCCAAGACGAGAGCAGCTCCTTCGTCTTGGCGCAGGACGATCAACCGGGACGGTAGAAGTAGCGTGGTCTCATGGCTCAGCGTCCTTTGAATGGCGGCGGGGTTTTCTTGCTGGCGAAGGCGGTCACGCCGGCCGCGAAATCCTCGGTTCGTCCGCAGCTCGCGATGGCCTGCGCCTCCAGCTCCATCTGTGTCTCGAGGCTCTGCCAGGTCGACTCGTGGAACAGCCGCTTGGCGCCGCCGAACGCCTTCGACGGCCCCTGGGCGAGCTCGCGCGCGAGCGCCTCGACGCCCGCTCTGAACTCGGCGTCGGGGTACACGCGCGTGACCAGCCCCCACTCCTGCGCCTCGCGCGCGGTGAGCACGCGATTGGTGAAGTAGAGCTCCATGGCCCGGCGGATGCCCACCAGCCGCGGCAGGAAGTAGGACGAGGAGCCGTCAGGCGTGGCCGCGATCCTCGAGTAGGCCATGGTGAGCTTGGCTGACTCGGTGGCCAGCACCAGATCGCCCGACAGCGCGAGGCTGAGCCCGCCGCCCGCGGCCACGCCGTTGACGGCCATGATCACGGGCTTGTCGGCACGACAGAAGCGGGAGATGGCGCCGTGCAGGTACGTGGTCAGCTCCTTGATGAGCGCGCCGACGCGCGGCAGGTTGTCGGCGAAATCCTTCACGTCGCCGCCCGCGCAGAACGACTTGCCGGTGCCCGTCACCACCACGCAGCGCACGTCGGGGTCTTCGTCGAGCTCGATCGACGCGGTGAACAGCTCCCGGCCGAGACCCAGGTTGAGCGCGTTGAACGCGTCGGGGCGGTTCAGGGTCACGGTGGCGACGTTGTCGGCACGATCGATCTTGATGTGCTGGTAGGCCATCAGCGCTCCTCCGGACGGCCGGCGGGCGGACGCGCGCGCGCCACCTCGGCCACGGCATCGAGGATGTCCTGCATCTGCAGCGGCTTCACGAGGACGGCGTCGACGCCGTTGGCACGGCGCTCGTCCGCCGAGAGCTCCACGCCGAAGCCGGTGACGAGAAATACCGGAAGCGTCGGCGCCATCTGCTTCATCGCACGCGCCACCTGCCAGCCGGAGACATCGGGCATGGCGAGGTCCGTGAGCACCACGTCGAAGGCCTCGGCGCGGACGCGCGCGATGGCCTCGGCGCCGTCGCCGAGCGCCACCACCTGGTGGCCGGCCGAGACCAGGATGTCCTCGAGCACGGTCCGCACGTCCGGCTCGTCGTCGACGACGAGGCACCGGAGACCCCGGACGGGCTCGCTCGCCATCACCGGCCGGCCACCGTCGACCACCGCCGAGGCCGTGGCCGCCGGGAACGCCAGGCGGAACGTGGTGCCCTGGCGCTCCGCGCTCTCGACGGCAATGGTGCCGCCGTGCCGGGACACGATGCCGTACGACATGGACAGGCCCAGGCCGGTGCCCTGCGGACCCTTGGTGGTGAAGAACGGATCGAAGATCCGGTCGCGCACGGCGGCGGAAATCCCGTGGCCGGTGTCGGCCACCGTGGCCACGAGCTTGCCGTCGGCCACCGCCGTCCCGAGCCTCAGCACACCGCCCTCCGGCATGGCGTCCACGGCGTTCAGGATGAGGTTGGTGAAGACTTCGCGCAACTCGCCCGCGTTGCCGAGCATCGGCGGCAGACTCGGCAGCGAGCTGTGGACCTCGATGGTGATGCCGCGGCTGGCGGGCTCCTCCCGCCAGCGAGACTGCGTGATCTCGAGCGCATCGCGCACGACGTCGCTGAGATCGAGGGGCAGGAGCGGCTGGTCGCGGCGGATGCGCGTGAAATCCTGGAGCCGCTTGACGGTGTGGGCGCCGTCGAGCGACGAGCGCTCGATGATCTGCAGCCACTGACGCTGCTGCGGGTCCTTCACCCGGCGCAGCAGGAGCTGGGCGCGGCCCAGGATGGCGGCGAGCAGATTGTTGAAATCGTGGGCCACCCCCGAGGCCATCTCCCCCAGCGCGCGGAGCTTCTCGGTTCGGACGAGCTGGTCCTGGGCGGCCGCCAGCTCGCCGAACGCCTTCGTGCGCTCCTCGTAGAGCCGCGCGCTCGATAGAGCCAGCGCGCCCAGGTGCGCGATGTTCATCAGCAGACGCTCGTCGGCCTCCGTGAAGGGCCGCTCGCCGCCGCGCACGGCGATCACGCCGAGCGCACGGTCGCCGGCCACGAGGGGCGCCCCGAGCCAGTAGCGCAGCCCGGCCGCGGTGGACACCGGCGCCACGCCATGCTGCGCGCAGGCGGCGGCGTAGTCGTCGGTCCGCACCGCGGCGTTCTGCGCCAGCACCGCCGTGACCAGCCCGCACTCCTGGGACGCGAAGCGCCGTGGCGGTGTCGTGTCCTCCACGCCGTCCGCGATGCGGAGCGCCACCTCGAGGTCCCCGCGCTCGTCGTCGCGGAGGATGAGCACCATGTTCTTGGCGTCCAGCACGCGCGCGAGCTCGCTGCGGAGCGCCTCGATGAGCGCCGCACGATCGAGCTGGCCGGTGACCGCGCGCGAGAGGTCGTGCAGGACCGAGAGCTCCTCGACGCGCCGACGGTTCTCGTCGAACAGGCGCGCGTTCTCGATGGCCACGCCGGCCTGGTTGGCGATGGCCTCCATGAGGGCCAGCTCGCCCTCGCCGAACTCCCGCGCCTGCTCCCACCAGACGGCGGCGAAGCCGGCGATCATGCGGCCCTTGACGACCACGGGCACGAAGAGCTGGGTGCGGTGCGGCGCGCGCTCGCGCATGGCGGCGGGGATGCGGGTGTCGGTGCGGGCGTCGCTCGTGTACACGGGCCGCCGGGTGCGGGCCGCCTCGGCGTAGAACGCGTGCTTCAGGATGGAGACGCGAAACTCCTGGAAGTCCTCCAGCCGCTCGCGCGGCACGCGATAGCCGGCCACCGGGTCCAGCCACTCGCCGTCCTCCTTCACCATCCAGGCGCCCACGCAGTCGGCCCCGATCAGCTTGGCGAGGGTGCGGAGGAAGTGACGGAGCAGGCCTTGCAAGTCGAGCGTGGTGGAGAGCGCCCGGCTCGCGGACAGCAAGGTCTCCGTCTCCTGCAGCTTGGCGCGAGTCTGTCGGGCCAGCTCCGTGTTCTCCATGCCCAGGCCGATCTGGGCGGCCACGCCCTCGATGAGCCGGATCTCGGCGGGCGTGAACACGCGACCCGTGGTCCACCAGACGAGGAAGAGCGCGCCCACCGGCTCGCCGCGGGCCATGGTGGGCACGAACAGCACCGAGTGCGGCGGCAGCCCCGCCGTCCACTCGGCGTCGAAGCGCTCGTCGTTGAGCACGTCCTGGCTGAAGCACGCCCGCCCGCTCGTCCACGCCTCCCCGAGGCTGGGGAACCGTGCGAGCGTCATCGGGCGGCGCATGAACAGCTCCAGCAGGTCCTTGGGCACGTGGTAGCCGCCCACGGGGAAGAGCCGCTCGCGACGCTCGTCGAGGAGGTAGGCCCCGGCCATGTCGGCGCCGAAGGCGCGCGCCACTTCGCCGACCACGCGGCGCATGACCTCGTCGCCGGCGTCGGGCTGCGACAGCACGCGCCCGACGGCCAGGAGCGTCGACGTCTCGCGCAGCCGCTCCTGCGCCTCCGCGTAGAGGTGACTGTTCTGCAGCGACAGCGCCAGCTGACCGGCCACGGCGGTGGCCACGTCGATCTGCCAGGGCTCGAAGCCCTGAAGCCGCTCGCAGTAGTCCAGCGTCAGCACGCCGATGACCTGGTCCTGCCAGATCATCGGCACCGTCATGAACGCCTTGAGCTGGAATGCCTCCACCCACGCGCGCGGGATCATGGTGCTGGTGGCGGCGTTCTCGACGATCACGGCGCGCCGCGTCTCGATGGCGCGGGCGTTGACGGGCACGTCCCGCAGCGGGTCCACGGCCACCGCGTTGAACTCGCGCCACATCTCCGGCATCTCGCGGCCGTCGGCGAACTGCGACATGAGCGGTACCACGCGGTTGTCCTGCCAGAGCTCGATCGAGCATCGGTCGACCGCGCACACCTGGGCGATCTTGATGGCCACCCGCTTCAAAAGACGCGTGGAGTCGAGCGTCGAGTTGAGGATCTCGGCCACTTCCAGCAGCGCCCGCGTCTCCGCCAGCCGCTCCGTGGTTTCCTCGTAGAGCCGCGCGTTCTCGAGGGCGACGGCCGCCTGCGCTGCCAGCGAGCCCATGAGCGAGTCCGTCTCCGGCGTCACCGGCGACGCCGACCCGCGATGCACCGCGAACGCCCCCAGGATCCGGTCGCCGATGGCGATCGGATAGGCGGTGAGCCAGAAGAGCCCGCGAGACTGCAAAGCCGGCGCGTCCAGGGCGCGAGGATCGGCCCGCGTGTCCGTCCAGAGGATCGGCGCCCGGTGCTCGACCACCCAGCCCACGGCGCCCTCGCCGAGGGCGACCTCGCTGTGCAGCTCGGCGCCGAGGGCGACGTCGCCATGGACGAGGGCGCGGCGCAGCCGTCCGGTGGCGGCGTCGAAGCGCCACACGCTCACGTATGGCGCGTCGAAGAACTGCGCGGTCGCCCGCGCGAGGTTCGAGAGCACCTCGTCGACGTTGAGCGAGGAGGAGACGAGCCGGTTGACCTCCTCCAGCGCCCGGAGCCGATCGGCGTAGACGCGCGCCTCCTGGTAGAGCCGGGCGTTGTCGAGGGCGAGCGTGGCCTGGTCGGCGAAGGCCTGCAGGAGCACGGCCTCGTCGTCGGTGAAGACGCGGCCGGCGTCGTCGCAGATGCCGAGGGCGCCGATGACCATGGTCTTGCTCCGGAGGGGCACCGCCAGCACGGACCCGGCGCCGGCGCTGTCCATGAATGCGCGAATGTCCGGCGGCAGCAGCGCCTCGCCATCCGTGAAGATGTCCGATGTGCTCGCCGCCTGGCCCAGGGACACGGCGCGGCCGAGCATGCCGACGCCCGCAGGCTGTACGTGTCCGGGCGGCAGATGCTCGCCAAGGCGGCCGCCCAGGCCGAGCGCCACCATCGAGCCGTCGGGCTCGAGCCGACGGAGCACGGACGAGTGGACGGAGAAGAGGGGCAGCACGCTCTCGGTCGTCCGGCTCACCACCGCCTCGACGTCGAGGCTCTCCGTCAGCGTGCGCGCGAGCCGCGCCAGCTCCTCCGCCTCCGTCCGCCGCCGCATGGCCTCCGCGTAGAGCCGCGCGTTGGCGAGCGCCAGCGCCGACTGGTCGGCGAATGCCTGCGCCACCTGGACTTCCTCCTCGTCGAAGACGCGGCCGCTCGCGTCGGCAATGCTGAGGGCGCCCACCACGGTGTCGTTGACCACGAGCGGCACCGCCAGCGCCGCCCGGCGGCCGGCGGCCTCGATCCACTCGCGGACGTCCGGCGTGAGCGTGATCTCGGGATCGCTCAGCACGTCGGCCGAGGCCACCGGGCGCCGCGTGAGGGCGGCGAGTCCGGCGGCGCCGGTGCCGCACGCAAACACGATGCGAGCGATGGGATCGCTGTCGCTGGCGCTCGCGACGGAGAGCAGATCGCCGGTAGCGTCGTCGAGCCGGAACAGGGTCGAAGACCGCGCGCCGAAGAGACGGCGCACGCTCTGCACGATCCGCTCGGCGAGCGGGTCGGGATCGAGCGTCCCGGCCAGCAGCCGGCTCACCTCCGCCAGCGCGTGCATGCGCTCGGCGCGCCGGGTGGCCTCGCGATACAGGCGCGCATGCTGGACGGCCACCGCGGCCTGGCCCGCGAACGCCTCCGCCAGCTCCTGATCGCGGGCCGTGAAAGGCCGCCGCGCACGGAACGACAGCGCCCCGATGGTGCGACCGCCGGTGCGGAGCGGCACTCCGAGGTAGGTGGTGTAGCCGTGGGCGCGGTCGGCGGCGGCGTGCTCGGGAAGCAGCTCCGCCGCCTCCGCGATCGACACGTTGAGCGACCGCCCGGAGAGCACGACCTTTCCGCTGAGGCTCTCCCCGACCTTGATGCGCGGACGCAGCATCGTGTCACGCGCGGTGCCGGCCAGGCCGGCGACGACCAGCTCGTCGCCTTCCAGCACGCGGAACCCCGCGTTGTCCACGCCGAGGAGCCGGGCGGCCTCCTCGGCGATCGAGGTCAGCACCTGCTCGGCCGACACGAGGGCGCCGATCTTCGTGTTGATGTCGAGGAGCGCGCCCAGGTGCTGACGCCGGTCCTGCTCGTGCGTGAGGAGCCGGGCGTTGTCGAGGGCGACGGCCGCCTGGTTGGCGAGCGAGACGAGCAGGTCGACGTCGTCACCGGTGTAGTGATGCTCGTGGTCGGTGGCGATGACGAGGCCGCCCAGCAGACGGTCGCCGATCAGGACCGGCACGCCGGCGAACGCCTTGAGGCCCTCGCTGCGAAAGACGGTCGCGTTCACGGCCCGCGCGTCGGTGAGGACGTTGGTCACCACCAGGGGTGCGCGCTCGGCGGCCACCCGACCGATGAGACCCTCCCCGAGGCGCAGCCGGTCCACCCCGGATCGAGCGCCCGCCGCCGCGCGCAGCGCCAGCGTCTCCCCGTCGTCCTCGAGCAGCCACAGCCGCGCCATCTTCGCGTCGAACATGTCGCGCGCGGCGTCGACCACGCGCTGCAGCAGCTCGTCGGGCGTCAGCGTGACCGTCAGACGCTGCGCCACCTGGGACAGCATCTCGAGCCGGCGCGTCTTCGCCCGGCTCTCCGCCAGCAGCGCCGCGCGGGAGGCGCCGAGCCCGACCTGATGGGCAACCGCCTGGAGCAGGACGAGCTCGTCGCCGGAGAACGTGCGCCCCGCGCGCGTCACCAGCGCGAGCACGCCCCAGGGCGCGTCCTCCACGAGCACGGGCAGCGCCAGCTGCGTCGTGTAGCCGCCCGCCACCGCCGCCGTGCGAAGCGCCTCGTCCTTGATCGCCTGCCCCTGGAGGTCCATGACCTCGTATCGACGGCTCCGCGCCACCTCGCCGATCCGGCTGTGCAGCGGCCGCGATGCCAGCGCCGAGAGCAGCTCCGGCGGCACGCCATGGCTCGCCACCAGCACCAGCCGCCCGCTCGTCACGTCGGCGCGATACAGCAGTCCGACGTCGATGCGCGCCACCGCGCAGATCATGCCCAGCGTCCGCGCCCCCGTCGATTCCAGATCCGGACTGCTGCCCATCGCCACCGACGCCGAGTAGAGCGTCTCGAGGCCCAGGTTGCGGCGGCGGCGCGCGGCAGCCCGGCGGCCGCGGGGCCGGACGAAGCGGACGGCCGCCGCGCCGATCGCGAGCGTGAGCGGCAAGCCGGCGGCGAGCAACAGTGCCAGGCGGCGCCATTCGGCGCGCGCGCCCGCCTCGGAGGCTCCCACCAGCACCACGTCGTCGCCGAGCCGGCTCGCGACGCGCAGACGCCAGGGCGCGCCGGCGACCACACGCGCTCCGGCCGCGACGGCGGCGGTCCAGCCGTCGGGGGGCGCCCCGGCGAGCGTGGCGGACGCCAGGTAGTCGCCCGACACGACGAAGATTCCCAGGCCGGCGCCGGCGGCCTCGGCGAACGGGGCGGCCCGGCGCGCGAGGACCACGACGCCGTTGGCCGCGCTGCCGCCGACGGGGGCGACGCCCAGCAAGTACGCCTCGCCATCGAGCTGGATGATGCGCACGCCCGGTGCCGACACGCCGGTGAGCAGCGGAAGCGTCAGCGCGGGCGTCTCCGGCACCTGCGCCACCATGCGCCCGCCCGCGCTGGCGAGGATGATCGCGTCGACCTCCCGCTGGAGCTTCGCGGTCTGCAAGCGCGGCGCGCCCCGCGTCAGCGTCGCCCAGTCGCTCACGCGGGCGCCCTCGACGACGTCGGGCTCCTGGGCGAGCAGCGCGGCCTCCCGGCGCAGGACGGACTCCATCGCCTGGAGACGCTGCTGGAACCGCTGGAGCTCGAAGTCGAGGTGGGCGGCCTGGCGGGAGGAGGTTTCGCGCAACAGCAGCGCGGCGCCGGCGATCCAGAGCGCCGCGAGGACGACGGAGAAGGCGGCGAGCGCTCGCCCGCTCAGCGATGCTCCCCGACGCGATGGACCTTCATGAGGTTCGTCGTGCCGGTCACCCACATCGGCGAGCCCGAGATGATCACCAGCACGTCGTCCGTCCGCACCGTGCCGTCTCCGAGCAGCGTCGCCTCGATCTCTTCGACCATCTCGTCGGTGGTTTCCACCTTGCGGATGAGTCGCGACGTCACGCCCCACGTCAGCGCGAGTCGGCGCTGGACGGAGGTGAACGGCGTGAAGGCGATGATCGGCGTGGCCGGCCGCTCCTGCGAGATCAGCCGCGCGGAGAAACCGGACTGCGTGAAGGCGACGATGGCGCGTGCATCGAGCGAGCGGGCGGCGCTGGCGGCGGCGTCCGACACCGCCTCGGGGAAACCGACGGGCGCGCGATTCTCGCGCCGACGCCGCGTCGGCTCCTGCGTGAGCGCCGCCTGCTCGGCGCGCTCGGCGATTCGCGCCATGACCTCCACCGCCTCCGCCGGGTAGCGGCCCGCGGCCGTCTCCGCCGACAGCATGATGGCGTCGGCGGTGTCGAAGATCGCCGCG
>Ga0114129_10007584_pt1 | contig 15448 bp, 7 predicted proteins | sample RhiMetdeltSRZDD1_FD_80071 | JGI IMG/M metagenome (GOLD analysis project Ga0114129, IMG submission 80071) | Populus rhizosphere microbial communities from Tennessee, USA - Rhizosphere MetaG P. deltoides SRZDD1 (version 2) (version 2) | ecosystem: Host-associated > Plants > Roots > Rhizosphere >...
CATGCGGTGGCCGACGCCGAGCGCGTCGTCCTTTACCACCGGCTGCTTGCGCACCGCGCCCACCGCCAGGATGCAGCTCTCGGGCGGATTGATGATGGCCGTGAACTCGGTCACGTCGAACATACCGAGGGTCGAGAACGTGAAGGTGGATCCTGTGAACTCCTCGGGCTTGAGCTTGCGATCGCGCGCCCGCGCGGCCAGGTCCTTGATCTCGGCCGAGATGTCGACCACGTGCTTGCGATCGGCGTTTCGCACAACCGGCGTGATCAGGCCGTCCGGGATCGAGACCGCCACGCCCACGTGGACCTCGGCGTGGGTCTGGATCGCCTCGCCCGTCCACGACGCGTTGACGGTGGGGAAGCGGGTGAGCGCCTTGGCGCAGGCCTTCACTATCAGGTCGTTGAAAGAGAGCTTGACCTCTTCGGCGTGGAGCAGCTGCTCGCGGAGCGACACGGCCGCGTCCATGTCGATCTCGACCGTGACGTAGAAGTGCGGCGCCGTGAACGCGCTTTCTGAGAGGCGCTTCGCGATCGTGCGCCGCATGCTCGAGAGCTGGATCGCCGTTCCCGGGATCACCGTCGGAACGGGGGCTACGGGCCGTGCCGTCGCGGGCGCCGCTCGGGCCGCCGCCGGAGAGGCGATGTAGCCTTCGACGTCGCGCTTGACGATCCGGCCACCGGGGCCGGAGCCGGCCACCGACGCGAGCGGCACGTTCGAGCGGGTGGCGATCGCGCGCGCCAGCGGGCTGGCCTTGACGCGGCCCGTGGCGACGGGCTGCGCGGGCGGGGCCGCGGGCGGAGCTGTCGCAGGCGGGGCGGGCGGAGCTGCCCGAGTCGCGCGCGGCGCGTCCGGCGCCGCGGCAGGGGCCGGCGGCGCCTTCGGGGCTGCAGCGGGAGGGCCCGGCGCGGGAGCGGGGGCTGCCGACGCTGGTGTCCCCGCCGCGCTCGCCTCGGCGAGCGTCGCAGAAATGTCCTCGTTCGCGTCGGCGATCACGCCGATCAGAGCGCCCACCGGCGCCTTTCCGCCCGCGGGCACCAGCAGCTTGCGCAGGACGCCTGCACCCAGGGCCTCCATTTCCATGTTGGCCTTGTCGGTCTCGATCTCCGCCAGCACGTCGCCCGTCTTGACCGCGTCGCCCTCCTGCTTGCTCCACTTCACGATGGTGCCTTCCTCCATCGTCGGGGAGAGCTTGGCGAGGACGACGCGCGTGATCACCGGTAGAGCACCTGGCGCACGGCCTCGATCACCTTCTCGGGCTGCGGCAGGAAGGCCTTCTCGAGGATCTTGGAGTAGGGCATCGGCACGTCGGCCGCGGTCACGCGGATCACGGGCGCGTCGAGCGCGTCGAAGCATTCGCGCTGCACGCGGTCGGCGATCTCGGCACCGAACCCGGCGTAGCGCCAGCCTTCCTCGACCACGACGCAGCGATTCGTCTTGCGCACGGAGTCGAAGATCACGTCCTCGTCGAGCGGTCGCAGGGTGCGCGGGTCGACGATCTCGGCCTCGACGCCGTCCTTTGCCAGGAGCTCGGCCGCCTGCAGCGCGTACTGGACCGAGCGGCTCCAGGCCACGATCGTCACGTCGTTGCCGGCGCGCTTGACCTCGCCCAGGCCGAGCGGGATCGTGAACTCCGCTTCGGGCACCTCGCCCTTGAGGTTGTAGAGCACCTCGTTCTCCATGAAGATCACCGGGTTGTCGTCCCGGATTGCGCTCTTCAGGAGCCCCTTTGCGTCCTTCGGGGTCGAGGGCATCACGACGACCAGGCCGGGGATGTGGGCGAACCAGCTCTCGAACGCCTGCGAGTGCTGCGCCGCGACCTGGGCCGCCGCGCCCGAAGGCCCGCGCATCACCATCGGGCAGCGGATCTGGCCGCCCGACATGTAGCGGTACTTGGCGGCGTGATTGACGATCTGGTCGAGCGCCAAAAGCGAGAAGTTGAACGTCATCATCTCGGCGATCGGGCGCAGGCCGACGAAGGCGGCCCCCACGGCAACGCCGGCGATCACCTCCTCGGCAATCGGCGTGTCGCGCACGCGCCACTCGCCGAATTCCTGGAACAGGCCCTGGGTGATCTTGTAGGCACCCTGGTACTCGGCGACCTCCTCACCGAGCAGGAACACCGACGGGTCGCGCCGCATCTCTTCGCGCATTGCAGAGTTGAGCGCTTCGCGCATGCTGATCACGGGCATCGCGTCAGCTCTCTACCTTGGCCGGCGCCGCTTGCTGCGTCCAGGCCGGGAAGCGCTCGGGCACGCGGTCTTGCGCCTCGGCGGCGCGCCAGGCAGGATCCTTCTCGGCGGCCTTGGCGTGGATGTAGGGCGAGCGCACGTAGACGTCCTGGTAGAGCTCCTCAGCCGACGGCCACGGGCTCTCTTCAGCGAAGCGAACCGATTCGGCGACCTGGTCCTGCACGTCCTTGTCGATCGCTTCGAGCTCGGCCGGGGCAACCCGGTGCTGCTCGCCGAGGACGGAGGCGAAGCGCAGGATCGGATCGTGGCGCATCATCTCCTCGACCTCTTCCTTGGTGCGGTACTTGCCGGGGTCTGACATCGAGTGGCCACGGTAGCGGTAGGTCTCGACCTCGAGCAGCGTGGGACTCTTCTCGCGCCGGGCGCGGTCGATGGCCTCGGCGAGCGCTCCGCGCACGGTCAGGAGGTCCATCCCGTCCACGTCGCGGCGAGGAATCCCGTAGGCGCTGCCTCGCTGGTAGAGATCCTTCACCGACGAGGCGCGGTCGAGCGACGTGCCCATTCCGTAGCGGTTGTTCTCGATCACGTAGACGACTGGCAGGCCCCAGAGCGCGCTGACGTTGAGCGCCTCGTGGAACGCACCCTCGTTGACCGCCCCGTCTCCGAAGAAGCAGACCACGACCTGGTCGGTGTTCCGCAGGCGGATCGCGTAGCCCATCCCGGCGGCGATGGGCAGGTGGCCTCCCACGATCCCATCCCCGCCGAAGTTCCCGCTGGGGACGTCGTAGAAGTGCATGCTGCCGCCCTTGCCGCGGCTGATGCCCGACGCCCGGCCCCACAACTCGGCCATCAGCGGGCGGGGGTCGGTGCCGCGGGCGAGCGCGTAGCCGTGGTCGCGGTAGGAACCGAGGAAGTAGTCGTCGGGCCGCAGCAAGCTCATCGCGCCCACCGCGATGGCCTCTTGGCCGATGTAGAGATGGAGGAAGCCGCCGATCTTGCCCTCCACGTAGACTTGCGCGCAGCGCTCCTCGAAACGCCGGATCAGGAGCATGCTCCGGTACAGCGCGAGTGCTTCGTCTTTCGTCATACGGAGCGCTTCCCTCCACGCCGCCCGGGCGGGCGAACTTCCTTTTCTACTGTGGATTACGCCTTGCGTCAACGAACGCTTTCCGCCTGAAAGCTAGAACACCACGAGAACGGCGATCGCCGTCAGGGCGAGCCCGAGCAGCAGCAGGCCCACGAGTGAGATCGCGAAGGTCGGCTCGGCGGAGTCGGTGCCGGGTGGGCTTCCAGTGGCGCCCTCGAAAGCCGTCCTCACCTCGGGCCGTGTCATGTACAAGAGCACCGTCGCCGCAGCCAGCGTGAACGGACAAGCCAGAAGCCCCACCGCGGCAGTGGCGATCTGGAGGTGCCTCGCCCAGGAGGCGAGCGCCCGAAGCCCGAGCGCCATGCTCGTCCCGAGGCCCGCGAGCACCGCCGCGAGCACTGCCGCACCGAGCCAGCCCAGCCACCCGGCCTGGAGCCGCGCGGCGGCCAGGAGCGCCCCGATCACAGCGACCGGCACGAAAAGCGCCCAAAGGCCAGCCAGCAGGCTCACGGTGGCTGGCCGGAGCGGGCCGCCGCGGCGGCGCGGAGACGGTCGTGGGCGCGGCGAAGGCCGAGGCGCCGGCGTTCGGAGCACAGGCGTGGGGGACCCGGTGGGAGACGTGGGGGCCGGGCGAGGCCCTGACTCACCGAGCTCGACCGGACCCCCTCCCACGCCGTCGAACTCCAGGCCCTCGGGCGCCACGATCACCGTCTCGCCGATCTCGGCGATCAGGCGCAGCTGGACGGCGCCGAGCCTGATGCTGTCGCCGGGCCGCAGCGGCGACTTTTCCACCCGCTTGCCGTTGACGTAGATGCCGTTGGAGCTGCCCGAGTCGCGGATCACCAGGCCGTCCGGCCCATCCTCGACGATGGCGTGGCGACGCGAGCACTTCGAGTCGTTGAGGACGATGTCGCAGCCTGGATCACGCCCCATGACGCACAGCTTGCCGGGCAGCTCGACCTCGTGGGTCGTCCCGCCGGAGTAGGAGATCTCGAAGCGCATGGGCCCTTGCCCCATGGAGCGGGCGATGGATTCTAGCAGTCCTGTTGCCTCTCGACTTGGATCGAGCCGGCGTTTAGGATCGACGCGGAAGGGACACCAGGGCGGAGGTGGATCAGATGCTTCACGACGATTCCAACGAGCGCGCGACCCAGGTCGCAAAGATCCTCGAGGTCATCAAGCGTGAGGCCCCCGCCGATGACCGCGAGCTCGTGCTGAGCCTGGCGCCGATCCTGCTGCCCGAGATGCCTCCGCGCATCGTGGAGATGCCGCCCGAGGTGGTGGCCACGCGCATCCTCAAGCTCCACTACCCCTACATCGCACGCGAGATGCCGCCCGCCCACCAGCTCTACAAGGGCGTCCCCGGCATTCACGTCAGCGCCACCAATCTGAGCGAGGACGAGTCGCGGGCGATCGGCGGCGGCAACGCCCTTCCACTCGAGACGACGATCCTCCGCACGCATACCGCCGACCGGCCGTTCATCTTCGACAGCCTCAAGAACTACCTGCAGAAATCGGGGCTGCGCGTGTACGCGGCGTTTCACCCGATCTTCACCGTGCGCCGGCAGTGGGAGCGCGTCGCGTCGTTCGGCGACGTGCACGCCGAGGGCAGCAAGGAGAGCTACTGCCTGTTCCACATCGAGCCGATCCAGTCCAAGGAGCGGCTGCGCCGCATCGAGCACGAGGTGTTCTCGCTGCTCAAGGCGGTGTTCCTGGCGGTCGACGACTTCAAGGACATGGGTCGCGCTTGCCGCGAACTCGTTCCCAGGCTTCGCTCACCTCGCGGCGACGCGGCCGAGCTTCAATCGGCACGCGCGTTCCTGGAGTGGCTGCAGGACGACAACTACATCTTCATGGGCAGCGTGTCCTACAGCGTCGTCCCAGACGGCGAGCTCGCCCGGCTCGGCGACACCGCCAACGGCGTCTTTAACGACCCGACGCTGCTGCCGGTGGTATTCCCGGGCGTCATCGAACACGTCGAGTCGCATCTGCGCCCAAAGTCGAACGACGCGCGCATCCTCGACCTGGACTTCTGCGCCAACGCGACAGCCATCTACCACCTGGAGCCGATCGAGGACCTCACGGTGCGCGAGTGGGGCGAGGACGGGACGCTCAAGGGCCTGACCCTGCTGATCGGCCGTTTCGCGCGCGGGGCTTTTGCGCAGCGCGCGGACCGGATCCCGCTGCTCAAGGAGAAGCACGACCGGATCCTGGCGGGCTGCGGGGCGATCCCAGGCTCGCATGTCTGGCGCGAGACGCGCTCCACCTTCAACAACTTCTCCAAGACGGACCTGTTCTACGCGGAGGTCGACGACCTCGAGCGCGTCATCAAGGGCATCGTCCAGGTCACGAGCGACGAGGAGATCGTGGTCGAGAGCCGTCGCGGTGCCGGCTACGAGGCGCTCTACGTCGCCTTCTCGCGCCTGCGCTACTCCTACCAGACGGAGGCGGCGCTGCGCCGGGCCTTCTCGGGTGCCTTCGGACCGGTCGCGTTCGCGACCTCGGTCGACTCCGGGCCGGTGACGCTCCTGATCTTCTACTTCAACTCGACCGATCTCGAACACCCCGTCGACCCCGCGGAAGCGCGCCGGCTCACCGAGCCGCTGGTGACGGCCTGGGAAGACCACGTCGCGCAAGCACTCGAGGCCGAGTTCGGCGCACGCGAGGGGCGCCGCCTGTTCCTGCTCTACGTGACGCCCGAGTCGCGAAGCGGTCTTTACCGCGAGGTGACGGCCCCCGAGCAGGTGCCCGCCGACCTGCGCCAGTTCGAGGCGCTCGAGAGCCGGCTCGAGGTGGGCGTGACGCTCAAGGGCGCCGAGTCCGCGATGGTGCAGCTGTGCTCGGTGCGCCCGCTCGACCTTACGAACATCCTGAAGACGATGCAGAACCTCGGGCTCACCGTCACCGACGAGCTGCGCATCCCGCTCACCTTGCCCGAGGGCCGCCGCTGCCTGCTCTACCGCTTCGGGATCCAGGCCCCCGCCGAGCGGATCAGCTCGCTGCGCTCGGGGGAGCAGCGCTTCGTGGACGCACTGCGCGCGCTCGACGAGGAGCGAGCGACCGACGACCCGCTCAACGGACTGATCCTTTCGGCGAACCTGCGCTGGCGGGACGCCGAGCTGCTGCGCACGCTTCGCAACCACTTGCTCCAGATCCGCACGCACTGGAACGCCGAGACCGTGAACGGCGTGCTGGTGCGCAACGCAGCGGCCGCGGGCGCGCTGGTGCGGGCGTTTGCAGCGCGCTTCGACCCCGAACACGCCGGCGACCGCGAGCAGGCGGTGGCCGAGGCCGACGCCAACTTCACGCGCGCGCTCGAAGGCGTGCGCAGCCTGGCCGAAGACGAGGTGCTGCGCGCATTCGCGAACCTGACGGCCGCCGTGCTGCGCACGAACGTGTACCAGCGGCCGGAGCGGCCGGTGGTCTCGGTCAAGGTCGACTGCAAGAAGGTCGAGGCGATGCGATCGCCCCGCCCGCTGTACGAGATCTACGTGCACTCGCGCCGGCTCGAGGGGATCCACCTGCGCGGCGGCAAGGTGGCGCGCGGCGGCATCCGCTGGTCGGATCGCCACGACGACTTCCGCACCGAGGTGTTGGGGCTGATGAAGACGCAGATGGTGAAGAACTCGGTGATCGTGCCGGTCGGCTCGAAGGGCGGCTTCGTGCTGAAGGGCGACGTGCCTTCGCGCCCGGCACTCGACGAGTACCTGATCGACCGCTACCGCGAGTTCGTGTCCGGCCTGCTCGACGTGACCGACAACCGCGCGGACGGCAAGGTGCTGCACCCGCCCGAGGTCGTGCGGCTCGACGGTGACGACCCCTACCTGGTCGTCGCCGCCGACAAGGGCACGGCCCACCTCTCGGACACCGCCAACAGCGTCTCCGCCCAGTACGGCTTCTGGCTGGGCGACGCGTTCGCCTCGGGCGGCAGCGCGGGTTACGACCACAAGAAGATGGGCATCACCGCGCGCGGGGCGTGGGAGTGCGTCAAGCACCACTTCCGCAACATGGCCATCGACGTGCAGACACAACCCGTCAGCGTCGCGGGCATCGGCGACATGTCGGGCGACGTATTCGGCAACGGTGTGCTGTTGTCGCGCGTGATCAAGCTGGTGGCCGCTTTCGACCACCGCCACATCTTCATCGACCCGGATCCCGACCCGGAGCAGAGCTTTCGCGAGCGCGAGCGGATGTTCGCGCTGCCGCGCTCGAGCTGGCGCGACTACGACGTCAAGCTGCTGAGCGCGGGTGGGGGAGTCTACGACCGCTCGGCCAAGGAAGTCCCGCTCTCCGCCGCGGCGAAGAAGCTGCTCGAGATCGAGGCAAAAGCGCCCTCGGGCGAGGAAGTGATCCGCAAGATCCTCACGGCGCGCGTGGACCTTTTGTACAACGGCGGCATCGGCACCTACGTGAAGGCCGAGTCGGAGGAGCACGCCGAGGTGGGCGACCGCTCCAACGACCGCGTGCGCGTGAACGGGCGCGAGCTTCGCGCGCGGGTGCTGGCGGAGGGGGGCAACCTCGGCCTCACGCAGAAGGGGCGTCTCGAGTACTGGGCGGCGGCATCTGGGCGGCTCAACACCGACGCCGTCGACAACTCGGGCGGAGTCGACACCTCCGACCACGAAGTCAACATCAAGATCCTGCTCGACATGCTGACGAAGCGAGGCCTGGTGAAGGGCCGCGAGGATCGCAATCGGATCCTGGCGGAGATGACCGACGACGTCGCGCAGCTGGTGCTCGCGGACAACGCGGGCCAGGCGCAGGCGCTGAGCCTCGACGGCCTGCGCAGCGCGCGCCGCTACGAGGAGTTCGTGGCGCTCATCGACGACATGGCGGGCGCGGGGCTGCTCAACCGCCAGGACGAGTCGGTCCCCTCGCGCGAGGAGCTGCTCACGAGCCCGCACCGCGAACGCGGCCTGCCGCGGCCGCTCTTGTGCGTGCTGCTCGGCTACTCGAAGATGTCGGCGTTCCAGCTGCTCCTCGAGACCGATTTTCCCGACAGTCCCGCGGGTCGGCCGTTCCTGGACGGCTACTTCCCGCGCCTGCTGCGCGAACGCTTCGCCGATGCCTTCCAGGAGCACGTACTGCGGCGTGAGATCGTGGCCACGGCCGCGGTCAACTACTTGATCAACCGCGGCGGCATTACACTCCTGCCCCGGCTCGAGCAGGGAGCCAAGAACGGGATCGGCGAGGCCGTGCTTGCCTGGATCGAGGTCGAGCGCGAGTCACAGGCTCCGGCGCTGCGCGAGAAGCTGCTCACCGCGGGTCGCCCGGCGAGCGAGGAGCAGGCGGCGCTCGTCGAGATCGAGGACGCGCTCGCGGCAGCGGCCAGCGAGCGCCTGGAGGGCAAGAAGAAGACGGGAGCGCAGAAGGCGCTCAGCGCGATCGGAGACAGGCTCGCTCTGTGACAGGCGGCCGGCATCCCGGCGCGAGCGCCGGCCTGTGCGCTGCGTTCCTCTGCTCCGGCGCCGCCGCGCTGCTGTTCGAGACGCTGTGGTTCCGCCTCGCCGGGCTCAGCCTCGGCAACAGCGTTTGGGCCTCGAGCGTCGTGCTGGCCGCGTTCATGGCCGGGCTCGCGCTCGGCAACGCGCTCGGGGCGCGCTACGGCGCTCGTGTGGAGCGGCCGCTCGTGCTGTTTGCGCGTCTGGAGTTGAGCGTCGCCGTGCTGTCGCTGTCGCTGGTGGTCGCGCTGCCCGCGCTCGGCGCCTGGCTCGCGCCGCTGCTCGCCGCTATCCAGGGCCGGCCGCTGCTGCTCAACGCCAGTCGCGCTGGCGTTGCGTTCGCACTGATCCTGCTGCCCGCGACGGCCATGGGGGCGACCTTGCCGCTGCTCGTGCGTGCGCTCGCACCGTGGAGCGCGCGCTTCGGAACGGCGCTCGGGCGGCTCTACGGCTGGAACACCGCAGGCGGCGTGCTCGGCGCACTCGCCTCGGAGACGCTGCTCGTCCCGCGCCTGGGCCTGATGCGCACGGCGTTCGTTGCGGGCGCGCTCAACTTGTTGGCCATGCTCAGCGCACTCGCGCTCGACCGGCGCCTGGGCGCGGCAGCCGCTGTCCCGGTGGTGAAGGATGAGGTCGCGCCCCATCCCGAAGCAACTCCGTCCCGACTCGTGCGCCTGCTCGCTGCCGCCTTTCTCGCGGGCGGCTCCCTGCTCGCGCTCGAGGTCGTGTGGGTTCGATTCCTGGAGCTGTTCGTGTTCGGGACGGCACTCGCCTTCGCCCTGATGCTGGCGACGGTGCTCGCGGGCATTGCGCTCGGGGGCCTGCTCGCCGCGGCCTGGTTGCGAGTGCGCGCGCAAGCCGCCCAGACGCTCGCGCTCATGGCTCTGCTCGCGGGTGTCGCGACCGTGACGACCTATGCCGGATTCGAGCCGGCGCACGCTGCCATGGCCGGTGAAGCGGGACGCACGCTCTGGCTCTCGCTGGTGCTGATGTTGCCCACGTCGCTCGTCTCCGGAGTCCTGTTCACTTTGCTGGGCGCCGCCGTACGCGACGAGCTGCGGGGCGACGCCGCGGCGGCGGGCTGGCTCACGCTCGCGAACACCGTGGGGGCGACGCTTGGCGCGCCGCTCGCCGGGCTCGTCCTGTTGCCGGCGCTCGGCGTCGAGCGCTCGCTCTTCGCGCTGGCGCTCAGCTACGGGCTGGTGACGCTCGCGGTCCTGCCCTGGAGCCGGGGATTGCCGCGGCCGGCGCTATTCGTGGCGGCCGGGGTGTTCGCGCTGGTGATGCTGCTCTTCCCATTCGGCCTGATGCAGGGACGCTTCGTGCGCCGGCTGGTCTCGGCGATGGCGGGCGACGGCGCGCACGTCGTAGCGTTCCGCGAGGGCCAGAGCCAGACTGCAATCCTGCTACAGACCGACTGGGGCGGGGCGCCCGTCTACCAACAGCTGATCACCAACGCCCACTCGATGACTAGCAGCCTCTTCTACGCTCGACGTTACATGAAGCTGTTCGCGTACTGGCCGCTCGCGCTGCGCCCGGAAGCGAAGCGGGCGCTCTTGATCAGCTACGGCCTCGGCAACACGGCCGAAGCGCTGGTGCGTGCACAGCAGCTCGAACGCATCGACGTGGTCGACACCTCGCACACGATCCTGGAGCTGAGTCCGCTCGTTACCCGCAGCGGGGCGGACGATCCGCTCCGCGACCCGCGCGTGCGCGTGCACCTCGAGGACGGCCGCTTCTTCATGCGCGCAGTGGCGGAGCCCTACGACCTGATCACTGCCGAGCCGCCGCCGCCGCAGGCCGCCGGCGTCGCGAGCCTCTACTCGCTCGAGTACTTCCGCCTGACCCGGCGCCGGCTCGCGCCGGGCGGCATCGCGACGCACTGGCTGCCGGTGAACCAGCTCCCGCTGGTGGGCGCGCACGCCGTGGTGCGGGCCTTCTGCGCGGCGTTCGAGGACTGCAGCCTTTGGTCGGGTGCCGGTTACGACTGGATCCTGGCCGGGAGCAACGGCGCGAGCGCGCCGCCGGAGGCTGCCTTCGCCGCATTGTGGGCGGAGGCCCGCTTGGGGCTCGACCTGCGCGACCTCGGTGTCGAGCGTCCCGAGCAGCTCGGGGCGCTCTTCATCGCCGATGCCCCGCAGCTCGTCGAGTGGACGGCGGGTGCGCTGCCACTCGTCGACGACCGGCCGAGCCGGCTCGGCCGCGGGTCGATCGGGCCCGACGACCTCGCGGCGTACCGGGCGTTTCAGCAGCCGGAGGCGTGTGCGGCGAGATTTGCCGCGAGCGCCCTGGCCCGGCGCTTGTGGCCGCCCGGCCTGCGCGAGCGGTCGTTGGGTTGGTTCGCGTGGCAGGGTGTCTTCAACCGCGACTACGAAGCCGCGGCGCGCCCTGAAGCGCTCGCCGAGCTGTGGGCGGTGCTGGAGTCGACACCGCTCACGACCTTGCCGCTGCTCCAGCTCGACAGCGAGCCGCGGATTCGCGCGACGGCGCGCGCCCGCCACGTCGAGGGGGCCGTCCACCCCGCGCTCGCCTTCCATCTGGGCGCCGCCGCCCTGGCCGACCGCGACTACGAGGCTGCCGCGCGCTTCTTCGCCGCTGCGGGTGAGGAGGGCAACAGCTTCCACTCGGCGCCCTTGTTGCGCTCGCTCGCGCTGGGGTTGACCGGGCGGCGTGGCGAAGCCCTGGCCGCGGCGCGCGCGATCCCCGCCGCAAGCGTGCCGGCTCACGCCCGCCCGTGGCGGGACTGGCTCGTGTGGCGGCTCGCTGAGGGTGCGGGGAAAGGCAGCGACCGGCGCGCGGAGCCGTAACGGCGCGCGCACCCTGACGGCCTCGGAGGCTCGTCATTCCGGTGCCAGCCGCACCGTATCATGGACTCTAGAGACATCGTCGATTCGATCGAAGCGTGCCTGACGGCCGCGAGGCGGGGGGACTACATGCATGAGCGGGAATACGTCTCACAACTCATGGCCGACGTGAAGGCCAAGAACCCGGCCGAACCCGAGTTCCACCAGGCGGTCCAGGAGGTAGTCGAATCGCTCGGCGTCGTGCTTGAGCGTCATCCGGAATACCGGCACGCAAAGATCCTGGAGCGCATCATCGAGCCCGAGCGAGTGATCCTGTTCCGGGTGCCGTGGATCGACGACCGGAGCGAGGTGCGTGTCAACCGCGGCTTCCGGATCGAGATGAACAGCGCGATTGGCCCCTACAAGGGCGGGCTGCGCTTCCACGCCTCTGTCAATCTCGGGATCCTGAAGTTCCTGGCCTTCGAGCAGGTCTTCAAGAACTCGCTCACGACCTTGCCGATGGGCGGCGGCAAGGGCGGCAGCGACTTCGATCCCAAGGGCAAGAGCGACAACGAGGTGATGCGCTTCTGCCAAAGCTTCATGGCGGAGCTTTTCCGCCACATCGGACCGCACACCGACGTCCCGGCAGGCGACATCGGCGTGGGCGGGCGCGAGATCGGCTACCTGTTCGGGATGTACAAGAAGCTACGCAACGAGTTCACGGGCGTCCTGACCGGCAAGGGCCTGAGCTGGGGCGGCTCGCTGATCCGGCCCGAGGCCACCGGCTACGGCTGCGTGTACTTCGCGCAAGAGATGCTCGCCACGCGCAACGAGACGCTGTCGGGCAAGAGCTGCCTGGTCTCGGGCAGCGGCAACGTCTCCCAGTACACGATCGAGAAGATCCTGGACCTCGGCGGCAAGGTGGTGACGCTCTCCGATTCCTCGGGTTACGTGTACGACGAGGCCGGCATTGACCGCGACAAGCTCAAGTTCGTGATGGAGCTCAAGAACGTCCGCCGCGGGCGCATCAAGGAGTACGCCGACAAGTTCAAGACCGCGAGCTACGTCCCGCGGGGTCCCGAGCTCGATATGAACCCGCTCTGGAACCACAAGGCGGAGTGCGCCTTCCCGAGCGCGACGCAGAACGAAATTGGCGCGAAGGACGCGGACAACCTGCTGAAGAACGGAGTGTACCTGGTCGCCGAGGGCGCCAACATGCCGAGCACGATCGAGGCGGTCAACCGCTTCTTGGACGCCAAGATCCTGTACGGGCCGGGCAAGGCGGCGAACGCCGGCGGCGTCGCAACCTCGGGGCTGGAGATGTCGCAAAACAGCATGCGCCTCTCCTGGAGCCGCGAGGAGGTCGACAAGCGACTCCAAGGCATCATGAAGAGCATCCACGAGGCCTGCTGGGGCACCGCGGAGCGCTTCGGAAGCAAGGGCAACTACGTGAGCGGCGCCAACATCGCGGGCTTCCTCAAAGTCGCCGACGCGATGATGGACCAGGGGGTTGTTTAAGCGGCGTTCCGCGCAACTTTCTCTGCCGTTGCAAGGGCGGAACGCCGCTTTCTGGACCGATCCGTTGACCCTGGCTCGGCCCTTCAGCCCCGCTCGGCCAGGCTCCTGACCCGTCCGTTTCCGAACGGACGCCGGATTTCCGGCCGGACGTCCGGAGAAGAGGCTCGAGCGAGCTCGACGGATCCTCGAGCGGCTCAAAAAGCGAGGTTCTGCTCTCCTACGGCAACGGATTTTGCGCAGAACCTCACTGGCTAGGGAAACCTCCCCAGCGCGACGAGCAGATCGAGGCGAGCTTGCCGCAGACGGTCCTCGGCAACGGCCGCCTCGATCTCGGCGTTACGGGCGGTCTGTTGGGCCTGGACCACCTCGACGTTGGTCGTGGCACCGGCGCGGTAGGCGATCTCGGTGATGCGGAGCGCTTCTTTGGCACTCTCGGCCGCCTGCCCGATCCTGGTCACGATCCGCTCGGCGCGTCTCCCCGCCTCGAGTGCGATACGGAGCTCAGAGCGCGCCTCGTTCTTGCGCGCGTCGAGCCTCAGCCGGGCCGTTTCGCGGTCGGCGAGGCGCGCGCGCCTGGTAGAGCTGAGCGTGCCGTCGAAGATCGGCACCTGGAGCTCGAAGAACGCGCGCCACGACTTCGAAGGCTCGAAGAGGCCGGCGGGCGTGACGTAGCGCGGGGTGAAGGACGCCGTCGCGGTCGGCAGCCACGACTTCCACGAGTCGGAGACGACGCGTTCCCGGGCCTCGAGCTCGGCAGTGAGCAGGCGTACGTCCGGACGCTCGTCGAGCCAGGCCTCGTCTGCGGGAGCGGGCGCCGCGGACAATGCGGGCTCGCCCTTCGCGGCGAGCGGGCCCGGGGCGAACACCGCGACGCCCAGGGCTTCCTGCGCCCGACTCACCTGGAGCGCTCCGAGTTCCAAGAGACCTTCGGCGCTTTCCAGCTGTTGTACCGACCGCACGTGATTCAAGCGGCTTCCCTGGCCGGCTTCGAATCGCGTCCGAGCGTAGTCTTCGAGTGCCTTGGCTGTGTCGCGGTTGCGTTCGGCGATGTCGCGCTGCCGCTCGGCAGCGATCACGGCGAGATACGCCTGGGCGGCGGTCACCGACCTGCTGGCGCGTGTCCGCGGCGGCGGCCCTGGCGGTCCCTACCCGATCCGCGGCCTGGTTCTTGGCGGCCCAGCGGGAAGCCGCCAGCACGGGATACGACGCGGTCCCGCTGAAGGCGGTCTGGGTGCGCGGCTGAACCACGTTGCCGTCGAAGCCGCGTGCGGAGTCGAGCACCGTCGTGCCTGCGTTCGCGTAGACGACGGGCAGAAACACGCTGCGCGCTTCGCTGAGCAGCGCCTCGGCGCGCAGGATGGCCTGTGCGGCCTCGCCGACGCTCGGGTTGCGGCTCGTGGCACGGCTCACGGCCTCCTCGAACGTCACCTGCTCGAGTGCGGGAGAGTCGCTCGTCGCCGGCGTCTGCGCAGCGGCCCCAGGCGCCGGGGCAAGGCCGAGGAGGGCGAGGCCCAGCGCCAGAAGGCGGCTACTCATGGCCCGCCAGCGCGGCCGCGGCCGCAGGCGCCTCGTCCTCGGCACGCCGGCGCAGCTTGCCCGGCGCCAAGCTGCGGATCACGACGTAGAGCACGGGGATGAAGATGATGGAGAGCACGGTCGAGGCGAGCATTCCCCCTGCCACCGACGTGCCGACGGAGTTTCTGGCGCCGGCACCCGCACCCGTGGCGAAGGCGAGCGGGAGCACTCCCAGCACGAACGCGAGCGACGTCATCAGAATCGGGCGCAGCCGAATCCGGCTGGCCTCGACCGCGGCATCGAGGATCGAGAGGCCGCGCTCGCGCAGCTGCTCCGCGAACTCGACGATCAGGATTGAGTTCTTGGCCGCGAGGCCGATCAGCAGCACGAGCCCGACCTGGCAGAAGACGTCGTTGTTCAGGCCTCGCAGGAACTGCGCGCCGAGCCCGCCGACCACCGCGATCGGCACCCCCAGCAGGATGATGAATGGCAGCACCCAGCTCTCGTATTGGGCCGCCAGCACCAGGTACACCACGACCAGGCTGAGCGCGAAGATGAAGAAGGCCTGGGTGCCCGCCTTCTTCTCCTCGAGCGACTGGCCGGCCCAGGCGAAGTCGAAGCCCGGCGGCAAGCTCTCGCGCGAAATACGCTCCATCGCCTCTAGCGCCTGGCCCGAGCTCGTGCCGGGCGCCGCGGCACCGTTGATCTCGGCCGAGCGGAACAGATTGAAGTGACTGATCACCTGGGGTGCCGTGGTTTCGCGCGCGCGCACTACGCTGTCGAGCGGCACCATCGCACCCGTCGCGGAGCGAGCGTAGAGCTGGCGCAAGTTGTTGGGGTCGGCGCGGAATTGCTGATCGGCCTGGACGTAGACTCGGTAGGCGCGGTTGTTGAAGTCGAAGTCGTTCACGTAGG
>Ga0114129_10007586_pt1 | contig 15446 bp, 9 predicted proteins | sample RhiMetdeltSRZDD1_FD_80071 | JGI IMG/M metagenome (GOLD analysis project Ga0114129, IMG submission 80071) | Populus rhizosphere microbial communities from Tennessee, USA - Rhizosphere MetaG P. deltoides SRZDD1 (version 2) (version 2) | ecosystem: Host-associated > Plants > Roots > Rhizosphere >...
ACGCCCTGGTAGAGCGTCGGCAGAAATCCGCTGCCCCAGCACGACTTCCCTCCGTCGGGCGCGTTCTCACCCGACAAGAGGACGACGAAGCCGGGCAGATCGCGGCTGTCGCTGCCCAGGCCGTACGTCAGCCACGAGCCGATGCTCGGACGGCCGAACACCTGGCTGCCGGTGTTCATGAAAATCTGCCCCGGCGCGTGGTTGAACTGCGTCGTCTGCACCGAGCGGACGATCGCGATGTCGTCGGCGATGGTGGCCAGGTGCGGCAGCAGCTCCGACAGTTCCGCGCCGGACTGCCCGTGCCTCTTGAAGGTGAACGGCGATCCGAGCAGCCGCGGTGTGCCCTTGATGAACGCGAAGCGCTCGCCCTTCGGGATGAACTCCGCCGGAATCTCCTCGCCGTCGTGCTTCTGCAGCGCCGGCTTGTTGTCGAACAGATCGAGCTGCGTCGGCGCGCCGGCCATGAACAGATAGATGATGCGCGTGGCCTTCGGCGCGAAATGCGGCCGGCCAGGCGAGGCGGTCGCCGATTGTGCGAACTCCCATGCCGGGTCCACAGGACCCGGCCTGCAGCTGGCAAACAGCTGCTCGTCGAGTAGGGCGGACAGCGCGAGCCCGCCGATGCCGAAGCCGGACTGCCTGAAGAAGTGGCGGCGCGTGACCGCGCGAAGAGTGTGCTGATCCATCACGGTTTCGTCAGCGCTTCATCGAGGTTCAGGATCGAGTTCGCGACGAGCGTCCACGCCGCCTGCTCCGCGGCGTCGACGCCAGCAACTGCGTACCCGTCGATCGCGTGCGCGGCGGCGTCGCGCGCCTTTCGGAACCGATCCAGCTGCCGGCCGTACGACGCGACGATGCGCCGCACCTCCTCGTCGCCGGGCGTTCGCGTGACGGCAAGGCGAAATGCGTATCGAGCGCGCGCTTCGGCGGAGAGCGGCGGCGGCGTCTCATGCAGCACACGGGCGGCCAGCGCCTTCGCGGCCTCGAAGAACGCCTCGTCGTTGAGCGCCGCGAGCGCCTGGAGCGGCGTGTTGGTCCGCACGCGACGCACGGTCGTGTGCTCGCGGCTCGTCGCATCGAAGGTCGTCAGGCTCGGGTACGTGGCCGAGCGGCGAACGAACACATAGAGACCGCGGCGGTACCGGTCCGGTCCTTCGCTGGGCGTCCATTTCTCGTTGCTGTACGGAATGTCCCAGATGCCGTCGGGCTGCGGCGGGAAGACGCTCGGTCCGCCGATCCGGCGGGTGAGCAGTCCGCTCGCGGCGAGCGTCGCGTCGCGGATCATCTCGGCTTCCATCCGGACGCGCGATCCGCGCGCGAGCAGCCGGTTGTACGGATCGCGTTCCAGCAGTGCCGGCGAAGCGACCGACGTTTGCCGGTATGTGGCGGACGTCACGATCGTTTTGTGCAACGCCTTGGTCCGCCACCCGGAGCTCACGAATTCGGTCGCGAGCCAGTCGAGCAGCTCCGGATGGGACGGCGGCGTACCGCGCGTGCCGAAGTCCTCGCTGGTCTCGACGAGGCCGCGGCCGAAGAACGTCTCCCACGCGCGGTTCACGGCGACGCGCGCGGTCAGCGGATTGCGGTCGTCGACCAGCCAGCGGGCGAGCCCGAGCCGGTTCGGCGGCTCGTCGTCGCCAAGCGGCGGGAGGCTCTCGGGCACGCCGACGAAGACCTGCTCGCCCTTGTCCAGAAAACTGCCGCGCCGCCGGATGAACGCCGACGGAGGCCCGGTGGAAACCCGATCGCGCATCACGAGCGCCGTCGGAATGCCGAGCGCCTTCAGCTGCTTTTGAAGATCGGCGATGCGATCGCGCGTGGGCTTCAGCGAGGGCGCGACCGTGCGGTAGAAGGCGGCCAGATCTTTTTGCTGCTGCTCCGTACGATCCGCCGCCGGCGCGGCGAGGATCGGCCGCAGTCTGGCCGGAATCTCGACGATGCGCTGCGGCTCGTCGCTCGACGTCACCGATACGCGGAACCGGCCGATCGCCTGTCCGACCACCGCTCCCTGATGCTTCAGACGAATCTTCAGGAGCCCTTCGCGAACCGGGACGGGACGGTCGAACGTGAAGACGATCTGCCGCGGCGTCCGTGTCTCCTGACGGCTCGCGTCGACGCGCCAGCCGCGCGGCGCCGAGGCATCGCGCGGAAGCGTCCTGGGAAAGAACGTCTCGAGGCTCGCGCCGCCGGCCGAATCGTCGGCCTTGATCGCGGCAAACGTCCTGCCGCCTTCGACCTCGAATCCGTTCAACTGGAAGTTCCCGTACGGGTCGCGCCCGGGTCCGCCTTTCGGCAGCGACGGATCCGGGAGCGCCTCGAGTCGAACGGCCGTGATGCGTGGCAGAGACGCTGTCGCGTCGATCGTGTAAATCGTCTCGCCCGGGTTCGGACCCGACGCGGTCACCGATCCGTCCGGCGCGGCCGTCAGGATGACGCCGCCCGTGGCGGAGAGACTCGCCGGCATCAGCGTTATCCACCGCGCGGGCTCTCCGATGCGCATCGCCTCTTCCCACGCCGCCTGTTCCTGCGCGAGGGCGGGCGTGCCGGCCGCCATCTCCTCGTTCAGCCGATCGATGTCGGCCTGAATCGCCTTTCGCCTGGCTTCCTGTTCGGACGTGGGCAGGTTGATGACGGCCTCGTAGAACTTCGTCCCGTCGCCCAGCCGACGGACTTCGTAGTCGCTGTTGCCGAAGAACGCCATCAGCCGGTAGTAATCCTTCTGGCTGAACGGATCGTATTTGTGGTTGTGGCACTGCGCGCATGCGAGCGTCGTGCCGAGCCAGACGGTCGCCGTCGTGTTGACGCGATCCACGAGCACTTCGTAATGTGCCTCTTCGGGATCGATGCCGCCTTCCTCGTTCGTCATTGCGTTCCGGTGGAATCCGCTGGCCACGATCTGATCGAGCGTCGCGTTCGGCAGCATGTCGCCGGCGATCTGCTCGATCGTGAAGCGATCGAACGGCGTGTCGCGGTTGAGCGCGTCGATCACCCAGTCGCGGTACTTCCACATCTCGCGCGGCAGGTCTTTTTCGAACCCATGCGAATCGGCGTATCGGGCGAGATCCAGCCACGGCCGCGCCCACCGCTCGCCGTAATGCGGCGAGGCGAGGAGCCGATCCACGAGCCGCTCGTACGCCGCGTTCGCACCGCCGCGTGCCGCGTCCGCCAGCACGTCGTCGACTTCCTGCGGCGACGGCGGCAGACCGATCAGATCGAGCGAGACGCGGCGGACGAGCGTCTCGAGCGGGGCCTCGGGCGATGGCGCGAGCCCTTCCTGTTCGAGTCGCGCAAGGACGAATCGGTCGATTGGCGTGCGAACCCAGGCGGCGTCGCGTACGGCGGGGACTGGCGGCCGTGTCGGCGCGCGGTACGCCCAGTGCTCTAAGCGCGCCCGCGACACCGGCGCGGGGCGTTGGGCCTGAAGCGCCTGGTCGGTCCACGCCACCGCGGCGAGGCCGGCCAGCGCAACAGCCGTAAGAAAACCGCGTGGCAACTTCGCTCTCACGGCGGACCCGCGCAGAGCGTAGCATAGCGGCATGATGCGCAGCATTCTCGGCCGCGCGGCGGGCGCGCTCGTGTTCTCAGCAATATTGGTCGCGGGCGCCGGCGCCCAGTCCGCCCGCAACGATCCGAATCAGAAAGAGCGGCTGCAGCTGTTCAACGGCCGCGATCTCCGCGACTGGGTGATCAAGTTTGCAAAACACGACCTCGGCGAGAACTTCAACGACACGTTCCGCGTCGAGGACGGCCTGCTGAAGGTCAGGTACGACAAGTGGACGACCTTCGACCGCGAGTTCGGCCACATCTTCTACAAGCAGCCGTTCTCGTACTACCTGCTCGTCGCCGAGTATCGCTTCGTCGGCGATCAGGTCGCCGCCGCCGGGCCGTCGCTCGGATGGGCCAGGCGCAACAACGGCCTGATGCTCCATTGCCCCGATCCGAAGACGATGCTGAAAGATCAGGATTTTCCGATCTCGATCGAAGTTCAGCTGCTGGGCGGGCTGAGCGACGGCAAGCCGCGCTCGACGGCGAACGTGTGCACGCCGGGCACGCACATCGTGCTGAACGGACAGCTGCACACGCCGCACTGCACGAACTCGACGTCCAGGACCTACGACGGCGATCAATGGGTGCGCGTCGAGGTCCTCGTCCACGGCGACGAGCTCGTCCGCCACATGATCGACGGGCAGACCGTTCTCGAATACACGAAGCCGCAGATCGGCGGCGGCAACGCGTCGCCGACGGATCCCAAAGTGAAAGTGGACGGCACGCCGCTGACGGGTGGGTACATCGCGCTGCAGGCCGAGACGGCGCCGACCGATTTTCGCAAGGTCGAATTGGTGAACCTGGAGGGATGCACCGATCCGAAGGCGCGCAACTACAAGACCTATTTCGTCAAGTCGAACCCGTCGGCGTGCAAGTATTGACGGAGTCCGCATGCGGTCTATCGCGACACGCCGCCTGTCGTTCTTCCTCGCGTTCGCCCTCATCGCCGCGCCGGTCCTGCGCCCACGCGCGGCGACGCAGCGAACGCCCGCGTCCCGTTCCCAGTTCACGAAGCGCATCGTCACGACCGGGCTCGAGAATCCGTTTCAGATCGTCTGGGGCCCGGATGACGACCTCTGGGTCGCGGAACGCACCGCCGGCCGCATCACGCGTGTCGACCCGTCGAGTGGATCGAAAACGCCTGCGATCGTGATTCGCGATCTCCTGACCGACGGTCCCAGCGGGCTGCTCGGGATGGCGCTCGATCCGGAGCTGCTGAAAGGGACGAATCACGACTTCGTCTACGCCGCGTACACGTACGACGCCGACGCCGATCCAGCGGCGATCAGGCGGCGGATGAAGATCGTGCGGTTCACGTACGATCCGCGCGCGCACGTCCTGGGCGGCGCGGCGGAGATCCTCGCCGGTCTGCCCGCCGGCACGGATCACCAGGGCGGACGCCTCGTTGTCGGTCCCGATCGGAAGCTGTATTTCTCGATCGGCGATCTGGGCGCGAATCAGCTCGCGAACTACTGCAAGCCGGATCGCTCGCAGAACATTCCGACCGCGGCGCAGGTGCAGGCGCGCGACTGGTCGCTGTACGAAGGAAAAATCCTGCGGGTGAATCCGGATGGATCCGTTCCGCCGGACAACCCGGTGATCGCCGGCGTGAGAAGCCACATCTATTCGTACGGCCACCGCAATCCGCAGGGGCTGGTGTTCGCGCCGGACGGCAAGCTGTACGAGTCCGAGCACGGGCCGAACACGGATGACGAGGTGAACCTCATTCGCGCGGGCGGCAATTACGGATGGCCGCACGTGGCGGGCTATCGCGACGACCAGTCGTACGCGTACGCGAACTGGTCGGCGTCGAAAGATGTGCCGTGCGCGTCGCTGACGTTCACCGCGTATCCGGCGGTGCCGCCGTCCGTGCCGCTGCAGAAGGAGACCGAGTGGAACCATCCCGACTTCACGCCGCCGCTGCAGACATTCCACACGGTCCCGACCGGGTACGACTTCAAGAATCCCAAGTGCGCGGAGCGTGAGCTGTACTATCAGTGCTGGCCCACCGTTGCGCCGTCGAGTCTCGCGGTTTACAGCTCGACGAACGGCATCCCGGGCTGGGATCACTCGCTGCTGATGCCGAGCCTCAAGCACGGCACCATTTACCGCATTCAACTCAATCCGAGCGGAACGGCCGTCGTCGGCGAGCCCGACGAGAACGAGCTGTTCAAGACGGTCAATCGATATCGCGATGTCGCGGTGCGCCCCGACGGCCTCGCGCTGTTCATCGCCACCGATGTGAGCGGGAACACGCAGGACGACTCCGGAAAACCGGCCGCGAAAGTGACGAATCCCGGAGCGATCCTCGAATTCCGGTACGTCGCCGATCGAAGCGGGGCGCAGGGCGATCCCGCCGGGCAAGAGGTGTGGTAGCGCGCTGATCCTTTCGCCCCGCGCTTACAGGCCCGTTTAGTTCTCTGGAATGCGCGAGACCGCGGATCGAGCGGGCAGCCAGCCGGTTAGCCATTCGCGGATCTTCGCCGGACACGGCGGCAGCGGATCGCAGGCGAGCAGGTACAACAGCAGCGTCATCAGCACGATCAGGAAATAGCTCAGGAGCGCGATCCGGACGCGGAGCGCGAAGTAGGCGGCGAGAATCGGATAGCCGAGGACGATCGACAGCGTGAGAAACGAAATGCGCAGCAGCGCGTCGCGGACGCGCCGCGGGTTCCGGTAGCCCTTCGCGACGCGGCGGAACGCGTTGCTCTCGTACTCCTCGATCGGTACCTTGAAGACGGTCTGTGTCAGCACGTACAGGACGCCGCCGCAAAACAGCCCGACGGTGATCCGCACGATGACGTCGGTGTTCCAGAAGTAGAGCGCGGCCCAGACGAAATAGACAATCACGCTGAGGTTGGTGATCTGGACGGCCAGCCACACGTTCGTCCTGCCGGTCAGCCGCTGAAACCGGTGACAGAAGAACTCGACGGCGTTCAGGACAGCGGCGTCGATATAGGTCACGTCACGCTAAACGGTATCCTAGACGTCGTGCAACTTCATGTCGTTCATTAATCGTCCCGGCCCGCGCGTGACGTGTTCGGTGCCCGCCCTGATACTGCCGCAATTGGCTGCAGCCGCATCGCAGGAAGCCGTCGAGTGGAGGAATCTCGGTCCCGGTCCTGGCGCTATTCGAGTTTCCGCGAACGTCCCAGGACCAGCTCAGGCCGGACGATCCTCAACCGCGCAATGATGAGGAACGCGCCGCGTTGCTGGAATTCGGGTTGGCCACGAAGGCTTACGTGGATCACTACGTGTTCCTCACTCGCGAAGCCGAACTCGTACGCGAACGGCACCAGTTCGTGGCGCGCTTGCGCTGAAGGATCGAGACGCGATCTGTCAGTGCCCCGCGAGCGACACGCGGAACGCCGCCATTTCCTCGCCGTTGCGAACGAGCAGGATGTCGCGAACGAGGACCGGATGGTTCCACGTCTTGCCCTCGATCGCGGGGATGCGCGCCAACTCGGTGAACTTGTCGGGCAATGCGGCGACCAGCGCCAGCTCACCGTCTTCCGACACGACGAGCAACAAGTCTTGATCGGGCAGGAGCACGAGCTGCCCGTTGCCGTAGCGCCCGCCCTTCCACTTGCGTGTGCCGTCCTCGAGGTCGATGCAGGCGAGGATGCTGCCGTCGAAGCCGAACGCGTGGCCCTTGTGCACGACGAAGTCGTTGAAGTACGGCTTCAGACCGGTAGACGTCCAGCGCTCTTTGGCGCTCCAGCCGTCGCCTCCGTGGGTGATTGCGATGCGGCGCGTGCCGTCCGATCCGAGGCCGCTGGCGCTCAGGTTGTTGATGATGACGTCGCCGTCGCCGGTGAGCGCCGGCTGCGTGATCGTCGTGCCACCCGGCCATTTATAGTCCCACAGCACCTTTCCATCGGCGGGCGCGACGCTCGTCGCGCCGAACGCGGAGAGCAGCACGATCTGCGGCACGCCGTCGATCGTGGTGAGATGCGGGGAGCTGTAGCTCCCGCCGTGCGACGCACGGGACCAACGGGGATCACCGGTGTTGGCGTCGTAGGCCGCCAGCGCCCCTGAAACGGCCACGATCACGATATCGTCGACCACCACCGGCGAGCTCGAAAAGCCCCACATCGGGACCTTGACCTTGGTGTCGGACGCGGCATTGTGCGACCACACGATTCGGCCGGTCCGCCCGTCGAGTGCGTTGAGGATTCCGGTCGCGCCGAACGCGTAGACGCGTCCGCGGCTGAGCGTCGGCGTCGCGCGCGGACCGGCGCCGCCGTTCGATTCGTAGAAGCGCACGCGGTCGCGATGTCTCCAGACCGGCTCGCCCGTTGACACCTTGTAGCAGCCGACGATCTCGTCGTCGCCGCGCTGCTCCTGCGTGTAAAGCAAATCGCCCTGCACGGCAAACGAGGACCAGCCCGGTCCGATCGCCCGCCGCCAGATCGCGACCGGCGGCTTGTGCGACCAGTCGGTCTCGATTTGCACGCCGCGAACGATGCCGTCGCGCGCGGGTCCGCGAAAGCCGGGCCATTCGGCGCGCATTGATTCGTGCGCGGGCGACGTGGCGTCCTCGCTCGCCGGCGCGGGCGACCGCATTTCCGGAGTCTTCGCAGCGGCCGCTTCAGCGCCGCCGGATGGAGCCGCAGGCGTTTTCTCCGTCGTCGCGGGCGCTGATGGTGGCGCGACCGCAGAAGCGGCGGCTGCGGAGTCGAGGGGTTTGTCGCGAGCCGCATCAACGGACGGACGAGCGGAATCGCTGGGATCGTCGCTCGCCCGCGCGAGCAGCCGCTCCTCGGCTGTCGGCGTCCATCTCCAGTGGAGATCCGACCACGCGCTGCCGCCGATCACGCCGCCCGTGCGCACGAGCGTGAATGCCACGCAGGCGAGCGCAATCGTCGCAATCAACCATGCGCGGCGACGTCCGGGAGTGAGTGGGCGGCCGACCGCTGCCGCCGCGACGAGCGCCAGGCTCATCGCGGGGATGGCGAGGACGTAAATCAACATTCCCTGGGCACCGCCCGCAATCGACGGATGAACGATGCGCCTGGTTGCGACGACGCCCGCCGCGATCAGGACGAGCGCCGCCAGCCGATCCAGCCACGCCACGCGGCTGAAGAACAGCCACCAGACGAGGACGGCCACCGCGCAGATCAGTCCCCCGAGCAACGAGATCAGGATGCTGTCGGGCGCGGCGGACGGACCGACGAACCAGAAGATCCACAGCAGCACGACGGCGATCGCGCCGGGCCAAACACGGAGCGGCTTTGCGGACGTCGGGTTATCGTGTTGCATAGTCGGTTACCTGTGGATGAACGACCAAGTCATGGCGCCACGGCTGCGGCCTGCTCTTCCCACCTCGAAGCGTTCACGCCAGCGGCGGTCAGCCACACGCTGAGCGATCCTTCTCCAAGAAAGACGGCCGGCAGAATGTAGGGCGACACGCTGGCTCCGAAGGCAGGCGACAGAAAGTTCGCGATCGAGCTGACGACGTAGCTGAGTCCGCCGGCCGCCAGCAGCACGCCGAGCACGCGCGGGAGGAAGGTCGAGCGCACGATCAGCCATCCGGCCAGCGCGCACTGACATCCGAACAACAACATGCCCATGTTGAAGCTCTGCGCGTAGAGTCTCAGAAAGATCAGCGCCATCGCCTGGATCTGACCCAGCGTGAACGCCGTCAGATCGGGCGCGCTCTTCAGGAGAACCAGCGGAGCGAGATTGCTGATGTAGCCGACCCCGCCGATCGCGACTCCCCCAAGGCCAAAGAAGGCGGCCAGGAGCGAGACGACCCGGCTGACCGGCTTCAGCACGTCGTAGAGCAGGACGGTCACGCCCACGTAACACACGCCCGCGAGCAGGTTGGCCGTGAAGCCGGCACGAAACAGCGTCTCGGATGCGAGGATCCTGTCGGCTGTCGCGGCGGCGTCGCCTCGCACCATCAACCCGGAGTTGATGACGAAACCGGCCATCCCGCCGGCCATGACGAGCAGCCACAACGCGCCGGCGATCCTCGCCTTCAGCCGCGGCGACGTCCGCGTGGTCCGGTCGATCGCCTCGATCTTCCGCACGGGCTCGAAAGTGCCGTCAGCCACGACACGCTACTCCGACCGCAGCGCTTGCATGACGTCCACGCGCGAGGCGCGAGCCGCCGGCGTGAGCGACGCGATCGCGGCGGCGCCGATGAGCACGGCCGCCGCGCCGGCCATTGGCACCGCGCCCGGCACCTCCACGCGTGCGAAGAATTTCGTTGCGATCGCCGCGAGCGCGTAGCCGCCGGTTACGCCGGCGGCGATGCCGATCGCCGCAATCACAACGCCCTCCGAGACCACGCGCGCCAGGAGATGGCTCGGCGCGGATCCGACCGCCAGCCGGATGCCGAACTCGCGCGTCCGTGCGCTGACCGAGAACGCCAGCACACCCGCCACGCCGACGACGGCAATCAGCAGCGCGATGCCCGCGAATCCGGAGAACACGAACGCGTTCAGCCGTTCGGGGGCGAGCACGGCGGCGCGCACGTCCTCGAGCGTCGCGGCGCGCTCGACCGGCTGGTCCGCAGAAATCTCGCGAATGACGCGCGTCACCGCCGGCACCAGCGCGTACGGATCACCGGCCGCGCGCACGAACAGACGCCCCGCCAGCCCGATTTGCTGAACCGGGTGATAGACGGTCATCGCCGGCTCCTGCACGACGTGCTGGTCGTCGACGTCGCCGACGATGCCGACGATGCGGCGCGGCGCGGGCTTGCCGAGATACGAATCGGGCCACCAGATGTGGCGGTTGAGCGCCTCGGCGTTCGGGAACAGCCGCTGCGCGAAGCTCCGGCTGACAATCACGACGAGCTCGCTGCTCGAGCGGTCCTCGTCCGTGAACTCGCGGCCGGCCAGGAGCGGCACGCCAAGGACCGAGAAGAAGCGCGGCCCGACGATTCTCATCCGCGCGCGCGGGTTCTCTTCGCCGTCTGCCGCCCTGTAGCCCTCGACCACGAACTGCATGGTGACAAAGCCGGGGTCGCGCCACGGCACGTTGCTCGCGACGGATGCCCCCTCGACGCCAGGGAGCGCCTCCAGGCGTCGCGTCGCTTCCCGATAGAAGTCAACCGTCTTTGCGCCGCCCACACCGGTCGCCGGCGCCGGCATGTCGAACGCCAGGACGTGCCGCATGTCGTAGCCGGTGCTGGCGGTCTGCATCGTGACGAGCGTGGCGACGAGCATGCCGGCGCCCGCGAGCAGCACGAACGAAAACGCAATCTGTGTCGTGGCGAACAGGCGGAGGCGGCGGTTCGTGCCGGGTGTGATCCGCACGCTGCCGCTCGCGAGGCCGAGGCCCGCGGGCGCGTTCGGTGACGGCAATCGCGGAACGTACGCGAGCAGCACGGCCGCTGCGATCGCGAGCCCGGCACCGACCCAGAGCACGCTGCCATCGACGCGGACCTCGAGCGCGCGGACCGAGAAGCGAGCGGCATATGCGGCGACCATCGCGACGAGCGGCCGCGCGAGCAGCACGCCCAGCACGGCGCCGGCGCCGCACAGCACGAGGCTCTCGGCGAGCAGCGTGCGCCGGAGCGCGCCGTGCCCCGCACCGAGCGCCGCCCGTACGGCGAGCTCGCCCTCGCGCCGGACCGAGCGCGCGAGAATCAGGTTGGCGACGTTCGAGCTGGCAATCACGAACACGACCGCGGCCGCCGCGAGCAGCACCAGCAGAATCGTCCGCGCCGGCGACGCGATCTGATCGCGAAGCCGGGCAACCTTCAGCTGAACGTTGGCCTTTGCCGAATACGCTTCCGGATGGGCGCGCACGATGGCGGCGTACGCCGCCGTCAGCTCGGCGCGCGCGGCGTCGAGCGAGGCTCCCGGTGCGAGGCGTCCGAAGAGCTCCGTCATCCGGTGCGTGCGGTTCGTGACCATCGTGGCCCCGAGGTGATGCGGGCTGGTCACGACGTTCGCGATGATCTCGGTGTCCGCCGGATAGGGGACGGACGGCTCGAGCACGCCGACGACCGTCGCGCTGCGTTCGCCGAGCCGAATGGTCTTCCCGACGACGCTCGGGTCGCTGTTCAGCGCGGTGCTCCAGAATCTGTAGGTGAGGACCGCCGCCCCCTCCGCCTCGGCCCCATCGTCCCGCGCGGTCAGCAGCCGGCCGAGGACGGGACGAAGGCCCATCACGTCGAAGAACGATCCGCCCACGACGCCGGCCTTCACCATGCGCGGCTCGCCGCCGAGCCCGACCATCGCGAAATCGACGGTCGAGAAGTCGCCGAACGCGGCGATCGTCCTGACGCGCGACTTCAGGTCGTTGACCTCGGGCACCGAGAAGGTCATGTTCTCGCTGCCGATACCAGGTCCGCTCTGGCGGATATAAATGAGCCGATCCTCGTCGCGATTGACGAGCGGGCGCAGCAGCACGCCGCGCACGACGCTGAAGATCGCGGCGTTGGCGCCGATGCCGAGGGCGAGCGTCACGACGACTGTGATCGCCAGGCCCTTCACATGCCTCAGCGAGCGCATGGCGATGCGGATGTCGTGAGCGAGCGCCTCGGCCATGTCGAACCACCGAGGGCGCCACACCGCGCGCATCGAGTCGCGCGTCAGCGCGACGTTGCCGAATTCCTTGAGCGCCGCGCGGCGGGCGGCTTCCGGATCCTCGCCGCGTTCGATCCGCTCCTTCACGCTGAGCGCGATATGTGCGCGAATCTCGTCGTCGAGGTCGTTGATGCGGGGAAGACCCGGATTACGGCGTCGCAATGTGATTACTCCTTGCCCGCCGGCGCCGGGTTCATGATGCGTCCGATCGCGGTGACGAGCTGCGACCAACGATCTTGTTCGCGCGACAGCTGTGCCTTTCCCGCCGACGTGAGCCGGTAGTACTTCGCGCGCTGGTTCGCCTCGCTGATCGCCCATTCGGATTTCAGCCACCCGCGTTTCTCGAGGCGATGCAGCGCCGGGTAGAGCGATCCGGTTTCCACCTTCAGCAAATCGTCGGATTGCGTGCGGATGGCCTGGCCGATGCCGTGGCCGTGCTGCGGCCCCCACTGCAGGGTGCGCAGGATGAGCATGTCGAGGGTGCCCTGAAGGAGCTCCAGGCGCCGGTCGTCGGACGTTTTGGCCATGGTTGTAGGCGGTCTACGGCCTTAGACGTAGAGCATCTACGGCTTGTTCCGCAGCGGGTGCCGGGTGCCACGTGCCAGGTGCTGGGTGCGGGTGCCTGGTGCTGGGTGCTGGGTGCTCGGTGCTTGGTGCTTGGTGCTTGGTGCCGGGTGCCGGGTGCCGGGTGCCGGGTGCCGGGTGCGTTATTGCGTCGTGCGCAACGCCTCTATCGGCGCGACGCGCATGCCGCGGCGCGCCGGCACGTAGGACGCGAGCATCGCCACGAGCAGGAGCACGAGCGTCGTGATGCCGAACGTCCACGGATCGAACGGCCCGATCTGGAACAACAGCCGCGCGAGCAGCCGTGTGAGCGCGGCCGCGGCCACCAGGCCGGTGGCGACGCCGATGAACACGAGGCGGAGAGCCTGGCCGAGCACCAGTCGGAACACGGACGATGCGGTCGCGCCGAGCGCCATGCGGACGCCGATTTCCTGCGTGCGCTCCAGCACCGAGTACGCCATCACGCCGTAGACGCCGACCGCCGCGAGCACGAGCGCAACCAGCGCGAACACCCCGACGAGCGTCGAGATCGCGCGCGGACGAGCGATGGTGCTGCCGACGAAGTCTTCGAGGGTGCGGACGTCCGACACCGGCACTTCCGGATCGAGTGAGTGCACGGCTCGCGTGACGCTGCTCGCGAGCGACATCGGATCCGGCTCGCCGCGCACGACGAAGGTCATGCTGCCCGACGGCATCTGGGCGTGCGGGACGTAGATGGTCGGGCCGGCGGCGGCGTCCAGCGACGATGTCTTGATGTCGCCGACGATGCCGACGATCGTCCAGGCGTTGTCGATTCGGCCGTTGGCATCGTCGACGTTGTTGATGTGGAGCGCGCGTCCCAGCGGGTTCTCGCCGGCAAAGTGCTGCCGCACGAACGACTCGCTGACGATCGCGACCGGCGGCGAGTCCGCGCCATCGGCATTGGAAAAATCACGTCCGCCGACCTGCGGAATCCCGAGCGCCTTGAAAGATCCCGGCATCACCGGACGCACTCCACTCGATTGCGCCTGACCCGTTGCCGGCGCCGGCCGGTCGAGCCGCCACACGCTCGTGCCGATGCACGATCCGGCCAGCGGCAAACAGGCGACGCCGGCCGCGCTCTGCGCGCCGGGGAGCGCCGCGATGCGCGCCAGCGATTCACGGAAGAAGCTCGCGGTCCTGCGAGCGTCGTACGCTGCGGGCGGAAGCTGCACCTGCGCCGTGAGCACACCGTCGACGCGGAAGCCGGGGTCGACATTCTGAAGCCGCACGAAGCTGCGCATCAGCAAACCGGCGCCGGCGAGCAGCACGAGCGAGACCGCCACTTCGACGACGATCAGCGTGCTGAGCATGCGGCGCAGGCGCCGGCTGCTGCCGTGACGTCCGCCGTCACGGAGGCCCTCGTCCGCGTGGCTCGTGGAGACGAACGCGGGAGCGAGGCCGAACACAATGCCGGTGACGAGCGCGATGGCGATAGTGAACGCCAGCACCGGCAGATCCAGCGCGACCTGGTCGAGCCGAGGAATCGGAATGCGGTCGGTGACCAGCGCGAGGAGGCCGCGGTGAAACCATGCCGCGACGGCGATACCGGCGGCGCCGCCCGCGGCCGCGAGGACCAGACTCTCGGTGAGCATCTGGCGGACGAGCCGTCCGCGTTTCGCGCCGAGCGCCGCCCGCATGCCGAGCTCGCGCCCGCGCGCGGCGCTGCGCGCGAGCAGCAGGTTCGCGACGTTGACGCACGCGACGAGCAGCACGAGCGCCACCGCGCCGATCAGGGCAGCCGCGGCGGGGCGCAGCTCGCCCACCATCTGTTCCTGCAGCGCGAACACCATCACCGTGCGGCGCGCGTTGCGCTCGGGTGCCTCTTTCTCGAGCTGCGCCGCGATCGTTCGCATCTCGGCGGCGGCCTGCTCCAGCGACACGCCGTCGCGCAGCCGCGCGATGACGTATGAACTCCCTCGACCACGCGCCGCACGAAGCTCCGCGATCGTCACACCGTACGGGATCAGATAGTCAGCTCTCCGGCCCGTCACCGTGAACGCCGGCGCCATAACGCCGATGACCGTGCGGCGCCGGCCGCTGATCGTCAGCGTCGTTCCGAGCACGTCAGCGCGGCCGCCGAGGCGTGATTGCCAGTATTCATGGCCGAGGACGACGACCGCGTTGTCAGGATCGACATCGTCCGTGGGCGTGAACGCGCGTCCGAGCGCCGGCTGCACGCCGAGCGCGTTGAACACGTCGGACGAGCAGACGACGCCCTGGACTCGCTCGGGCCGGCCGTCCACGACGATCGCCGCCGTGGACGCTCCGACCATGCCCAGATGCTCGAGCGTTCGGGTGCGCTCGCGCCACTCGACGAAGTTCGCCGGAGCGATGCTGTTGCGGACCGTCCCGCCGCGATTGGTTTCCCACACGCCGACGATCCGATCGGGCTCGCGATAGGGCAGCGGCTCCAGCATCACGCCGCGGACCACGCTGAAAATCGCGGAGGTCGCGCCGATGCCGAGCGCCAGCGCGACGAGGGCCGGGATGGTGAAGCGCGGCGCGCCGAGGAACCAGCGCACCGCAAATCGCAGGTCCTGCACGAACGACTCGACCTGAAGCGCCATGACCGCTCTCCTGGAGCTCAATACTACAGGCCCGTCGCGCACAAAAGCTCGCCAGCTTTCATCCTCCTGGTGTAAGTATCTGAAACGACACGACTGATTCCACGGCCATGCGCGCACACGAATGCCACCATTGCAAGCAGTGGATCGAGGAAGGCGAGGCACACGACTGCTGGACGACGACGGAGGCGGCGCTGACGGAGGA
>Ga0114129_10007589_pt1 | contig 15441 bp, 12 predicted proteins | sample RhiMetdeltSRZDD1_FD_80071 | JGI IMG/M metagenome (GOLD analysis project Ga0114129, IMG submission 80071) | Populus rhizosphere microbial communities from Tennessee, USA - Rhizosphere MetaG P. deltoides SRZDD1 (version 2) (version 2) | ecosystem: Host-associated > Plants > Roots > Rhizosphere >...
ATCTTTTCGACCACCGCGGACTCGGTCGGGACCCACACGGCGTCCTTCCCGGCATGCCGACCGTGGGTTCGAAGGGGCGCTGCTGCGCGGAGGTTGTCGTCTGCTGGCGAGCCGATAGCGATGGCGCGCTCACCGCGAGCGCCAATGCGGCGCCCAGGCCCGTAATCAATCGAGATCGTCCGACCATGGCACGCGGACCTTGCACCGCGCTGGAACTTATCCGCCCTTCTTGCCCTGCGCTTCCGCCTTCATCCCTTGCGTCACGATGCCGACGCGGAGCCCCAGACCGATGGCGGCGTCGATGACCGACACGACTTCGCCGTAGCGAAGCGCGGGATCGCCGTTCACGAAGATCGTCTTGTCCGTGCGCCTTTCGTACATCCCGCGCAGCGTCTCGACCAGCGTGTCCATCGTCACCGCCTGCTGGTTGATCGACAACTTATGATCGGCGGTGTACTCGACGACGACCTGCGTGTCGTCGGGCGGCGGCTTGGTGAGCGTGTTCACCTCGGGCGGCAGGTTCACATCCTGGCCCCGCTGCGTGAGCGGCAGCGCGGCCATGAAGATCACGAGCAGGACCAGCAGCACGTCGATGAGCGGCGTGACGTTCATGTCGGACGACACCGCGCCCAGCCGGCGGCGGACGCTATAGTCCTGTTCGTCCGTTTCGTCGTGATGCTTATGTTTCGGGTTCGGCTTCTTTGGCCACATGTTCGCCCGCCGGTCGTCTCCCAGCGGCTCTACGACGGTACCACACCGCAAGCATAGGACTGGAGTTGTGGCGGGTTGGTTCGGGTGGGACAATGCCCGGCAGAGGTGGATGGCATGGCTCGGACGGTCCGGTGGGCCGGGATGGTGCTGGTGAGTGTCGGTATGGCCTGGGCGGCGCTGCCGTCGGCCGTGTCGGGCAGCCCGCCGCAGGCGTCGGCGGCCGCGCGGCTGGACCGTGATTATCCCGTGCGGCCGGTGCCGTTCACCGCCGTTCATCTGAACGATACGTTCTGGGCGCCGAAGATCAAGACCAACGCCGAGGTGACGATTCCCTTCGCGTTCGAGCAATGCGAACGCTCGGGGCGCGTCGACAACTTCATTCGCGCGGCACAGGTGCTGCGGGGCGAGAAACCGGCCAACCTCAATCCGCCCGGCTATCCGTTCGACGACACCGATCTCTACAAAGTCATCGAAGGCGCGTCGTACACGCTGAGCGTCAACCGCGATCCGAAGCTCGAGGCGGTCGTCGACGGCTACATCGCGAAGATCGCCGCTGCCCAGGAAAAGGACGGGTATCTCTACACGACCCGGACAATCAATCCGGCGGCGCCCCATCGCTGGGCCGGGAAGGAACGGTGGGAGCTCGAGAAGGTCGACAGCCACGAGCTCTACGACTTCGGACATCTGACGGAAGCGGCCGTCGCGCATTACCAGGCGACCGGCAAACGGACGCTCCTCGACGTCGCGACTCGATTCGCGGATTTGCTGGTGGCCACGTTTGGTCCCGGCAAGCGCGCGATCTGGCCGGGTCATCAGATCACCGAGATGGCGCTCGTGCGTCTGTATCGCGTCACGGGCCGCGAGGACTATCTGACGCTCAGCAAGTTCATGCTCGACGTGCGCAAGCCGGACGCGCCGGCCTCGAGCAATCACCCGGCCACCTATAACCAGTCGCAGGTTCCGGTCATTGATCAGACCGAGGCGGTCGGCCATGCGGTTCGCGCGACTTACATGTACTCGGGGATGGCGGACGTCGCCGCGCTCACCGGCGACAAGGCCTATGTGAAAGCGCTAGAAGCCATCTGGAGCGGGATCGCCAATCAGAAGCTCTACATCACCGGCGGCATCGGCGCGAGCGGCAGCGGTGAAGCCTTCGGCCGTCCATACGAGCTGCCGAACATGACGGCGTACAACGAAACGTGCGCGTCGGTGGGCAACGACTTCTGGAACCACCGGATGTTTCTGCTGTCAGGCGACGCAAAGTACGTCGACGTGATGGAGCGCACGCTCTACAACGGTCTGATCTCCGGCGTTTCGCTCGACGGCCAGTCGTTCTTCTACCCGAACCCGCTCGAATCCCGCGGCCAGCATGCGCGGCAGGCCTGGTTCGGCGTCGCGTGCTGCCCGGGCAATATCACCCGGTTCATGGCGTCGGTCCCGGGCTACGTCTACGCGCAGCAGGGGCAGACGCTCTACGTCAATCTGTTCGCCGCCGGAAACGCCGACGTCACGCTCGACGGCAACATCAAGCTCAAGCTCGCGCAGGCGACTCGCTACCCGTGGGACGGTAACGTCAAGTTGACTATTACGCCGGATCGTCCGGCCGCCTTCACGGTCAACGTTCGCATTCCGGGTTGGGCGAAGAACGAGCCGGTGCCGGGCGATCTGTATCGCTTCCTCGACACCGCACCGGCGGCGACGGTCAAGGTAAACGGCCAGCCGGTGACCGCCGCGCCGGTCAAAGGCTACGTGCCGGTCGCGCGAACCTGGCGCGCCGGCGATACCGTCGAGCTGAACCTTCCGATGCCGGTCCGCCGCGTTGTCGCGCACGACAGTGTGGCCGCCGATCGCAACCGCCTCGCGCTCCAGCGTGGTCCCATCGTCTACGCGGCCGAGTGGCCCGACAACCCCGGCGGGAAAGTGCGCAACCTCGTGCTGCCGGACGCGAATGCGCTCACCGCAGAATTCCAGCCGAATCTGCTCGGCGGCGTCGTGGCCGTGAAGAGCAACGCCGTCGCGCTTTCACAAGACGCCCTCGGCCGCGTCGTCAAGACGTCGCAGCCATTCCTGGCGATCCCGTACTACTCGTGGGCGAACCGCGGCCGTGGCGAGATGATCGTCTGGCTCGCGCGGACCGAAGACGTCGTGACGCCCGCGCCCTTTCCGACTCTCGCGATGACGAGCAAGATCTCGGTCTCGGGCCAGACCCGCCGCAGTCCGACGATGATCAACGACGGCGAAGATCCGCGAAGCTCGGCGGACTCCGCGGCGTACTTCGATTGGTGGCCGGTGAAGGGCACGTCGGAAACGGTGGACATGACCTTCCCGAAAGCTGCGTCCGTCTCGGAAGTCCAGGTATACTGGTTCGACGACACCGGACGCGGGGAAGTCCGCGTCCCGGAGAATTGGCGGCTTCTTTACAAGGACGGCGAGACCTGGAAGCCGGTGGAAACCGCCGGTCCGTACGCCACTGAACGCAATCGCTACAACGTCGTGACCTTCAAGCCCGTGACGACGACCGCGCTGCGCATCGAGTTGAAAATGCAGGCGACCTGGTCGGCGGGCCTCCAGGAGTGGAAGGTCAAATAAGGCCCTTGACCACGCTGCGATAAAGTCGCCCCGATCGGATACGGGCGCCGCTTCTGAGCACGAGCACGTAGCCGCCTTTGAACAGGGGCTGGATTTCCTGAATACAGTCGACGTTCACCAGCGCCGAGCGGTGGACGCGGGCGAATCGTCCGGGTGCGAGGCGCGCGTCGATCTCCGCCATCGTCATCCGGAGCACATGACTGCCTCGAGCCGTGTGGAGTTTCACGAGATCGCGTTCCGCCTCGACCCACTCGACTTCCGCCGCGGGGACGAACGTGACACGCCCGTCGCGCCGGACGGGAATGCGCGACGTGGTCGCGCTCGGGCGTACCTGTTCGAGTAAGCGCGTCATTGCCGCTGAAAGGTCGCCGCGATGCTGTTCGCGAAGCCGTGTGACCGCACGCTGGACGGCGGCGCGGAGCCGATCTTCGATCACCGGTTTCAGCACGTAGTCCAGCGCTTCGACGTCAAAGGCGCGAATGGCGTGCTCGTCGTGTGCGGTGATGAAGACCACGACCGGCTGATGCTGCCCTGCAATTTCCTGCAACACCTGGAACCCGTCCTTGCCGGGCATCTGGATGTCGAGCAGCAGCAAGTCGGGCCGTTTCTCGACGATCGCGGCCACCGCCGCAGTGCCGTTGGCTGCCTCTCCGACAATCTCGATATCCCGGTTCTCCGCGAGCAGCGTCCTCAACCGCCTGCGCGCCAGCGGCTCGTCGTCGACGATCAACGTCCGCGCCGGCAGGTGACTCTTCGTCACCTCGCTGCGCTCCGGTAGGGGATTTCGATCTGCACGACCGTGCCTCTCGGTGTGCCCGGCCGCAGCCCGAATCGATGCTGATCACCGTACAGATGAGTCAGCCGTGTCCTGAGCCCCTGGAGCGCGATGCCGGCCCCGCTGGTGACTGCCGTGCCATTCACGCCGACGCCATCGTCTGAAACGCTCAATTCGAGGACGCCGTCGCGCCTTGCCGCGCTCACGACAATCGAGCCGCCGTCCTCGAGCGGCGCGATGCCGTGACGGACGGCGTTCTCGACGAGCGGCTGCAGCACGAGATGCGGCACGAGCGCGTTCCTCGCTTCCTCGGACGCGTTGAAGACAACGCGCAGGCGATCCTGGAATCGGACACGCTCGAGGTCGAGGTAGCGTCCGGTGAACGCCAGCTCGTCATCCAAGCGGACTTCGCGCGATGGATCGGCGTTGAGTGACGCGCGGAGCAAATCGCTGAGCTCGCCGATAGTGCGCTCCGCGGCCTGCGGATCCTCGCGGACGAGCGCGGCGATCGCATTCAGCGTGTTGAAGAGGAAATGGGGCCGGAGGCAGGCCTCGACCGTGGCGAGCTTCGCGCGGGCGAGGTCCGCTTCGAGTTGCGCCGCCCGCTGTTCGCGCTCGCGCACGGCGTGGTGATACGCGACAGCCTGGTAGGCGAGCAGGATGGCCGAATAACGGAGACAGTTGGACGCGAATCCGACGAGCACGCTGTTGACGATCGTCGCGCCCCAGGTGGATGAGATCGAAAGCCCGGTGAACCAGCGCACCGTTGCCGCCAGCGTGATGTGCACCAGGACGAACGAAAGACCTTCAGTCGCGGACCGGACCACCCAGCCTGCTGTCGGCCTTCCCTGGAGCGGGTGCCGTCGCGCCGCCCGGACGATGAGTGGCAGCAACAGCAGCCACAAGCCCCAGGTAATGGTCTGGAGGGCGAAGGACGTCTCGAGGTCGACTTCCGGGCGCGGTGTCCCCATCCACTGCTGAAATGCGAACAGCGTGATGAGCGCCGCGGTGACGGCAACCGCAAGGCGCCAGCTCACAGTCTGCCTGCCGGGCATGACGCTATTTTGCGGCAGTCCCGCCGGTTTTCCCGTGCCCGCCCTGAATCATCTCGTCGATCGCTTTTGCGAGGCGCGCTTTGACATTCGGATCGAGCGCCGCGCCGATGTACGTCTCGCGCATCACGTTCCAGTGTTCGCTGAGCGTGTCCAGGAGCGCGTCCCAGCGCACCAGGTCGTTGGCCTTGCGCGCGGCCTCCAGCTGTGGAACGACGGCACGAATCGCGTCGCGCCGCGCGTCGAGGGTCGGTTTGGCCGCCGGACGGCGGGCCAGGATTGGAAACAACCCTGCCGGGTCGACGATCTCGGCGAGCGCCAGGGCGGCGGTGCGCACGCGCACGGCGGTCGCGGAATCGTGCATGCGATCGATGTCGGGTGGCGTCACGCCGGCGGCCCAGTAGGGCAGGAACGGATTGAGGCCGGCGAACGGACCGTCGGGCGATGGCACGAACCAGACGTGCAGCATGACGAGGTTGGTGCCCGGCGGCGCCAGATCGGGATGGTCGTGCCACGCCGGCGCCCCGTCGAAGATGACTGGCGGTTCGCCATCTTTGGCAGGCGCGTAATAGGCATACGCAACACCGACGAGCGTCTCCTTGCCGCCAACTGGACTGAACATCAGCTGGGACGGCTCGGCACGCGTGACGTTCTTGCCCTGAAGCATTCGCGGGCCGTTCACCCAGTGCGTGCCCATCATCGGGATCCAGCCGAGCGTCGGTTCGAAGCCTGCGGCGCGGGCGAGGTCGGGCGTCGCCAGCGACCGCGCGGCTTGTTCGACGTCGCGGATCTGATTCAGCGCGATCGCCGACACGGCCGCTGACGCGTGATGCTGGTGGGACTGCGCGCCGGCCAGCAGCGGCGCAGTGAGGATCAGAGCAGCTGCCACCATCGTCGATCTCATGGGTCCTCCAGTGAGCCAGACCCTCAGGCTCATCGCCACTCTACGAAGTGGCGGCCGGCGGGCCAATCAATCTGCGACGAACCGCAGGTTTTCCACGACAAACGACCGCTCACGACAACTCAGAGTTTCTTCACGGCGATTTCAGGACATTCGGCTGGCGGGCCTCGTAGTTTAGGGCATGACCAGCGAGCAGGACTTCTCGCGCAATCGGCTGATCGGCTGGACCAGTCTCGCGGTCGGCGTGGCAGTCGGACTCGTCATGGGTTTGTGGTCGTTCGACGGTCCACTTCAGCCGCCGGCGTGGATCGGCGCGTACGCCGACACGTCGCGCCGGCTCGTCCGCCTCGGCCACATTGCGTTCATCGGTCTCGGCGCGATCGACATCCTGATCGAGCGCGAGCTTGCACGATCCGGGCTTGGGTCACGGGCGCGCGCGATCGCGTCGTGGTCGATGGTCCTCGGCAATGTCCTGCTGCCGATCACATTGTTCGCGTCGGCAGCCTATCGCCCCGTGAAGTACTTCATGGCTGTTCCGGCAGGGTCCGTGTTCTTGTCGCTCGTCCTGACGGCATACGGTTCCCGCCTGCGCGCTCCGCGCTTCGGCGAGGCAAGCCAAGCCTCGAGCCTCACGCCCCAAGCCTCGAGCCTCACGCCCCAAGCCTCGAGCCTCACGCCCCAAGCCTCAGCCCTCGAGCCCCACGCCACGGCGGAGATCGACCAATGACCCCACATCTCTCGACCATCGTCGACGTCGCCCGCTTTGGTGCTGAGCGCTTCCCGGATCGCGTCGCTCTGGAAGCAACTTCCGGTGGCGGTTCGCTTACGTACAGCCAGTTGTGGGATCGAGTGCAGCAGGCGGCGAACGCGCTCCGGTTGCGTGGTCTCGATCGGAGCAGTCGAGTGCTGCTCACGGCGCCGGCGGCACCTGACTGGCTGGTCGCGTTTTTCAGCATCCTGCACGCGGATCTCGTCGTGGTCCCTATTCCGGATGCCATCGGGCCACCGCTCGTCGCCGCTGTGGCGGCGCACACCGGCGCGCGTCTCTGCATCGTCGGTCCTCAGCAGACGGCGCTCCGTCGCGTTCTCGGCAGCGTCACGTGCGTCACGGTCGGAGAGTTGAGTGAAGCCGGCGGACCTGGGAACCAGGCTGGCGGACTTGGAGAGCAGTCCGCCCTACGTACCGACGAGCTTGCGATCCTGGCGTTCACGTCGGGCAGTACGGCGCGGCCGCGCGCGGTCGAGATCTCGCACGCGAATGTCCTGTCGAACCTGCGAGCGCTGCTCGCCGCGCGGCAGAGCCGTGAGCCCGAGACGGTGCTGTCGATGCTGCCGCCCGCGCACTTGTATGAGCTTGTCGTCGGACAACTGGCGCCGCTGGTCATCGGCGGTCGCGTGGTCTATGCCGGCGCGCTTCTGCCGAACCGCCTGCTGAACGCGATTCGGGATCACGGCATCACGCGCGCGCTCACGGTTCCGGCGCTGCTCGACGCGCTCTGTCGCGAGATGCTCGCCGCTCTGGTCGATCGCGGCATCGTCAGGCCAGCGTGTCTGGAGAGCAGTGCGGTAGGCATCGCGATGAAGCTGGCGCAGCACTCGACAGAAGAGCGGGAGCGAATCCGCCGCGCCGTTCGGATGCAGATCGGCGAGACGTTCCGCGCCGTCGGTCTCGGTGGGGCGTCAATCGGGCCGGGATGGCCCGACGTCCTTGCGCTCGTCGGCATCGGTCTGGACGTCGGATACGGACTCACCGAGGCCGGTCCGCTCGTGACTCTGGGCCTGGCACCGGACTGTCCGCCGGGATCCGTCGGGCGTGCACTGCCCGGAATCACGATTCGCATCGGTCAGCGCGGAGAGGTCCTCGTCCGCAGCGAGGGCACGATGCGCGGCTACTGGGGTGATCTCGGCGCGACCGCGGCAGCGCTCGAAGATGGATGGCTGCACACCGGCGATCGCGGCATGCTCGACGCCGCCGGTCATCTCTATATCCTCGGCCGCCTGAAGGAAGCGATGGTCACTGCCGCCGGCGACACGCTTCACCCGGAAGAAATCGAGCCGTACTACAGCAGCCGGTGTTTCGCCGAGCACTGCATCGTGCCGATGCGCGGCCCCGACGGCAACGATCTGCCAGCGCTCGTCATCGTTCCGTACGCGGCCGAGACAAGCGACGACGAAATCGAACGCGAGTTCGCCGAATTGCGGGCGGCCGCGCCGCCGCGCTATCGCGTGGCGACGATGGTGCGCCGCAACGCGCCACTGCCGCGCACGCTACTGGGCAAGCTGAAGCGTCGCGAATTGGGGCAAACGTTGGAATTCAACCGGGATCCTCGACTGGCCGTGATCTGACAGGTGGAGCGCCGGAATGCGAACCAACATCGAAGCGCGAATCCGTGAGCTAATCGGCCGCGTCGCGAAACTGGACGTTTCACAGCTCCAGAGCGATGACGACCTGGTCGAGCGCCTCGGCGTGGACAGCCTGCAAGGACTTCAGATTCTTGCGGGGGTCGAGAAGCAGTTCGACGTGCGGCTGCCCGACGACGAGCTCATCAAGATGCGGACGATTGGAAGGATTGCGGACGCGGTTCACAAGCTTCGTTCCGCGTCAAAAGACGTGTCACAGAGCGTTCACCACGAAGGACACGAAGCACACGAAGAAATTACTGGAAGAGCATTGTGACAAGACAGGAGCCCTTATGCGCATCGGTCTAATCGCAATGAGCGGCGTGCGTGTTCGCAACGAAGAACTGGCACGTCTCGGGCTCACGCTGCCGCAGTTCGTGAGCCGTGGCAAGGTGATCGCGTCGCTGCCGAGCCTCGGGTTGCTGACGGTTGCCGGCCTGACGCCGCCGGGTCACGAGGTTGTCTATCGCGAGGTTGCGGAGCTCAAGCCGGATCTCGCGCTCGAGCCCTTCGATCTCGTCGGCATCTCGTCATTCACCGCGCAAATCGACGAGGCCTATGCCCTGGCGGACCGATATCGGGCGGCAGGCGTTCCTGTTGTTCTCGGTGGCCTGCATGTCTCGTTGATGCCGGATGAAGCCGCGCAGCACGCCGACAGCATCGTGCTCTACGGCGCCGAGGGGGTCTGGCCGCAGGTCGTCACTGACGCGGAGGCCGGCCGACTCCGGCCGCGATACGAAGGGCTCCGTGCGCGAGTCTTCGACGACGCGTACTACGCGCAGCCACGATTCGACCTGCTGGCGGGCCGGCCCTACAACCGCATCACCGTCCAAACGTCCCGCGGCTGTCCGCTCAATTGCGAGTTCTGCGCGGCGAGCGTCCGCATCACGTCGAGCTATCAGCAGAAACCGATCGAGAGGGTCGTCCGCGAGATCCAGATCGCGCGCGAGACCACGCGTCAGCCGTTCTTCGAGCTGGCCGACGACAACACGTTCGTCAACAAGAAATGGGGCAAGGCACTCGTGCGCGCCATCGCGCCGCTCGACATCCGCTGGTTCACCGAGACCGACATTTCGATCGCCGACGACGCCGAGCTACTCGAGCTGGTGGCCGAGAGCGGATGCCGGCAGGTGCTCATCGGACTCGAAAGCCCGGACGTCGGCGCGCTCGACGGCATGGACCCGCGGAACTGGAAGAAAGCGCGCGCGCCCCGGTATCTCGAGGCGATCGATCGCATTCAATCGCGCGGCGTGAGCGTGAACGGCTGCTTCATTCTTGGGCTCGACAGCCACACCCCCGATGTCTTCGAGACCGTTCGCGACTTCGTCCGTGAGTCCGGCCTGCTCGAAGTGCAGATCACCGTTCAGACGCCCTTCCCCGGCACACCTCTCTATCGCCGGCTCCAGCGCGAAGGGCGCCTGCTTCAGGATCGATTCTGGGACCGCTGCACGCTCTTCGACGTCACGTACCAGCCGAAGCACATGAGCGTCGCCGACCTCGAAGCGGGAATGCGTTGGCTCTTTTCCGAGATCTACAACGAGCAGGAATTCCTTCGCCGGAAGCGGCAATACATGGAGATCGCAAAGGCTTGCATGAACTGACGCAGATGGCGTGAGGCTTGAGGCTTGGGGCTTGAGGCGTGGGGGTTGTACTTCAGCGTCTAGCGCCTTGTACTTCTGCGTCAGTTCGCTGTTTGCTATGTTTGTTGAGTCCGATAGTTTGGTTACTCGAAATGTCTCCGGTCGACCACGCCCCAAGCCTCAAGACGCAAGCCTCAAGCCCCAAGACCCACGCCCCGGCGAGCCTCAAGTTGGTGAGCTCCGACCTGCAGCAGGCGCTCCTGGCCCTCCGGAACAAGGATGGCGGGTGGGGGTACTACGCGGGCAAGAGCAGCCGTCTGGAGCCGACCTGCTGGGCCCTGCTCGCGCTGGCGCGGCAGGCTGGCGCGACCCTGGACATCGGTGCGCTGCGTGGCTGGCCGCGGCAGGACGACTGCCTCGTCGACACACCCGGCACGCCCATCAACTACGCGTTCAACGCCCTCGCCGCACTGACGCTGCTGCAGAACCCTGACGGCGCGGTTCTGGCCACACCCATTGCCGGACGGATCGTGGTGGCGAAAGGCGTCCGTCTAGAGCAGGCGACCGCGCTGCGACAGGACAACAGCCTGCAGGCCTGGCCGTGGATCGATCAGACCTTCAGCTGGGTCGAGCCGACCGCGTACTGTTTGTTGCTCCTGAAGAAGATGCGGCAGAACGCACCCGGCACGTCGACGCCAAGCCTCAAGCCCCCAGCCGCAAGCCTTCCTGCCGGGGCCGATGAGCGCATTCGCGTCGGCGAGCGGATGCTCCTCGATCGCGCGTGCCAGACCGGGGGCTGGAATTACGGCGGCTCCAACGTCTACGGCCAGGAGCTGTGGGCATACGTGCCGACGACGGCGCTGGCGTTGCTCGCGATGCAGGACCGTCGCGACGATCCAGTGGTCGCGAAGAGCCTTCAGTACTTGCAGAAGGACGCCGCGACCGAGAAATCCGCGCCGGCGCTCGCCGTGTCTCTGATCTGCCTGCGTGTGTTCGGTATCCCGGCTTCCTCGTTCGAACAGGAATTGATCCCGCGCCTCGATCTCTCGCGCGCGCTCGGCAGCACGGTCGCGCTCGCGATGAGCCTGTACGCGCTGGCCGACACCCGTCATGGAATGGCCGCGTTTACTCTCTGACTGTGACGAACCCGGCGACGCCGGCAGTCACCTGACGCGCCGCGGATTCCTCGCGGCCGTCGGCGCGGCCGTCGTCGCAGGCGCGTGCCGCCGCGAGCCTCCGCCGTTCGATACCTCGAGCTTCGCCGTTCCGGCGCGGTCCGCGGTCGGACTGTTTGCCGCGACCAGCTACGGAATCGACCTGGCCGACGTGATCTTTCGAGGCTTCAAGGAGCTTGGCGTGAACGTCGCCGGCCGCCGCGTGTTCCTGAAGCCGAACATGGTCGAGTACGAGCCGGGCACCTCGATCAACACGCATCCGCATGTTGTCGCCGGCACCGCCATTGCCTGCAAGCGCGCGGGCGCCGCCGGGGTCGTCGTCGGCGAAGGTCCGGGCCATCGTCGCGACATCGAATATCTGCTGGCGACAACGGGCCTCTACGATCAGCTCAAGGATCTCGACGTCAGGTTCGTCGATCTCAATCACGACGATGTGCGCGTGGTGCCGTTGAAGAGCTGGTTCACGGGTCTTCGTGAGATCGCGTTGCCGGTCGAGCTGCTTCGCTCCGACTTCGTGATCTCGCTTCCCAAGCTGAAGACCCATCACTGGGCCGGCATGACGTGCAGCATGAAGAATCTGTTCGGCGTCGTGCCGGGGGCCGTCTACGGCTGGCCGAAGAACATCCTGCACATGCACGGGATTGCGCGGTCGATTCTCGATCTCACCGCCACCGTGCGGCCTCAGCTGACCGTCGTCGATGCCGTGACCGCGATGGAAGGGGACGGACCCATCATGGGCAAGCCGCGCCCGCTGGGGTTCCTCGCCATGGGCGCCGACCTGCCCGCGGTGGACGCGACATGCGCGCGCGTGATCGGCCTCGATCCCCTGAAGCTGGCGTACCTCGAGCCTGCATCCCACTATCTCGGCAACATCGACGAGCGGCGCATCGACCAGCGGGGCGAATCGCTGGCCAGATACACGACGCAGTTCGATCTCGTCCCGAGCCTTCAGTACCTGCGGAAATGAATGCCGGAGGACGGGTTTCGTCCGCCCCACAACAGCCCCGTGCTGCTGCGGCAGGCCTGTCACCAGCCGTCTGGAAGTTCGCGCCGGCGTCGATCGTCCTCCTGACGATCTTCGTGTTTGCGCCCGTGCTGGGGTTCGACTTCGTCAACTTCGACGATCCCGTCTACGTTCTCGACAATCCGATCATCGCCGACGGGTTGACCTGGTCCGGCGTGAAGCACGCGTTCACGATGATCCAGGCGGGGTACTGGATTCCGCTGACGTGGCTGTCGCACATGGCCGACGTCGAGCTGTTCGGCTTTGCGCCGGGATTGCACCATCTCGTCAACGTGGTGCTGCATGTCCTGACCACGCTGTTGCTCTACGGGCTCGTGGTCCGGATGACCGGCGCGCACGCTCGTGCGGCTTTTGTCGCGGCCGTGTTCGCGATCCATCCGCTGCGGGTCGAGTCGGTGGCCTGGGTGGCCGAACGCAAAGACATCCTGAGCACGATGTTCTGGATGCTCGCAGTCTTCGCGTATGCCGAATACGCGGCGAAGCCGAGCCGCGGCCGGTATCTGACCGTCGTCGGTCTGTTCGTCGTCGGCCTGCTGGCCAAGCCGATGGTCCTGACGCTTCCAATCGTGCTGCTGCTCCTTGATGTGTGGCCGCTCGGGCGATTGCGTGTACGTGGGGCGGACTGGTTCGCAAGTCCGCCGCGCTACGTACTCCTCGAAAAGATTCCGTTGCTGGCCATTGCGATTCTGGCCGCGGTCGTCACCATCTGGGCGCAGCAGGTGGGCGGCGCGGTCAAGGGATTCGACCTCTTCCCGCTCAGTCAGCGCATTGCCAATGCACTCGTGTCGTACGTCGCGTACCTCGGGATGCTCGTCTGGCCGGTGAATCTGGCCGTGTTCTATCCGAATGTGCCCGTGCCGATCTGGCAGGTCGTCGCCGCCGTCGCCGTGCTCGTGTTGATCACGTGGTTCGCCGTTCGAACCCTTCCGCGATATCCATACCTGGCCGTCGGCTGGTTCTGGTACGTCATCACGCTGCTGCCGGTCATCGGCATCATTCAGGCGGGACTGCAATCCCGGGCCGACCGGTTTCTCTACGTGCCGCACATCGGTTTGTCGCTCGCCGTGGCGTGGGGCGTGTCCGATCTGCTGCGGGGCAGGCGCATCCGCGCAGCGCTGCCGGCGATCGCCGGGCTGATCATCTTCGTGTTCGCCTCGGCGGCGCAGATGTATGTGCTGACGTGGCAGAACTCTGAGACGATGTGGCGGCGCGCGCTCGCGGTCACGACGGACAACTACATGGCGCATCACAATCTCGGAGTGGTTCTGGCGGGCCACGGGCAGGACGAGCTCGCTCGCGCGGAACTGAAGGAAGCGCTGCGCATCTGGCCGGAATTCGCGGAGGCGCACAACACAATGGGGAATCTGCAAGCGCGCGCGCAGGACGACGATGCCGCCATCGCTCACTACCGCGAGGCGCTCCGCCTCGCGCCGTACTTTTCCGCCGCGCACAACAACCTTGGACTGGCGCTGGTGCGTCGAGGCGAGACGTCCGGCGCGATAATGCATTTCCAGGAGGCGCTCCGGCTGGCGCCGTACTCGGCCGCGTCGCACCACAACCTCGGCCGCGCGCTGTTCGCCCAGGGCCGCCTCGCCGATGCCGAGTCAGAGTATCGGGAAGCGATCCGCCTGCGGCCCCGCTATGCCGAGGCGCGCTACAGCCTCGGCGAGCTCCTGGCCGAATCGCGGCGGACCGACGAAGCGGCCGCACAATTCCGCGAGGTCATCAGACTCGCTCCAGGCCACACCCCGGCTCGCGTCGCGCTCAGCCGTCTCTCCGGCACCCGCTACTGATCTTGAACCTTTCCGACCTGCGTCCGCTGCGCGCGCTCGATTACCGCCTGGCGCTGGCACTGGCAGTGATCCTCCTTGTGGTCGGCGGCTGGCGGCTGGTCCCGCGCGTCTCCGGCGTGTTTCACGACGATGCGATCTACGTCATCACGGCGAAAGCGCTTGCCGAGGGCGACGGCTATCGTCTCATCAATCTTCCGGGCGCCCCGCCGCAGACGAAGTACCCGATGCTGTTTCCAGCCGTGCTCGCCATCATCTGGAAGGTGTGGCCGGCCTTCCCGGACAACCTCATCGCGATGCAGATGGTGTCGCTCGTGGCCGCGGCGGCCGCTATGGCGATCACCTATCTCTATCTCGTGCGATTCGCGTATTGCTCGCGGCTCACCGCCGGCGTGGGCGTCCTGCTCGCGCTGAGTACACCGACCCTGCTGTACGTGAGCACGCTCACGCTTTCCGAAATGCTGTTTGCGCTGCTGCTCGTGATCGCGCTGTGGCGGGTCGAGTCCGATCTGCGGCGCGCGACCACGCCGGTCGCGGCGCAGATCGTCACGGGCATGATCCTGGGGGCGCCGTATCACTGTCGTACCGTCGGGCTGCCGGTCGCGCTGGTCGCGATTGCGGTGCTCGCGTGGCGCCGGAAGCCGGTGCTGTGGACGCTGGCCGGATGCCTCGTGACGGTGGTGCCGTGGATCGCGTGGACGGCAGTTGCCGCGGTCCGCTGGCAGACCGACCCGATCATCGGCTACTACACGGACTACGTGGCCGGCTGGTCGCCATTCAGCGCGCAGGGGCCTGGTGTCGTCGCGATCAATTTCCTGCTCGTGTGCCGCGATTCCGTCGGGCTCGTGCTGTCCGGCCTCGATGTCGCCCTGGACGCGGCCGGCTTCCGCATCGCCCGATGGCTTGTCTTTCCCGGGGCGTACGTGCTGTTCCACATTGCGCGGCGAAGCGTTGGCGGGCGACTTCTGCCGTGTTGTCTGTTGGCCTACGTGGCCATGATTTGTCTCTGGCCCTGGCCGCCGTGGCGTTTTTTCGTGCCGGTGCTGCCGTTCATGGTCGTGTTCGTCGCCGACACGTATGGCGACATGGCACGCCGCGTCCTTCGCGACGGACGACATCGATACCTCATGGCGTCGGCGGCCGCGATCGCACTGGCGCTCAATCTGGCGTTCGACGTGACGACCGGCCGCGTCAGCCGTCAGGTGGGCTATCCCTATCACTTTGCGCCAGAGGTGATCGACCGATCGGCGCAACCTGTTTCCTGGTCAGGGTTCGAAAACATGTTTCGATGGGTGGACTCGCACGTGGGTCAGGATGAAGTCGTGGCCTCGGGCCTCGACACGATGCTGTCGCTGTATACCGGCCGGCCGGCGTTTCGTCCGTGGGTTCATCGTCCCGAAGCGCTGTTCTACGGTTCGCCGCACGCGAAGACCGGCACGCCGGA
>Ga0114129_10007591_pt1 | contig 15438 bp, 3 predicted proteins | sample RhiMetdeltSRZDD1_FD_80071 | JGI IMG/M metagenome (GOLD analysis project Ga0114129, IMG submission 80071) | Populus rhizosphere microbial communities from Tennessee, USA - Rhizosphere MetaG P. deltoides SRZDD1 (version 2) (version 2) | ecosystem: Host-associated > Plants > Roots > Rhizosphere >...
CAGCCCGACACTCAACGGCTCACGACACTGGCGGACCTCCACAACTTCGCGACCACACATGCCATCACCACGCCGCCAGACATCAAGACAGCGTGTTGATTATCTGCAAGCCCTTAGATCGGAGATCGTTCGGTCTATGTCGCCTTGGACGACGCTTCGAAGGATTGATTCAAATCCGGCTATGTATCGCCTCGCTTCATCAGGCCGGAAGACTGCGGTCTGGTAGGTGAGGGTACCGACAAGATCTGAACCGCTCTGTTCCAGCAGCCAACGCTGCTTGATCCTCGTACTGGCCAGGCGCACCCCGAGCCCGGCCTCCGGAATGTCCGAGCAAGTGAGTCCATCGAGAGTCAAGGTTGTCTGCCGCATGTTGTTCAGGGCGACCGTGATCTCATAGGGCTCCTCATCCTGGGGCGTCTCGGCCCTGAGGCGCGCGATGACATCTTGAATGGGTACCTCCTGGCAGTCGGCCGCCGCAGTCACCTTGCGGTTCACCTGAGATACGAGCTGCCTCAAGGTCATCTCGCTGTAGATCTGCAGCCGTATGACGACGATATTCACGAAGTAGCCGATCAGCGCCTCCCGTGCCAGGTCCCGCCGATTGGAGACCATCGTCCCCATCCTGACGTCGTGGGCGCCGGTCTGCAGCGAAACCGTTGCCGCGAGTGCCGCCAGAATAGGCCCGGCCAGGCCGCCGCGTTGCGACAGGCCGCGCGACAGGTCGCCGATTCGTTGCAGGGTGTCGGCGTCGATCGTCACGGGCGCTTCATCGACCTCGACCTCCTCCGTGGACGAATGTCGCTGCCATATTCGCGGCCACCGGCCGCCGATCTCTGCGCGCCAGTAGTCCACTTGGGACTCCATGACGGAGTCGTGGCGTGACCGATGCATGAAAACAGATTGCTCGGCAAACGTCGTGGCGAGTATCGGCAGCCTCGGCGACCGGCCGGACACGACGGCGTTGTAGAGCTCGGAGAGATCACGATAGATCACGCCGATCGACCAGCCGTCGCTCACCAGATGATGGATCTCCAGCGCGAGAACGTAATGCGTCGGAGACAACCGGAATAGGGTGGCTTCGAACAAGCGCGTCCGCCGCGGATCGACCGCGGTCTTGCGGAGTAGCTTGCGAAGATCGTCCGGCTCATGCGACAGCGATCGCACCGCGAGGCGATACATCCGAACTGGCCCAATGACCTGCACGGGCAGCCCGTGTGGCGGTAACCGAAACGTGGTGCGTAAGGCCGCCTGACGTTCGATCAGTTGGCTGAGTGCGGCTTCGAGCGACGCCACATCGAGCTCACCTCGTAGGCGGACCAGTCCGATGTCCACCGGCCGCAGTCGCGACTCGTCGCGAGCATCGGGCCAGAGTCCGTCGGCTATAGCGAACTCCGCCGCCAGAAGGCGTTCCTGGCCGGGTGAGATCGGAGCGGTGTCGACGACTTCGAAAGCGTCCATCACTGTTCCTCCACCGGATGAAGGGCCCTGCCAGGACGACCGCCGGCCAGGAGGTGCAGCAGGCTTGCGCGATCGCCGGCGTGAAACAGCCATCGGAGTTTCTCGAATCGGTATCCGTGCAGCGGACACAGCGCCAGCTCGAGCGGCCGGGCCGACTCGCACAGCAACTGTCCAATGTATCCCGCGTCGAGAATGGCCAGATGCCGTGATTCCGAACCGTAAAGAGGGCCGTATTCTTGTGGATCCGCTACAAGGAAGATTGTGAAAGCGGAGGTATCCGCAGCTTCCTGGTTGGTGTGCCCCTTATGCAGCGACGTTGAGAGCCGCAAGTCCAGCGCCATCGCCACGAGATCGTGGTTTACCGGATCGTAGTAGTAAAGGCCCTCCCGTAGGCCGACGATCCTGCCGGGCGCGGCGTACAGATAAGCCCGTACGCCGTACACGGCACCCGCCGACGGATAGAGGTAGCGTTCCCGGCCATCGATCTCCACCCGGCGTAGGCAGTCCAGCAGACCGTCCAGTTGCTCGATGGTCACTGGCTCATCGGAGAAGGACCTGTGCGTACGCCGCTGCGACCGCCGCAACTCATCCAGCGGCTGCGCACCGGGTAGCAGCGCCAGGCCGGCACCGGGCAGCGCGCGGAGCAACCCCGCCAGGAACGCCTCGCGTTCGCCTGGATCTTCGATGCGTGTCACCTTCGACCACGACCCCGCGTCGGTATCGACGGCGGCAATCGTCGCGTCGGACGGCGCTGCGCGGTTCTGGAGCAGCCGAGCCAGACCCCGCATGGTCGGATCTTGATAGAACGCCTCGATATTGGGGCGTACGCCGAACTTCGACTCCATCACGTTGCACAGCCTGATGACGTCGATCGAGTTCATGCCGAACTGCAGGAGGTCTAGGTCTGGAGCGACGTCCGAGCCGACGAAAGTCGCTACGACCGCGGCCAGATCGGCATCGACGTCGTACACCGGGGCGGGACCCGTCTCCGCCTTCCCGGCCTGGGCAAGTAGCGCGCTTCTGTCGATCTTTCCGGTCGGTGTCACCGGCAGATCGTCCATACGGACAAGGCGCGTGGGCACCATGTACGCCGGGAGCAATGCCTTCAACCCGGCGCCGACTTCTGACTCATTGGCGCGACCGACGAAGAATCCCACCAACCTCCGTTCGATCCCGTGCCCGGGCGCCACTGCGACCATACGTCCGACCCCGTCGAGCGATCCAGCGGCTCTTTCGATCTCGCCGAGTTCGACCCGGTACCCGCCGATCTTCACCTGGCCGTCGCGCCGGCCAAGGAACTCGATAGTCCCGTCCGGGAGCATGCGGCCCCAGTCGCCGGTGCGATAGAGCCGGATGCCCGTACGCGGATGGGTCAGGAAAGCCGCATCGGTCAGCTCAGGCGCCCTCCAGTAGCCGCGTGCCAGCCCGGCGCCGGAGATGTAGAGCTCGCCAGGAACCCAGGCGGGCAACGGAGTGAGGTCGCTGGACAGCACGTGCATGCCCTGACCCGTCATTGCATGTCCATAAGGAATGCTGCGCCATTCAGGATCGACCGTACCGATCTCGTACATGATCGACCATATGGAACCTTCGGTGGCCCCGCCGAGGGAGACAACCGTTGCTTGCGGGAAATGGAGCCGGACCTTCTCGGGTAGATGCAGCGGGATCCAGTCGCCGCTGAGCATGCACAGCCGCAGCGAGCCGAAACCTTCATTACCCGCCGCGGCCATGTGCGAGGTTAGCAAATCCATCAAGACCGGCACGGAATTCCATATGGTGATCCGCGCGTGGCGGATGAGCGTGAGCCAGTCGCCAGGATCGCGGCGCTGGCTCTCAGCCGGAACGATTACGCGGCCGCCGGCGGCTAAAAGGCCGAAGATATCGTAGATCGCTAGATCGAAGGCCAATGAGGAGACGGCAAGAACGCTGTCGGCCGGTCCGATGTCGAACCGTGCGTTGATGTCCAGCACCGTATTGAGCGCGGCACCGTGTTCGATCATCACGCCCTTCGGTCTTCCGGTTGAGCCCGAGGTGAAGATGACGTAGGCGATGTCGGTCGCGGTCGCTGCGTTCGCCGGTACGGCAGGCGCATCCGGTGCTGCCGCTGAGTACTCGACGCTGATCACATCGACGTCCTCGTGGAAGTGGCATCGCTCGGCGAGCTTAGGTTGCGTCAGCACGATGTCGCAGCCGCCGAAGTCGGCGTGGCTCTCCACCCGGCTGGCCGGCCAGCTCGCATCGGTGGGCAGGAAAGCGCGCCCTGCGAGGAGCACGGCGATCGCAGCGACGATCTGCTCCCAGCTCTTCTCCATATGTATCATCACCAGGCCATCGCCACCGGCCGCCCGGATCCGTTCGGCGAGGTCGGCAGACTGTGCGAGAACCTCGCAATAGGTGAGGCTGCGGTTGGGCGCGACGATGGCGACTTCGTCCGGCAGGCGCCGCGCCTGATCCAGGAACGGTTCGTGGAGCAACTGATAGCTCGTCGGGACCGGTTCGGAAGCTGGAGACGGATCGGGTGCCAGCACAAGTTCGCCGTGGACCGTGTCGGGATCTCTTATTAGCCGCGTCAGCACATCTTCATGTGCAGCGAACATGCTGCTGAGGTAGCCGGCTGGGAAGAAGGCGTCGATGCTGTCCCAGTTGATGACGAGCTCACCGTCGACGAGGTAGGTCTGGTAGTCCAGCAGGACCTGTGGTGTCTGGCCGATTGAGTACACAACCTCGCCGCGAAGCGGTCGGTCGTTCCCGGAGGCGACGAGGGAGCCCTCGATCGTGCTGGTGAACACGACAGGAGCCATGGCGGCGGTACGCTGACCGTCACGTTCGCCGATGTCCCGCAGCACTTCGAGGCCGCTATAAAGGCGGTGATCGAGATCCGCCCACATCTGGTGCTGAAGCCTACGCGCCTGCTCGGCAAGCGTTGAAGTGCCGCTGAGGTCGACGGCCTCCGGCAACAGCGAGGTGAAGTCTCCGACCAGATTGTCGACGTCCGGATGAAGGGGAATGCGGTTGAAGACAGTCACATTGATGAGAAATCGCTTCGATGCGGTGTAGTGGCCTAGGACCTGCGCGAACACTCCGAGCAGGAGAACGGAGACGGTTACGCCCAGGTCTGCCGAGCATCGCTGCAGACGAGCCACATCGCCGGCCGAAAACTTCAGGGCTCGCCGTACGAAGCGGTAGGTATCCTTGTCCGCCTGCGTCAGCATCGGAAGCTCGGGCGGCGGAGGCAGGCTTTCCAGGCGCTCGCGCCAATACTGACGTGCCTTCCGATATCCTACGGATTCGTCCAATGCCGACAGTGCAAGGGCGTAGTCCCGAAAGGATATCTCCAGATCCGCAAGCGGTTGCTCAGGTTGGTCATAGAGGGCGACGAGCTCGCGGTAGAGGATCCGCCAGCTTTGAGCGTCGCCGATCAGAAGATCGAAGCTGAGGAAGAGCCGGGTGACCCCGTCCGGAAGCAGCGCTGCCTCGATCGTGAACAGCGGCCACTTCCGCGTATCACGGCGCATGTGCGACAGTCGATGCCGAATCGCCTGAGACCCCTCGTCCGGCCTGCGGTCGTCGCGCAGATCCGTCACCGGAACCCGGAATTCAGGAACATGCGGCAGCACCTGCATACGGCCATCGGTCTTCGCCACGGCGCGCAGCATTCCGTGCCGGCGGATCAGGGACGACCACGCAAACTCGAAGCGCCCAAGGTCCAGACCCTGGACATCGACTTCGCCGTACAGGTGCGAGTCGACGCCGTTCAGGTCGAAGCCAGGCTGGCGCCCGACCCAGTATGCCTGCTGGATCCGCGTCATCGGGAACGGCTCACCGGCCTCCTCAGGCCGTGCGACAACCGGCGGCAACTGCTCCATCTCGACTTGCGCGCCACCGAGCATTTCCCGTACTCGCCGGGCCATGCCCCGAGGCGTACGCGCACGGAGGATGTCACTCATGGTCAGATCGACCGAAAAGGTGCGACGCAGCCGCTCCAGAAGCCTGACTGCCAGGAGAGAATGGCCGCCGATCTGGAGGAAGTCATCGTCGACGTGGACAGAGGCGAGCCCGAACAACTCGCGGAAGATGTTTGCGACGACTACCCCCGCGAACCCGAACTCGGCAGTCGTCGACGCCGGCTCCGCCGAGGCGGAAGCCCTGGGCAGCGGCTGGAGCGCGCCGTCTGGGATGGCCTGGCACACCAGGGTGTTCTTGTCCCACGACGCGGCAGACCGAAGAATTTCGACCATCATGGCAACGACAGCGTCAGCCACTTCGTCCGGGACCCTCGTGCGGTCGTTGACCAGGCGGAACCGCCGCTCATCCAGCTGGTATGCCACGAGGGTGAGAGCCGCGCCGGTTCGGCCACCATAGGCGGTCGCGCTGGTAAGGCGCGCCGAAAGACGGCTGGCGCCTTCTTCGGCGTCGACCTGCTTCCGCCGAAGTGGATAGTTACCGAAGGCGATGATCGAGTCATACAGCGGCCAGTCCGGTCGATGCCCGATGACCTCGGCGAGGTCGACCGGCGCTCCCTTGTCGTGCGACACGAGCTCGATGACGTCGTCGCCGAGATCTGCAAGCCACCGCGCAATGAATCGTGAGCGCGGTACGACGGCCCGCAACGGCAGCGTCACTGCAAACGGACCTATCATCTCTGTCGCGTGCTCCAGCGCGGCTGGGCGACCTGCACTGGTCACGCCGATGACGACGTCGTCCGTCCCGGCCAGTGCGCTCGTCGCGGCCAGCCAGGCCGCTGTCACGACTGTCGCGACGGTAACGCCCGCTAGCTCTGCCGCGTGATGCAACCCGCCTTCCAGCGCGGAATCGCCGGACCATTCGCGCGTACCGAATCGAGGAACCTCGGTGACCGGCCGCGCTACGAGCGGAGCCAGCTGAACATGGCCCCGGAATCGGTCCATCCAGAACTGATCGTCCGGCCTGCGGTCCAGCGTCGTGAGCCATTTCGCGTAAACGCCGAACGGAGTCGGCGCCGGCACCGCCACCCCCGCATAAATGTCGAGCAGCTCGTGGATCGCGGCGAACTGAGACCAGCCGTCGAGGATGAGGTGATGGTTGGTCCACACCAGGAGATGCTCTCCGCGGTCTCCGGTGAGCAGCGCCAGGCGCAGCAGTGGCGGCCGAGCCGGGTCGAACGGCTGCTCGCGGTGCGCGGCAATGATTCGATCAGCGATGCCAGGCAGCGAGGAGCCGGCCGCCGCATGATGCTCCACCGGTACGCGAATCGCGCCTTCCTTGAAGACGACCTGCTTGGGTGCGTCGGCGAGATCCCAGATGACCGCGGTACGCAGTATCTCGTGTCGTGCGACCAAAGCTGCGACGGCCGCGTCGAACTGCTCGGGATCGAGCTCGCCGTCGAGCGGCACCACGATCTGCTCCACGAAGAGAGCGTCCGTCGGGCTCACGAGCGATCCGAGGACAAGCCCTTGCTGCGCCGGGGTCGCCGGATGGATGGCGGCTACTGAACGTTCGGTCATGGCAGGTCCAATTGGCTCATGATGCGGTCGAGATCGTCGGCGCTGACGTCGTCGAATTCCGCGTTCTGTTCGCCCTCGGCGGCCGACAGCTCGCGATCGAGCCACGCGAACGCCTCGTCCCATGAGCGCAGAAGAGCCGCTGCGTCCACGTCACCCACATGTCGGCAGGCCGCAGTGAATCCGTCCGCTGTCAGCCAGCCGATCATCTCGATCGGAAAGAGTGCGTACGCCGTCGAGAAGCTTCCGAGATCGATGCCCGGACCTTCAACGTTGCGGTCGCTCGGCAGCCGGCCGAGGTAGTTGAGCGCTACGGAGGGTAGCTGAACGCCTGTGCGGTGTGCCGGAGTCACCATCGCCCGGCGAACGGTCCGTAAGAGTTCGCGTCCCGTCACTCCCGCCGCCACACTGGCCTCCAGCCGCTGGAACGACGTGAGCCAGCCGACCGACGACGTCAGGTCAGGATCGCGTTCGCTGCGTCCGTGACCCTCCACTGTTATCGCTACGAGACGGCTCGACCCGCGCCACAGGCTCACGGCTTTCAGGCCGGCCGCTGCGACGACATCGATCGGCGCAACCCGATCGCCATCGGCATGGCGTAACGCGATAACCGCATTCGGTATAGCCCTCATCGGCTGGCCGATGACGGCGGTCCTACCGTCGGCCGGCGCGGGGAACCGGACCGAGGGCGCTGCGGACATCGCCAGCCATCGGACGTAGCCGTCGTCTGGTACCAGCCGTGAACCCTCCCGGTACGCCGCTTGGAGGTCTTGGGCGAGGATTTGCAGGGAAACTACGTCGCAGACCAGATGATGCGCGATCCAGACGAGCACCGGTGCCGATCGCTTGCCGTAATCGAGGACACACAACCGGATGAGCCCGGGCGAGATCATCTCCATGCGGCTCTCGCAGACCGAGATGGCCCGCTCCTCCTCAGACTCGTCGGACACATTCGCCACGTGCACCGGAATCTGGAATGCCGCGATCGGCGCTGCGGTCGCTGACCATTCCCCGTTGTCGTGAGCCAGCACGGTACGCACTGCTGGATGACGGCGCGCGATACTGGCCAAGGCTTTGGCCAGGCGTACCCGGTCGACATCGCCGACCGCGAAGCGCCACCGCAGCGTCCATCGTGCAATCTGCGCTCCGCCCCGGCCCAGGATCAGTAATTGGTTGGCCGACAGTGGCATCGGGCCCTCGAACGGAGTGCCTTCACCGTCTGCGTCGCGCTCCGCCACCCGCGCGATGGCGGCAAAGGTGCGATGCGCTACGACATCACGGATGGACAGGGCGATGCCGGCCCTCCGCGCGGAGGAGACGAAATGCAGCGCGGTCACCGAGTCGCCGCCAAGGGCGAAGAAGCTGTCGTCAGGTTGCGCTTTCGCACAGCCGAGGAGAGTGCACCAGAGCTCGGCGAGCACCGCGTTAGTGTCGCGAGCGTCGAAGGTCTTCGCTTCCCGATGGACGGCGTGTGGTGCGGCGGCCAGCTCGGCCAGCCGGCGCCGATCCAGCTTGCCACCGATGGCGACGGGCAGCTGCGGGAGTAACTCGTACCGGTCCGGCCGTGCGTACGCCGGCAGCCGGTCGTGGGCCGCGGACCGGACCGCCGCAATCGCCGCCGCTTCGTCGCAGCCCGGCTCGAGTACGACAAAGGCGCTGAGGTAGCCACTGCCTGCGTTCTTGCTGAGAATGACGGCGACATCTCGGACGACAGGTACGGCGGATAGCGTGGCCTCCACTTCGCTCGGCTCCAGGCGGAAGCCGTGGATCTTGACCTGGCCATCGAAGCGCCCGAGGAATTCCAGCTGACCGTCGGTCCGTAAGCGCCCGCTGTCGCCGGTCCGATACCACCGGGCGCCCATCGTACTGACGAACTTCGCGGCGGTCTCTTCGGGACGGTTGCGGTAGCCGATGGCGACTCCGTCGCCGCCTATGTAGATCTCGCCGACAAGGCCATCCGGGCATTGCTTGGTCTCGCTGGTCATGAGACGGACTGTCGTCGCCCGTATCGGCACGCCGATGGGAACCATGTCGGGCCATACTTCGCCGGGCTGCAGGCGGTACGCGATGCTGCCGACGGTTGTCTCGGTGGGGCCGTACTCATTGATGATTACCAGCTGTCGGCTGTTCTCCATCAGCTGGCCGACGTCTCGAAAATAGAGCTGCTCCCCACCGACCACGAGGCATCGCATCGCTGCCTCGAACTGTGCTGGCGTGACGAGATGGTTCAGGATCCGCAGGCTGCTCGGCGTAACCTTGACATAGCTGAGGTCGCGGCTTTCGCTGATTAGTCGGGCCAGATCCTCCACGTCGCCCGAGGGCACGAGGCGTACTGGCTGGCCCGCCAAGAGAGCGACGAAGAGACTGGTCACCGTGAGGTCCACTGCGATGGACGAATGGAGGATCGTCCCACCACCGCCGTCCGATATATAGGTATCGCGTCCCCAGACAAGGTAGTTCGCAAGGGAGCCATAGCTGATCTCGACGCCCTTGGGAACACCCGTCGACCCCGACGTATACAGCACGTACGCCACGTCTTGATCGCCCATGGCGGACTCAGCGAAGGATGGAGCGTCGCCGGGTTTGTCGGCCCTGACGACGACCAGGCCGCTACCCTCGAATCGTTGGCTGGTAATCGCGTCGGCGATGAGCACTCGCGGTGCGGAGTCGGCGATGATCAAATCATGGCGGCCGGAAGGATGTTCCGGGTCGAGCGGGATGAAGTAGCCTCCGGCCCGCCACACGGCGAGCAATGACGGCAGTAGATGCAGCTGGCGCGGAAGGCAGACCGCGACCGCCGTGCCGCGCTCGACGCCCGCCTCACGCAGACGACGGGCGAGACGGCCCGACTCGGACCAGAGGTCGCGGAAGGACAGCGATCGGTGGCCGTCGGTGATCGCAGTCGCATCCGGCTGCTGCTGCGCGAAGAGCTGAAGTCGTGCCAGCAAATCGTTGAGTTCGATGTGGACTTTTGCGAGGGCTGCCAACTCCGTCCCACGAAAGCGCTTCAGCTCGCCAATCGCTTCAGCGGTACTGACGGCGACGTCCCGGAGGGCCTCCGCCAGCCAGCCGATCGTGGTCTCCTCTACCGCGTCGTCGTATTGTAGCCACAGTCGAGGTTGGCCGTCCTGACGGCAAACCTGTAGTTCGATGGTTCCCGTCGGCGCCACCGAGTACGCGGCCACCGCTTCGATGTCACCGAAGTCGGCCTGATCGTCAGTGGCGAGGCACGAGTACGCCAGCAAGTACCGCTCGGCTGCGATCGCTCGGTATTCAGCCATCGATTTTAGGTCACCGAGCGTACGCCCGGCCGCCGCGAGATGGCCGGGCAGCGTCAGTTCCGCACCCACCTCGCAGGGGACGTAGCGGCCGGTAGCGCCGATGAGGTCGGCGATCTCGTCAGCAACTCCCGCGCAGTAGACTCCGATGGCCGTCGGCCCGGTGGCGATGCCTGCGACCACCATTTGAAACAGCCCTAGGAAGGCGGCCTCCGTGCTGCCCGCCATATCGGCCAGGCGTCGCACCGTGTCCGGTTCCAGCGAGACCTCTACCGACCCGGCTGAGCCGCTCGACATGCCTATGCCGAGAGTCGTCACGAGGCCCGCTGGTCGCAGAGCTGCCGGCTGCGAGTGATGCCAATAGGCGGCTCCAGTTTCCTGCGACAGCAGATCCCACAGATAGTCGGCGATCGCATCGGCGTCGTGTGGGCTGGCAGGCCCGGACTCGCCGCGGTATCGTGCGGCGATCTCGTGCACCAGCCGCCGCATTCCGAGCGCGTCAACACTTCCCGCCGGCGGGTTCAGGGTGAGGATCGCGCCACTCCGATCGGGCTGAAGCGAGGCCAGGACGTAAGCTTCGTCGGACCGGTGGAGCAGGACATCCGCGAGGACTTGTCCGTCTGGTCCCAGAAGGGCACGGGCCGCTGGGTGCCCGGAGAAGGTGCCAGCTACCGCCGCCTGAAGCCGGTCGGCCTCCGGCGCATGGGAGAAGCGGATCGTCGCCGTGGCCGGCCGGGGCGGTTCCGTCATAGTCATGAATGCCTTGTGCTGTGGCCATGGACGGGCAGCAACGCCGCTGTTTCCCGCCCAGATGGTCCAGCCGCCAGAGACCCAGCCGTCATTCACGAGACGTCATCTCTCATCCTCTTGTCTCATTAGGTGTCGGATCCGGTCGCGGCGATCCGCAGCCGCGGCGATCACCTGGCGCTCGCGTGCTGCGCGCAGGAGCATGCGGACGGTGCTCAACGCTTCGTGAACCGCTAGCTGCGGCATCTCACAAAGCAGCCGGACGGTGATCACAAAGGCACGGGACAGCGCCTCCACAATCGCCTCCGCGTGGACCGCGGCGTCAAAGCGCCACAGGCTTTGAGCTTCGCCGGGGTGGTCCTCGACATCGAGCATGAGTTCGAAGGGCACGGGCCAGATCGCTGGCTCCACCCACTCCGTCGTGCAGCCGTCGAGATGCAGCGCGTAGCTTGGCAAGGGCTGATAGCTGAACAGGATGTCGAATGGCGGCTTCGAAACATCGGCGTCGCCGTACAGCTGCTGAAGCACTGCGGCGTAAGGCACGTCTGCACGGGCTACCGCGCTGCGGGTTTCGTCGCTCGCTCTTGCAAGATGTTCGCGTAGGGTTTCGCCGGGATCGACGCGCGACACCATCGGCACGATGTTGGCGAAGAATCCCACCGTCTCGCCGAATGCCGAATCGCACCGGTTCTCCGCCGAGAACCCCAGCCGAGCGGTCCGTTCGTCGCGATAGCCCGCGATGACGAGTTCGCAAGCGCTCCGAAAGACCGTAAAGGGTGTTGTACCGCCCATCCGTGCGATGTCGCTCACGCGTTGTGTGGTCTCTGAGCCGATTGCCACCCGCCGGAACCTGGGGCGCCTGGACTGGGTCGACCGTGCCGCCCACGGCAGATCAGATTTTTCGGCCTCTCGCAACGACCGCGCCACCTCGCCGGCCCGGCGATCGATAGCCGCCCCCTGCAGCCGGTTCTTGATAACGTACTGCGCGAACGTCGGCGGTTCCTGGTCATATTCGGTATGCCCGCGGTATGCCGAGCTCAGATCGCGGTGAAGCAGACCGACGGAAAAGCCGTCGCACGCCGTGTGGTGCAGCATGATCAACAAGAGATGGCGATCGTACGCCTCCCGCGCCAGCAGGGCACGAATCATCAGATCTTGGCTGAGATCGAAGCGCCGTTCGAAGAAGCGGTGTGCGATGTCTTCGGAGTCGGCCGTCTCCAGCACGAAATTAGCCGGTGGCGGTGCGACCTCCTGATATAGATCGTCTTTGTGATTGACCAGCCGCGTACGCAGTGCGGGGTGCCAGGTCACCACATCGCGCAGCGCCCGGCTGAGGCGATCGGGCTGTAGCGGCCCGGAGATTCGATACGCCAACGGGATCATCTGGTCGTTGCCGACGCTGTCAGCGATCCAGAGCCGGCGCTGCCCGACCGAGGATGGCGCCGGCCCATCGGGAACCGGCGGAATCGGCGTGGCGAGCGGTTCCTGGCGAGGCGAGTCGCTTTCCATCAGGCGGGCCAGCGTTCTCACCGTCGGTGCCGCTAGGAATTCACCCAGCTCTACGCTGCGGCGCCCAGCGGTCACCGAGGTGCATATCCGTGCGGCGGCCATCGAGTCGCCTCCGAGGGCGAAGAGGTCGTCGTCGAGGCCGACGCGATCCAGTCCGATAATCTCCGACCAGACGCGGGCGATCTCCTTCTCCAAAGCCGAAGTCGGCGGCCTGTAGAGAGTCAGCCATGCGGTCCGGGTGCGGCGATGATGTAGCCCGCGGGCCATCGACGAGAGGCTCTGGCCGGCCGGCGCGGGCCAGTGATAAAGATGTGGCGTGCGCTCAACCGCCTCCCCGTGTGAAGGAGCGGGCGTTGCGAAACCTGCGCCAGCCGAAAGCCAGTCGATGCCCGCCAACGCGGCCGCTGAGCATTGGACAGCTCCATCGATAGATCGCTGGCCGGCGTAGCCTGTGGCAATTTGATCGAGGAATGCCTCCGCCGGCTGGTTGCGAGGTCCTTTGTGGAATTCCAGCCGCACCCATTGAGCGCCATAATCGGCCGCGGACTGGCCGATGAGCCGCAGAAGCCGCCATTCCACGTTGCGGCCCAAGGCCCGGCAGCTGAGGAACATGTCCGTGACAGCCAAAGTGTCCTCTGACAACACTGCTGCGGCGAACCCGATCAGGCCATAGTCCCCGAACCGATCGCGCAGGCGTACGGAGAAGCTGACCTCCGACCGGGCCAGCAGATGCAGTACGGCAGAGGTGCTGTGGCGTCGCAGGCTCAGGTTGAACTGGTTCGTACGCATCGCAAGTTGACTGATGCGGTCCGCATCCGCGTCGGTGCTGGCAGCCGCCTCGAACACGAGATCAAGCTGACTCAGGTAGTCAGCGAAGCCCCTGGCAGACCGAGCCACCTTCTGACGCCGCTGTTCTTGGGCCGCCGACTGGGCGCGCATGCGGTCCTCACGCGTCTCCTCCTGCTTGTCCAAGGCCCAGGTGCCCTGGAGCGCTCCGAGATAGCCTGCCGCGTCGGGGGGCAGCTCCACGACTGTCACCTGAGGCAGCCGAGTCCTGATCTCGGACCGCTCGGCGGCGCTGTCGTCGACGAAAACGATCGACTCCAACGCGATCGCGAACCGATTGGCCAGCTGAATGATCTCCTGCGCTTTGGATGTCCAGCCGATCGACGTCGCGGCGAAGTCCTCGAACCTCAATGGCATGTCCGGGTGGCTCGCGAAGACCTCCCGGACGTCCGCTTCATTGTTCTTCGACACCAGGCAGATCAACCGGCCCGAGTCGGACTGGCGCTTCAGGAACTGCTGAACGTCTCGATAGGCCCGATCCAGCCGGACGCTCGCCGGGCCAATCTCGCCGCACACGCCGCCCCAGAGCGTGTTGTCGGCGTCGACGACGATCATCTTCGTTGGCGGGCGTACGAGAGCGGACAGGGCACGGACGATCGCCGTACCGCCTTTTGCGAGATCCAGCTGGTCAGCGTTCTCATCCAGTGCCGTCGATGCGTTTGTCAACGGCAACTCAAACACTTGCGTACCAGGTGGAGCTAAAACACCGCTGGAGGCAGCTAGAAGAATGGGCAGGCCGCGAGTGTGTGATACCCACACGGCCGCGGCAGCGGCGGTCTCATCCCGGTCGGGCGAACCGCGGTGGGCGTAAACCATCACGAGGCCGGTACCCGCGAACAGCGGATCCTCTCGGGCCGTAACGGTGAAGCCTTTCCCGGCCAGCAAATCGATCACTCGCGCCAGGCGCCCGTCAACATCGTGTACCTCTGCGACGACCTGCCGGACTCGGGGCCACTGGTCGTCGCGCAGGCCCGCAAGCACGTCTTCTTCGGCCTTCTCGACGTCGACCTTCAACAGGCCGACCTCGGTCAGACCTGCCTCGTCGACAATGTCGGCCAGTGACCGTACGTCGACCATGCGCTCTTGGGTATCTAGCCGGCCAGCCATCAGGGAAGCGATGTCGGCTATAGCCACAGCCGCCGATGAGGCTCGATTGCGGATGTATTCACTGACTACCGCGGCGTCCGCGTTGGCGTCGGTGTGAAGTCCGGACTGCAGCGACGATCGTGGGTAGAAGACGAACGGCTGCAGGCCGCTGCCTTTGCCTAATGCGACTTGATGCACAATCGACTTCACACCGTGAAGCGCCAGATTGCGGCGAGCCAGTGCCGCCAGTTCCGCTACCGGCTCCACTACGTGAACGCTGATGCCGGATGCCTCGTCATGGGCGAACAGCGAGAACATCCCAATGTTGCCGCCGACGTCGACGACAACGTCGCCCGCCCGCAAGGATACGCCGCATTGCAGGTAAATACGCCGCACGAAGATCTCGTCGTACATCGCCCTGGTCTCATTAGCGTTCAGCTGAAAGAGCGTCAATCCGTTGGGCAGGCGTACCGATCCGGTTGGCAGCGCCGCGTCCTTCACCATATGCGGGCCGCGGCCAGGAAGAACCACCACGGCACCTGGAACTCGGTCGCCCGCGAGGCGTGGCAGGTCAGGGAGCCCGCCCGGCAGAAGCGCCGTTGGGCGTGCATACAGGGGCAGGCCGATCTCGTCGGACCAGGCGTCGACCACCGGGACGAGGGCAGTCGCGTTGAAATCTGCAGCGATGATCAGCTCAAAATAAGCGTGCCTTAGCCGTGCCACCAGCCGTTCGACTGACAACGATGGCGTATGGGTAAGCTCGCCGAGCGACTCCACGATCTCGTCGGCGATGTGAACATGCCAGCGGCGATCTGCTCCGGGAGCGCTTCGTGCCGTTATCCTCGCATCATCAGGTCCTATATGGACAGTACAGGTGACTGGTGATCCGGCGGAGCCGAGGCTCTCCACGTCAGAAGCAACTGTTGTGACGAACCCGAACCCAGGACGCCGGTGAATGGCGAGGAATCGGTCCAACGCTTCCTCGACCTGCGCAGATGCCGTGTCGACGGATACATTCAGCCGCTCGATCGTGG
>Ga0114129_10007593_pt1 | contig 15436 bp, 16 predicted proteins | sample RhiMetdeltSRZDD1_FD_80071 | JGI IMG/M metagenome (GOLD analysis project Ga0114129, IMG submission 80071) | Populus rhizosphere microbial communities from Tennessee, USA - Rhizosphere MetaG P. deltoides SRZDD1 (version 2) (version 2) | ecosystem: Host-associated > Plants > Roots > Rhizosphere >...
CTGGTCGCGGGCGGCGAGATCCCGCCCGAGCCGGCGGGCGGGTTCTACCTGCGGCCGGCGATCCTGGCCGACGTCGACAACGCCTGGCGTGTGGCGCAGGAGGAGATCTTCGGGCCGGTGGCCTGCGTGATGCCCTTCGAGACCGAGGAGGAGGCGGTTCGGCTCGCGAACGACACGCCGTACGGGCTGTCGGGTTCGATCTGGACGCGCGATCTCGGGCGCGCGATCCGGGTGGCCAAGGCGATCCGCACGGGCGTCATCAGCGTGAACTCGGCGCACAGCGTCCACACCGAGGCGCCGTTCGGCGGCTACAAGCAGAGCGGGATCGGGCGCGAGATGGGTATGCACGCCGTGAACCTTTACACCGAGATCAAGAACGTGTACTTCGCGGACGCGTAGGCGATGCGCTCGCCCCAGTTGGTAGGCTCGCCGGTCTCATGGAACTGCCCGAGGAGCTCGCCGGGCGCCCCGCCCGAAAATCGGGGCAGAAGCCGACCGCCACGCTCACGGTTGAGGCGTACGTGCGCCTGCGCGACGAGCTGGATGAGCTCAAGACGTCCGGCCGCACGCTGATCGCCGAGCGCCTGAAGGCCGCGCGCGAACACGGAGACATCCGGGAGAACGCGGAGTACGACGCCACCAAGAACGAGCAGGCGCTCATGGAGGCCCGGATCCGCAACATCGAGCACATGCTGCGAGACCCGGAGATCAGCGAGGGCCCGAAGCAGTCCGAGGTCGTGGTGTCGGGGATGCTCGTCACTCTTCGGCCCCTGGACGACGACGAGCCCGAGGACGAGATCTACCTGCTTGCCGAGTCGGCCGAGGAGCGCGCCCCGGGCGTTCGAACGATCACGACGACCTCGCCGTTGGGGACCGCCGTCGTGGGCGCGAGCGTGCAGGACGAGATCGCCTACGAGGCGCCGGGGGGGACGTTCCGCTACCGGGTCGTCGGCTTCGAGCCCCGAACCTGAGGGCTGCGTCGTCCCGCCCCCGGGCGATAGCCTCCGTGACGAGGGTTCGATGACAGACCGGCCGAACGACAGCCCACGCATCCGCGACATGCCGGCGCCCCGGCTCGCCGAGGGCGTGGCGGCCAGGCCCATGCGCTGGGCGTTCACGTGGCCGTACCGGGTCGTGCTGGCCGGGGTCTACAAGGCCGGGTTCCGGCCCTGGCACCTGACGCTGCTCGGTCTGGTCACCAACGTGTGGGTGGGCGCCTCGCTGCTACGCGGGGAGTTCCTGCTGGCCGGGCTCCTGCTGATCCCCGCTGGGCTGTTCGACATCCTCGACGGCGCGGTGGCCCGACTCCGGGGGGAGGACAGCCGCTGGGGAGCGTTCCTCGACTCGGTGTTGGACCGGGTGGCCGACGTGATCTTGTTCGGATGTCTGTACTGGGCGCTGGCGGGTCAGGACCTGCAGATGGAGGCCGCCCTGTCGCTGCTGACCCTGGTGATCGCCCTGTGCGTGAGCCACGTCCGCGCCGAGGCCGAGGCCGCGGGGGCCGAGCTCACCGAGGGCTACTTCCAGCGGCTCGAGCGGTACATAGCGATGATGATCGGGCTGCCCATCCCCGGTGCTCTGCTGCCGATGCTCGTCGTCCTGACCGCCCTCGGAGCCCTCACGCTTGCCCAGCGCGTGTGGTCGGCCGTCGTTCGGGTGGCCGCCATGAGCGCCGGGCCAGGCGAGATCCACATCTCGCAAGTGTCTGCCTTCGAAGTGACGCCGCCGCACTAGTCGCTCGTGCTTCGTCGGGGCGATTGGACGAAGATGGCACCCGTGGACGAGCCCTATCGCCGGATCGGATCCCTCGCCGAAGTGCCCGAGGGCGAGCTTCGGTCCTTCGACCTGCCCGGTCTGCGTGTGGCCGTCGCCCACGTCGAGAACGAGCTGTTCGCGTTCGGCGACGAGTGCACGCACGAAGGGTGTTCGCTCGCCGAGGGGTCGCTCGGCGCGCAGGAAGACACCGTGGTGTGCCCGTGCCACGAGAGCGAGTTCGACTTGGCGACCGGCGAGCCCGTCGGGGGACCCGCGGTCGACCCGGTGCCCGTGTTCGCCGTGCGCGTGACCGATGCCTGGATCGAGGTCGGGCCACCCACGGAAGGGGGTTGACGATGACCAACGCGCTCCTTCCCCACGTCGCGGTGATCTTCGGCGCGTCCGGGGACCTGACCAAGCGCAAGCTGCTCCCGGCCTTCTGGCACCTGTGGCGTCAACACATGCTGCCCGAGGCGTTCGCGCTGGTCGGATACGCGCGGTCGCCGATGACCGACGAGGCGTTCCGCGAGTACGCCTCGGAGAACATCGGCACGTATTCGGACCACGATCCCTCGGGGGAGGCCTGGGACTCGTTCACGCGGCGGCTGTTCTACTACCAGGGCGGGTTCGACGAGCCGGGCGCGATGAACGAGTTCGCCACGTACCTGGAGAAGCTGGACGCCGAGTTCGGCACGGAGGGCCGGCGGTTCTTCGACGCGGCCGTTCCGCCCTGGGTGTACGCGGACATCGTGCACCGGATCGGCGAGGCCGGGTTGCAGGAGGACGCGAAGATCGTGTTCGAGAAGCCGTTCGGCCACGACCTGGAGAGCGCGATGGAGCTCACCCAGGTCATGCACTCGGTGTTCGACGAGTCCCAGGTTTTCCGCATCGACCACTACCTCGGCAAGGAGACCGTGCAGAACATCCTGGCGTTCAGGTTCGCCAACGGGATGTTCGAGCCGATCTGGAACCGTCGCTACATCGATCACGTCCAGATCACCGTGGCCGAGGACATCGGCATCGAGAGCCGCGGCGCCTTCTACGAGCAGACCGGCAACATCCGAGACATGATCTCGACCCACCTGTTCCAGGTGATGACGTTCGTTGCGATGGAGCCGCCGGTGTCGTTCGAGCCGGACCGGCTTCGCGACGAGACGGTCAAGGCGCTGCGCTCGACCGAGGTCTCGGCCACCGATCGCGTGGTCCGCGGCCAGTACGTCGGCTACCGGGAGGAGGAGGGGGTCGCCCCGGACTCGACCGTCGAGACGTTCTCGACCATGCAGATGGACATCGACAATTGGCGGTGGGCCGGCGTGCCGTTCTACCTGCGCACCGGCAAGGGGCTCGCCTCCAAGGTGAGCGAGATCACGCTGAAGTTCAAGAAGGTGCCGTTCAACGCGTTCCGCGGCTACCAGACCGAACTGCCGATGCGCGACCACCTGACCGTTCGGATCCAGCCTAACGAGGGGATCACGATCTCGTTCAACGCCAAGCGCCCGGGGTCGGGGATGCACCTGGGACGGGTGGCGATGGACTTCGACTACGCGGAGGACTTCGCGCACGCCCAGATCGCCGACGCGTACGAGCTTCTGATCCTGGAGGCGATGCGCGGAGACCACTCGCTGTTCATCCGGCAGGACGGCGTCGAGCGCGCATGGGAGATCCTGCAGCCCGTGCTCGACGACCCGCCACCGATCTGCATGTACGAGAGGGGTTCGTGGGGACCGCCCGAGGCCGATGACCTGATCGCGCCGCGAAAGTGGCACGTGACCGGGATGGTCGACGAACACGACTACATGAGCCGCGCGTACCCGGTGGTCGAGGACCACTAGTCGACCGAGTGGGGACGGGATAGGCTTCGGCACTCCGAACCCGGAGGTCGCCGTGTCCGAACGCACACGCTTCGATCTTTCCTCCGACGACATCCCGACCGCGTGGCAGAACCTGTTGCCGGTGATGGCGCGGGCGGGTATCGCGTTGCTGCCGCCGCTCCACCCGGGCACGAAACAGCCGGTGACTCCGGACCTGCTCGCGCCGCTGTTCCCCGAGGCGCTGATCATGCAGGAGGTCTCGACCGAGGAGTGGATCGACGTGCCGGGCGAAGTCCTCGACGTCTACCAGCTGTGGCGGCCGACCCCCCTGCACCGGGCGATACGTCTGGAGCGCGACCTGGACACGCCGGCGCGGATCTACTTCAAGTACGAGGGCGCGTCGCCCGCCGGATCACACAAGCCCAACACGGCGGTGGCGCAGGCCTTCTACAACAGGCAGTCGGGGGTCAAGCGCATCTCCACCGAGACCGGCGCGGGGCAGTGGGGCTCCTCTCTCTCGATGGCGGCGAGCATGTTCGGCCTCGAGTGCCTGGTGTTCATGGTTCGAGCGTCCTACGAGCAGAAGCCGTACCGGCGGATCTTCATGGAGACGTTCGGAGCCGAGGTGCGCCCGTCCCCGACCTCGACGACGGAGGCCGGCAAGAAGGTGCTCGAGGCCGACCCGGACTCCACCGGATCGCTCGGGATCGCGATCAGCGAGGCCATCGAGGTCGCCGCCACCGACGAGGACACGCACTACTCGATCGGCTCGTGCCTGAACCACGTCCTGTTGCACCAAAGCGTGGTGGGGTTGGAGGCCAAGCGGCAGATGGAGATGGCCGGCGAGGTGCCCGACGTCGTGGTCGGGTGTGTCGGCGGCGGCTCGAACTACGGGGGGCTCGCCTACCCGTTCATGGCGGGGCGACTGCGGGGCGAGACCCCGGACATGCGGTTCCTCGCGACCGAGCCGGCCGCCTGCCCGACGCTCACGAAGGGACGGTTCGCATATGACTTCGGCGACACCGCGCAGCTGACGCCGCTGCTGCCGATGTACACCCTCGGCCACGACTTCGTGCCGGCGCCCGTGCACGCGGGTGGCCTTCGCTACCACGGCGATGCTCCGTCGCTGTCGCTGCTGGTCCGCGACGGCTACATGGAAGCGGCGGCGTACTCGCAGATCGAGGTGTTCGAGGCGGCCGTGCAGTTCGCCAAGAGTCAGGGCATCATCCCGGCGCCCGAGTCCGCCCACGCGATCAAGGGTGCGCTGGACGAGGCGAACGCCGCCCGGGAGGAGGGCCGCGAGCGGGTGATCCTGCTCGGGCTGTCGGGCCACGGGCACTTCGACATGCAGGCCTACGACGACTACCTGAACGACCGGCTCCCCGAGGTGGAGTTCGACCCCGAGCAGGAGGCCGCCGCGCTCGCGCGCGTGCCGGACGTCCCGATCGGCTGACCATGGAGGTCCGCCGGATCGCCGCCGGCGACATCGACGTCTTGAACCGGCGGCTCGGCGTGTGGAACGGCGAGGAGTACGGCAAGCGCCTGGTGGCGCAGGATCACGACCAGCTCGTCCAGGCGGTCGCGTGGTTCGATCGGGTGCCCGGGGGGCGCGGCATGGTGCTGTTCCCCGAGCACGAGGAGTTCTCGGCCTCGGCCGTCCGCGAGGGCTGCGCCGAGGTGCGCGACGTCTTCGTCGCTCGCCCGAGGCGTCGGCTGGGTGTCGCGACCGCTCTGATGGACGTGCTGGAGGGCGCGGCGCGATCTCGAGGTGTGCACCGCGTGGGCCTGTCGGTCGGGCTCGACGAGGAGGCCGGGCCGGCGCGAGCGCTGTACGAGCGCCTCGGGTACCGCCACGCGCACGGGCCGTTCGTCTCGAGCGCGAACCTGATCGGTGACGAGGGATCGGTCGCGGTCGGCGCGGTGATGGACTACGTCATCAAGGAACTGTGAGCTCTCTGTCGCGACCGGATGGGAGCGTCAGCCGGCCGTGACGTCGTCCAGGCGGCTCTTGATGAACGCGCGTTCGGTCGGGTTCGTGGCCAGTCCGAGCGCCCGCCAGTAGGCCTGCGCTGCCTCGTCCCCGCGGCCGAGCCGCCGAAGCAGGTCGGCTCGCGCGGAGTGGAAGTGCTGGTAGTCGTCGAGCTCGTCGGCGAGCGGCGTGAGCAGCGCAAGACCGCGTTCGGGGCCGTCGGCCATCGCGATCGCGACCGCGCGGTTGAGCTCGACGACCGGCGACGGCGTCATCTCCGCCAGCCGTCCGTACAGCGCGGCGATCTGGGGCCAGTCCGTGTCCTCGGGTCTGGGGGCCCGCGCATGCAGGGCCGCGATCGCCGCCTGCAGCTGGTACGGGCCCGGACGGCGCCGAGCGATCGTGGCGTCGAGCAGCGCGAGGCCGCCGTCGATCATGTCGTGGTCCCAGCGCGCGCGATCCTGATCCTCCAACAGGACGAACTCGCCCCGGGCCCCGGTCCGAGCCTCGCGGCGCGAATGCTGGAGCAGCATGAGAGCCAGCAGGCCGGCCGCCTCGGCCTCATCGGGCATGAGACCCTGCAGGATCCGGGCGAGTCGGATCGCCTCGTCGCAGAGCTCGATTCGGATCAGGGGACCCGAGGTCGCCGAGTACCCCTCGTTGAAGACGAGATACAGGACGGCGAGGACGCCGGGCACGCGCTCGGGCAGCAGCTCGGCGGGCGGGACCCGGTAGGGGATCCCCGCCTCACGGATCTTGCGCTTGGCCCGGACCAAGCGCTGCGCCATCGTGGTCTCGGGCACCAGGAACGCGTGAGCGATCTCCCAGGTGGTGAGCCCGCCGAGCGTCTTCAGGGTCAGCGCGACCTGCGCCTCCATCCGCAGGGCCGGGTGGCAGCACGTGAAGATCAGCCCCAGCCGGTCGTCCGGGATGCCGCTCACGTCGGTCTCGTCGCCGCCGAGCGCCTCGAGCTCGGCCAGGCGGGTCAGCGTCCTGGTCTTGTCCGCCAGCGTGCGCTCGCGCCGGATCCGGTCGATCGCGCGGTTGCGCGCGGTCGTGGTGATCCAGGCGCCCGGGTTGTCCGGCACGCCCCGCTCCGGCCACACGCGCAGCGCCTGCGCGAACGCGTCCTGCACCGCGTCCTCGGCGAGATCGAAGTCCCCGAGGACCCGGATGAGGATCGCGACGGCCCGGCCGCGCTCCTGCCGGAACAGGCGGTCGACGACCTCGACCGCGGAACCCGCTACGACGGGTTGCCCTCCTCGTCGTAGGCCTGGACCGGCCGGATCTCCATCGTGCCCATGAACGCCCCGGGACACCGTGTCGCGGCGGCGATCGCGTCGTCGAGGTTCTCGACGTCGACGAGGTAGTAGCCGCCGAGCTGCTCCTTGTCTCCGCGAACGGCCCGTCGGTCGTCAGGGTCTCGCCGTTACGGATCCGGACGATGGTCGCGGCCGTCGTCGGGGCGAGGGCGTCCCCGGCGACGTACGTCCCGGAGTCCTTCAGCCACTGCGTGTAGTCCTGCCACGGCTTCAGGCCCTCGGCTTGCTCCTCCGCGGACATCCCCTCCCACGCGTTCTCGTCCCCGTAGATCAGCAGCATGTACTGCATGCCGAACTCCCTTCTCGCGGCCCGACTGACCGCACCCACCCTAACGACGAACGTCCCGGCGGGCTTTCGACAGCTTGGACGCGGCGCCTCGACGGCATCAGACGTGGAACGTGACCGCGCGCTGGGGCATCCCGAACGCCTCGTCGGCGCCCCGCAGCGCGAGCTTGCCGAGCATCGCATAGCCGGCCGGCGTGAAGTGGACGCCGTCGCCTGCCCGAACCTCGACCAGCTGTCCGTGGTCGTTGCGGATGAACGCCGAGTACCCGCCGTCGTGACCCTCGAACGCGTTCCAGGTGTCGACGTAGGTGCTGTCGGGGTCGGACGAGGCCGTCTCCCGATAGATCTCGTTCACGTCGCGGTAGAAGCCCCAGCGCTGACGTTCTTCCACGACCGGGATCCCGACCCACACCACGCGCGTGCCGGCGCGGGTCGCCTCGCGAACGAGCTGCTCGGCGTGACTCCTGTACCCATGCACCCACTCCCACGTGCCGACGGGGATCGCGCTCCCGTTCGGGGAGATCTGCGCCTGCGCGTCGTTGCTGCCGAGCATGACGAAGACCAGGTCGGGGCGGAACTGCTCGACGATCTCGCGCATCCCCGCCTCCCAGTTGAAGTAGTCCTCGCGCGAGAGCCCGGTCGACTGGCGCCCGAGCGAGAGCACCCGCACGACGGACGAGTTCGTCCAGCGCTCGATCGCCGGCCCGAGCCCCTGCGAGAGCGAGTCGCCGATCACCGCGACGCGGAGCTTGTTCGACGGGCTGGGCGTGCGGATGGACTCGACCGGGGGGTCGGCCCCCTGGCTCGACCCGCGGCCGTCGCCTCCGCTCTCGTTGGTGGCGGAGCGATCGTTGTCGCCTCCGGTGGGCGAGGGCCAGGCCGGCGCTCCGTCCGATGCGTCCGGGAGGTCGAAGGCGGGCAGGTCGAGCTCGCCGCCCGGCTGCTCGTTCGGGTCGCGGCCGAGCGCCCGTTCGACGGTTCCGGTGGCCCGCGACAGGAACAGCGAGTCCGAGATGGCGACCAGCGGCCTGAGTAGGGTGAGCGCGGCCGTGCGCCGAGCGCCGATCGGCCCCGCCGCGGCGCTGCGCTTGAGGATCGGGGAGGCCAGCAGCGTCCACAACAGGAGACAGATGACGATCGTGACGAACACATCGCGCGGCGAGGTTCTCCGTGCCTGCGAAGGCTCGCCCCCGGGCTCGGCGTTCCGGGGGCTCGCCGGATCGAACTCGAGCGTGTCGGCCCGCCGCCGCCGCGTCTCCTCGCGCGCCTCGGGCCGGTCCAGCGTCTGCATCAGGCGCTCACCTCGCTGCCGCAGCTCTATCGATCCGCACTGTCGCCATCCTCATCAGAACCGGAAGTAGATGAACGGGCTCACGCCCTGGGCCCCCAGCGTCGTGATCACGAATAGACCCAACGCCAGCGCCGCGCCCTGGAGCACCGGCCCGAGCCGTCCGAACGACTCGCGCAGGCGTGCCGCCGGATCGGTCGGCAGGTACTGGACGCCGAGCATCGCGGCGATCGTGAGCACCACGAGCGGCGTGACGAGCGCTGTCGAGCCGGACGCGCCGAGCCGCCCGAGGATCTCGAACGCGTTCCGGATCGAGTCGGCCCGGAAGAACACCCACCCCAGGCACACGAGGTTGAACGTGACCAGCTGCTTCCGCGCCAGGATCCAGCGCGAGGTCCGTTCGACGATCCCCAGCCTCTGCGCCCTTCGGTGACGCCAGCGCCCGATCACCTGCCCGATCCCGTGGAACGCGCCCCAGACGATGAACGTCCATCCGGCGCCGTGCCACAGGCCACCGAGCAGCATCGTGATCATGATGTTGACGGCGGTGCGGACCTCGCCGTGCCGGCTGCCCCCCAGAGGGATGTACAGGTAGTCGCGCAGCCACCGCGAGAGCGTCATGTGCCAACGGTGCCAGAAGTCCCGCAGCGACACCGCGGTGTATGGACGGTCGAAGTTCGTCGGGAAGTCGAATCCCAGCAGCAGGGCGGCACCGATCGCGATGTCGCTGTACGCGCTGAAGTCGGCGTAGATCACGATCGCGTACGCGTAGATCGCGACCAGCACCTCGAGCCCACCGTGCGCGTTCGGCGCGGCGAACACGGGATCGACCATCTGCGATGCCAGGAAGCTGGAGATCACGATCTTCTTGAACAGTCCCCCGATGATCAGGAACGACGCGCGGGCGACGTCGATGTGTCCGGAGTCGCGAGGGTGACGGATCTGCGGGATCAGTTCCTCGCTGCGGACGATGGGTCCGGCGATCAGGTGCGGGAAGAACGCGAGGTACACGCTCACGTCGAGGAAGCGCGACGGCGTGACCTCGTAGCGCGAAACGTCCACGACATAGCTGATCGCCATGAATGTGTAGAAGGAGATGCCGATCGGCAGTAGCACCTGCAGCAGCGGCAGCGGCGGGTGCAGCCCCATGGACTCGAACGCGTTCGCGAGGTTGAGCGAGAAGAAGCCGTAGTACTTGAACCATGCGAGCGGCAGCAGCAGCGCGACCACCGACACGATCGTGCGTGTGCGCCGGCGGCGTTCCTCGGTCGCCCGCTCGACCCACAGCGCCGACAGCCACGCCGTCGTGCTCACCAGCGTGAGCAACCACGCGAGCCTGGGATCCCACCAGGCGTAGAAGACGTAGCTCGCCGCGAGCATGAACCACTTCCACGCCGTGCGGTTGCGGTTCAGCAACCACGAGAGCGCGAAGACGATGGCGAAGAAGATCGCGAAATCTGTCGTCGGGAACAGCATCTTCGGCTCGGCGGCGGGGAAAGCGCCGCCTGCTCCTCACGCCTTGTCTCCGGCCACGGGTGAACGGTCAGGCGCTAGGCTAGCGACACGCCATGGCGGAGTCACCTCATCCACTCGATTTCCTCGACCTGGATCACCTGTTGTCGCAGGAAGAGCGCGCGATCCGGGAAACCGTTCGGGACTGGGTCCGCGAGCGCGTCCTGCCCGAGATCGAGACGTGGTTCGAGGTCGGCGAGTTCCCCCTGGGCGTGGCCAAGGAGCTCGGTGAGATGGGGCTGCTCGGCATGCACCTGACCGGGTACGAGACCGCTGGCTCGAACGCCGTGAGCTACGGCCTGACCTGTCTCGAGCTCGAGGCGGGCGACAGCGGGTTCCGTTCGTTCGTCAGTGTCCAGGGCTCGCTGTGCATGTTCCCGATCTGGAAGTTTGGGTCCGACGAGCAGAAGGAGGCCTGGCTGCCTCGCATGGCCCGGGGCGAGGTGATCGGCTGCTTCGGCCTGACCGAACCGGACGCGGGTTCGGATCCCGGCCGGCTGCGCACCAGTGCCACGCGCGACGGCTCGGACTGGGTGCTCTCGGGCACGAAGATGTGGATCACCAACGGCAGCGTCGCCGATCTCGCGATCGTGTGGGCGCGCGCCGACGATGGGATCCGCGGATTCCTGGTTCCGACCGACACGCCGGGCTTTTCCTCCAGCGACGTCCATCACAAGCTCTCGTTGCGAGCGTCCGTCACGTCGGAGCTCGTCCTGGATGACGTCCGACTCCCCGCCGACGCCGTCCTTCCCGGCGTCACGGGGATGAAGGGCCCGTTGTCGTGTCTGTCCGAGGCGCGGTTCGGCATCGTGTGGGGCGCGATGGGCGCGGCGCGAACGTGCTTCGAGACCGCGCTCGAGTACGCGAAGACACGGGAACAGTGGGGACGGCCGATCGGCGGGTTCCAGCTGACGCAGCGCAAGCTCGCCGAGATGGCGCTCGAGCTCAACATGGGGACGTTGCTCGCACTCCACCTCGGGCGGATGAAAGACGAGGGGCGGCTGCTCCCGCAGCACGTGAGCATGGGCAAGCTCAACAACGTCCGCGAGGCGCTCGAGATCGCGCGGGAGGCTCGCACGATCCTGGGCGCGAGCGGCATCACGCTCGAGTACCCGGTGATCCGCCACATGAACAACCTCGAGTCGGTGCTGACGTATGAGGGCACGACCGAGATCCACACGCTCGTGATCGGCGAGGCGCTGACCCGCCTGCGGGCCTACGAGTAGGCAGGGCGCCTTCGAGTCGCTGCGGGCCCGGGTAGCCTTGGCGGACCCGACGACCCGGAGGTTCGACCGAGATGGCACGAGAGCTCGACTGGGCAGTGTTCGAGAAGGCCGTGGAGATAACCGCGTCCGCCGTCCGCGGCGCGATGGGCGGCGAGAGCAGTCAACCGGCCGCCTACGCCGGCGACGTGTTCCGCGAGGTGTGGGCGGCCCTCAAGCAGGCGGCCGATGACCTGCCCGAGCGCGGCCGCGCCGGTTTCGGGCCCCAGGCGTCGTAGCGCCGTTACTCGTAGGCCCGCGAGATGTCGCGGAGCGAGACGATGCCTACCAGGCGGCCGGACTCCAGGACGGGCAGGTGACGGAACCCACCGTCGAGCATCAGGTTGCGGGCGGTCCGCACGTCGGCTGAGACGTCCACCGTTGTGGGGTTGTGGGTCATCCAGTCGGCCACCGGGTGATGCGCCGCGTCGAAGTCGCTGGCGAGCGCTCGCAGCACGTCGCGCTCGGTGAAGATCCCGGACGCCCGGTCGTCCTCGATCACCAGGGCCGAGCCGACGTGTCGCTCGCCCATCACCGTGGCCGCCTCGGCCACGGTGGAGGTGGGTTCGACCGCGACGAGGTCCTTGCTCATGATGTCTCGGACCGTCGTCATGCCGTCGAGCAAGCCTAGTCGTCGCCGCCTCGGTGCGAAAGCCCTCCGGGCCTGGTACGCGCCCAGGCGCGGCGCCTATCCGTGGCGCCGGAACCGCGATCCGTACGCGATCTGGGTCTCGGAGGTGATGCTGCAGCAGACGCAGGCCTCGCGCGTCGTCCCCGCCTACCGGGACTTCCTGGCCCGCTTCCCGACGGTCCGGGCGCTGGCGGCCGCCTCGCGCCGCGACGTGGTTCGCGCCTGGGACGGCCTCGGCTACAACCGTCGCGCGGTCTGGCTGTCCGAGGGCGCCCGCGCGATCGTTCGCGAACACGGAGGCCGCGTCCCGCGCGACCCCCGCGCGCTCCGAACTCTCCCCGGCGTCGGGCCGTACACGGCCGCGGCCGTTTCCTCGATGGCGTTCGGCGAGCCGCTGGCCGTGGTCGACACCAACGTGCGGCGTGTGGTCGCGCGCGTGCACCTGGGCGTCGACGGGCGGCGGGCCGGGACGCGGGAGGTGTGGGAGCTCGCCCAGGCGTGGCTCGACCGCGACGACCCGGTCACCTGGAACCAGGCCGTGATGGATCTCGGCCGTGAGGTCTGCAGGCCGCGCCCGCGGTGCCAGGTGTGCCCGCTCTCGCGCGTGTGCGCATTCCGAGCCTCGGGTGGGGTCGTGACGGACGGACCGGGCTCCGGGGCCCCGTTCGAGGGCTCTTCCCGTCAGGTGCGCGGCGCGATCGTCCGCGCCTTGCGTTCGCACGAGGCGCTTTCGACGCGGCGCCTGGGCGCCGAGATCGGGTTCGACGCCGAACGCGTCGAGGCGGCCGTCGACGGGCTCGCCGCGGACGGGCTGGTCGAACGCTCGGCGGGCCGGGTCCGGCTTCCCGGCTGAGAAGGTGGCGTCGAGGTCTCGACGTTCGTGGAGGTCGCGGGGACGCCCTAACCGGCCTTCAGGACCGGCATCACGTCGGCAGCGAAGATCTCCACCGCTCGCGCGGCCGTCTCGAGATCCATGCCGGGGTAGTGCGGGCGTACCACCAGGTGCAGGTCGCGCTCCCCGAACGCGCGGACCAAGGGCAGCAGCGCGGCGAGTACCTCCTGCGGAGTCCCGGCCGGGGTGGAGGCGCGAAGGTCCTCCTCGGGTGGAGGGAGGGGTTCGAGCCGGTCGAGCTCGGGTGTGTCGGCGCCTTCGCCCCACGCGGCGTACGTCCCGAGCTGATGCGCCACGCCGTCGCGGATCAGCTGCCAGGGATCGCCGTCGCGCCACGCGAACGCGTTCTGCAGCACGACGATGGTGAGCGACGCGGGATCGCGCCCGACGCCGGTCGCGCCCTCGTCGACCAGCGCGAGGCTGTCTCGCATCTCCTCCGGGCCGCTCTCGTCCGTGATGTATCCCTCCGCCAGCCTGCCGGCGCGAAGTACCGCCCGGCGCTCGTAGCCGCCGAGCACGATCGGCAGACCGTCCGGACGTGCGGGTCTGGGCGTGACCCTCACGCGGTCGTACCGGAGGGTCCGGCCCTCGAACGAGAACCGCCGGCCCGTCCACGCGCGCCGCAGGACCTCGACGGTCTCCTCGGTTCGCGCGCCGCGTTCGGCCCGGGAGGACCCGAACATCCGGAACTCCTCCTCGCGCCACCCGTTCCCCAGACCCAGGACGAGGCGGCCGCCCGAGAGCTGGTCGACTACCGCCGCGTCCTCGGCCAGCCGGAGCGGGTCGTGCAGCGGCGCCAGGATCACGCTCGTGCCCAGCTCCATGCGTTCGGTGATGGCGGCACACGCCGCGAGCAGCGCGAGCTGCGAAGGCAGGTACCCGTCGGAGGACCCGTGATGCTCGCTCACCCACGCCGATTCGAACCCGAGCCGCTCGGCCAGCCGGACGAGTTCGAGCGTGTCCCGGTACTCGCGTTCGAACGTGCGGTCCGAGCCGGCGGGGATCTGGGCCGTGAACAGGCCGATGCCGACGCGGACGCCCATCGGCCAGACGGTACACGGCGGTTCGGCCGCGGGGGATGATGCCGGCGTGCGGATCACGCTCGGCAACGACGATCGCACGCCCGTGTCGGAGCGGCTCGCGCGCGCGATCGCGAGGCGGATCCACCGCGGTTCGCCCGGGCCGGGCGACCGGCTCCCGACGGTCAGGGCGCTGGCGGCCGAGCTCGGCCTCGCGCCCAACACCGTCGCCAAGGCGTACCGAACGCTCGAGGAGGATGGGCTGATCGAGGGTCGCGGGCGGAGTGGGACGTTCGTCGCCCGGCGACTGCCCGCACGACTGCCCGATCGAGAACGCCGTCTCGCGGAGGCGGCGGACGCGTTCGTGCGGCGAGGGGCGCAGCTCGGGTTCGGCGAGGCGGAAATGCAACGGGCGCTCGGGCGGGCCCTTCGCGAACGCTGATCTTCGCGCTACTCGAGCGACAGGAGCGCGGCCATGACCCCGAAGCCGGCGGCCACGCCGACGAACTGCAGGATCGAGACGCGCAGCTGTGAGTCTTTGTGCAACTCCGGGATCAGGTCCGACCCGGCGATGTAGATGAACGCCCCGGCCGACAGCGCGAGCATCGGCCGAACCACGCCGCCGATCGTGTCCTCGAGTACCAGCGTGATGATCGCGCCGGCCACGGCCGTGAGCGCGGTCAGGAAGTTGAAGAGGAGGGCGCGCCTGGGCGTGAGTCCGGCGTGGACGAGGACCCCGAGGTCACCCATCTCCTGCGGGATCTCGTGGAGGACGACCGCCGCGGTGGTCGCGATGCCGAGTGGCGTGCTCGCCAGATACGAGCCGGCGATGATCGCCCCGTCGACGAAGTTGTGCAGCCCGTCGCCCAGCAGGTTCGTGAGCGCGACCGGGTGGATGTGGCCGTGCGCCGGCGCATAGAGCCGGTGGTGCATGTGGATGAGCTTCTCCAACACGAAGAAGCCCATGATCGACGCGGCCATGATCCACGAGATGCCGACCGTGATCCCGCCGTCGTCGGCGAGCTCGGGCAGGATGTGGAACAACGCGTCGCCGAGCAGCGCCCCGACCGCGAAGCTCACCAGGATCGGGACGACCTGACGCAGCCGGTCCTCGCGCAGGATCAGCATCACGATCCCGACGAACGCGATCGCGCTCACGATCAGGACGGACAGGATCGTCTGGGCCCACACCGAGGAGGACGCGGCCAGCACGCGGTGAGGCTACACGACGGGTGCTGCGCGACCGCAGAGCCGACGCGCGTCTATGGCGTGAGGTAGGGATGGTCCGGCCGCTCGACCGGGGTGATGTCACTCGCGTCCACGATCACCTCGCGGCCCAGCGGGAAGATCGTCCCCCGCACCTGGACCCAGTCCTCGTTGGAGAACTGCCCGGGGGTGACGTTCACGACACGGACCTCGGCGATCGTTGCGTCGGCGACGCAGCACGTGACGACGTACCGTGCAAGCAGGAACTCGTCGGCCGGCGTGTCGTTGCGGATCGAGACGAACCCGACGAAATCGACGTCCTCACCGGCCCGCTTGGCGAGCGCGCGCTCGCCCTCGGAGCTGGTCTCGCCGGCTGCGACGTCGATCAGCGTGAGCTCGCCGCTGCCGATGTCGCTCGCCGACGCGGCGACCGACGTCCCCGAGAACCCCGCGCGCTTGCCCGCGGAGAAGGTGCCGAGTGTC
>Ga0114129_10007596_pt1 | contig 15434 bp, 13 predicted proteins | sample RhiMetdeltSRZDD1_FD_80071 | JGI IMG/M metagenome (GOLD analysis project Ga0114129, IMG submission 80071) | Populus rhizosphere microbial communities from Tennessee, USA - Rhizosphere MetaG P. deltoides SRZDD1 (version 2) (version 2) | ecosystem: Host-associated > Plants > Roots > Rhizosphere >...
CTCCCTCTCCCACCAGCGGGGGGAGAGGGCAGGGGTGAGGGGGGAGAAGTCGCGATCGATCTCCTATGGCGAGCTGACCCGCGGCGAAAAGCTCGTCAAGACGCTCCCGAGCGAAGGCACCGCGGCTTCGGTCACGCCGGCGTCCGAATGGAAGATCGCCGGCACGCAGGTTCCCAAGGTCGACGGCCGCGAGTTTGTTACCGGCGCCCACCGCTACGCGTCCGACATGACGCGCCCCGGGATGCTGCACGGCAAGGTTCTGCGAGCTCCCGCCTACGAGACGAAGCTGACCTCGCTCGAGACCGGCAAGGCCCAGGCGATCCCCGGTGTGAAGGTCGTGCGCGACGGCGACTTCGCCGGCGTCGTCGCGCCGGATCCGCACTCAGCCGAGCTCGCCCTCGCAGCCCTCGCGGCGACGTGGACCGAGCCGCCCGCCCAGCCGTCCAACAAGACCATCTTCGAGTACTTCAAGCGAAACGCCGACGTCGGCGAGGATCGCTCGGAGCCGCGCGTCAAGGGCTCCGTCGACGAGGGGCTGAAGTCCGCCGAGGTCACCCTCTCGAAGAACTACACCGTCGAGTACATCGCCCATGCTCCTCTGGAGCCTCGCGCCGCGGTCGCCGAGTGGGCGCCGGGCGGCGACAAGCTCACCGTCTGGACCGGCACGCAGCGTCCCTTCGCGGTCCGCGAAGAGCTCGCCACCGCGTTTCGCATCCCGAGCGACAAAGTCCGCGTCCTCGTTCCCGACACGGGCTCCGCCTACGGGGGCAAGCACACCGGCGACGCCGCAGTCGAAGCCGCGCGCCTATCCAAGGCTGCGGGCAAGCCCGTCAAGGTCGTCTGGACTCGCGAAGAAGAGTTCGAGTGGGCGTATCTGCGTCCCGGCGGACTCATCGAGGTCAAAAGCGGCGCGCGCAAGGACGGCAGCCTCGTCGCGTGGGAGTACCACAACTACAACTCCGGTCCCGCCGGGATCGGCACGCCGTACGACGTCGCCAACCAGAAGATCCAGTTTCACCCGGTCAAGTCGCCTCTGCGCCAGGGCTCCTACCGTGCGCTCGCCGCGACGGCCAACCACTTTGCTCGCGAGAGCCACATGAGCGAGCTCGCGCACGCCGTCGGAATGGATCCCCTGGCGTTCCGCATGAAGAACCTCTCGGAGGCGCGCCTCAAGGCGGTGTTCGAGGCCGCCGCCGAAAAGTTCGGCTGGGCCAGGCGCAAGTCTTCGTCCGGCCGCGGATTCGGCATCGCCGGCGGTGTCGAGAAGGGGGGCTACATCGCCCTCTGTGCGGAGGTCGAGGTCGAGGGCGGCAAGACCGGCGGACGCGTCCGGATCCGCCGAGTCGCCGCCGCCTTCGAATGCGGCGCGATCGTCAACCCCAACGGCCTGCGCAACCAGGTCGAGGGCGCGATCGTCCAGGGAATCGGCGGCGCGCTCTTCGAGGCCATCCGCTTCGAGAACGGCCGCATGCTCAATCCCCACTTCTCCCAGTACCGCCTCCCGCGCTTTCCCGACGTTCCGGCGATCGATCTGGTCCTCCTCGATCGCAAGGACCTTCCTTCGGCCGGAGCAGGTGAGACTCCGATCGTCGGCCTCGCGCCGGCGGTGGCCGCAGGGATCTTCGAGGCGACGGGGGAGCGCCGGCGAGGCCTGCCGCTCGAGGGGCTGGCGACGTAGCTCAGCGGCCGAGCTGGCCGCGGACCCACGCGGCGATCTCGGCGGGCATCCGATCCCGATTGGCGCGGCGGACGTTCCGGAGCGAAACGTCGGGACGCCGCTTCACGACTTCGATGAAGCCTCGGCCGCGCAGCCCGATCGTCGCGACGAGGACGGCCGGGGAATCGAGGATCGACGTCACGGTCTCGACGAAATTTCGGGAAAAGGTTTCCATCTTCCCGATCTCGTCGATGAAGACGACATCGCCGCCGCCCGGTGATAGTTGATCCTCGGCGAGACGCTCGAGCGCGGTCAGATCGACGCCGTACTTGCCGACGCGATACGGCGATCGGATCTCCACGTGCGCGAGAACGGCGCTCGAGCCGTCGAAGGTCTCGATGCGAAATCCGACGCGCTGGCCAGCCTCCCGGATCTCGTCTGTCGTGAACCCCCGGATCGCCACGTCGGAAAGCTCCTCGGCCGCGCGGCGCAAAGCGGTCGTCTTCCCGACGCCGGGCGGTCCGGTCAGGAGAAGCGCATGCGGTTCTCTCTTCACCACGGCCGATACACTCTCACGATGGAGAGGAAGGATCCGGAGAAGCGGCGCGTGCGCGATGCCGTCTGGTCGCGATTCGAAGAGTCGGGCGAGGCTCTCTTTCCCGGCGCGCGCGGCCGGATTCCGAACTTCCGCGGAGCGGCGGCCGCGGCGGACCGGCTTGCGGCGACTCCGGAATGGCGGCGCGCGAGGGTTGTCAAGTCCAATCCCGACTCGCCGCAGCGGCCGGTCCGACTTCGGGCGCTGAGGGAGGGGAAGGTCGTCTACATGGCGGTGCCGCGTCTTGCGGAGGCGAGGTGCTTCTGGAAGCTCGATCCGAGCCGGCTCGACCCGGGTGACTTTCCGGCCGCCGCGACGATCCGCGGCGCATCCCGTTTCGGGCGCCCCGTCCGGCCGCGCGAGCTGCCGCACGTGGACCTGATCGTGGCGGGTTCGGTGGCCGTCAACCGCAAGGGAGTCCGCGTGGGAAAGGGCGGAGGCTATTCGGATCTGGAATACGGGATTGGGCGGCAGGTCGGCGCGATTGACGCCAAGACCGTAGTCGCGACGACCGTTCATCCGCTTCAGATCGTGGCGGACGATCTGCCGTTTACGCCCCACGACTTCTTCCTCGACCTGATCGTGACTCCCGAGGAGACGATCCGTCCGCCCCGGCGCCGGCGCCAGCCGAAGGGGATCCTGCCCGCGCATCTGTCGGAGGAGCAGCGGCGCTCGATCCCAGCGCTTCGGGAGCTCGGCATCAAATGAAATCGCTCGCTCTTCTTCTGGGTATGGTCGCAGGCATGGGCCGGACGCCGCCGCCCGCGAGCAAGCCGACGATCGCCCTCGCCGTCATCGGGGACGCTCCGCGCTCGATCATCGAAGAGCTGACACCGATCCTGCGCGAGACCTTCGACGCGGAAATCGTCGCCGCGCCGAGCCTGGCGCTTCCCGCCTCGTCCTGGAACGCCTCGCGCCGGCAATACCTCTCGACGAACCTGCTCGACGCGCTGGCTTCAGCGAAGCGTCCCGAGTGGGAGAGGCTGCTGGGAATCGCGGACGTGGATCTCTACGTGCCCGACCTGAACTTCGTCTTCGGCGAGGCCGATTCACGACGCGGCGTGGCGGTGTTCTCGCTCGCCCGCCTGCGCGCGGGCGCCGCCGCGCAGCTTTTCTCGCGCCGCGCCGCGACCGAAGCCATCCACGAGCTCGGCCATACCTACGGACTTTCGCACTGCGACAAGCCGACCTGCGTGATGTGGTTCTCCAACACGCTCTCCGAGTCCGATCGCAAGGGCACCCGCTTCTGTCCGGAGCACGCGAAGGAACTGGAGGAGAATCGGGCACACTGAGTAGAGTCGGCGAAGGTGAAGCCGATCCGACCGTATCGCCCGAGATGAAAAAGGGCAGCCCGAGGCCGCCCTTGCTCCTCATCGCATCGCGTTGCGTCAGCTGCGGTTGACCTCGATCGTCTCCTTCTTGCCGCTGTTGGCCACGGCGACGATGATTCCGATTCCGATCGCCGCGAGCAGTCCGACTCCGAGCCAGAACGGCGGGATCGTGGCCAGGACGCCGGTCTTCCAGAGGGCGAGGAGCGCGGCGGCGAGGAGCAGGACGTAACCCAGCAGGTAAATCCCCATCCACTTCATAGCCCTTTCCTCCACGGGCATGACGCCCGAGAGCAGGAGGAGCAAGGTTCGCGCCAGCCGGAATGACGGCTACGGCTTTCGGGACGGCGGCTTCACGCCGCTCGATATCAGGAACACCCTCCCTGAGTGATTCCCCTTGATCCCGCTCCAGGCCGACGTGATGAGGAGATCGATCGTCCCATCGCCGTCGGTGTCGCCCATGCCGACGGCGTCGAAGCCGAAGGTGTCGCCCGGGATCCGGCAGGTGTAAGTCTTCAGAAGCTTGCCGTGCTTTCCGGAATAGAGGTACGCGCGGCCGCCGGAGACGGCGGCTCCGGCGTATTGCCAGGCGCCGACGATGAGGTCGGAAATGCCGTCGCCATCCACGTCTCCGGCGGTGGCGGGGCCGATGCCGAAGCCTTCACCCTGGGTCTCACCCGTGAAAGTGAAGAGGTTCTTGCCGCTCTGGCCGGAGAAGACGTAGGCGCGGCCGGTCGAAGGACCCTTTGCGGTGTTCGTAAAGTCGGTGGCGTACAGATCGGGAACGCCGTCGCCGTCGAGATCGCCGGGAACCGACATGAACATGTATCCGAACGCGACGCCGGTGGCGTCGGACTCGAGGACGAACCGGGGCTTGAGGGTCAAACCGTCGTAGACGTAGACGCGACCGGTCTTGCGCGGTCCGGCGTTGGGAGCGCCGATCATGAGAAACGTGGTCTTGCCTTTCGTGTAGCCGGCGACGGTCGACCCGAACTGGTCGCCTTCGCGCTCGCCGGTCCAGGTCATGAGCTTGCGGCCGTCCTTGCCGGAGTAGAGGTACGCCCGACCCGCGTCTTTGCCGCCCGCGGCGTTGGTGGGTGCGCCGATCAGAACGTCGTCGTACCCGTCGTGGTCGATGTCGCCGGCGAAGGTGACGTGGCGGCCGAAGGTGTCGGGCTTCGCCTCGGCGATCAGGGTCTGGAGGACGTGCCCGTCCTTGCCGGAATAGATGTACGCTCTTCCGCCGCCGGGGGCGCCGGCGACGACGTCGGGCACGCCGTCCTGGTTCGTGTCGCCGGCGAGCTCCACACCGGTGCCGAGCTCGTCGGCGGGAGCGCCGTCGGCCTTCCAGAGAAGCTTGCCGGTCTTGCCGGAGTAGACGTACACGCGCCCCGCGTCCTTGCCGGTGCCGGCCCACGTCGGTGCGGAGGTGACGAAGTCGGCGACGCCGTCGCCGTCGACGTCGCCGAGGCTCCTCGCAATCCAGCCGAACTGGTCGCCCTGGTTTTCGCCGTCCAATTCATGGATGACCTTGACCGGCTCGACGAAGGGATGCGCGAAGTCGGCGGGTTGGGGAAGAAGTGCTGCGAAACGCGGGTCGGACTTCAGGCTCGCGAGGTCCTCGTCAACCTGGATCTGCGTCATGTCGAGCTTATTCGTGGCCTTCGCCCTCCCGAGCCATTCGAAGGCGCCGTCCTTGTTGCCTTCGAGGGCGTAGGAGACGCCGGTGTTGTAGAGGGCCTGGGGGGCGTCGGGAACGAGCGCGAGCAGCTTCGCGTAGGCGGCGCGCGACTCCGTGTAGTTCTTCTGTTTGAGGTACGCGAAACCGAGGTAGCGCCATGCGACTTTGTTGTCGGGCTCCCGCGCGACGACTTTTTCGAGAGTGGACGACGCGCCGGCATAGTCGCCCTTGCCGATCTTCGCGGCGGCCGCCGCGATTTCCTGATCGGAGCTCTGAGGATTCGGGGCGGCGGAGAGTCCGGCGAGGAGTACCAGCGTGAAAACGAGAACTATCAGATTCTTGCTCATTTCAGGCCTCCGGAGTCGCACCTCTTACGAAGCGACACGCGCCGGGTTTCGAGAGAGGATGGAGTCGTGGAAGCGCAGACGGCCGGACCGAGCGTCGGCCCCTACGAGCGGCTCTTGTGGAGCAATCCGTCGATATCGCTGGGAAGCTTCGAGGCGGCGCCGCACGACGAGGGCTTCGAGACGGCCGGCGCGATCGGCGATCGTCCGGCGATCGCGTTCTCGCGGTCGTCGGTCGGCATCGCGCAGTCGAAGCGAGAGCCGTTCGTTTCGGACGGAACGGTCGCGGTGCTGCACAACCCCCGCCATCCGTACCGGCGCTTTCGCGTGGATCGGCGGGGCGACCACTGCGAGTGGGTGTCGGTGGAAGCGGAGCTGCTCTTGAGTCTGAACGCCGGACTGGGGCGCGATCCGCGCAGGCCCTTCACCACGCCGCACGTTCCTCTCGATCGCCGTGCCGCGGCGCTGGTGCGCCTGGTTGCGCGGCACGTGCGCGAGTGGTCGCCGGCGGACGAGCTCTGGGTCGAAGAGACGCTCTACGAGATCCTGAGCATGCTCGCGCCCGCCTCGCAACCGCGAAGGACTCGGGCGACAGACCGGCACGACCGTCTCGCGCAGAGCGTGCGGGAGCTCTTGTCGAGCCGGCCCGAACAGCCGTGGACCGTGTCGTCGATCGCGAAGGTCGTCGGCGCGTCGCCGTTCCACGTCTGCCGTGTCTTTCGGCGGCGCACCGGATACACGGTCCACGGCTACCTGACCGAGCAGCGGCTGCGCCGGTCGCTGACGCTTCTGGAGGAGCTGCGCTCGGACCTGCAGGCGGTGGCCGCGTCGCTCGGCTTTTCGAGCCACAGCCACTTCACGGCGCACTTCCGCGAAGCGTTCGGTGCGACGCCGTCGCGGTTCCGGCGCCGCGCGACTCCGTCGGCCGTCCGCGCGCTCGCTGCGGCGACGGCGCCCCTAGCTAGCGGGGATTCGTTTCCGTTCCGTCCGCCGCCTCGATTCGATACGTGATGGCCAGCGAGGGCTGGCGTCCCACATCGGTGTCGCGATCAAATGACCGTCCCCTTCGGGAACTCGAGAGGGGTTTCCTCGCTGCATTCGGGATCAGGGTGTGAGACGCTCGGCGTGACGGCGCGCGGCGTTCGGCACTAGGCTCTCCGACATGGGACGAACGGGACGGGCGATCCCTGCGGTGTGTGCGCTGGCCTGCCTGACCGCGAACGGTTCGGCGGTCGGCGGCGGCGATCCGAGCTTCCGCACGACGCGGCTCTCGGGTCCGAGCCCGGCGAACCGCATGCGAGAACCCAACGTCGCCGTGGATCCGATCGATCCGAGCCACATCGTCGTGACCGCCCTTTCCCGCACCAAGCAAGAGGCCTTTGCGTTTACCTGGGCGAGCATGGACGGCGGGCGGTCGTGGACGCGCGGCTTCCTGAAGCCGGCCTTCCCGCGGTACGACATCGCCAGCGACCCCAGCCTCGCCTTTGGCCCCGACTGCCGGGTCTATTTCACGCACCTCGACTTCGGAGATTTCAAAACGGCGAGCACACTCAAGGACGGCCAGTGGCTCAAGGAGGGAGGTCTCGGATTCCAGCGCTCGGGCGACTGCGGCAAGACATTCCAGCCCTCGCGGCTCGCCGACAACACGGCCGATGGGCGGCAGGCGGACAAGGATTGGCTCGCCGTGGATTCGTCGCCCTCCAGCAAGTTTCGCGGGTCGGTCTACGTCTTCTGGTCGTACATCGGGAGCCTCGTGGACAAGAGCGACGAGGCCACCGACATCCGGTTCGCCTACACGCGCGACGGCGGCCGCACGTTCTCGCCGCCGCGCCAGCTCTCCAGAAACGGATACGTCGTGCAGACGGTGGTTCGGCCCGACGGCACCCTCGATGCGATCTGGGAGGAGCGCCGCTGGAACTCTCGGAAAATCTGGCACGTCTCTTCTTTTGATGGCGGAGAGACCTTTTCTGCGCCGCGCCTGGTGGTGGGAGTGCCCGAGCCCGGGGTGCTCGACTGGCCGGTCCTGGCCGCGACCGGCCCCGACACCCTGGTCGCCGGCTGGTGCCAGCGCGCCGACGGCAGCCGAACGGGCCGCCTGGAATCGCGCATCTTCACCGCCGTCTTCCGGGACGGCGCGTGGTCCGCCCCGCAGGCCCTCGAACCGGATCTGCCCGGTGGCTCGTTCGTAAGCATTCCCGCGCTGGCCGCGACGGATGACGCCGCGTGGCTTCTCGCATACCGCGTCGACCCGGCGACGACGCGGGTCGTCTTGTACCGGGCGGCCCTCCCGTCGCACCGTTTCGTGCAGCACTCGATCCTCGGTACGCGGCAGTTCGGAACGAAGCAGTTTTGTCCGGGTTGGCTGGACTGTTTCGAGGAAGACCCGGCGGCCGACCCGAAAACCGAGGTCGAACAGTTCTTCCCGGGCGACTACGTAGGCCTTTCCGGCGCGAAGAGGCGGCTGGCGGCCGCCTACATCCTGCCCCGCGACGACGACCGGCGCGTTGACAGCACTCACACGCTCTACGTCCACGTCCTCGATGAGTGAGGGGTGCGCGAGCCGGCGGGGCGGCGGAAGGCTCTCGGGCTGCAGTGGCCGGAAGTGCCCATAGGCGGTCAGGGTAGGGGTGGCGGCGACTCTTCCGTCATTGGAGAGCCGCGGTCGGACAGAATGCGTGTATGGCCACCATCTCGCCTCACGCCTTCGCGTCTCTCTCTCTCGACCCGCGCCTCCTCTCCGCCCTGACGGGCCTCGGCTACGAGGAGCCGACGCCGATCCAGCAGCAGGCGATCCCGCCGCTTCTCGAAGGGCGGGACGTGCTGGCGCAGGCAGCGACAGGGACGGGGAAGACGGCCGCGTTCGCGCTGCCGATCCTGAACGCGATCGCGGCGGAGCGGACGAAGGGCGGAGGTCCGGTGGCGCTGATCCTGGTTCCGACACGGGAACTGGCGATGCAGCTCGCGGAGGCGGTGCATCGGTACGGGAAGACGATCGGGGTGCGAGTGCTGCCGGTGTACGGGGGAGCGTCGATGGAGTCGCAGCTGCGGGCGCTGCAACGGGGTGTGGACGTCGTTGTGGCGACTCCGGGCCGCGCGCTCGATCACCTGAACCGGAAGTCGCTGAAGCTCGAGGGCATTCGGACGCTGGTTCTGGATGAAGCGGACGAGATGCTGGACATGGGGTTCGCAGAGGATCTGGAGGCGATCCTGGCGGCGACGCGGTCGGAGCGGCAGACGGCGCTCTTCTCCGCGACGTTGCCGCCGCGGATCGTGTCGATCGCAGGCAAGAACCTTCGCAATCCCGTCCGGATCGCGATCGCACGGGAGACGGCGGCGGCAGGGAAGCTGCCGAAGGTGCGGCAGACGGCCTACGTCGTAGCGCGGGGGCATAAGCGGGCGGCTCTGGGGAGGGTGCTGGACATCGAATCGCCGACGGCGGCGCTCGTTTTCTGCCGGACGCGGCTGGAGGTGGACGATCTGACGGAGGCGTTGAAGAGCCGGGGGCTGCGGGTCGAGTCGCTGCACGGGGGAATCTCGCAGGCGGAGCGGGACCGGGTGATGAAGAAGCTCCGCGCGGGGACGCTCGAGCTGGTCGTGGCGACGGACGTGGCGGCGCGCGGGCTCGACATCGGGCACCTGTCGCACGTCGTCAACTACGACGTGCCGTCGTCGCCGGACGTCTATGTGCACCGGATCGGTCGTACGGGGCGTGCCGGGCGCGAAGGAGTGGCGATCACTCTCGCCGAGCCGCGAGAGCACTGGCAACTGAAGAACATCGAGCGGGCGACGAAGCAGAAGATCGAGATCGGGAGCGTGCCGACGGTGGCGGATTTGCGGGCGAAGCGAATGGAGCTGACACGGGCATCCCTGCGGGAGTCGCTGCTCTCGGGCGGGTTCGACGGCTACCGTGTGGTCGTCGAGTCGCTCGCCGAGGAGTTCGATCCGTTGGACGTGGCGGCGGCGGCGGTGAAGATGGCGGACCCGTCGGCGGGGTCGGGCGGAGCAGAGGACGAGCACGAGATCCCGGCGGTCGCCGTCGCGCCTGCGCCGGCTCGGGGCGCGCGGGCCGGCAAGTTCGGGCCGAGGTCACATAAGGGTACCGGGAGCTCGGGCAAGATCTTCATCGGCGCGGGACGGGACGCTGGCGTGAAGCCGGGCGATCTCGTGGGCGCGATCGTCAAGCTCGCGAAGGTCCACCCGCGCGAAGTCGGATCGATCCGGATCGCCGAACGATTTTCGCTCGTCGAGGTGCCCGAGGCGATGACCGAGGATGTGATCCGGACCTTGCGCGCGGCGGGCGTGCGCGGAAAAAGGGTCACGGTGAGGCGCGACAAAGACCGGTGACGCACGCAAAAAAGGGGAGCGCCCCGAAGGGCGCTCCCGCAGGAGCCGCCGGCGCCGGAGCGCGCCGGAGAGGCTTCCGTCAGCGCCAGTAAGGCGGATAGCCGTAGTAGCTGTAGACCCTCGAGCCGAAGGCGCGGTCGTGGAGATCCGGCCAGCGATCGTTGTCGAAGCTCGGCGCGTTCTTGAGCTTCTCCTTGTCGACGTCGAGGACGAAGGTCCGGTCCTCGGTCGAGGTTCTCATCATCTGCAGCGGCACGGCGAAGAGCTTCTCGCCCATGCCCAGAAACCCTCCGAAGGAGAGGATCCCGAACGTGACGCGTCCGTCCTCGGGCTCGATCACCAGATCCTCGATTTTCCCGAGGTTCTCGTTCTTGAGATTGACGACACGCGCCCCGATCAGGGCTTTCGCGGAGAGCGCGGTGACGGCGGTGGTGGTTGTGGCCATGAATACCTCCAGATAAAGACCCCAGTTCGATCCCTGCGGGACGGGCGTCCCGGCGGGGACCGTATCCATGAGCGAACGACCTGGCGGACGTTCGAGCTCACTTCGACCCTACTCCCAGGTCTCGATCGGGTCAACCCGGCCGTAAATCCAGGAAACTCGATGGATTAGTCGGCCGTACGGAGACACATGAAAGCCACTTTGATGTCTCTGCTGCTCGTTGCCCCCGTGTTCGCTCAGGTTCCTCCCGCGGCTCCGACGCTGAAATCCGTCCTGCTCGCGCAGTTGAAGACCACGCACGATCAGCAGGACTGGTTCGTCCCGGCGAGCAAGGCGGTCGAAGGTCTCACCGCCGAGCAGGCCGCGTGGAAAGACGGCAACGCGAACCATTCGATCGCGCAGCTCGTCCAGCACCTGGTCTTCTGGAACCAGTCGCAGCTGGCGTCATGGAAGGGCCAGAAGGGCCCGGCGTACAGTGGCAAGAACGACGAGACGTTCGGGAACAATCTCGACAAGGCCGCCTGGGAGAATGCGGTCCGTCAGCTCGACGCGGTGCTCACGGACATGGAGAAATGGATCGAGTCCGCCGACGAAGCGAGCCTGCGCAAGCAGTACGACAACATCGCCCACGTCTCCGCGCACAACGCGTACCACACGGGCCAGATCCTCTACGTTCGGAAGCAGCAGGGCTCGTGGGATCCGGAGAAGGGCGTCAAGTGACAGGGCGCGCGATGTCGCGCGCCCTGTCATCCCGAGCGAAGCGAGGGATCCCTTTCGGGAGGGGTCTTTACGGCTTCTTGTTCGTCCAGCTCTGCTTGCCGACCTTCCAGGCGCCGTTCTCTTCCGCGAGGTCGATCGAGCCGTACATCGTTTCCTTATCCTGCTTGCCGGTGGCTTTGAGGACGGCCTTCTTCCCGTCGACCTTCAAGTCGGTGAACTTGACGTCGCTGGGGGCCATCATCTTCATCATCTCCATGCCGTCCTTGGGGGTCTTGCCCATCTCTTTGGTCTGCGCCTCGATCTCCTTGACGGCCTCGGCGGTCATGCACTTCTTGTAGGCCTCGTAGTCACCCTTGTCGATGGCCTTCAGCGATTCCCGGTAGACCTTGGCCTGCGGGGTGGATTCGAGGTCGGCGGCGAGGGTCGGCAGAGCGAGGCCGAGAACGACGCCCAACGCGAGGGTAGCCCGGAACGTAGTCCGCATTCCGATCTCCTTTCGATTTGAGTTAACGCGGCACGAAGGATAGCTCAGAGATAATCAGCCGCAATGAAGCAATTCGGGACGGTTGCAGCGGCGTCGCTCCTCCTCGCGGCGGCGGGATGCAAGACTACCCAACCGGCGGCGCCGCAGCAGCCGGGCGCCCCGGCCCCCTCCACCGCCAAGTGCACCGGGACACTGGGGATCGACGCGGCTCCTCTGTCGGCGGCGGTCCGGAAGAGGCTCAATCTGCCGAAAGACGCCAGAGGGGCGTTCGTGACGCAGGTCTTTCCGGGAGGCCCGGCTGCGGCCGCGGGGATCAAGGAAAACGACATCGTCGAGAAGGTCGGGCCGGCGTCGATCGGCAACGATTGCGAATTCGCGCGCGCGGGCTTCGACCGGGCGTGCGAGCCAGTGTCGGTCACGGTGCGGCGCGGCGGCGAAACGGTCGAGGCCACGCTGACGCCGGTGAATGAGGCCCCGTTCTTCGAAAAGCTCTGCGCAGCGGGAAACCCGGGCGCGTGCTTCCGGCAGGCGTGGCTCCTCTGGAGCAAGGACCACGGAGACGGCCACGCCTTCGAGCTCTTCGAGTCGGCCTGCAAGGCGGGCTCGGGAGAGGCCTGCGCCTACGAGGGGTACCAGCTGACGCTCTCCTCGGAGCGGAGCCGCGAGTCCGTCGCGATCCTCGACCGCGCGTGCGACGAGAAGAGCGGCTCCGGGTGCGCCCACCTCGGGTTTCTCTACGCGACCGGGAAGGACGTCACGAAGGACGACAAACGAGCCGCCGTGCTGTACCAGCGCAGCTGCGACCTCGGCGACGCGCAGGGTTGCTACAACGCCGGGCTGATGGCGGACGACGGCCGCGGCGTGGCGCGCGATGCGGCGCGGGCGGCGGCGGCGTACGACGAGGCCTGCGAGCTCGGAAGTGCGACGGCGTGCACGAATCTGGGCTTCCTCTACGAGAACGGGAGAGGTGTCAAGAAAGACCGGGCGAAGGCACTGGCGCTCTACCAGCGCGGCTGCGACGGGTCGGCATGTCAGCCGTCGAACCTGGGCGGCTGTGTGAACGTCGGGCGCTCGTACCGCGACGGGATCGGTGTCGACAAGAACGAGGAGAAGGCGGCCGAGATCTTTCGCGAGGCTTGCGAACGCAAGGAGAACCCGGACGACATTCACTCGGCCGAGAACGGCTCGCGAGCGTGCTCGCTGCTGGGCGCGCTGTATCTCTCGGGCGAGGGAATCCCGAAGGACGTTTCGCACGGTCTGACGCTTTCGGAGCTCGGCTGCGGGCGTGGTGACTCCTTCGGCTGCTTCAACGCCGCGGCCGTCTATGCGAGCGGCGGGGGCGGTGTCGCGGAAGATCCGGCGAAGGCCGCGGAGTATCTCGAGAAGGCGTGCAAGGGCGGAGACGGAGAAGGCTGTCACGACCTCGCCGTGGCGTACGAGAGAGGCAACGGCGTCTCGAAGGACGCGCGCCGCGCGAAGGCGCTCTACCAGCAGGCCTGCGAGCTGGGCTTCACGGCGAGCTGCAAGAAGAAGCCGAAATGATCGCCCCCTCACCCTGACCCTCTTCCCCTGAAGGGGGAGAGGGAACTAGGAAACTCCCTCGCCCCCCGAAGGGGGGAGAGGGCTGGGGTGAGGGGGGGCCTCCCGCTACGCTGCTCCCTTTAGATACTTCTCGAACCACCTCGTCACGGCGACGGCGGACTTGATGCGATTGGGAGTCTTGCGCCAGCCGTGCCCTTCGTCGGGAAACAGAACGTACTCGACCGCGATCTTGCGCTTCTTGAGGCTGTCGACGACCTGCTCGGCCTCCACCACGGGCACGTTGGTGTCGTTGGCGCCGTGGAGCACGATGGTCGGCGCCGTGACCTTGTCGACCTTGTGAATCGGGGAGAGCCGGCGCAGCAGCTCGACCTCGGTCTCGGGATTGCCGTATTCGACCGTGGAGATGGCCGCCATCCACGGCTCGGTGTTCTTGAAGAAAGTCTCGAAGTTGACTACTCCGAAGAGATCGGCGCCCGCGGCGAACATGTCCGGATACTCGGTCAGGCCGGCCATGACCATGTAGCCGCCGTAGGAACCTCCCATGATGCCGATGCGCTTCGGATCCGCACCCGCCTTGACCGCCGCGTCCACGCAGTCCTTGATGTCCTTGACGCCCTCGAAGCGCAGGGCGCCGTTGTCGAGGTTGACGAACTTCTTGCCGAACCCCGAGGATCCGCGCACGTTGGGCGCGAAGACGGCGATGCCGCGCGAGAGAAGCGCCTGGTACTGGCTGTTGAAGCCCGGCCTCTCCTGTCCTTCCGGACCGCCGTGGAAAGACAGAACGGTCGGGAACGGGGCCGTGGCATTCGTCGGCCGATAGAACCAACCGGAGAGGTCGAGGCCGTCGTGCGCCTTGAAGCGGATGAGCTCGGGACGCACCAGCTTCGCGAGGTCCACGCCGGGATGGGGACTCCGCGTGACCTGGCGGAAGTTGCCGGTCGCGACATCCATGACCCAGATGTCGGCCGGCGTCGCGGCCCCGGAGAGAACCATGGCGAGCGACTTGCCGTCTCTCGAAAAATCGAGACCGAAGGCGATCTCGGCCGGCAGTTTCGGATGAAGGGTGGACTTGCCGGTCTTCAAATCGAGCAGTTCGAGATCGCTCTTGCCGGCGACGTTCCAAACCAGCGCAGCCGTCGTGCCCGCGTGGTCGAGCGCGAACGTCGAAAGCTCCGCGTCCGGCCGCGCGGCGAGGATCGCGATCTTTCCCGGCGCGCCGCCCTGGGATAGATCCACCCGCCCGAAGGCCAGCAGGTCGCGGTCGGCGTTGGTTGCGAGATAGACGGCGCCGCCGTCCTTCGCGAACTCGCCGAAGAAGGTGCCGGGGCCCTGGTGCGGTGTGAGCAGAGTCTCCTTTCCGTTGGCGAGCTCGACGAGATAGACATTGTTGTCGCCGCGGCTCACGAGCCGGTTCAGGAGACCCTGCTTCTTGTCGCGGCTCAAGTCGTCGAAGCCGCCGATGCCTTTGTTTTCGAGGACCATCTTCGACGTTCCCGCGGCGACATCGTAGAGGTAGGGATCGATGGCGGATCCGTTCCGCCGGTTCGAGGTCGTCCCGAGAAGAGCGCCGTCGTCGGACCAGGGACCGAGCCCGTTGGTTTCCTTGCCGCCGTCGGTCAGGCGCTTCACGTCGGTTCCGTCGGGGCGCACCAGGTAGACCTGCACGTTCATGCCGCCGCCCGGCGCGAGCGAAAACGCGAGCCACTTCCCGTCGGGCGACCACTCGACCTGGCCGACCCCGTCGTCGAAGGCCGTAACCTGCTGCGGGTACCCGCCCGCCGCGTCGACGCTCCAGACCTGCGGAACTCCGCCGATGTTCGACACGTAGGCGATCGTCTTGCCGTCCGGAGAAAAGGACGGTGAGGTCGCGCTGCAGATCTTGGCCATGAGCGCGACGGAACGCTCGAGGTCGTCGTCGGTGGCGGGCGCAGATAAAACGAAGGTGAACATGACGAGGATCGAAACTAGGACAACGGCGCGCTTTGTCTTCATCGGGCGCAAATCCTATCGCCCCGCCTGTCATCCCGAGGAGCGGAGCGACGAGGGATCCCCACCTTGTTTAGTCCGGGATCCCTCGCTGCGCTCGGGATGACAGACACAAGGCCATCCTCGCCTCGCGCGCCGTTCCCTCCATTTCGCGCCACACGATGCATTTTTCTGTGACTCATGGCGCCTCCGATTCGTATTTCGGTATGGAGGAGCCAATGCCCACGGAATCCCCGACAGCCGCGATCGAATCCGCCGAGACACTTTGTCCCGAAAGCTCCGACCAGGAGGTCGAGCGCGCCGCAGCGCCC
>Ga0114129_10007598_pt1 | contig 15432 bp, 17 predicted proteins | sample RhiMetdeltSRZDD1_FD_80071 | JGI IMG/M metagenome (GOLD analysis project Ga0114129, IMG submission 80071) | Populus rhizosphere microbial communities from Tennessee, USA - Rhizosphere MetaG P. deltoides SRZDD1 (version 2) (version 2) | ecosystem: Host-associated > Plants > Roots > Rhizosphere >...
CCGTCGATGGTGAGGGTAGCGAGACCGCGTCGCAGGAAGTCGTTCTCCATCGCGTAGAGCTCTTCCTTCACCGAGTCGAGTCCCGGTACGAGGATCGCCAGCGGCGCACGCTTTGACGCACCGCGCGGCATGCGCAGGATCCCCGGGATCACAGCACCCTCGAACGGCGCCTCGATGCGTCGTCCAGGAGGATCGAGGCGCGGCACGGCCTTCGCGTAGGTCGTCACAGTGAGCAGGCGCAGCTCGTCATGCACTGCGCGATCCTCGAACCAGAGGAACTTGCCGAGGTGGTAGCACCACGCCGCACGCTGGTAGGCGTCGGTCGCGGTCACGGTGTGGCCTGCGCGGTCCGCAGCGTCCGCGAGCGCGCGATGCTCGTCCCCCACGCGCTTCCAGTTCGCCGCCCAGTCGCGCCACTCGCTCGTCTCCGCCAGCACGCGATCGAAGTCATTCGCATCGATGCCGTTCGCGACGAACCGCGGTTTCCAGTGGCCCGCGGCGAGGCGCACGCGGTCGGCGGTCTCGGTGGCCACTAGGTCTCCAGCGCCTTCGCGACGTCGGCGAGGTAACGCGCGGCATCGGCGCCGTCCGCCACGCGGTGGTCGACAGTCAGCGTCAGCGAGACCACCGGCCGCACCGCCGGCGCGCCGTTCACTGCCATGACGCGATCCGCGACGCGGCCGACGGCGAGGATCGCGGCTTCCGGAGGATTGACGATCGCGGTGAAGCGATCGACGCCGAACGGGCCGAGGTTCGAGACGGTGATCGCTGCGCCGCCGAATGCGTCGGCGCGCGCGCGACCCGAGCGGACCGCGGTCTCGAGCGCTTCGCGTTCATCGCGGAGCGCCGCGAGCGCCTTGCGGTCGGCGTCACGCACGACCGGCACGATGAGGCCCGCCTCGAGCGCGACGGCGATGCCGACGTCGACCTTCTCCGACACGACGGCGGCGTCGCCATCGAAGCGCGAGCGCAGGCGCGGGTGCGCGCGCAGCGCGGTCGCCGCGGCGGCGACGATCACGTCGGTGTACGAGACGCCCGCGGCCCTGCGCTTCGCATCAGCCGCGGTCATGTCCACATCGCGCGAGATCGAGAACTGCGGGGCCTCACGCACACTTCGCGTCATCGCCTCCGCGACCGCGCGCCGCATCCGGGTAAGAGGTTCCCTCTTCTCCCCGACAGCGCCAGAGGAGGGCGAGGTCGATGCCGAACCCGACGATGCAGCCGCCTCGACATCTTCGAGACCGACACGTCCGCCCGGGCCCGTGCCACGCACCACGTTGATGTCGACGCCAAGCTCTTGCGCGCGCTTGCGAGCCGCCGGAGATGAGCGGACGCGATCGGTCGAGCCGTCGCCAACGGAGGAGACGACCTTGGAAGGGGGCGAGTTCGAGGCGAGGGGCGACTCCGGCGTCATGCCCGCGGTCGCGCGCCCGACATCGGGTAGAGGCTCATCGACCGTGTCCGCGATCAACGCGATCACGGTCGCGACGGGAGCACTGGATTCCGCCGGCAACAGGATGCGGCGCAAGACGCCCGAGGCGGACGCTTCGATCTCCATGTTCGCCTTGTCCGTCTCGACTTCGAAGAGCACCTCGCCCTTCTCGACGCGGTCGCCCTCCTTCTTATGCCACGCGATGAGCCGCCCGTCGTCCATGGTCAGCCCGAGCTTGGGGAGGATGACGCGCGTGACGGTCACGCGCGGAACGCCCCGCTCATGCGACGAGCTCCTTCGCGACGCGGACGATGTCATCGACCTGCGGGACAACTGTCTTCTCGAGATGCTGCGCGTACGGGATCGGCGTCTCGAGGCCCGCGAGCCGGCGCGGCGGTGCGTCGAGGTCGTCGAAGGCTTCCTCGGCGACCATCGCGGCGATCTCGCCGCCATATCCGCCGCGCTTGATCGCCTCGTGCACGACGAGCAGGCGATGAGTCTTGCGGACGGAGCTGAGGACCGCGTCGCGATCGAGCGGGACGAGACTGCGCAGGTCGATGACCTCGGCCTCGACACCTTCGGCCGCGAGTTTGTCGGCCGCCTCGAGCGAGAAGAGCACCTCGCGTGACCAGGTCACGATCGTGAGATCGGACCCAGCGCGCTTGACATCGGCCTTGCCGAGCGGCACGACGTGCTCGCCGGTCGGCACCTGGCCTTTCGTGCGGTACAGGAGCTTGTGTTCGAGGAAGATCACGGGGTCGTCGTCGCGTATCGCGGAGGTGAGGAGGCCTTTCGCGTCGGCCGGGGTCGACGGCATGACCACCTTGAGGCCGGCGACATGCGCGAACCAGGCCTCGAGCGACTTCGAGTGCTGCGCCGCGTTGCCGCGGCCGGACCCGCCCTGTGTCCGCATGACCATCGGCACCCGGGCCTGCCCGCCGAACATGAAGCGGTTCTGCGCGGCCTGATTCACGAGCTGGTCCATCGCGAGCCCGGAGAAGTCGACATACATCAGCTCGACCACCGGACGCAGCCCGGTGAGCGCCGCGCCGACCGCGGCGCCGACGATGCCCAGCTCGCTGATCGGCGTCTGGCGGATGCGCGTCGGTCCGAATTTGTCGAGCAGACCCGCCGTGACCTGGAAGGCGCCGCCGTGCTCGGCGATGTCCTCGCCGAGGACGATCACGCGAGCGTCGCGCTCCATTTCCAGACGCAGCGCGTCACCGAGTGCCTCGTTGTAGAACATCTCGCGCATCGCCTGCTGCACGTCCGGAGGCAACGCGGCCTTGACGGTCACGCTTTGGCCTCGGCGTACTTCTCGGCATATCGCAGCGTGTTCCTGAAGTTACGTTTCGCCGCGCCGGAGATCAGGAGCGGCTCCAACAAGCCCGTCAAGAGTCCCAAGAGAGGCGCTCCGGTTCCGGGAATCCTTGTGATCGTCACCGAGTAGTGCACCAGACTGCCGGCACCGTCGGGTTCGATCGTGTACTCGTCGATCTGACCCGCATCAGGGTACGCACGCTCGAAGGTCGTCTCCGAGCGCGTCTGATAACGCCGAGGCCGATCCGCGGCCGTGATAAAGGCAGTAGCGACGAACCGGACCCCGCGGGCGGTTCCGCGGATCGTGTAGTGGTCACCCTGCAGGGCGGGGCCGGTGGCGGCTTCAACGGGCTCCTGCTGGATGTAGGCGGGACACCAGTCCCACCGTTGCCGCTCGATCGGATCCGCCAGCAGATCGAAGAGGCGCTCGGGATCGAGCGTGCTCTTCGCGGTGTCTCGCACGGTCCGACCCTTTTGCTCAGTAGCTTGCATAGACATCCCCGGGCAGAGAGATCGGCGACGCGGGCGGCCCCGCCTCGGCCCACGCGACCGCGCGGTTCGCCTCCTCGATCACCTCGGCGTCGATGGCGTCGAGCTGCGCCGCGGTCGCGAGCTTCGCCTCGGTGATCCACGCACGCGTGTCCAACAGCGGATCGAAGCGCGTCTTCCAGCCCTCGATCTCCTCCTTCGATTGGTACTTGCGCGGGTCGCCGTAGTAGTGGCCTTCGTGCCGGTAGGTGTCGGCGACGAGGAAGGCCGGCCCTTCTCCGCGTCGCGCCCGCGCGATCAGGTCCCCCGCTGCCTCGTAGACGGCGCGCACGTCGCGGCCGTTCACGCGTACGCCGGGCATGCCGTAACCGTCGGCGCGCCTACTGATGTCATCGATCGCGAAGGCGTTCTTCACCGGGAGACTCTCGGCGTACTGGTTGTTCTCGCAGACGTAGATCACCGGCAGCTTCCAGATGGACGCGAGGTTCGCGGACTCGTGGAACGCGCCCTGGTTGGCGGCGCCGTCGCCGAAGAACGAGACTGCGACCTGATCGGTACCGAGCTGTTTCGCTGTCAGCGCCGCGCCGGTCGCGATGGGGATGCCGCCGCCGACGATGCCGTTGGCGCCGAGATTGCCCTTCGACGTATCGGCGATGTGCATCGACCCGCCGCGCCCGCGGCAGTAGCCGGTCTCGCGTCCAAGCAGCTCCGCGTACATGCGCCCCAGGTCGGCTCGCTTCGCGATGCAGTGGCCGTGTCCGCGATGCGTGCTCGTGATCCAGTCGTCGTCGCGCAAGTGGGCGCAGACGCCGGCGGCAATGCCCTCCTCACCGGCGTACGAGTGGATCGTGCCCCACAGCTTGCCCTCGCCGAACAGCACTGTGGCGCGCTCCTCGAAATCGCGGATACGGCGCATGACTCGGTAGAGATCGAGCGCGGTCACTTTGTCCATCAGCTGCCCTCCACCGGATGCAGCATCACGCGGATCGAACCGTCCCGGCGCTCGGTGAACGTCGTCCACGCGTCGCCGAAGTGTTCGAGCGGAAAGTGGTGCGTCACGAGGCGCTTCACGTCCACCTGTCCCCTGGCGAGCAAGGTGAGCGCTCGCCCCGAGACACCCTTCGGGTTCGCGAGCGACCCGAGCACGTCGATGTTGCCTCGAACGATCGTCGAGAGATCGACGCCCGAGAGCTCGGTGCCGAGTCCGGTCGATCCACCGAGCACCACGCGGCCGCCGCGGCGCGCGCTGAGGATCGCGGCGCGCGCCGCATCGGCCGTCCCCGCGAACTCGACGACGAGGTCCGCGCTCCCCTTCAGGCGATCGGCCTCGGATATCTCGACGACCTCGTCAACGAGATCGCGTACCCGGGCGAGCCGCTCGCCGCGGCCGACGAGCACGACGCTGCCCGCGCCCATGGCGCGCGCGAGCTGCGCGGCGCACAAACCGATCGCACCCGGTCCGAAGACGACGACGCGCTCGCCCGCGGCGAGCCGGCCTCGCTCAAGCGCCCACAGCGCGATCCCGAGGTTGTCGGTCCACGCGCCGTCGTCGAAGGACATGGCATCGGGCAGCGCGTGCAGTGCCGCGACTGGAACGGCGGCGTACTCGGCCAGCCCGCCACCCGTTGTGAAGCCGATGTGCGCGTGCCCGGTCTCGCGCTTTCCGTAGTTCACGCACAGCGTGTACATGCCCTCGCGGCAGCGATCGCACGTCCCGCATCCGACGTGTACCTCGACCCCAACACGTGCTCCCGGCGCGATCATCACGCCTTCGCCCGTCGCGACGACCTCGCCGCTGAACTCATGCCCAGGCACGTGCGGGAAGCGCGTCGCGGGGAACGTGCCGGCGAGGATCTTCTGGTCCGTCGCGCAGACCATCGAGGAGCGGACCCTGACCAGGGCCTCGCCGCGCGCCGGCCGCGGCGTCGCGACGTCGCCGACCACGAACGTCCCAGGGCGATCGAAGACGACGGCACGCATGCGCGTCGGCAGGCTCACGGCTGGACGATCACCTTGAGCGCGCCGTCGACGCGTTCGTTGAACGTGCGCAGCGCCTCGCGGAACTCGCTCAGCGGGAAGTGGTGCGTGATGAGCTGCGCGGCCGGGATGCGTCCGTCCGCCATCAACGGGATGACCTCTTCCATCGTGTTCCGGTTCGCGCGGACACCGTAAAGATCGATCTCCTCGAGCACGATCTTCTGGAAATCGATCGTGGAAGGCTCCTTCGGGATGCCCGTGAACGCGACGCGCCCGCCCTTCCGCACCATGCGGATGGTCTGCCCGACGGAGTCCTTCGTGCCCGCGGAGTCCGCCGCGACGTCCGCGCCGATGCCGCCGGTCATCTCGCGCACCCGAGCCACCGGATCGCCGTCGTGGTAATCGACCGTCTCGAAGCCGAGCTCCTTCGCGCGCTCGAGCCTTCTCCCGCCGCCCACGACGATGCAGCGGGCGGCGCCGAGGGCCCGCGCGCACATCGCGGTAAGGAGACCCATGCCGCCCGAGCCGACCGCGACATAAACGTCCCCCGGATTGATGCCGGGCCGCTTCACCGAATGCAGGGCGATCGACGCCGTGTCGCAGAGCGCGGCGACGTCGAGCGGCATCGACTCGGGGATCGTGAAGACGCTCTTGATCGTGTGGACGACGTATGTCGCATACGCGCCCTGCGTGTAGTGGCCGTACTGACGGTGGCCAAGGTCCTCACGGCCATAGTTGAAGCAGAGGTTGTAGCGGCCGGTGCGGCACATCCGGCAGTAGCCGCAGCCCGAGTGGCTGGTGCCCGCGACACGCGTCCCCGGTACGAATCCATAGCCCTTCGCGACGTCGCCCGCCTCAACGACCTCACCCGACCACTCGTGCCCCGGAATGAAGGGATACGCCTTCGGCCAACGGCCCTTGAAAGTGCCTTCGACGATCTCGGCATCGGTGCCGCAGATCGCGATCGCCCGCACGCGCGCGAGCACCTCGTTCGCTCCCGGGCGCGGGATCGGCACGTCGCCCTGGATCTCGAATTCGTGCGGGGCGGTGAGGACGAGCGCCTGCATCGTCGCGGTCTTCGCAGGGCTCGCCGTTCCGACGGCGCTCATGGCTGGAACGCCACGACGCGGCAGATGCAGCCTTCACCGCCGACCCAGCGCCATGGGAACGCGCCGATGTCGACACGTTTGCCGGCGACCTCGGCCAGCTCGCCGCCGAGGTTCTCCAGCATCGGGATGTTGGCGCGTGCCATGTGGTAGTGGACGTGCTCGAAGTCCTTCATCGGCAGGGTCTCGTCGATGGGCTTGCCGGTCTGCGCCTCGTATTCCTTGACGAGGTCCGGACGGAAGTAGCGCACGCGAACGTGCAGTGAGTGATCCATCGACGCGAGGTCGCCGCCGATCCAGCGGATCTTCTTCTCGACGAGGTAGTCGCAGACCTCGGGCTGTGGGCCGGGGTGCCGATCGAAGTAGGTGACATCGTCGCGCGTCGGCTTGGTCCAGTTGTAGCGGTCCCATCCGGTGTACAGGATGACGACGTCTCCCTCGCGGATCTGCTCGCCCTTCGGAACGCACGAGAGGACATCCTTCAGGGAGTAGTAGGACCAGGGCTTGGTGATCGGTCGCAGGTCGATCACCAAGCCCGTGCCATAGAGGTCACCGATGGGGATCTCGCCCAGATGCTTGCCCGTCGGCCAGTAGTGGATCGGCGCGTCGATGTGCGTGCCGGTGTGCATGTTCGTGCGCACCAGCACGGTGCTCTTGCCGTCGCGATGGTGCGTCGTGATGTCCGTCACCTGGATCGACTCAAATTGCGGCCAGGTCGGCATCCGATCGCCCCACGGCTGGGTCAGGTCGACGAGCTTCATCGCCTTAGTACGGGAAGTCCTTCTTGCCGAGCTGAAGGACGATGCGGTTGGCGAGAGTGAGGTCGACGATCTGGTCGTACGCGACCGTCTTATCGATCTGCTTGTTGTCGAGAAGGCTCAATACCGTTCCCTCGATGTTCTTCTTCACGACCATCTCGTTCTGAGGCCACGCCTTCCCGGCTTCAAGCGTTTTGTAAGCCGCCTCGACGACGTCGCGGTCCTGCTTCGTCTCGCGGACCGCCATGTCCAGGATGCGCGGCCGCAGCGACGTGTCGTACATCGCGCGGTTCGCTCGCATGATCGCGCGGAGCATGCATTCCGTGGTGGGGCTGGCGGCCTCTTTCACGGGCACCGCGTAGACCGAGTACTGGTAGTCGCCCAGGACCTCCCACATGTTCGCGAGCGGGGCGACGTTCGGAGCGGTCTTCTTCAGGGTGAGGACCTGGTCGACGTGAAGGATCGCGGTGTCGACACTACCCGCCGGGTTGCGGAGCTCTTCGACGCGCCCCGCGGTCGTCGTCCGAACGAACTGAACGTCCTTGAGGTCGATCCCGACCTTCTTCAGGTAGGCGCGCGAGAGCGCATCGGCGAACGCGCCCGACTCCTGGATGCCGATCCGCTTGCCCTTGAGATCCGCGGCCGTCTTGATGATGTCGCCGCGCACGGCGAAGACTTGGCTGATGTTCGGGGCGTAAGAGCCAACGACCTTCACCTCAACGCCTTGGGAGATGGCGTTGACGACGGGCTCCGTCGAGGTGCCGGCGAGGTTCACGCCGCCGCCCACCATGGCTTTGAGCGCGCCGACGCCACCCTCGAAGCGCACGAGCTCGACGGTCAGGTTCTCGTCTTTGAAATAACCGAGCTCCTGCGCCACGTAGGGCGGCAGGTGGACAACGTTCGGCGGTGTGACCGGGACAGCGATCTTGACGGACGTCGCCGGGCAGGTGGCCTTCGCGACCGTCGGCGAGGCTGCCGCCGTGCCTGGCACCGACGGCGATGGCGACGGAGCAGCTGTGCCCCCGCACGCGGCGGCGACGAACCCGACGACCAGAGTGAGTGCGAGCTGGCGCATGTGTTGACCCTCCACCTTATTGCTCGCGTCGCAGCCAGGGCGCGACGCGGCCTTCGACGAACTGCACGAGGCCCATGAGAGAGATGCCGATGGCGGCAACGACGATGACCGGCACGAACATGCGGTCGATCCGGAACGTGTTCTGATACACGATGATCAGGTAGCCCAGGCCCGCCAGCCCGATGAGGAACTCCGCAACGATCATTCCGATGAGGCCGCGTCCGATAGCGAGACGCACGCCGGCGAGGATGAACGGCAGCGCCGATGGCACTACGACGTCCTTCCAGAGGCGCCGCTCGCTGGACGAGAACGCGCGAGCAACCTCGAGCAGATCAGGGTCCACGTTGCGAACGCCTTGTTGGGTGTTGATGAGGATCGGGAAGACTCCGAAGAGCGCGACCGTCGCGATCCGCGGCAGGTCACCCGAATATCCGAGGGTGAGGGCGACGACGGGGATGAGGGCGACGGCTGGGATCGAGTACAGAGCGCTGACCCAGGGATCGATGACGTTGAAAATGAGGCGGGCGCGGCCGGAGGCGATACCGAGGACGAGGCCTACCAGCAGCGCGATCGCCATTCCTGCGGCGTACACGCGAAGGCTCTGCCCGAGCGCGAGCTGGAGCTCGCCGTTCTCGATCAGCACCGGGAACGCGGCGAGGATCGCGCTCGGCGGCTTGAGGATCGCCGGGTTCAGCGAGGGCCCGAAGAACTCCCACGTCAGGAGCACCACGACGACCGACGCAACTCGGATGGCGAGATCTGAACCACCAGGAAGCGAGCGGCCGCCCGGCCGCGCCGGGACACCCGCCTGTGCGGCGGCCTTCACGTTCACGCCGCCTCCTTTCGCAGCAGCCGCCAGCAGCGGTCACGAAGCTCGACGAAGCGGCGATCCGCGATCACGGACGCGACGGTCCGTGGACGCGGGATGTCGACGACGAGGATCTCGCGCACCCGCGCCGGTCGCGCCGAGAGCACCACGACGCGATCGCCGAGCGCGATCGCCTCCTCGATCGAATGCGTGATGAAGACCATCGTCCGCGGTTGAGCCTGATAGATGCGGAGTAGCTCGTCCTGCAGCACTTCGCGCGTCAGCGCGTCGAGCGATCCGAACGGCTCGTCCATGAGCAGCACCTCGGGCTCGACGGCGAGCGCACGAGCCAGGCCCACACGCTGCTGCATACCGCCGGAGAGCGCATACGGGTAGGCCTCCTCAAATCCGCGGAGGCCGACCAGTTCGATGTACCGCTCCACGCGTTCGGCGATCGTCGCTCTCGGCGCGCCCGCAAGCTCGAGCCCATACGCGACGTTCTCGCGCACGCGCTTCCACGGCATCAGCCCGAAGTGCTGGAACACCATCGCGACGTTCCGGCGCGGCGTCGTCACTGCCGCGCCGTCGATCACGATCCTTCCGCTGCTGAGCCGCACGAGACCGTGCATGCATCGGAGCAGCGTCGTCTTGCCGCAACCCGACGGGCCGAGGATGCACAAGGCCTCGCCATCGCGCACCGCGAGATCGAGCCCGTCGAAGACGGTCAGGCTTCCCGACGCGAAGGTCTTCGTCGCAGCCTCGACGGACAGCCGGATGCCATTCGCGCTCACAGGGTCCTCTGTCCGGCCGCACCGGGGGCTGCCGTCGAGCCGCGTACGACGAGCGTCGTGTCGAGGAGCACGTGATGCCGAGCGATCGGTTCGTTCTCCAGGACGGCGATAAGCATGCCGGCCGCGATCGCACCCATCTCCCGCTGCGGCACGCGGATGCTCGTGAGCGGCGGATCGATGAGGCCGATCAACGGGATGTCGTTGATGCCGACGAGCGAGATCTCCGCCGGAACGCGCAACCCGGCCTCGCGCGCGGCGCGAAGCGCGCCGAGGACAAGCAGGTCGTTCGCGGCGAAGATCGCCGTCGGCGACGCTCGTAGGAGTCGCGTGGCGGCGGCGTAGCCCGCTACCTCTGCGTACGCCTCCGCCTCGGCGAGGAGCGCAGCCTCCATTGGCAGGCCGCGCGCCTTCATGGCTTCTCGGTAGCCCGCCGCGCGCTCCGCGCCGGTGGTCGTGCTGAGCGGTCCGGCGATGTGCGCGATGCGCCGGTGACCGAGGCTCGCGAGATGCTTGATGACAGCCTCCGCGGCGCGCTCGTTGTCGACCTCAACCGAGAGGTCCGCCGAGACGCGAGAGCCGCGATTCACCAGCACGAAGGGAAAGCGCTCGCGGCGGAGCGTGGCGACGGTCGTGTCTGCCATTCGGCTCGTCGCGATAAGCAGCCCGTCGGCCTGACGCTCGCGCAAGACGCGCAGCGAGGCGGTCTCGCGTTCGGGTACGTCGTCGGTGTTGCAGAGCACCAGCTCGTAGCCCCGCTCGCGCGCGGCCTCTTCAGCGCCACGGATGATCGGGGGGAAGAAGGGATTGGTGATGTCCGGAAGGAGCATCCCAAGCGTGTTGGTCCGCTGCAGCCGCAGCCCGCGCGCGATCACCGACGGTCGATACTCCAGGCGCGCGGCCGCAGCCAGGATCCTGCGCCGTGTCTCGGGTCGCACCGGCAGATCGGCGCGGTGCATGGCGCGCGAAACGGTCGAGGGATGCACCCCCGCGAGTCGCGCGACATCGAGGATCGAGCGTCGTGCGGCCGTGTGTCCGATCCTCCCCACGGAAAACGTTTGCGGTCGGCGGGTCGGAGGCTAGCGACACGCGTGGACCTCGTCAAACCGGCCCACAATCCGCGCCGTGAGTCCACTGGAGCTACCTCGAACGTTGGAGGCGCGCGGCCTCGAGCTCGTCGGCCACTGCGATCTCGCCGGGAAAGGCGATGGGATGCAGATCATGCGGAACGGCGACGTGCTCTACGTGGGGCACATGGGCGACTTCGGTGTGGGTACAAGTGTCGTGGATATCTCCGACCTCAGGCGCCCACGTGTTCTGAAGCAGATCCCGGTGCCGGCCGGAACGCACTCGCACAAGGTGCAGCTCGCGGGAGACCTGCTGCTCGCGAATCACGAGCAGTACCCCTATCGGATCGGCGTGCCGGAGAGCAGCGGGCTGGTGGTCTATGACGTCTCGAAGGCCGACGATCCAAAGCGCATCGCGTTCCTCGCGATCGACGGACTCGGCGTGCACCGCATCTGGTGGACGGGCGGCAGATATGCCTACGCCTCGGCACGCGAGAACGGCGTCCACAACCGTTTCCTCATCGTCGTCGACCTGGCCGACCCGACGAAACCGGCGCTCGCGTCGCGCTGGTGGTGGCCAGGTCAGGCACAGCGCGACCGCGAGACGCTGCCCGAGGGCAACGACGTCGGCGCGCATCACGTCATCGTCCAGGGCGACCGTGCGTACGGCGGGTACTTCGATCAGGGCGTCGTCGTGTACGCGGTCCGCCAAGACGGGTCCCTCGATCTCATCTCTTCGCTCGCATGGCCCGAGGGTGGCCACGCGCACACGCACACCGCGCTGCCGCTCGGAACGCGCGGACTGCTCGCGGTCACGGATGAGGCGATCGAGCCGAACTGCGAAGGCGCGCCGAAGAACGTGCACCTCGTGGACGTATCGGACGAGCGCCGGCCGCGCGAGGTGTCACGCTTCCCCGTGCCCAAAGGCGACTACTGCTCGCGTGGTCTGCGCTTCGGCCCGCACAACCTCCATGAGAACCGGCCGGGGACGTTCCAGAGCGACCGCATCGTCTTCGTGACCTACTTCAACGCCGGCCTGCGCGTGTACGACACTGCCGATCCGCGCGCGCCGCGCGAGATCGCGTCCCTCGTTCCCGAGGCTCCGGCTGGCCAGCGAGCGATCCAGTTCAACGACCTGCTCGTCGATCGTGAAGGAGCGATCTTCGTCACGGATCGAGTGCGCGGCGGACTTTACATCCTGAAGGGCACAATGGGCCGGTGGCACGCATCAGCTATGTGACCGACCCAGGCGACGATGAGCTGCGCGAATATCTCGACCTTGCCCGCCGCTACGGCACGCCGCGGCCGGAGACGCAGGCGATCCGCTCGCATGTGCCTGCGGTCGCGAAGGCGTTCTCGCGCGCCTGGGAACGCATCTTCCGAAACGGCGTCCTCGACCACTCGCTCAAGGAGCTCTGCCGCGTCTATGTTTCGAAGACGATCGAGTGCGAATACTGAGGCTCACAGCGCTCCCTCCGTGGGAGGGATTTGGGTCTGACCGAGGATGACTACGCCGACCTGCTCGAGTTCGAGACCTCGGACCGCTTCACGCACCGGCAGAAGGCCGCGCTCCTCTACACGAGCATGCTCGTTTGGGATCCGGAGGGCGCCGACGACGCGGTGTGGGCGAAGCTGCGCGAGCACTTCAGCGACGCGCAGATCGTCGAGCTCGGATCGTTCATTGCCGTCACCTTCGGACAGCAGCGCGTCATCAAGACGTGGCACGTCGGGCACAACGAGCTGCCGGGCGAGCCAGGTGCTGGTCTCGCCGCGGGGACGGCGCGCTGATGGCGCGCCTCGCCGGCGACACCGGTGACGAGATGCGCGCGCTTCAACCGGCGGCACAAGAAGCCTGGGCGGAGATCGAGGCGAGCGTCCTCCGATCCGGAGTCGCCGACCAATCGCTGAAGGAGCTGTGCTTCCGCTTCCTCGCGGATGACGCTGACGCCCGCGATCCAGAGCGATTCGAGGGGCCCGAGCGCGCGGCGCTCGAGTGGGCGTACGCGATCGCCTTTGACTCGGCCAAGGCCGACGACGCGCTGTGGTCGCGATTGCATTCGCTGTTCAGCGAGCCGGAGCTCGTCGACCTCGGCTGCGCGATCGGTTTCGAGCTCGGACGCCAGCACTGGCGTCGCAGTGTGGGATTGCCGGGTCGCGGCGCCTAGGCAGTCCTCATCACGCTGGTCGTTGCCGCGACCGGTGTCGCGGTCGAGCCGCGGACCTCGAGCTGCGTTTGGAGCACGACCTGCCGACGATCGATGTGCCTTCCCTCGAGGTGATCGATGAGCAGGGCGGCGGCGAGCAGACCCATCTCCTCCTGCGGGATCCTCACCGTCGTGAGCGGCGGGTCGAACAGCTCGGACTGCGGGATGTCGTTGAAACCGACCACCGACAGATCGCGGGGGATGTTCATTCCGATCTCGCGCGCGAGGCGGATCGCGCCCAGGGCGATGAGATCGTTCGCGGCGAAGATGGCCGTCGGCGGTTCACCGTCCAGCAGCAGCCGCCGGGCGGCGCGATAGCCCGATGCCTCCGAGAACGAATCCGCGACCGAGACGAGCGCGTCCTCCTGCGCGAGGTGGTGACGTCGGAGTGTGGCGCGCGCCGCGAGCAGTCGCTCCTGACCCGTCACCGTGGTCTGCGGCGCGGCGATAAGGCCGATCCGGCGATGGCCGAGCTGGATCAGATGGTCGAGAGCGGCCGACACGCCGTGACGGTTGTCGGGCGCGACCGTGAGATCGTCGCTCGCGCGCGATGCGCTGTTGAGGAGGACGAACGGCACCTTCTCGCGACGCAGCTCGCCGAGCGTCGAGTCGGCAGTGGAGCTGGAAGCGATGAGGATCCCGTCGACGCGCCACTCGCGCAGGACACGCAGATAGCTGGCTTCGCGCTCGTAGGAGTCGTCGGTGTTGCAGAGGATCAGGTGGTAGCCGCGCGCATGCGCGGCCCCTTCGACACCCTTGATGATCGGCGGGAAGACGGGGTTGGTGATGTCGGGCACGAGCATGCCCAGCGTGAAGGTCCGTCGGAGCCGTAGGCCGCGCGCCAGTGCGGAGGGGCGGTAGCCCAGGCGCGTGGCGGCGGCGATGACGCGCTCGCGCGTCTCCGGCAGCAGGCTGAGCTCGGCCCGCCCGTTGAGCACCCGCGAGACGGTCGACGCGTGGACGTTCGCGGCCCGCGCGACATCGGTGATCGTGACCCGCCTAGCCGCCAACCGTTCACCCCCGGCGGAAATCGATTGTCTTCTATTCGACTATACGCTCGGGAGCCGATATCGGATGAGCGACCCGCTCAGGCGACCGACACCTGGCTTGACGAGCTTCTAACCGTGGATCTCCTTGCGCAGCCGATCCGGCGCGAGCACGTCGATGTGGCGCCGAGCGACACGGATCAATCCGCGTTGCTCGAAGTCGGCGAGCACCTTGTTCACCGTCACGCGCGTCGATCCCACGGCCGCGGCGATCTCATCCTGCGTGAGCGTGAGCGCGTGCGGGTCGGGCTGTCCGTCGCCGGAGTCGAGGATGTACTTGGCAAGGCGACTCGGAACGTCGAGGAGCATCACGTCCTCGAGTGCCTGCGTGAGCTTCTCGAGACGCGCCTCGAACATCTCGAACGCGCGATACAGGATCCGCGGGTTCCGCTCGAGCATGCGGGCGCATGTCTCGCCGAGCAGCTGGATCGTCACGACATCGGTCGTCGCGATGGCGGTCGTCGGCCGGCTCCGCCCGAAGATCGCCTGCTGGCCCAGGACGCCTCCTCGCTCGAGGACCCACAGAAGCACCTCGCGGCCCTCGATGTCCTCGCGTACGTGTTTGACCCTGCCCTCGACCACGATGTGGAGATCCCGCGCGGGGTCACCGCGGTGGTAGATCACCTCATCACGCTCGAATCGCCTGAGCTTGGCCTGCGCGAGCAGCTCCTCGAGCTGAGCGTCGGTGAGCTCGTTCACGGGCAGGCAGTCCGCCAGACTCCGCGCGACGGCGATCACGTCCATTGCGTCGCTCAGGCTACGCCGCGGGGCAAGTCGGTCAGCCGGGCGGCACCGGCTGCCTGGCGTACGTCATCGCGTCCGCGATGTGCGCGTTCTTTTCGTGATCCCAGGGCACCGCCACGAGCGCCGGGCCACCAAGGTCGAGCGCTCGCCGGAGCGCCGGAAGGAGATCCTTGGGGCTCTCCACTGCATATCCGGCGATACCGAACGCACCGGCAAGCTTCACGAAGTCGGGATTGCCGAACTCTGTCCCGAAGGTGCGCTTGAACTGGCGCTTCTCGTTGACCTCGATGACCCCGAGACGTTCGTCGACGAGAACGACCACGACGATCGCCGTGCCGAGGCGTTTGGCGGTCTCGAGCTCCTGCACGTTCATCAGGAAGCCACCGTCGCCGCTGAACGCGATGACCTTTCGATCGGGATGGACGAGCTTCGCGGCGATCGCGCCCGGTAGCGCGATGCCCATCGACGCGAGGCCATTCGAGATGACGACGGTGTTCGGGCGCTCCGTCGGGAACAGCCGCGCGAGCCACACCTTGTGCGCGCCGACGTCGCTTACGACGATGTCGTCCGGACCAAGAGCGTCACGAAGATCGGCGACGACGAGATCGGGGGGAAGCG
>Ga0114129_10007599_pt1 | contig 15430 bp, 7 predicted proteins | sample RhiMetdeltSRZDD1_FD_80071 | JGI IMG/M metagenome (GOLD analysis project Ga0114129, IMG submission 80071) | Populus rhizosphere microbial communities from Tennessee, USA - Rhizosphere MetaG P. deltoides SRZDD1 (version 2) (version 2) | ecosystem: Host-associated > Plants > Roots > Rhizosphere >...
CGGCCGTCCCGGCGGAGCAACCGAATCGCCACCGGGTGACCGAGCGCGCGATGCAAGCCGCGGTAAACCTCGCTGCCGAGCCGTCCCGGCCCGAGGCGTTCGCCCAGCTCGTACGTCGCGAGCAGGCCCGACGTCACCGGCGGCGGGCTGAGCGTGGTCGGATGCGCACTGTCGGCAGTCGCAAACGCGCGCCCGAGCTCCGAGATGTCCGGCCACCGGTGTTCCGGATCCTTCGCCAGCGCTCTGGCGAGGACGATGTCGATCCACGCCGGAAGCTCCGGACGAATGCTCGTCGGGCGCGGCACTGGCGCGTTCAGGTGCCCGTGGATCATCGCCATCGGATCGTCGCCCGGGTACGGCATGCGGCCGGTCAGCATTTCGAAGATGACCGCGCCGAGGCTGTAGATGTCCGACCGCGTATCCCCGAGGCCGCCGCCGAGTTGTTCCGGTGACGCGTACGCAACGGTGCCGATGAACTCGTGAGGCCCGGTGAGTCGTTCGCTCGCCGACGATTCACGGATGTTCGCCAGACCGAAGTCGACCAGTTTGTAGACCCGCTGGCCGGGCGTGAATTCGTGAGCGACGATGTTGGCCGGCTTGAGATCGCGATGGACGACGCCCAGGCTGTGAGCGAACTGGAGGGCCGAGCAGATCTGCGGCACGATGACTTGCGCTTCTGCGATTGCCAGCCGTGCGCGCTCGGCGATTTCGTCCTTGAGGCTCCGGCCGTTCAGGAGCTCCATGACGAGAAACGGATGGTCCTCCTGGTCGACGTTGAAATCGAGGATCGAGACGATGTTCGGATGCCGCAGGCGCGCACAGGCGCGGCTTTCGCGCATGAAGCGCTCGCGAGCGGCCGGACCGGAATGATCGGCGCGAATGATCTTGATCGCGACTTCGTCGCCGAGCAGCATCCGCCGCGCGCGGTAGACGGCTCCCATCCCGCCTTCGGCGAGCGGGGCAATCACTTCGTAGCGATCGTCGAGGATCTGCCCGACCGAGAGCACCGCCTCATTCTAATCCGGGGGACTTCGTCCCCCGGACCCCCTTACGCCGTCACTCGCGGGGCCCCTTCGCCCCGCTCCGCTCCGGCGGCTCACTCGCTGTGCTCGCTCGCACCGTGGGCCACTTCGTTCCCGGACCCCCTTACGCCGTCGCTCGCGGGGCCCCTTCGCCCCGCTCCGCTCCGGCGGCTCACTCGCTGTGCTCGTTCGCACCGTGGGCCACTTCGTTCCCGGACCCCTTACGCCAGTTCCTGTCCCTCGTGGCTGGCACCGGTGCCTGTCCCCAGTGCCTGTCCCCGGTGACTGTCGCCTATCGGAAGATCCCGCGCAGTTTTCGGGCGAGGCCGGAGAGGATATTGCCGACGGCTCGGCGGACCTGTTGTTTCACCGTCCCCTGGTGGACGGGACAGAGTTGACGCGGGATGTTGTCGCCGTCCTTGAAGTACTCGGTGTACGCCGGGCACCCTTCAACGGCGCGCAGGTACGAGACTCGGCACAGCAGCTCTTCGCGCAGTCCGTCCGGTTGCTCGAACTCGGCCGGAGTACGGTGACGTGACGCGCGCCGCATGAAGTCCGTCCAGATGGGCAGCGCGTAGCGCGAGCCATACGCATCGTGCGCGATCGTCTTCGGCTGATCGAACCCGACCCAGACGCCCGCGACGAGATTGGACGAAAAGCCGACGAACCAGGCATCCTTGAAATCGTCGGTCGTCCCGGTCTTCCCGCCGGACGGAAACCGGATTCCCCAACCCCGTGCCGCCGCGCCGGTCCCACGGTCCAGCACGTCTTCGAGCATCGAGACCATCTGATAGGCGACCTGAGGCGAAATGGCGCGCTCGGTATGGACCGGATTGTCGTACGCGACATCCCCGTCCGCATCGACGACCTGCGCAATGGCGCGCGGCTGCACCGCGGAGCCGCCGTTCGGGAACACGGCGAACGCCGCCGTCAGCTCCAGCGGCGATGCGAGGCCTGTCCCGAGCGCGAGCGACGGAACATCCGGCATGTTGCGAAGGCCGACATCCGACGCCAGCCGCAGCACGGGCTGGGAGCCGATGCGCTGCTGCAATGCGGTTGCGGCACGGTTGTCGGACTCGAGTAGCGCCGCTCGAAGCGTCAGCGCCTCCGGCTCTTCGCCCCCAGCATTGCGAGGCGCCCACTCGTCGGGTCCTTGGGGAGGAATGTGGCCGAGATCGCTGAGGATGGTCACGGGCGAAAAGCCGTGATCGAGCGCCGCGGCATACAACAGCGGCTTGAAGGCGGAGCCCGGCTGGCGCTTGCTGCGGGTTGCGCGATTGAACTGCGAGAGCCGGAAATCGCGGCCGCCAACGAGCGCGAGAATATCGCCGGTCTCGGGATCGAGCGCGACGAGCGCCGCCTGCAGGTCGGGCGCGTTGAACCGTCGCAGCCCGTCTCCAACCGCGCGCTCCGCTGCATCCTGCAGCTCGGGCACGAACGTCGTCCGCACTTCCCAGTCCGGCGGATGGTCTCCGCCGAACCGATCGCGGAACAGCTGACGCAAGTACTCCTTCGCATACCCCGCGCGCGGGTCGCTTGCGCCCGGGTACGGGCGGATTCGAATCCGCGTCTGCTTTGCCGCCTCCTCCTGCGCGGGAGTGATGAAACCTTCCTCGCGCATGCGAGCGAGGACGACGTGGCTTCGAGCGATCGCCTCGTCGAGATGCGTCCACGGCGAGAGCGCCGCGGGCGCACGTGCGAGGCCGGCAATCAGCGCGCTCTCGGCAAGATTCAGCTGCTTCGCGGGCTTCCCGAAGAGATGTCGCGACATCGTCTCGACGCCGTACACGCCGGCGCTGAGGTAAATGCGATTGAGATAGAGCTCGAGGACCTGCTCTTTCGTCAGGCGCGCGTCAATCATCAGCGCCAGCACCGCCTCGCGAACCTTGCGTCCGTAGCTCTTTCTGTTCGAAAGAAAGAGCGTACGGGCGAGCTGCTGCGTCAGCGTGCTGCCCCCTTCGACAGTCCCCGATTCGCGCAGGTTTCTGAACGTCGCGCGCGCGAGCCCGATCGGATCGACGCCCAGATGATGGTAGAAACGATGGTCCTCGATCGCGATGAAGGCATGCTGGAGATCGGCCGGGATCGCGCTGAGCGGGACGTCCTGACGCTGCTCGTCCATCCGGAACCACGGGCGACCGTTCGCGGCGAGAAAGACCGTGTCGCCGAGGCTGCTCGTCAGCTTCGAGACGGCGTAGCCCTGACGGATGGTCCACGTGAGTGCAACCGCAGTCGCAACCACGAGCGCGACGAAGATTACGGCGGCAACGCGGTCGCGGACGCTGCGACTCCGGCCGGGGCGCCCAGCGCGCGGAGTTTGCGAGCTGGGGTGGAAGCGCATTACGCCGTCGTCCTCGCGCTTCGAGCGCGCCGTCGATCGAGCACGAACGAGAGAATCGAGTAGTAGAGAGGATAGAACAGCGACACGCGGAGCAGAACCGGATTCACATCGGGCAACGACAGGATGATTGCAGCAATCATCGCGCCCCAGACGACGCCCAAGGCAATCGTGACCCGTCGAAGAACGGGCGTTTTCGATGGATAGATGTATCCGGTGCGCACGAACACGAACGCGCTCAGCACGAGCAGAATCACTCCGTTTGCAACCGGCGACAGCCCCGCGGCGAACAAGTACAGGGCAGCGATATTCCAATATGACGGAAAGCCGGTGAAGAAGTGGTCACTCGTTTTTGCATCGAGCGATCCGAACCCGTAGGCGCTGCTCACCAACGCCGCCGATGCAACGAGCGCGCCCCATCCCGTCGGCAGCCGCCCTGAATGGTGCAAGAGCAACAGGGGAACGAAGACAAACGTGAGGTAATCCACGATGTCGTCGAGCCGCGCGCCATCGAACTGTGGTACGACCACGCCAACACGAGCCTTCCGTGCAAGAAGCCCATCGGTCGAGTCGATGACCGTCGCAACCAGCATCAGCAGAAAGCTGTCCCTGTATCTTCGGTCAAGCACAGCAGTCGCCGCGAAAAACGCCGCAACGGCACCCAGGGCCGTGTAGAGGTGGACGAGCCAGGCAAACGCTCGGTTCACGCCATTGCGGGATCGATTTGGAATTTGCTGAGCTCGACCCATGTCACCGATCATCATTTATTTACAGACGACGTATAACTCGTGTAGAATAAGCGGACATTCCAATCCTCAGCGGGGTGTCCTTTTTCAATTTTGTATAGGTCTGCCGCCCTACGGGCGGGGGCTGGTGCGGGCGGTCGTGTCCCCGCAAAGTTCCCTCCGTGCGCGCGGCCACTTCGCGGAACGGGTATTCTCAGTGGCTTCACCGCGTTTTCGTCGGCCCGCATTCCTGATTTCTGTCGCCGCCCTCCTCGTTGCGGCTGGCGTACTCACGGCCCTTTACGTCAGTAAACGGTCACCGGTGCCACCGGCAATCGCCTTTTCGGAATTCCTTCAACAAGTCGAGGCTGGCAGCGTCACGCAGGTCACGTTCGGCGAGCGGATCATCCACGTCACCCTGCGCACCGGCTCGATCGTCGAGACCGTTCCGCCGCCGGAGTTTCTCTCCGCCAACTCGGGTTTCGTAACCCAGCTCGCGCAACGGCGGGTACGTATCGACGTCGCCCCCACGCCCGATCCGACCACATTGAGCTGGAGCGCGATGGCGACAGCGGTTGCGTTCCTCGCCCTGCTGGGATTCACGGTTTATCGGACGACAGCCGGACGCATACCGTCGTTTTCGGGACGCGCGCGCGTGGCCGAGCAAGGTGAAACGGTCATCACGTTCCAGGACGTGGCCGGCGTCGACGAAGCGAAAGACGAGGTCAAGGAGATCGTCGACTTCCTGCGTGAGCCGGCGCGCTTCTCGGCGATCGGCGGACGCATCCCCAAGGGTGTGCTCCTGGTCGGGCCGCCGGGCACCGGCAAGACGTTGCTCGCCCGATCGATCGCAGGCGAAGCGGGTGTGCCGTTCCTGTTCGCGAGCGGATCCGACTTCGTCGAGATGTACGCCGGGGTCGGGGCCGCGCGCGTTCGACGCCTTTTCCGCGACGCGAACCGCCACAAGTCGTGCATCGTGTTCATCGACGAGCTCGATGCCGTCGGTCGCAGCCGCGGCGGCAACTCCCTCAGCCACGAGGAGCGCGAGCAGACGCTCAACCAGCTGCTCGTCGAGATGGACGGCTTCCAGTCTCACCAGGGAATCGTGGTCATTGCAGCGACGAACCGGCAGGACATCCTCGATCCAGCGCTTCTCAGGCCCGGTCGCTTCGACCGGCAAGTGACTGTCGCGAATGCCGACTTGAAGGGCCGTGAAGCCATTCTTCGCGTGCATGCCCGCAAGATTTCCGTCGATCCGGCTGTCGACTTTCGTTCGATCGCGCGCGGAACGCCCGGATTTTCGGGCGCGGATCTCGCGAATCTCGTGAACGAAGCCGCATTGTTCGCCGCTCGCGCGGGGCGATCGGCGGTCGCCGACGTTGACCTGCAGGAAGCGCGCGACAAGGTCCTGATGGGGGTGGAGCGCCGGTCCATTGCGCTGAGCGAGCTCGATCGCGTGAACTGCGCGTATCATGAAGCGGGGCACACCGTCGTTGCCGCGCTACTTCCCGGCGCCGATCCCCTTCACAAAGTCACGATCATCCCCCGCGGCCGGGCCATGGGTGTAACGATGCAGCTGCCCGAGGCGGACAGGCACACGTACACGAAGGGATATCTCGAAACCCAGGTCGCGGTGCTGATGGGCGGCCGCGTGGCCGAAGAGCTCTTCATGCATCACATGACGAGCGGCGCTTCGAACGACATCGAGCGCGCGACCGACATCGCGCAGCACATGGTCTGCGAGTGGGGCATGTCGGCGCTCGGGCCGCTCGCCTTTCGCAAGCCAGGCAACGCGTACGACGCCGAGCGGCCGCACGCCGTCAGCGAAGCAACCGCCCAACGGGTGGACGAAGAGATCCGCAACGTGGTGATGGGTGGCTATCAAACTGCCCGTACTCTGATTGAACAGAACACCGACGCCGTGCGTCTGCTCGCCCAGGAGCTCCTGCAGCAGGAATCGCTCGAAGCCGATGAAATCAAGGCGCTCCTCGAGAAGGCGGGCGCCTCACGAGCGTGAATAGCGTCAGAAGCTAGGTGAAAGAGATCACGATCACCCTAGATTCTAACTTCTAGCTTCCGAAAGCGTAGCCTCTAAAATACCCCGGATGGCTGCTTCAGCCTCTCCGGGTGCCCGCGTCGGCCTCAATCGACTCCCGCCTCACGCCTGGGGTCTCATCGTCATCATCCTCCTGACGATTGCGTACGTGATCGTTCAGGCGTGGCTCGTGCGGCCGTACCTCTGGCCCGCGGGAACCGGTGCGCGGCTCTCGGGAGATCCCGCCGCGACGTTCCCGCTCGTTGCGCGCCCACCCGAGTTCAATGAGCAGACCGGTCAACCCTTCACGGTCATCGAGACGATTGCGAGCGGTCCCGCCGCGCAGGCGGGCGTGGTGCCTGGCACTCGCGTCAGCGCGATCCGTCGTGCGAACGATCTCGCGATCGATCTCGAGGCGGTCGCTCGACACGGCGCTCGCGCCAGACTCGATGCGTGGCGGCAGCTCTATTGGACTGGCGTCAGCGGTCCGGTCACCTGGACGATCCCAATGCCCGACGGAACGACTCCCGAGATCACGATCGATCGGCCGCCAGTTTCTCTGTCCGATGCGGAAGGCTGGTCGCGCCTCCATCTCGGCATGATCGTTCGGATCGTCGTGTTTACGGTTGCCGCGGTGGCGCTCCTGCTGCTGCGCGGGCAGGATCTCACGGCCGGATTATCGGTGCTCGCCTTCACCCTCGCCGCCGTTGGCGGAGCCGGGCCGCTGCTCGGCGCAGAGTCAGCCGTCCCACTCGGCCGCGTGCTGACCGTCTTCGCATGGATTGCGAGCCCGTTCGTCCCCCCGGTCATCGCGCTCGCAATCCTTTATTTCCCGACGCCATCGCCGCTCCTGACCAGGTATCGCTGGCTGGGGGGCGTTCCGTTCCTGGTTGCGGCGCCCATGATCGGTGCGAGCGTCAGCACAGCGCTCTATCTGGCCGAACTCGAAGCATTCGCCGGCATCGCCCTCTGGAACGCGATGCACCCGGGCGCCTATTACGGATCGTTCGTGGCAGCGCTCGGGACCAACGTGCTGGCGCTCGGGGAAGCCGTCCACCGGTATCGGATCAACCACGATGCGAACGAGCGTCGCCGCATTCGGATGGCGGTGTATACCGCGGTGCCCGCAGTGGTGGCGTACACGTTGAACGACGGCTTGCCAATCCTCACAAGGATCGCCGGTGGTGTGCCGCCCCGATATCCGCTGCCGATGCTGGTCGTGCTTCACGGGCTCGTGCTGCTGCCGGCCTTTGGCCTCACGTACGCGCTGGGCGGCGCTCGCGTGCTCGGTCCGCGGATCGTGTTGCGGCGCAGCCTTCAATACGCCCTGGCGCGCCGGACGCTGACGGCCGTGACGGTTCTGTCAGTGATCGGCCTCGCGCTTTCGATCGTCCGCAATCGCAACATGACAGTCGGTCAGATCGCGGCGAGCAGCTCAGGGTTGTACGTCCTGCTGATCGCGGCGATACTCGTCGCTCGTCGGTACCGCGAGCGCGCGCAGCTCTGGCTGGATCGTCGATTCTTCCGCGAGGAGTACAACGCCCGGAAGATTCTGCTGTCGTTGGCCGGCCGGGTTCGGCTGGAGACCGATCCTACCCATCTGACCACAATGGTGGTCAAGCAGATCGACGAAGCACTGCATCCGCAGATGGTCGCGATCCTCGTCAGCGGCGTCGAAGACGGCCTGCTCGCGCCCGTCACCGTGCTCCACGGCAGCGCCGAATCGCTGCCGCTCGACGGCGCGCTGGTGTCGATGCTTCGCTGGTCCGGCGAGCCGCTCGAGATCTTTCTGCAGGATCCGCGCTCGCCCGTCCGGCGTCTGCCGCGGGAAGAACAGGAATGGCTCCAGTGCACCGGGGCCTCGCTCCTGGTTCCGATCCTCGCTCGGGACCGTTCGCTCGTCGCGGTGATTGCGCTCGCCGAACGGCGTTCGGAGGAAGCCTACACGGATGAGGATCGACAGCTCCTCGCGAGCGTCGCGGCGCAGATGGGACCCGGTTTCGATGTCGCGCGGCTGCGCCGTGCCGAAGCGCAGATGGCGATGGAGCAGGAAAACGCGCACATGACCGCGCTCGTCGGGGCTCCGATGATGGAATGCCCCAAGTGCGGCCGATGCGACGATCCGGGGACACTCGTCTGCCAGGCGGATGGATCGACGATGGTGGCTGTCCCGTCGGTGTCGCGCGTCGTCGACCACAAGTATCGAATCGAGCAGCTACTCGGCCGTGGCGGCATGGGCACCGTCTATCGCGCACGTGACGTGCGGCTCGATCGCCTCGTCGCCCTGAAGGTCGTGCGCGCCGAGCGGCTCGGCGACTCGGATGCGCGCCAGCGTTTCCTCCGCGAGGCGCAGATCGTCGCGCGCCTCCAGCACCCTTCCATTGTCGCTGTCTTCGATTACGGCACGTTCACCGACGGCGGAGTCTATCTCGTCATGGAGCTCGTTCGAGGCGAGGACCTGAGGCACGTCCTGCAGCGCGAAGGGCGCATCGAGTCGCGACGCGCGATGCAGATTCTCGATTCGGTGTGCGCAGCCGTCGACACGGCGCACCGCGAGGGGGTCCTCCATCGGGATCTCAAACCAGAGAACATCCTGGTGCCGGCCGGTGGCGTCGCTGCGAAAGTCCTGGACTTCGGTGTCGCCAACGTTGTCTCGAACGAGTCGAACGATGCCACGCGCGCGGCCGAGAGCCCAGCGCTGATGACGGCTGCTGGGATGATCGTCGGTACACCGGCATATATGGCGCCGGAACAGTTTCACGCGGCGCCGCCCGATGCCCGCACTGACGTCTTCAGCCTTGGCGTGATTGCGTACGAGATGCTCTCGGGAGAGCTGCCGTTCGGCCGCGGGTCGCTCGGCGAGATCGTGCTGGCGCGGGCGCGCGGTGCTCCGGCCATGCCTGCGGGGTCGGCGCCGCCAGCCGTCGAACGCGCGATCCGGTCCGCGCTCGATCCTGATCCCGATCGCCGGCCCGCATCAGCTCGGGCCTTCGCGTTGCTGGTCGTGTCCGCGATGGAAATGTAAAGGCGGTTCAGTTCGCGGCGATTCGCTTGTCGATCTCGGCGATGGCCGCCTGAATCTGCTGCTTGCGGATGGGATGCGTGGTCGCGGTGGACTGACGTTCCAGCTCCGCCCGGGCGAGGCGCAATGACTCGAGCTGTCGCATGCGCTCGGGATCGGTGGTCGCCTGCCCGCTGCTGCGGCGTTTGCGCTCTGCTTCGCGTTCGTCGATTTGTTCCTGGATGCGCGCTTCCGCGTCGACCAAGCCTTCTCCGGAATCACCCATGATTTGCAAAACCTCCACACCGCCGCAAGCGAACGTGCAGCGGCCCCGAGACGGCAGCTCAGATTGAGCTGTTTATTGTCCCTGATTCAGGAACGAGCGGCAACAACTACCTCAGCTGCTCGATGTCCCGTCCAGTCCGCGGCAGGAGCTCCCGCGATGATGCCGTCGTAGTCGTCCGGGAACCGCTGCGCTTCCTTCAACCCTTGTCGCCCGCCGGCCGAGCAGCCGCTCCAGTACGATCGGCGCGCACGTTCGCCGTAGTACGTCGAGACCATCTTCTTCGCCGCGGTGGTCATCTCGTGCACCGCGCGATATCCGAAGTCGATCAGTTTCTCCGGATGGCCGAGCGCGAAGCTCGCGCTCGAGCCCGTCTGGCCGGTATCGGTCGACGCCGTGGCATTACCATGGCCGAGCGCGTAATCATCGCGGCATACGCGATGGCGCCATTCCAGCCGCCGTTGCCAACGCCAAGGAACTTGCCGTTCCACTTCGAGGCAGGCATCCAGACTTCAATCCTGATATCCGAATCAGGAGTGGGCTTCAGCGTCGCGGCAACGCGGCACATCGCGGCGAGAGACTTCACGTCCTCACGGGCGGGACCAGGGAGCGCGAGAGCTCCCGGACCCACGGGCTGTACCAGCGTCACCTCGCCACCCTTCAGGCGCAGCGAAGCCAGGCGCTCGCACGCGGCGGCATCGGGCACCGGGACCTGCGCCATCGCAGCCGCAACGACAGCACACAATCCAACCCCGACCGACACCGCACCGATTCTGCGCCCGTCAGATCTCCTCGCGCTGCGCATCCTGCCGGCTTGCTCTCGAACGAACGTCCACGTGACTCGGAGGATCCGGTTCCGCCAATGCAACGGCGGATCGCGGACTGACCGGGCGTCGCGGCCGCGGCTGCCACACGGTCGAATACGGATCGGACGCCGAGCCCGGCGGCGCGTTGAAGGGATCGAATCGTTGTCTGACGCTTTCGGCGAGCCTCTGGAGGAACTCGAACATGGCCACAGCTGTATCACAACTGCGGCCGCCCGAGCCAGCCGGTCCGGCTTTCGGCTCATGGCTCTCGGTTTTAGGCGCGCGCTGCCCACACTCGCCTTCGGGAGGGCAGCTGTGCTGTTCACTTCGTGTTGTCCTCACACACTCGCGAGACTATCTCAGCAGGCGTAAACCGCCAAAAGCCGAGAGCCAAGAGCCGTAAGTCCAGAACCGACCTAGCGCCGGCCGAATCCCACCGCGTCACAATAAAATGAGATTGTGCGCCGCAGCGACGTCCTCGCTCTCTTTCACCCCGCGGTCGCGGGCTGGTTCAACGACTCGTTCGCGTCGCCAACGCCGCCTCAGACGCAGGGCTGGCCGGCGATTGCGCGCGGCAGCTCGACGCTCATTCTGGCGCCGACCGGGAGCGGAAAAACGCTGTCAGCATTTCTCTGGTGCATCAACCGTCTGATGTTCGATGCCCAGCCGGCAAAGTCGGAGCGGTGTCGCGTCCTCTACATCTCGCCGCTCAAGGCTCTGGCCGTCGACATCGAGCGCAACCTCCGCGCGCCGCTTGCCGGAATTGCCAATCGTGCCGCTGCGACCGGTGCTTCTTATCACCTGCCGGCGATTGCTATCCGCACCGGCGACACCCCAGCGACCGAGCGCGCACGGTTTCAGCGCGAGCCCGCAGACATCCTGATCACGACGCCCGAGTCGCTTTATCTAATCCTGACGTCGAACGCGCGCGAGACGCTGCGATCGCTCGACACCATCATCATCGACGAGATCCACGCACTCGTGCCGACGAAACGCGGCGCACACCTCGCCCTGTCGCTCGAACGCATCGAGAGCCTGCGCGGTCCGAACGCAGGACCGCTCCAGCGGATCGGACTCTCGGCAACGCAACGACCGCTGGACGAAGTCGCTCGGTTTCTCGGCGGAATCGAAGGGGAAAAGGGAAAAGGGAAAGGGGAAAAGCGCCTGCGGCCAGAGCGAGGCGCGAAAGCCGGGCCCCCAAGGCGCGTCCTTGGCGCCTTGGGGTGCAAGTCGCCGAGCGAGAGCGAGCGGGCCGGGGTCCCCGGCGCGCGTTCTGTGCGCGCTGGAGTGGAAGGGTGGGGCCCCGCGAGCATTGAGAAAGGCTGGCAGAACATCTCGAGTAAGCCTCATGCCGCGCCCGCGACCGATCATCCCGACGAAGCCATCCACGAAGAGTTCTCGTCAGAGGATGACCACGCTGATTCCTACCGTCCGGTCACGATTGTCGACACGTCCGAGAAGAAACGCCTCGAGTTGCGCATCGAAGTGCCGGTCGAGGACATGGCCAAAATCGGCCAGGTCGAAGACATCCCGAGCGGTCCCGCATCGCAAGGACCCGCGCGGACGTCGATCTGGAGCGCCATCCATCCCGGACTGCTCGAGCTCGTGCTCGCCCATCGCTCGACGCTGATCTTCGTCAACAGCCGGCGTATCGCCGAGCGACTCGCGTCTGCTCTCAACGAGCTCGCCGGCGAAACGCTCGTGCGTTCGCATCACGGCTCGCTCGCGCGTGCCCAGCGAATCGAGGTCGAGGACAAGCTGAAGGCGGGGCAGATTCGCGGGCTCGCGGCGACGTCCTCGCTGGAGCTCGGGATCGACATGGGCGCGATTGACCTCGTGATCCAGATCGAAGCGCCGCCGTCGGTGGCGAGCGGGATGCAGCGCATCGGTCGCGCCGGCCACACGATTGACGCCCCGAGCCGCGGCATCATCGTGCCGAAGTTCCGCGGCGATCTCGTCGCGTGCGCCGCGGTGACACGCGCGATGCACGAGGGCCGCATCGAATCGACGCGATATCCGCGCAATCCGCTCGACGTGCTCGCCCAGCAGATCGTCGCGATGGTGTCGATGGACGACTGGAACGTCGACGCGCTGTTCGACACGATTCGACGCGGGGCGCCGTTCGCGGATCTGAGTCGGGGCGTCTTCGAGGGCGTCCTCGACATGTTGTCCGGCCGCTATCCGTCCGACGAGTTCGCGGATCTGCGACCGCGCCTGACGTGGGATCGCCTCGGAGGCACACTGACCGCCCGCGACGGTGCGAAGCGTGTGGCGGTGATCAACGGGGGAACGATTCCGGATCGCGGCCTCTACGGCGTCTTCCTGATGGGCGAGCGCGGACCGGCCGCCCGCGTCGGCGAGCTCGACGAAGAGATGGTCTTCGAGAGCCGCGTCGGCGAGACCTTTCTGCTCGGCGCGTCGAGCTGGCGCATCGAGGAGATCACCCACGATCGCGTCCTCGTTTCGGCGGCGCCGGGCGAGCCGGGCAAGATGCCGTTCTGGAAAGGCGACGCCGCGGGTCGGCCGCTCGAACTTGGCCGACATATCGGCGAGATGGTCCGAACGCTGCGGCAGATCCCGCCTGGCGCCGCGATCGAGCGGCTCGTACGCCATCACGATGTGGATCAGCAAGCTGCCGAGAACCTGGTTCGATATCTGGCCGATCAAGCCGCGGCCGCCGGCGTCGTCCCCGACGACCAGACCATCCTCATCGAGCGGTGCCGCGACGAGCTCGGCGACTGGCGCATTTGTGTGCTGACGCCATTTGGCGGACGAATCCACGCTCCGTGGGCGATGGCGGTCGTCGAACGTGCGCGCACGGAACACGGCGCCGACGTCGCAACGATGTGGACGGATGACGGCTTCGTCGTGAGATTTCCCGAGACCGAAACGCCACCCGATCCGCAGCTGATGCTGCCCGCGTCCGAAGAGGCCGAGGCACTCGTGCTGCGTCAACTCGGGGGCACCGCGATGTTCGCCGCGAAGTTTCGCGAGGCTGCCGGACGCGCGCTGCTGCTGCCAAAGCGTCGGCCCGGCGGCCGCAGCCCGCTCTGGCAGCAGCGCAAACGCGCCGCCGATCTCCTTGCCGTCGCCGCACGATTCGGGTCGTTCCCGATTCTGCTCGAGGCGTATCGCGAGTGCCTGCGCGACGTGTTCGACATGCCTGCGCTCGTCGAGACGCTTCGGCGCATCGAGCGTCGCGAGATCAAGGCGGTGACGGTGGACTCGACGATGCCGTCACCGTTCGCGTCGGCGCTGCTCTTTGGTTACGTCGCGAACTACATCTACGATGGCGACGCACCGCTCGCGGAGCGTCGCGCACAGGCGCTCGCGATCGATCAGTCGCAGTTACGTGAGCTGCTCGGCGAGGCGGAGCTGCGCGAGCTCCTGGACGCGGATGCGGTGGCCGACGTCGAGCGGCAACTCCAGAATCTCGATGAGACGCACCACGCGAAGACAATCGACGCGGTGCACGATCTGCTGCTCAAGCTGGGCGATCTGACGACGGATGAAATCGCCGCTCGCGCCGTCATGGACGCGAAGAGCGCGATCGCGACGCTGACGCGGGCGCGGCGCGCGATCGTCGTCCAGATCGGCGGAACAGCCCGCGTGATCCCCGTCGAGTATGCGGGCCGGTATCGTGACGCACTCGGAGTGCCGTTGCCGCCCGGACTGCCAGAGTCGCTCCTCGAACGCGCGCCGCACGCACCGCAGGATCTCGCCCGGCGTTTCGCGCGCACACACGGGCCTTTTACCACAATCGAATTCGCAGCGCGGTACGCATTGGGTCGAGCGACGGCCGAATCGATGCTGAAACAGCTCTCTTCAGCCGGTCGACTGCTCGAGGGAGAGTTCAGGCCCGGCGGGTCCGGTCGGGAGTGGTGCGACCCCGACGTGCTCCAGGTGATCCGTCGACGATCGCTCGCGAAGCTTCGCAAGCAGGTCGAGCCTGTCGATCCGCCAGTGCTGGGTCGACTGATCACGACCTGGCAGGGCGTCGTGCGTCGCCGGCACGGCCTCGATGCGCTGCTCGATGCAATCGATACCCTTCAGGGTGCACCGCTCGCAGCGTCGATCTTCGAGAGTGAGATCCTCGCCGCGCGGGTGGAGGGTTACACGCCGTCAGATCTCGACGCGCTGACGGCCGGCGGTGAAATTGTCTGGTGCGGACTCGAGCCCCTCGGCGAGCGCGACGGCCGGCTCGCGTTGTACCTGACCGATCACCTCCCGCGCTTACGCCGTCCTGTAGCGCTCGCCGATCTTTCGCCGCGCGAGAGCGCCATCATCGAGCACCTTCGGACTCACGGCGCATCCTTCTTCGGAGCTCTCCACCAGGCGGCGGGCGATGGTTATCCCGCGGAAACGGTCGACGCGCTGTGGAATCTCGTCTGGAAAGGCGCGATCACGAACGACACGTTCCACGCACTGCGCGCCTTTACCCGTCCACCCGAGCGGCGCGCGCGACGCCCTGCCCCGGGCCGTCCGTTCAGGAGTCGGCGTCAAGCGCCGCCGACCGCCGAGGGTCGATGGTCGCTGATCGCCGAGCGCACGGTCTCTCCGACGGAATGGTCGACGGCCACCGCCCAGCAGCTGTTGACGCGCTATGGGTTGCTGACGCGCGAGGTGGCGGCCGCAGAAGGGATCTTCGGTGGATTCAGCGCCGTGTACGACGTGCTCAAGGCGATGGAGGATGCCGGTCGCATTCGGCGGGGATACTTCGTGGGCGGTGTGGGAGCGACGCAGTTCGCGGTGCCAGCCGCACTCGATCTCCTGCGCTCGTTGAAGGAAGCGCCGGACGCACCGGAAGCCGTCGTGCTCTCCGCGACAGATCCCGCGAATCCGTTCGGGACGATTCTCGACTGGCCCGCCGGACCCGAATCGGAAGGAGGCCGCGGACCCACGCGGACCGTCGGGTCGCTCGTCATCCTCGTCAATGGGTCGCTCTCGGCATACATCAGCCGCGGCGCGCGCCAGCTGCTGGTGTTCCTTCCCGAAGACGAGCCTACGCGATCGACTGTCGCCCGCGCGCTCGCAAACGAGCTGTCCCGGCTCGCCAGCGGTGACGACGGTCGCCTGTCGCTCCTCATCGGCGAGATCAACGGCGTGCCTGCGCCCGAGCATCCGCTGTCGCCGTTTCTGATCGAAGCCGGATTCAGTCCGTCCGCGATGGGCTTCCACATCCGCCGGCATGCCTGAAGGGGACAGCGTCTTCCGCGCCGC
>Ga0114129_10007600_pt1 | contig 15426 bp, 12 predicted proteins | sample RhiMetdeltSRZDD1_FD_80071 | JGI IMG/M metagenome (GOLD analysis project Ga0114129, IMG submission 80071) | Populus rhizosphere microbial communities from Tennessee, USA - Rhizosphere MetaG P. deltoides SRZDD1 (version 2) (version 2) | ecosystem: Host-associated > Plants > Roots > Rhizosphere >...
CACCGGGCGGGTGGTGGGCATCCACGGCTGCGGCAATATCGGCAAGGAGGTCGTGCGGCTGCTGCAGCCGTTCGACTGCGAGATCCTGGCCTGCGACATCAAGGACTATCCGGATTTCTACCGGCAATACGACGTCACGCCGGTGTCGTTCGAGGAGTTGCTCAAGCGCTCCGAGGTGCTCACGCTGCACCTGCCGAAGACGAGGCTTACGCGCGGCCTCTACACCCGCGAGGTGCTGGCCAGGCTGCGGTCCGACTGCGTGCTGGTCAACACCTGCCGCGGCGGCATCGTCGACGAGGATGCGCTGCTCGAGCGGCTCGAAAGCGGCGATCTCGTCGCCGCCTGCTTCGACGTGTTCGCGGTCGAGCCGGCGCAGAACGACCGCTTGCTGCGCCATCCCAACATGCTGGCGACTCCCCACATCGGCGCCAGCACCGAGGAGACGCGGCTGATCCTGGTGCGCGCGGCCATTCGCGGGCTCACCGAGAACGCGCTGGTTGAGCCGTCGGACTTTTACGCGGAATGACCGGTTGGACTGGCCGGCGCAGCCGTCGTAGAGAAGCACGGGAGGAACGCCGGTGATCATTCGCGACTACGAGATAACCCCTTGCACCATGCGCAAGGAGGATCCGACCTGGCGCTTCGCGCTCGGCGCGAGCCCGGTAACCGATGGCCACGTCCTGCGGCTCGCCACCGACGACGGCATCGAAGGCTTCGGCTACGCCTCCGCTACCCCGCACATGGGCTCGATCAAGGAGACTCTGGCCGCCGAGCTCGAGCTGTTTCGGCCGCTCGTGGTCGGCCAGGACCCGCGCAACATCGAAGCGATCCTGCTTGAGCTTGACAAGCGCATGCGCGGTGCGCCACAGGCCAAGGCCGCGGTCGATTGCGCGCTGCACGATCTCGTGGCGCGCGCGCTCAAGGTGCCGCTCAACGTGCTGTTCGGCGGGCCGGTGCGCGACAGCGTGCCGATCCTGCGCATCCTCGCCATCAAGACCCCGCAGGAGATGGCGGCGCAGGCGCAGAAGCTCGTGGACAAGGGCTATAGCTACCTGAAAATCAAGGTGCACGGCGACGTGGCGGAGGACGTCGCCCGGGTCGCGGCTATCCGCCGCCAGGTCGGGGAGGACGTGCATCTCACCATTGACGCCAACCAGTCCTATTCGCCGAAGGACGCGATTGCCGCGCTCAACCGCATGGCCGAGCACCGCATCGATCTGGTCGAGCAGCCGGTCCCGGCCGACGATTTCGCCGGCCTCGCTTTGGTCACGCAATCGGTGCCGGTGACGGTCGAGGCCGACGAGGCGGCGGGCTCACTGCGCGAGATTTTCGAGCTCGTCTCGAAGCGCGCGGTCGATGCGGTCAGCCTGAAAATCCCCAAGCTCGGCGGCTTGCGCAACACGATCGCGGCGGCGCGGCTGTGCGCGGCCGGCCACATCAGCTACCGGCTCGGCGCTGCGGTCGGCAGCCGGCTTCTGGCCGCGCAGGCGCTGCATCTTGCCTGCGCGCTCCCCGGAGTCGATTACGCCTGCGAGCTTGGCGAGTTCGACCGGCTGCTCGACGATCCGTTCGAGGGTCTCGCGGTCGAGAACGGCACGCTCAAGCTGCCGACGGGCCCGGGCTCCGGCGTGCGGCTGACGTCAGCGGCGCAAAAAGCGGAGCGGCGGGCGAAGACCGCCTAAGGGCTTTCAAGGAGACAGAACCGTGCCCAAACATCCATCGTCGGGGAAATACGCCATCATCGGTCTCGGCGTGGTCGCCGGCCCGCAGCCGGACCGGTCTGAGCGCATGGTGGCGGCGGAGGCCGCGCGGCTCGCCATCGCCGACGCCGGGCTGACGCCGAAGGATATTGACGGCGCCATCGACCTGCGCCGCACCGGCGGCGGCGGCGACCGGGCGAGCTATGTCGATGCCTATTCGCGCGTGCTCGGGCTCAACAACTGCTTCTATTTCGTGGTCGGCCGCGGCGGCGCTCTCGCCGGTCTCGGCATCGCCGCTGCCCTGTCGTTCCTCGACCGCGGCATCGCCAAATACGTCTGCCTGATGGGCGCGGTGACCGACTGGTCGCAGGCGCAGGAAACCCGCAAGCATGGCCATCGCGGCATGGCGCATGCCGAGAAGGCCGGCTACTGGGGCAAGGCGCTGGGCGATCTGCGCGCGGTCAGCCACCATTCATGGATGGCCGCCCGGCACATGGCGGTCTACGGCACCACCAGCCGCCAGCTCGGCGCGATCTCGGTCGCCGAGCGCGCCTGGGCCTGCAAGAATCCCGAAGCCAAGATGTACGGCCGCCCGATCACCATCGAGGACCATCAGAGCTCGCCGCTGGTGGCGGAGCCCTATCATCTGCTGGACATCAGCCTCGTCTCCGACGGCGGCATCGCCTACATCCTCACCACCGCCGACCGCGCCAAGGACCGTCCCAAGCCGCCGGTCTACGTGCTCGGCCAGGGCTTCGGCGAAGTCTCCGCCGACCTGTGGTGGGAGAAGAAGAATTTCACCCACATGGCGGTGCCGCGCGCGAAGGAGCAGGCGTTCGGCCAGGCGGCGCTCTCTCTCGACGACGTCGACTGCGTGCAGTTCTACGACTGCTTCACCGCCGAAGTCCTGTTCCAGCTCGAGGACTACGGCTTCTGCAAGAAAGGCGAGGGCGGCGCGTTCGTGGAATCCGGCGCGATCGGGCCCGGCGGCAGCGTCCCGGTGAATACCAGCGGCGGCTTGCTGTCCTGCTATCACCTGGGCGATCTCACCGGCATGGCGGAGGCGATCCGCCAGATTCGCGGCGAGGCGGGCGAGCGCCAGATCAAGGACTGCGACGTCGTTCTCGCCACGGGACATGGAGGAGAGCTGATTTCTCCCGGCATGTGCTCGATCCACACCAGCACGCTGCTCGGGAGGCATCAGTGAGCAAGCAACCCAACGTCATTGTCGCCAACGAGCCGTGGAACAAGCCACTTCCCAACATCGACAAGGACAACGAGGCGTTCTACGAGGGGCTCAAGCGCCACAAGTTCCTGGTCTGGCGCTGCAAAAAATGCGGCGCCTCGTACTGGCCGAAGGCCTATTGCCAGAACCACGAGAATGAGCCGTTCGCGACCAACATGGATTGGGCGGAGGCGAGCGGGCGCGGCAAGGTGTTCGCGTTCAACCGCCACCACATGGCGTTCCATCCCGGCTTCAAGGATGAGATCCCTTACGTCTATGCGCTGATCGAGCTGGAGGAAGGACCGCTGATCTCGTCCACGCTCATCGGCGACCGCCTGCCGAAGGACGTCTATGACGTGGGACAGAAGGTCGAGGTGGTCTACGAGGATCACCCGGCCGAAGGCTTCACGCTGCCGCGTTTCCGCATCGTCGATTGAAGCGCCCGCAAGGTGTGAGGTGCTCTCGCCCGAACGCGGCTATGCCGCGTTCGGGCTTTTCATTTCGGTGCGGGACCTACGCGATCCTCAGTACAAATAGGGCCGGCAGATCCACACCCTGCGCCACACCCATCCCCACGGCGTCAGCACCAGTCGCCGCCGCCAGCAGGAATCGTAGAGGCCGACAGACGATGCGAACACAAACGCCCGCCGATGATGGAAGCGGTGGAATACGAACCGCCGGTTATGGATGAACGGCCGTCCTCCAATGAAATGGGATCGACTGACGAAGTGTGGGCCACCGCCGATGAACCGTGCGCTGCCGCCCATGTGCACACGTCCCATTCCCATTCCATGGCCGCCCATACCATGACGCGCATCAGCTTCGGTGGTCACGAAGAGACCGCCGGCCAGCGTAAGCGCAGCTATGGCGAGAATTGTTTTTCGCCACATGACGTTCCTCCTTACTCGTCCTCTTACTCACTCTAACGTCGTCCCCGCGCGACGATAGCACATTGAAAAATCGGCGCCGCCTAATTCGTTATCGCGACGTCTTGCAAATTAGCCACGTCAGCTTGCGAAGACTCCGGGAACCGTTCACGCTCCTAAACAGGCGTTCATCGGCGCTCTGCGGTCCGACCCATTGGCGGAGCGGTTGAGCGACACCGTCGGACAACGGGCTGCGTTGCAACGCCATTTCATGCGCGCGACCGATCAAAGAAAAAGCGCACGCCGGACGAACCGGCGTGCGCTGCGAAAATCCGGAGAAGGTTGCCGAGCGTTCAGTACCGCGCCGTCACCGCAGCGGGTCCGAACCGGTAGTTCAGGCCGACGCGGAAGATGTGGTCGGTAAAGCGCGTGCTGGCCGTGCCGGTGAAGGTCGTCACCGTGTTGAAGCCGACCAGCGGGGTGTTGAGCTGGTTCGTGCTCGCGCTCACGCCGCTCCCGCCGAAGCGGCCTAGATCCATGTACAGATATTCGAGCTTTGCCGACCACCGGTCCCAAAGCGCCGCTTCTGCGCCGGCGCCAACCGTCCACCCAAAACGCGTATTGCGCGAACTCACGATCGTCGCTGTGGTGCCGGGAAGCGAGGACGTGGCGGTGAAGTTCGATTCAAGCTCCCCGTAGGCCAAGCCGCCGGTGACGTAGAACAGGACCCGGTCCTGCACCATGCCAATGCGCGGGCGCAGCGTTCCGAACCACCTCAATTTGTGGTCGGCCGTAAGCGTCAAGACCTGCCCCGGCACGATCCCTTGAAAGTTGACGATCGGAGTGGTGAACGACGCGGACGAACTGCCTTTTTCACCGCTAGCCTGGATGTCCGCCTCGATGCCGTACACCCACCGGTCACGTTGCCAGTTGAAGCCGATCTGACCGCCGCCGATCCAGCCATCGACGTTGGCAGAAGACTGGCCGAAACTGGCGGCGAGCGGACCGCTGTCGAAGACGAGATCCGGGCCGGCAGTTCTGAAAACCTGCTGCCTCAGCGTTCCGTCGAGGTCGGTGCGCGCGCGCCCCCAGCTGTAGCCGAAATTGCCGCCGATATAGAATCCTTCCCAGCCGTAGACCGCGGCGACGACGGGCGCGGGCCGGGCCTTGACCGGCAGGTCCGCCGCCATCGCCGGCTGCATCGCAGCCGCCAAAGCGATTACGCCGACGCCTGCGTGAATGAACGTCCTCATTTCAGCCCCCCAAATTCCCAAACCAATCGCCGGCCGCCCCATCAAATTCGGCCATGCGATACGCTAGCTTTGCCACCCTTGAGAACTCAAGGCTTCCCGCCTGTGGACAAGGGCCGGACGCCAGCCTATCCCATTGAAAAGTATTGTCTTTGGGTGTTGCACTTTAGTGACGGGGGAAACTTTTTCGGGGCGTGGAAGCGTCGGAGGGCCCCCGATCGAAGGAAAGGGCGTCACCCGCGGGGGCTTCGCGGGTTTGCGGCAACGTTGCAGCCATGATGAATCTGAACTGATGCACCAGACACTGTCCGCACCGCCAATCCGATCGCTGCTGCGGCCGCGCGCAATTGCGCTCGTCGGCGTGTCGGCCAAGGGCGGGGCGGGCGCGAACATCCTCAAATCGGGCGAACGCTTCGGCTTCGCCGTTCCGATCTGGCCGGTGAACCCGAACTACGACGAGGTCGCCGCCCGGCGCTGCTACAAGTCATTGCGCGACCTCCCGCAGCTTCCCGACTGCGTCGTCGTCTCGGTACCGGCCGATGCCGTATACGACGTCGTCGCCGACGCGGCGGCGCTCGGCATCCGCGCCGCCTTCGTCGTCTCGGAAGGTTTCGCCGATGCGGCAAGCGAGGAGGGCCGCGCCCGGCAGGAGCGGCTGGCCGCGCTGGCGCGCGGCGCCAACATGGCGCTGGCCGGGCCGAACTGCATGGGCGTCGCCAGCCTGCACCACCGCTTCGCCGCTACCATGGCCGACGTTCCGCGCGAGGCGACGAGCGGCGGCGTATCGCTGGTCTCGCAGAGCGGCGGGCTGCTCAATTCCTTCGCCGAGCTCACCGGCAACCGCTGCATCGGGGTCAATTATCTCATCTCCAGCGGCAACGAGGCGGTACTGGAGATGGCCGATTACGTCGACTTCCTCGCCGACGATCCCGCCACCAAGGTGATCGCCTGCATCATGGAAGGCGCCAAGGACGGCCGCCGTTTCCGCGCGGCGGTCGAGCGCGCCGCCCGCATCAAGCCCATGGTCGTGCTCAAGCTCGGCCGCAGCGAGTTCGGCCAGCGCGCGACGCTGGCGCATACCGGCACGCTCGCGGGGCGGCACGAGGCCTTCGTCGCGCTGTTCCGGCAGAACGGCGTGGCGCTGGTCGATTCGATCGACGCGCTGGTGGAGACCGCGGCACTCCTTGATCTCGCGCCGCTCCCGGCGGGCGACCGCGTGGTGATGATGACGGTGTCCGGCGGCGCCACGTCCCTGATCGGCGACCTCGGCGATGCCGCCGGCATCAATTTCCCCGTCATCGGCGAGGCGACCAACAAGCGCATCCAGAAAATCCTCGGCGTCGAGCGGGCATTCGGCAATCCGCTCGACACTGTCGGCCTGCCCCGGCTGCGCCGGGACGGCAACATCTCGGCGGTGGTCGATGCGCTCCTCGCCGATGGCGGCGTCGACGTGGTCGGCCTCGTGCTCGGCATGCGCGGCGACGGCTGGGAATCGCACCAGGAGCTGGTCGACCGCATGGCGGCGGCGGCGAAAGGCGCGCGCAAGCCGCTGTTGGTGGTGTCGTTCATGTCCAACAGTCTCACCCGGCACTGGCGCGGCTATGCGCGCGAGCGCGGGCTGCCGCTGGTCGAGGATCTGGAGCGCGGGCTGCAGGCGGTGCGCCATCTGATCGACTATGCCGCGTTCCGGCGGAGCGCCGGCCAAAGCGACGTGCGGCCGCGCCGCGTGGGCCTCCCGGCGCTGCCGCCCGGCCGCGTCCTCACCGAGGCCGAAAGCAAGGAAATCCTCGCGGCCGCCGGCCTTCCGGTGACGCGCGAGAAGCTCGCGCGCGATCCCATCGAGGCGGTGCGCATCGCCGCCGGGATCGGCGGTCCGGTGGCGCTGAAGATCCAGTCGCGTGACATCCCGCACAAGTCCGACGTCGGCGGCGTGCATCTCGGCGCGCGGACCCCCGAGGACGTCGAGCAGGCGGCGCGGCACGTGGTCGCGAATGCCCGGCGCAACTGTCCGGACGCGACGATCGATGGCATCCTGGTGCAGGAGATGATCGAGGACGGCGTCGAGTTCATCCTCGGCATGACCTATGATGCGACGTTCGGGCCGCTGATCGTCTGCGGTGCCGGCGGCGTCACCGTCGAGGTGTTCAAGGATGCTGCAGTCGGCCTGCCGCCGCTCCGGTCCGAGGATGTGCGCGAGATGCTGGGGCGCCTCAAGGCGGCGAAGCTCCTCGACGGCTTCCGCGGCGCGGCGCCGCGCGACGTCGATGCCCTGGTCGATTGCTGCGTGCGGTTCGCGGATTTCGTGGTGGCGACCGACGGCGCGTTTGCTGCGATCGATCTCAATCCGGTGTTCGTCTGCGCGCGCGGCAAGGGCGTGCGCATCGCCGACGCGCTGATCGAGACGCGCCCCGGGGGAGGGTAAGGAATGATCGGGACTTCCAGATTGACGCGAACCATCGGCGTGGCGGTTCTTGCCGTTGTCCTTGCGTCTTCCGCGTCGGCGCAAACCGTGCCTGACATCCTCTTCTACAACGGTCCGGACCGGCAGCAGCGGCTGATCGAGGGGGCGCGCAAGGAAGGGCAGGTGGTCTTCTATTCCGCCCTGATCGTGAACCAGGCGCTGCGTCCGATCGCGGAGAAATTCGGCAAGAAGTATCCGTTCATCAAGGTCAGCCACTGGCGCGCCGATTCCGAGGACATCACCCAGAAGATCTCAGCCGAGGTGCGCGCCAACAACGTGGTCGCCGACGTGTTCGAGGGCACCGGCGTCGGCGAGCAGGTGGTCGGCGCCGGGCTGGCGCAGGCCTATTCGACGCCAGCGATCGCAGCCTTTCCGCAGCAATACCGCGACCGCGACAATATGTGGACGCCGACGCGGCTGTCCTACTACAGCATTGCCTACAACACGCGCGTGGTGGCGGCCGACAAGGCCCCGAAGACCTATGACGATCTGCTCGACCCGCAATGGAAGGGCAAGATGGCGTGGCGGATCGGCAGCGCCAGCGGCACGCCGCTGTTCATCACCAATCTTCGCCTCGCCTGGGGCGAGGACAAGGCGCGCGCCTATTTCGAGAAGCTCAAGGAGCAGAAGATCGTCAACTTCGGCTCCGGCAGCGCGCGCACGCTGGTCGATCGCGTGATCGCCGGGGAGTACGCGATCGCTTTGAACATCTTTGCGCACCATCCGCTGATCAGCAAAGCCAAGGGCGCGCCGGTCAATTCGCAGCTCTTGCCGCCGGTGGCCTCGACCGCTGCGACCATGGGCCTGGTCAAGGGACTCAAGCATCCGCACGCGGCCATGCTGCTGATCGACTTTGTCCTGTCGAAGGAAGGGCAGGAGATCCTGCTCGGCGCCGACTATTTCCCGGCCGATCCGGCCGTGCCGCCGTCGGCGATGCTGGCGCCGGTGGTGCCGAAGACCGCGGGCGTCGAGGAGAACTTCGTCGGCCCCGACAAGCTGACCAAGTACACCGACAGTTCGGAGGAGATTTTCAGGACCTTGTTTCGATGACCCACAGCTTTTCATCGTCATGCGCGGGCTTGACCCGCGCATCCATCTCCTTGCGAAAAGGATGGATTGCCGGATCAGGTCCGGCAATGACGCTCATGGAATCGGACGGGCCAGATGGCGATCGTACTTGACGGCGCAGGACCGAACATCGCGGCCGGCCGCGAGCGGTGGCTGCAGCGCCTGAAAGTCTCGCCGCTGGTCGCCGTGCTGGCGGCGATCCTCCTGATCCTCATCGTGCCCCCGACGCTCTATCTCGTCGTCACCAGTTTCTACACCACGCGGCCGGACGGCTCGTTCGACCAGTTCACGCTGCGCTACTACCAGCAGCTCTTCAGCAGTCCCTATTTCGCGTCGAGCCTGTGGAACACGGTGATCTATGCCGCCGGCTCCGCCGTGGTCGCGATCGTGCTCGGCGTGGTGCAGGCGGTGATCGTCGAGCGCACCAACACGCCCGGCCGCCGCTATGTCTTCCTCGTCGCGGTGATGTCGCTTGGCATCCCGCACGTGCTCTACGTGGTCGCCTGGCTCCTTCTCCTCGGACGCACCGGGCCGGTGAACACGCTGATCGCCGAGATTTTCGGCGCCGGCGACGGCCCGGCGCTCAACGTCTATTCCATGTGGGGCATGGTGCTGGTCGAGGGCGTCGGCTTCGCCCCGCTCACGTTTTTGCTGATGTCGGCGGTGCTGCGCTCGACCGACGCCTCGTTCGAGGAAGCGGCGCTGATGGCGGGTGCCGGTCCGCTCAAGACCTTCCGCTCGATCACGCTGCGGCTCGGGTTGCCCGGCGTGCTCGCGCTGATGCTTTTGATCGGCATCCGCGCCTTCGAGTCCTTCGAGGTACCGGCGCTGGTCGGGCTCGCCGGCAATGTCACCGTGCTCACCACCAACATCTATCAGAGCGCGAAGAACATTGGCGCCATCAACTTCGGCGAATCCGGCGCCTACGCGGTCTCGCTGCTGCTGATCGTGGTGCTGCTGCTGTTCTGGCACAACCGGCTGGCGCACCACGCGCACCAGTTCCAGACCATCACCGGCAAAGGCTACCGGCCGCGCATCATCGACCTCGGTCCGTGGCGCTATCTCACCGCCGCGATGCTCGCCGTCATCTTCCTCCTGGTGATCGTGCTCCCGGTCGGCATTCTCGTATTCACCTCGCTGCAGCCGTTCTACGAAGGCGTCACCTGGGACTCGTTCCGGCGATTCTCATGGGAGAATTACGCGGTGATCCTGGCGCCGGGATCGTTCCGCGACTCGATCTTCAATACGCTCGTCCTCGGCGTCGCCACCGCCACGCTCGTGGTGCCGTTCACCGCGCTCTGCGCGTGGCTCGCGGTGCGCCGCTATCCCGGCGGATCGATGCTCGACCAGCTCGCCATGGTGCCGCTCGTCTTCCCCGCGATCGTGATGAGCGTCGCGTTCCTGCACGTGTTCGTGAATCTGCCGGTCCCGCTCTACGGCACGCTGATCTCGGTCATCTTCGCCTCTGCGGTGCGCTACCTGCCCTACGGCATGCGTTACGCCTATGCCGGCGTGCTGCAGATCCACACCGATCTCGAGGACGCGGCGACCACCTCGGGCGCGGGACGCGCCTTCGTGTTCGTGCGGGTTGTGCTGCCGCTGGTCGCGCCGGCGATGGTGAGCTGCTGGCTGTTCATCTTCCTGCTGACGGTGCAGTCGGTGGCGCTGCCGCTTCTTCTGGTTGGGCCTGGCACCGAGCTGATCGCGGTGACGCTCTTCGATCTCTGGCAGAACGGCCAGATCACCGAGCTCGCCGCCATGGGCGTGCTCTGGATGTGCTTCATGCTGGTCGTCAGCGCGGTCTTCTACGTCACCGCGCGGCGCTACCAGCTATCGGCGTGAGCGCGTCATTGCCGCTGCGCCGGCGGCTCGAGGAGGTCCGCCGCCTGCTGCACGATCGGCTTCGGCGCCGCATAGGCGGTGGCGAGGAGCTTGTCGATCTGCGCGGCCGTCAGCGGGTCGATCTCCATCTGCAGCTTTTGCGCCTCGGCGACAAAGTCCGGGTCCTTCAGCGTGGCCTCGAACGCGCCGCGCAACACCGCGAGGCGTTCGGCGGGCACGCCGGGCGGCGCCGCCAGCGGACGCCCGGGCTCCTGCCGGATCAGGATCAGCTCCAGCACCTGCTTCTTGACCGGATCGGACACGAGATCGAGCGCGGCCGGCACGTCCGGCAGGTCCGGCAGCTTGTCGAGGCCCATCTGCACGATGACGTTGAGCAGCTTGTCCTTGATCCAGTGCGGGCGCGACGCCTTCATCGTCGACCACGACAGGCCGCAGATGCCTTCGGCCTCGCCGCGCTCGATCGACATGGTCAGGCCGGCGCCGGGATCGTATCCCGCGACAACCTTGAATTTCGTGCCGAGGAGCGCGTTGAGGACTTTCGGCATGATTGCCGAGTTCGAGGTGGCGGCGGCCGCCGCCACGATCACCTCGCGCTGCCGCGCCTGCTCCACGGTCTTGATCGGGCTCGTGTGCCAGGTGGCGCAGACGTTCTGCAGCTTGCCGATCGAGCCGATCCAGTTGAGCTTGAGCGCGTCGTAGCGCGCGGCCGGATTGCCGAACAGCGGGTCCATCGGGACATTGTTGGGAAACGCGCCGATGGTCGCGCCGTCCTTCTCCGCGGTGGTGTAGAGCGTCGCCGCGGCGGCAAGCCCGGACGCCGCCGGCTGGTTCTTCGGGATGACGCCCGGATGGCCCGGGATGTGCTTGCCGAGGTGGCGCGCAAGCGCGCGGTAATAGACGTCGTAGCCGCCGCCGGCGCCGCCGCCGATCAGCATGCTGATCGACTTGCCTTTGTAGAAGTCCCCGACGGTCTGCGCGCCTGCGCTCGCCGGCAGCAGAAGGATCGCAATGCCGAAAAAGGCGAATAGCCGGATTGTTGTTTTCTTGTTCATGATCCTCTCGCCCTGTCAGCGCTTGCCGTACTTCTGCTCGAGCGTGGCGAAGAAGCCTTCCTTCTTCAGCGCGTCGAGAATGCCGAGATCGATGTAATCGTCGATATTGCGGCTCACGCCGGCGGGGAATTGCGCGAGGATGTTGTCCGCGCCCGCCCGCGTCGGCTCGATGGTCAGTGGCGTCATCTGGGTGAAGTCGTTGTAGCTGATCTCGACGATCTTGGGATCGGCGACCCTGGTCTCCTTCGCCAGGACCTCCTTTGCCCGCTTCGGGTCGGCAAGCGCGAGATAATTGCCTTCGATCGTCGCCTTGAGAAAGCGCGTGAGCGCGTCGCGATTGGCCTGCAGGTAGGCGCGCTTCACCACCAGCGTGCTGAACAGCCACGGGATGCGTTCGGCGGCGAGATCGACCATCGGGTTGAGGCCCTGCTCGCGCGCCGCGCTGGCAAACGGCTCGTTGAGCGTGGTGGCCTTGACCTCGCCGGCCTTCACGGCGGCCAGCCGCTTGAGGCTGTCGCCGTATTCCTTCAGCGTGACGTCGGTGCGGGTCAATCCGAGCCGCTGCAAGGCCAGCGTCACGGTCGCGTCGCTCTCCGACCCGAAGGTGCTCACCGCGACCGCGCCGCCCTTGAGCTCGGCAGCCGTCTTCACCGCCGGCGAGGCGAAGAACACGAAGCGGATCACGTTGGCGAGCGACGCGATCGTGCGCAGGTCGCCGCCCTCCTGATTGAGCTTGATCACCGACGACAGCCCGACATGCATAACGTCCAGGCGGCCGGCCTGCAGCTCCTCGGCGCCGCGGCTCCCGCCGCTCATGTTGTGGAACGACACTTTGACGTTTTGCGCGGCATAGAAACCGCCGGCCTCGGCCATCCACAGCGCCAGCACCGTGTTCGCCGTGCCCGAAGTGCCGACCTTCACCTCGGCGACCTGCGCCGCGGCCGGCGCCGGTTGCGCCAAGACAGCGGCAAGCAAGCCGATGCCCGCGAACGTCAGTCGCGTTGTGATGCGGATATTCATCAGCGCCTCCCGCTAGCTCCGTATTTCTGCTCAAGCCTGCCGAACAAGCCATCGTTGTTCAGGTCGGCGAGGATTCCGTAATCGAGGTAGCGCAGGACGTCGCGGTTCCCCGGTCCAAGGACCTGGTCCATGACGTTTTCGGCGCCTTTGAGAGACGGTTTCATATCCACGGGCGACTGCGCCTTGAAGTCATCGTAGCTGATGTCGATGATCTTCGGATCGGTGAGCTTGAGCTCCTTCGCCAGCACCGCTTTGGCGCGCGCCTCGTCGGTGAGCGCGAGATAATTACCTTCGATCACCGCCTTCAAGAACCGCGTGATGACATCGCGCCGCATCACGATGTCGCCTCGCTTGACCACCACGCCGCTGAACACCCAGGGAATCTGCTCGGCGACGAGATCGACCATGACGTTGACGCCCTGCTCGCGCGCCATGCTGGCGGCCGGCTCGTTGATCGCGGTGGCCTTGATCTCGCCGGACTTCAGCGCGGCAAGGCGCCGGGCCGAGCCGCCATATTCCTTGAGCGCCACGTCGTTGCGGCTGAGCCCCAGCCGCTCGAGCGCGAGCGTGACCGTGGAATCGCTCTCCGAGCCGAACGTGCTCACGCCGATCACCCCGCCCTTGAGGTCGGCGGCGGTCTTCACGCCCGCGGCTGAAAAGAAGGTGAAGCGGATCACGTTGCTCATGGAGGCGATCAGCCGCAGGTCGCCGCCGGCGCGGTTGGTCTGGATCACCGACGACAGGCCGACGCGCATGAGATCGATACGCCCCGCCTGCAATTCCTGGGCGCCGCGGCTGCCGCCGCCCATATTGACGATCTCGACCTTCAGTCCCTGCGCTTCATAAAAGCCGCCCGCCTCCGCCATCCAGACCGGCAGCACGGTGTTGACGGCGTCGGTAATGCCGACCTTGAACGGCGTAAGCTCGGCAGAACTTGCGGGCGCGGCCTGCAAAACCGCAAGCGCCAGGATGACCGCGAAGGCGTTCGAGCGGCGCCGCCAGCGATGATGGTGTGCGTGCATTCTGCTCCTTTCCGGGCCCTGCCGGCGCCTAGAATTCGCGAAACAGCCGGCCGAAGCCTTCGACGCGGTCCTTGATGCCGCAGCGGCGCAGCGCGTCCCAGACGATGGCCTGGTGCGCGGTCATCACGTTGACGCCGAACTCGCGCTCCAGCGGATCGATGGCATTCGCGGTCGGCCAATGCGGCGACGGCAGCAGGATGGTGTCGGCATCCGGGTGCTCGCGTATCAGCGTGCGGCCCATCTCGATCGCCGCATTCTGCGGAATGGTGCCGATCCGGTTGAACGCGCTGCCCCACCCGGTGGCGCCGAGCACCTCGCATCCGAAATGAAGGGCATAGCTCGCGATGCGGTCGGTATCGGACGCCGCATACGGCTGCGCCACCACCACCTTCTTGCAGCCGAGCGCTTTCGCGGCATTGGCCTGCGCCGACGCGCTGGTCGAGACCTTGATTTTCAGCTCCGCCTCGAGATCGCGGATCATCTGCTGCGCGTTGTCATAACCGCGCGACAGATTGATCGGCACCCCCCCGAGCACGACGATGTCGACGCCGGCGGCGGCCATCTCGCGCGCCGCTTTCATGCTGATGTCGTAGGATTGGTCGACCTCGTCCTTGCTGCGCACCACGATGGCGAGCGTCGTCAGCACGAGCGTCACGCCCGCGGGCACGATCTTGTAGAACTCGTAGGGGAAGACTTCGGTCGTCAGCGGCGGCGAGGTGTAGCCGATACGCGCCCGGTGACCGTACATTTTGTCCTGATTTGCCAATGCCATCTTGCGTTCTGCGATCCAAAAAGCGGGCGGAGGCTAACGAGCCGTCCAGTGCTTGTCCACCGAGCGGGCTCGTGTCATCCAACTGTCATGGCGCGCAGCCTATTGTCGCGGCTCGCGAATTTTTCGCGCGGGAGCAACGACCATGGTTGTCGCTCGTATCGCTGCGATTGTCGTCGGCGCGTTCATCGCCGGTACGGCTGCCGCCGGCGACATCACGGCGCGATACTATTACAGCGACGATACGTTGCTGAGCATCGGTTCGTTTACGTTTGAAGGCGGCAGGACGCTCAATCTCACCGTCGGCATCGGCAGCGGCGCGTTCCGGCATCCGAATGATCCGCCGAACGTGATTTGGACGATCGGCGATCGCGGACCCAACATCCCCTGTGACGAGATGAAGAAGACCGCCGGCGTGGAGCCTGCGGTCTGTCGCGAGGTGAAAAACGGCCGCATCTATCCGACGCCATCCTACGCACCGTCGATCTATCGCGTGATGCTGCTGGACGACGGCCGTTTCCGGGTCACCGACGTGATCACGCTGAAGGATCGCGATGGCCGTCCGATGAGCGGCCTGCTCAATCCGTTGAAGACGGCAGCCACCGAAACGGGATTGGACGGCAACGGCAAGCGGCTTGCGCCCGATCTCAACGGCATCGATGCCGAGGGGATAGTGCGACTGTCGGACGGCTCGTTCTGGATCGGCGAGGAGAACGGGCCGTCGCTCGCCCATTTCGGCGCCGATGGCCGCATGATCGTGCGGCACGTCCCGCGCGGGACCGAAGGCGAGTTCGCGGGCGCGCGCTACGAGGTCAAAGGTTCGCTGCCGGCGATCCTCGCCAAGCGTGCGATCAATCGCGGCATCGAGTCGATGGCGATCTCGCCGGACGAGCGCTTTCTCTATTTCATCATGCAGAACCCGCTCGCGAATCCGGATACCGCGGCCTATCGGGCGGCCAAGAACAGCCGGCTGTTCAAGATCGAGCGCGCGACCATGAAAGTGGTCGGCGAATATGTCTATACGCTTGATGATCCCCGGAGCTTTCGGCGCGATCCGTCGGGCAAGCAGAATGATCCGCGCATCAGCGAGCTCATGGCAATCGGTCTCGACCGGCTGATCGTGCTCGAGCGCACCGAGCAGACCACCAAGC
>Ga0114129_10007602_pt1 | contig 15425 bp, 18 predicted proteins | sample RhiMetdeltSRZDD1_FD_80071 | JGI IMG/M metagenome (GOLD analysis project Ga0114129, IMG submission 80071) | Populus rhizosphere microbial communities from Tennessee, USA - Rhizosphere MetaG P. deltoides SRZDD1 (version 2) (version 2) | ecosystem: Host-associated > Plants > Roots > Rhizosphere >...
CACCGGTCGTGGCCACTCCCCCCATGCCAGCGGCGGCCACAGGTGAGGCAAACGAGCACCTCGACAGATATGCCGCTGTGCAGATCAATTGCTGTTTCCGAGCTCAGAATGCCGTTGCACTTCCAGCAATGCATCGGATCTCGTTTTTGTCTCGTTTGTCTCGCGGCCGACATGGCGCCAAGCGTATGACAAACTGAAGCGGTCGGATATCGGGGAAACCGCTATAGAGGATCGCCGAGGAAGTGATCCCTTTGCTCAAGACAGGGACGGATCGTGCACGACTTAGGCAGCATGTTTATGTATGAGGTTGTGTCCATGACGTTCCAAACAATTCGTCTGGAGATTTCGTATGAGATCCAGAGCATGGAACAGCACGGCTTCGGAGTCAGCTTCAGGCAATCCTCTATGATTAGAAGCGAACCCTGCAATCCGTTCGCATGCGCGTATGAATTCTTGAACGGGCAGACTCAATGTGCGGTCCATAGAGTTAGTGATCCTACGTGAGAATGTAATTTCGGCTACTCGGAGATTCCCAAGAGAAAAGCTACGTACCGCAAATACAAAATCTTGAATTATCAGGACATCTGCTTGGCAGGGCCAGCAGTTTCCCAGTGCAGGTGAAGATCGATAACCCGCAGGTCCCTTTCCTCGACCCCGCTCTCAGCACCCAATGAGAATCTATGGAGAATTTACGCTCACGAAGCCGCTCTCTGACATTCAAATCTTGACTGGTTACCGTACAGCGCAAGAATGCGGCTTCTGCTTTGCCGATGACATGAGGTGCGATATATAGGGAATAGAGCCTCTCTACATTAATCACTCATGGCCTGGGGGTAGAAACATGGCACTATCATGGTCATGGCGGCGATTCATGAACTTCCGGCGATGGAAGAAATCCACCACACCCATGTTGCTCAATGCCGAGACTGGTGAATTGATCCCCTTCTCCGACTATACCGCGCCCCCGACAGGCAAGTGGATGCTTCGCCGTCCACTGACATTGCCTGGGAGTCCAGTGCCTCTCTTCCTCGAAGCTCGCGGTATCCCTCCGCGGAAAAAGCGCAATGACGTCGATCCTCCTGTGTCGTCAACTTAGAAACACGGGATGGCTCGCCTGATCGTCTCTCGTTCCGGCATAGGTACCTTCCTTTCCGCTCACCGCCTTAAATTCGTGTTGCTGGCAAGCTGAGTTCCCTCACCACCATCGAAGCGAAACCCTGAGGAATGTAAGACTATTCGTATGAGTGTCAGTTCTTGTATGCCGGGGACCCTTTGTCTTCCCGAACACGTTGTCATCGGAACCGCCTGACGCAGGAGCTGACTTAAGGAATTCAGATGTTGCGATGCCGCAACAAGGGAATGTGCTAGCGGTGCATGCAGTACTGCGCGCTTACAATGAAGTGAGAATACACCGAGCTGGAGGCTGTAAATGGAACGCCAACCTTCTTCGGTGCGTGATCCCGTCTGTGGAATGGAAATCAACCCCCAACATGCAGCGGCAACCACCGCCTATCAGGGACAGACCTTTTATTTCTGTAGAGTTCAGTGCCAAGAGCAGTTTGATCAGAGTCCCGAACGGTATGCGGAAGCAGCTTAGGAGCAAAGACGCTCCGGTTCGTCCGAATCATTTTGGGAAGGAGGCAGCCATGATTTGTGAACAATGCCACGTCCAAATGATTGAAAGGGTCCCTAGCCGAGAGATGGACGATGCTGACGAAGGACAAGTGATCCTCCTCGAGTGCTCGCAATGCGGTCGTACCGAATACCAGGCTCTTATTACATCGTTTTGGAGAAGATTGGCTGCTTAGCTACATCGTTCAGACAAGAGTCTATTGTGCGACCTTGCGATAGCCTACAATGTCCAGAGTAAAAGGCGTCCGCCACTAATTGCCACGTCAGTTGATGCTGTCATGGTGGGAAATGCGGTTCCGGTCGGAACGACTCCTAAAGAACCTCCACGTGCTCCCACGCTGTTTCTGGTGTCTCTCCATCAGCCGGCTTTCTCGACCGGAATGACGTCGATCACCAGTTTCTCGCCTCGCCGGATTACGCTGATAGGCACGACAGCGCCGATCCGTTCCCAGGTGAGGGCACGATGAAGGTCATCCACCGCCGCGATTGGGTGGTTTCCAAATCCAATGATGACATCGCCGTCCCGCAGACCGGCGCGCGCCGCAGGGCTATCCGGTTCGGCCGACCCGATCCGCACGGCTGTTTCCTTTGACAACCCGAAGTGCACAACGAAGCGCCGGGGAAGCGGAATCGTCTGGCCGCTAATCCCGATATAGCTGCGGCGGACCCGGCCATCCTTCATGAGTTGCATGGCGACATCCCGTGCCGTGTTGGAGCCAATGGCGAAGCAGAGTCCTTGTGCCGACCGAATCACGGCGGTATTGACCCCCACGACCTCGCCAGAAGCGGTCACCAGCGGCCCGCCTGAATTTCCGGGATTCAGCGCTGCGTCCGTCTGAATGACGTTTTCGATCACGCGGCCCGATTGGGAGCGAAGTGATCGTCCAAGTGCGCTGACGACTCCGGCGGTTACGGTGGTCTGAAAACCGTAGGGATGGCCGACGGCGACGACGAGCTGTCCTACCCGAATGTGCTGTGAGTTCCCGAGCGAGCCCGCCGCAAGACCCATGGCTGGAATCCGGATCACGGCGAGATCCGTATCCGGGTCATTGCCGACCAACTGTCCTTCGAATTCCCGTCCATCCATCAGCGTGACGCGCAGCTCCACGGCCCCATGCACCACGTGGCTGTTCGTCAGGATGAACCCGTCCGGCGTATAGACGAACCCGGACCCGCTGCCTTCGTGGAGCCGTTCGCCTCGCGAGCCACCGACTCGATGGCGTACCTCCACGTTCACGACAGCGGGACTGATGGTCTCAGCCGCCCCGGTGACGGCCCGCGAATAGGCATCCAACAGCTCACGGTCGGCTTGAGCTTCTGAGGGAACCCGCTTCGTCTCATCTGACTGATGGTCAAGTGAACTTAGATACTCCAAGATCGTTTGCATATGCTCCGCACCTTTCGGTCAGCCTGTGACCCGTATGCCGTCGTTGATCTTGCCACGCCCTTTCCTCTCCGGCGACCCCTACGCCACGTTGAGACTGGCTTACCAAATAAGACCGGTCATGACAAAGGCAAGAAGGCACCGGACGGACATGTTGGGCAAATGGCATTTTACGAGAGGAATGACTTCGGCGTATTCTGGATCAGCATGAAACGGTGGTATCTCTACCTGACAGTGGTTTCGCTTGGGGTGGTGATCATGGCGTATTCGCTTGTTGTCAGATTGAACGCGCCGATCAACTTTGCCGAAGTTTTGAATATGGTCAATCAGCCGAAGAAGATCCAGACTGATCCTGCCAAAGAAGTGGGAGGAAAGGCTGTGTCCCCAGATGTACTCGAACTACGTCAACGGCATCATCTCAGACCACTCACGACATCGGAGAATGGCACTCACTTAAAGAATTTGCCCAGGGGAATATACGGTTTCTCTGTGTGCGGCGTCGCATCGCTCAATGCGAAGCGTGAGGACACATCCTTGCTGGAAATTCATAAGCATCTGGATGGGATTGTGTACTATGTGGGCTATGCCTCGAAAGACGACGTTGAAAAATATTTGGCTCGCAAGAACAACTTTCATATACTCGCGTCTCCTTACCCCGGGGACAAGGCGTCATTACTATTCGAGATTCCCATAGATTTTGTTTCCAAATGTGAGACGCGTCAGTCTAAGGAAGGTAATATTTTCGACCTATTTGTTGTCGCTATTCCAGAGTTGTTTTCATAGTCGACCTTATCCGCCAGGCGCCCTTCCGTGATGAACCACCCTCCATTCGCATAAGCAGTCCGTTCAAGCCCCAGCTCATCTCGCCTAGCCAAGAGCAAGCAGACAAGGGGTGGCAGAAAACCGGCTTGAACAGGGGCTTTCCCCAGGCGACGGCGGACGAAGGCAACAGAGATACATGTAAAGATGGCGTGTGCTTTCATGAAATCCAGGAGGTGACGCATGCGCTTGTCCCTGCGATTCCTATTCCCGCTGGCGCTGGTGCTTGCTGGCCTCGCCTATGCCGTTATTCCCCTGGTTGATACGCTCACACTGAAATGGTTCGTGCGCGATCTGGAAATTCGGGCGGACCTCATTGGGCGCATGGTCGAGGGGCCCCTTAGCGATCTTCTGGTTGGTAAGTCAAAAGGGAAATTGCTAGCGTATTTCGATCGGATCATTCAAGACGAACGGCTCTTTGCGATTGGATTTTGCGATCGTGAGAACCGCCTGCTCTACAAGACACAGACCTACCCCGACGCGATAGCCTGTAATGGACCGGGCACCATCGAAGCCGGACGTACCTCGCTTTTGCAATTATCGAGAGGCGCTGTCCATGTCTCAGCCGTCCGCATAGAGGAAAATGGCCGTCCGTTAGGGCGGTTGATGCTGGTCCATGATATGAGCTGGCTCCAGCACCGGAGTGCTGACACCAAACGATATCTTTTTTACCTGTTTGTCCTAATTGGTGCGGTGAGCTCGCTGGTCACGGTACTTGTAGCACACATCAGTTGGAGGGGCTGGATATCCGGAGTTCGCCGCATGCTTCGTGGTGAGGGACTGATTGCATTGATCAAAAACCAGCGCCAGGATCCTGAACTACAGCCGCTCGCCAAGGATCTTCGTGCTCTGATTCATGAACTCGAATCCGACAAGCGGATGCGGGACGAGAGTCAGATGAGCTGGACTCCAGGTACGTTGAAGACAATCCTCCGGGACCACTTGGCTGGCGACGAAATACTCGTCGTGTCCAACCGTGAACCGTATCTTCATAAGTGGAAGGAGCAGGACATTGAGGTCCAAATTCCCGCCAGTGGTGTGGTGACCGCCCTTGAGCCTGTCATGCGCGCCTGCTCCGGCGTGTGGATTGCGCACGGAAGCGGAAATGCAGACCGCAAAGTCGTGGATGGGAGGAACCATATCCGCGTTCCACCCAACCACCCTTCTTATGACATCCGGCGAGTGTGGATGACTCCTGAGGAGGAGGAAGGCTACTACTTCGGATTCTCCAACGAAGGGATTTGGCCTCTGTGCCATCTCGCCCACGTCCGTCCCGTGTTTCGGTCTTCGGATTGGGAACGATACAAAGAGATTAACGAACGGTTCGCCCTCGCGGTGCTGGAAGAAGCCAAGACTGACAATCCGGTTGTCCTGATTCAAGATTTTCACCTTGCGCTGGTACCCAAGATCGTGCGTGAGCATCTCCCTCACGCGACGCTCATCACGTTCTGGCATATTCCATGGCCGAATCCAGAGCGCTACGCGATTTGTCCATGGTACCGCGAAATCCTGGAGGGGCTACTCGGCAGCAGTATCCTCGGATTCCACACTCGTTTTCACTGCAGCAACTTTATCAGTACGGTGGACCGTTCCCTTGAGACGAGGATTGATTGGGACAGCTCCACTATTTCATTTGGGGGAAAACTGACCGCAGTGAATGCATATCCCATCTCGATTGAATGGCCGAGCCGCGCATTGAGTTCTCAGCCGCCGGTGTCCACTTGCCGTGAACGGATACGGAGTGTATACGGCCTTTCAGGAGAGCATCATCTGGGAATCGGTGTGGAGCGTCTGGATTATACGAAGGGCATTCTCGAGCGCTTTCTGGCGGTCGAACGGTTGTTGGAGTTGGAACCCGAGTGGATTGGACGATTCTCATTCGTTCAAATTGCTGCGCCCAGTCGGTCGAAAATTGATGAATACCAACGGTATGCGGAGCAAGTCGCGGCCTCAGCCGAGCGCATCAACCTCCGATTTACACGGGATGGATATCAGCCCATTTATTTACGGATCGAGCATCATGAGGCAGCAGACGTGATGACTCATTACCGAGGGGCAGACCTCTGCATCGTCAGTAGCCTTCACGACGGTATGAACTTGGTCGCCAAAGAGTTCGTGACGGCAAGAGACGATGAGCAAGGCGTCTTGATTCTCAGCCAATTCACGGGTGCAGCCGCAGAACTGGCTGACGCGCTGGTGGTGAACCCATACAATATTGATCAGTGCGCTGCGGCGCTGCACCTCGCTCTATCAATGGGCCCGATGGAGCAGCGGACTCGCATGCGAAGCATGCGTGGGATTGTTCAAGAATATAATGTCTATCGATGGGCTGGCCGCATGCTCATGGACGCCGCCCGTATGCGACAGCGGGCTCGCATCATTCGGCAAGTGGGAGGGCGGAATGCGAGACCTGCATCTCGAGATGCTGCATAACGTCTCTGGTCAGAAAGGCCACTACGCCACTTGCCGTCTGACCGCCTGCAGAATTGTCGGATAAAGCGCGTCGAACACCTCGGCCTTGTTGATGATCGCCACAGCGCCGGCCGCGAGCATGGCCTGTTCGGTATGGCCTTGTACGCCTGCCGTCAGTCCAATGATGGCGGTGCGTGGGCTTCGCCGTTTCATCAATTCAGTCGCCTGGATTCCACTCATAGTGGGGAGGGTGATGTCAAGGATGACAACAGAGGGTTGCAGTGTTGTGACCTCAGCCACTGCGTCTTCACCATTTCCTGCTTCGCCGATAATGGTGATGTCGGCATGACTGTCCAACAGCTCACGCATCAGCTGTCGCATCACGGGATGATCGTCAACGAGGAGAACATCAATCATGGAGCCAACCCACTGCGGAGAGAATAGGCCTCGGCTGACATCGACTCAACCCCTCAGAGGAGGTATGGTGAGCGACGTCAAGCCTCTCGGGTAGCGTATTAGGGGGGATTTCCAATCCGGTTGGCCGCGGCGTAGTGGCGAAAGGCATCCCGTTTGTGGCCGAGTTTTTCGTACAATTGCGCCAAGTTACAGTGGGCCTCGAAAAAATCTGGCGCGTACTCCAGCGCCTGTTTGTATGCGGCCAACGCTTCGCTCTTCTTCTGTTGGTCCTCCAGAACCACTCCGAGGTTGAAGTGAGCGAGGGCGAGTTTTGGCTCGAACTCCAATGCCGTGCGGTAACACCTCTCGGCTTCCGCCAAACCGCCGAGATCGTGATGTAACAAACCCAGATTAATATGTGCATCGGTCATCGCAGGTTGTAAGCGGATGACTTCCTCGTATGCTCTACGCGCTTCTTCCGGAGAATCCTCCTCCAAAGCCAGCGCTCGTTGAAACCATGCTTTCGCAGTCTCATGTCCGTTACGCTTCGCGTGTGGCTTGCTCTGTAACTGTCTGGGGGGAAGCATCTGTGTCGTTTCGAAGTTCAGGAGAAATTGGCCAGAATCCGGTTGCCAGCGGGCGGCACCGTCCCACACTACCACCCGTTTGCCCGACGCATAAATCTTCAGACTGGAAATCGAAGCCTCTTCCCCGAGTTGCCGCTGGAGGCATTCGAGCACTTTACGAATTTTGGCCACAGACACGCCCGCCTCGGTGAGCCCCTTGGTTGTGCGCAGCATCAGCAGATTCTGAAAGGAGTATGTCGACGACGCGTGCGGGCGTGGAATAGGCAGAAGTGCGGCGCGAAGACACGCCCGCAACTGGGATTCAGTGAGATGAAGAATGCGGCAGAGTTCGGCAGCGGAATATTCGCCGGTCATCGTCTCCCGGAAGACGCCTTCTTGGCGGGTTCGCGAGCTGTCTGTGCAGGCAATGCTCGTGAGCGAGCGCTTTTCTTCTGCGCGTTTTGCGCCAGGCTTTCTTTCAGCACTTGCATCAAATCGACGACGTTCGTCGCATGCACAGCGGTTTTGGAAGGCAGCGTGATGGTCTTCCCTTTGGCTTTTTCTTCGATCAACTCCAAGACGCGTTGGCGGTATTCATCGTGGTAGGCTTCCGCATCGAATGCTTTACTCGAAATCGATTCGATCAATTGTGTCGCCAACTTTAGTTCGGCAGGAGCAGGTTTCTGTTCATTCTTGGGCATTTCTTCAAACGGTCGAATCTCGTCATGGTAGTACATTCTATGCAGGAGCAACCGACCGTCAACGGCGCGTATCACATGCAGGCTCTCCTTGCCTCGCCACACATACTTGGCTAAGGCTACTCGCTCCATGTCCTGCATGGCTTGAGCGAGGAGTTGGTAGGCTTTCTCGCCCTGTTTTTCCGATCCCAGGTAATAGGTGCTTTCAAAGTAGATGGGATCAATGGCGCTGAGCGGCACGAATTCCAAAATCTGCATCGTCTCTGATTCTGCCGCCTGGAGTTGCTCCAACTCTGCCGGGTCAATACGCACATATTCGTCTTTTCCGATTTCATAGCCTTTTACCAGTTCCTCGTACTGTACTTCGCGTTTACACACCGGGCAGAACCGCTGTTGCTTGATACGGCTTCCACACGGGGCATGCAGCTGATTAAAATGAATGTCCTGTTCATCGATCGCAGAATACACACCCACCGGAATGGTCACGAGCCCGAAAGAAATATGGGCCGTCTCAAGCTTGCGTCCCATCTTGCCCGTAGAGTGCGTTGTCGCGAGTCTGGGGAGTACTAGGGGAAGCCCTAGTCAGGCGAGTTGCTGGCTTTTTAGGAGCTTACGCCTTGTGTCGGATTAGGTGGGCAAGCGTAATGCGTCGTCATGTCTCGGCGTAGGTCTGGGCAATCGTAACGGTTTCGCGCTCTGTCCGGTCGACCTTGACCCCATCCGTGACCCAGCGACTAAACCAGGCGGCGACCACTCCCAGCGTGACAAGCACGAGCCCGATTCCGATGACGCTGGTATATTCGTCGAACCGCTCAGTCATCCACCCGAAAAAAGTCATACCAGCCATCGACGTCGCCGTCGCGATTGCTGTGTAGATCGCCATGACCCGCCCCACCATTTGGGCAGGCGAGACATCCTGGATCATGCCCCAGGCAATGGGAGTCCATGTTCCGAATCCCATTCCGATGATGACCACGAGCAAGGTCGCTATTGCCAGATCATGGGTCCACACGAGGCCGGTGAGCGCCGCTCCGCTGATCACACTGGAGACCGACACGACCTGGAAGCGATAACGAGCGTCCCATTGCGTCAACGACACGAGCACGATCGAGACTAAGAAAAAGCCAATGCCCAGCCAGGACCAGAGATAACCGACTTCCACCGGGCCCAACGCCAGCATCTTTTTTCCGAACACCGGAAATAACGTCGTAAAGGCGCCAGTTCCGAACGTGTAGATTGACGCCATGAGAATCAGAATGAGGATCGTGCGCTGGGAGCTCAACACATATCGGATCCCCTCTGTCATGGATTGGAGCGTCGCCGCGACCGTGCTGCTGCCCGGATGTGACTTCACGCTGTGAGGGAGCCGGATCGGCAGCAGACAGAGTGCCGACGCCAGATAGATCAACGCATTGGCGCACAGAACATCCTGCGACCCGGAAAAAGCGATCCCGAGGCCGCTGAGTACGGGACCGATAATTATCCCGATGCTGGTTGTGCTCTGCAGCAACGCGTTCGCTGCCATGAATCGCGGTCGGTCAACGAGAAACGGGACAGAGGCAGACAGCGTTGGCACGAACATCGCCGTTGCGATGCCATAGAGCAAGACCAGGACGTAGAGGGTCTCGACCGTGAATGCTTCCACTGACACCCAACAAGGAATCAAACCGATCAAGATTCCGCGTGTGAGGTCGCTGCCGATCAGAATCGCCTTTTTGGGCAGCCGATCGACCGAGACACCGATGAGCGGTCCAAGGAGGATAGGCGGCAGCGTTTGGAGGAAGCCAATGATACTGGTTTTTAACGGGGATCCCGTCACGGAGTACACGAACCAGAGAAGAGCCAGCCGACTCACACCGTCGGCCACTTGCGAAAGCACCTGACTCCACCAGATCAAACTAAAATCTCGCGTGAGAAGCCATCGCTTTCTCTCGACGGTCGAGAGGGCGGCAGCCAGATTGGATTTATCGCCTGTCGGTTCGATGGCAGTGTCCTATTCTTGACGAAGCCTTAAAGACGATTCTCTCCCTGACGTCGTTCCCTCGTGTCGTGAGAGATAGGGGAGAAGCTAGCAGGTAGGAGAAAAGAAATGCTAGTCCTCGGCACGTTAGGTGGTCGCCATCTGCATATTTGTGGATTGGCGGGAAAAATGGATGGCAACGCAAGCGGTCAGCAGGAGCACGAGCCCGAGGCCGATGAGACTTTCCGCTGGACCAATCGCATCCGCTACCCACCCGAATCCTGACATTCCAACCATGGCCGCCGCCATCGAACCAGTGCTGAAGGTTGTCAGCACTCGGCCCAGAAGGTGCGATGGTGTGATCTCCTGCAGCAGTGCCCAAACCACCGGATTGAGGACTGCTGCGCCGGCACCAATCAGGATCACGAGTGCCGCCGCGATGAGCGGCGACTCCAGCAGGCTGAGGGAGCACACTGCCAGCCCGCCCACGGTGGTCCCGCGAACGAGGATTTGCATGCGGCTACGCACATCATTCTTCCTTCGCAAGGCCAGCCACGAGGACGCACCGAGCATTCCAACTCCCAGGGCAGACCAGAGCCAGCCGAGTTGAACAGGCCCAACATGCAGCAGCTCCTTCGCATACACGGGCAGGACGAAGACAAACGCGCTCGCGCCAAGATTGAACAGGGCCGAGATGATCACCAGCAGAAACACCGTCGAGCGGTCGTGGAACACGAATCGGAACCCAACAGACAAATCATTCAGCACCGATTCCGAGAGACCAGACGTGTTCGGATTTTGCTGCATCGTCTCGTTGCTGCGGATCGGGATGAGACACAGGGCCGAGATAAGGAATGTCACGGCATTCACATAGAGCACGTGTTGCGCTCCGATCAGCGCAATAAGGATCCCGCTGAGGGCCGGTCCCAAGAGGGTACCGATGTTGTTGGTCCCCTGGATGAGAGCATTGGCTGAAACAAGTTCGCATCGTCTGACGAGCAACGACACTGCCGAGACCAGCGCCGGTCCGAACACCGTGGAAACCATCGAGGTCAGGAAGATCATGACGAAGAGTCCCTCGAGACTTAGCAAACCCAGTCCGTATAGTGCCGGAATGAGGAAGGTGAACACGGTGCGAATCAGATCTACCCAGACCATAACTTGTTTCTTCTGGAGACGATCAAGATAGACACCGATGATGGGACCGAAAACCAACGGCGGAATGGTCTGTAACAGTCCAACCGTTGCGATCATCAACGCCGATCCAGTGAGTTCATAGACAAGCCACAGCAAGGCCACTTTGTTGAGGCCTTCGCCGATTTGAGAAGTGACCTGTCCCCACCAGAGCAATCCAAAATCCCGGGTCTTGATGAGTCGCCATCCTCTACTGTCGCGACTGTCACCGTCGGCCGATTCGGCTTGCCTAGTGGCGCCTTCGGTTTCCTGCCACTGCTTCCCTTGACTGATCATATCCACGTTCACGCCCGCTGACATGTGGATCTGTTGGGTGGAGACGGGTTGATGTTCAGCAATTGACGGACCAGACAGGAGACCGACGGGGGACAGAAAAGAAAAAGCATTGAAATTAAGGGAGACTGGTCATCCCTTTGTCGGGCCCTGTCTGAATGAGGTAAAGATCGGGAGGGACAAAGTTTCCATCGGCCTCAGACAAGCTGTCCCAACTGCAATCATTAGCGAAGATTGAAAGCATGAGACTAGGAGCGACGCTTACTGGGGATTTGGCCAGTGGGATAGTGGATTGCTAACACCTAGCATTTATGTGAATCGTGACAAGGGAGGAGTTTATGGCTACTGGCGTGACAGCTCCGATAAGCGCCCGAAATCAAATTAGCGGTAAAGTGATCGACATACAATCGGGTACAGCAATGAGTGTTGTGACCATTGCTGGTGATGGTCAACAACTCACTTCCGCAATCACCAATCAGGCTGTGCAGGAACTCGGTTTGAGGAAAAACGATTCAGTGGTGGCTTTAATCAAGTCCACTGAAACCATGCTGGTAAAGGGTGAGATGACTGGAATAAAAATCAGCGCCAGAAACAAGATACACGGTCGAGTCACCGGCATACAACGAGGGAGCGCAATGGGCTCCATCACGATCGATAGTGGTGCGATGAAGCTCACCTCGGCAATCACCCGGCAAGCCATCGATGAATTGCAGCTCTCGAACGGTGACGCGGTGACCGCCGTCTTCAAGGCAACGGAAGTCGTGCTTCAAAAAGCAGCATGAGTGGCGACTTGACCTCATTCAGGAAGGTTCGCGGTATGAACGGCGAGGCCAATGGGATTTGGGCTGGCGGTAAGGGAGTGGGGGCTTGCGTCGAGTCAGCAGACGTTTGACGAGAACCGCCAGGGTGGTAAGGGCCGCCGCTTGAAAGAGTTTCGCAAGCATTGATCCACCATACGCCCATACGCCTGGCAACGGTTTAAGTCTAGCCTGGAAACCCATTGAGAGATCAATCTCCTCCACCTTGAAAAACCTCTGACTCTTGAGCCATCCGAGATTTGTAGTCTCGCCTCTCTTCAGAGACAAACGATCATGACAATCGGTGTCATGTGAAATGCCAAACGGCCCCGTTTCCTAGAGCCGTTTATCCCCATTGATTTTGTCTCCTCCTTCATTTACAAACCCGATCTCGTTCGAGGTATACATGGCACAATACTCTCGACACTCGTTCCTGAGAGAAGACATCCTGGACTACATACGGTCTTGTGAACGTCTTGTGGCTACCGCTTCAACCGCTGCTCCACCGTGGTCTGATCGTGAACTCCAAATGATCGAAGCCTATGTCTTGGAGTTGTGCCATGCCTTTGCACCATTGATGAAGAACAGAACTCACTCCATTGTGCGTGATTTAGCTCGTCGGGAAGATCCTCAGAGAATGCCGAAGCAGTGATCCGAGGGATCGTCTCACCCTTCTATAAGTCTGCCAAAACCTGTCCGTAAGGTCCTAACACAGAGAAAAGGATGGCCAACCTAAAGGTCATTCATTGGCTTTTGGGCTTGTCAATTTTCGAAGACGGCAATTCGAGGGCGCTGCCGACAGCTAATTATCTTGAGTCGGTTAATCGGCTTAGGATGTTTGGCAGCGTTGCGGATGGCCCTACGTGGAAGCCCACAATCCCAAAGCAGGATAGCATCTCATCGAAATGAGGAGTTAACTTTCTGAACTGGGCCTATTCATCTGATGAAGGATGATGAGAGCATTGGCCATCAGAAAGGAGGGCACCGTGAAATACATACCAGCTGCATTGGCAGTACTGATATTGACCGCAAGCTGCACACCACATCGCTACACTGTCCGCCGTGGTGAGGATTATTGTACGCCGGCTTTAACCCATGAAGAAGCGATCGAAGCCTCGCAGCTAAAGAAAACCTGAAACGACGAGAAGTTGTATGTACGGCCAGTCGGGCATAGGGAGTAAAAGTTCCCACGTAGACCCAAGCAGAATAGTCTATTGAGATTCAGGGCCTGAACAAGAATTCGTTGTGCCGAAAATCAGGCGTGCCAAGATTCTGGTGTGTGAATCGCTGTCTTGCGCACACTTGAGCCATTACATCACATCGCTCAGTGTTGCACTGTAATTGATTCTCCTGCCATCACACACGAAAGTTGAGTGCTCACCTCCGCGGTTTGGCTTCGTGAAAGAATCTCAAATACGGCAGGCGTAGTATTTCGCCTCGCCTCGGGGTTTCCCTAGGTACCTATGGAAGAAATGAGCACGTAGACTAAGCGACATGCTTATAGATCAGCGACCTGCCGAAAACGCCAGCTTTCTCAACCAATCAGACAACTTCTTCTCGCCCAGGCCACGCTATCGAGTGCTTCTTGTCGATCACGACGAACGGACGTACCAATTCTTACGAGACATTCTTGAGATTCGTGAAGATATCACCATTGTGGGGTGGGCGAGCGACGGAAAGGAAGCGGTGTCCATGGCGATGGTCCATCAACCGGACGTGGTCTTGATGGATGTGAACTCGCCTGCTCTCGATGGGATTGAGGCGACCTACTCGATTAAGCAGACCTGCCCACGCATGGTCGTCATTGGTCTCATAGATCATTTCAAGCCAGCGATGTATAGCGCAATGAGGACAGCGGGAGCCGCAGCGTTCGTCTGCAAAGGCGAGTTCCTGAATATTCACGAAATGATTCTGTATGCATTGAGACATTCTATGAATGATCTAGCGATTCACCATGGCGACCGTTATCCGATGCTGAAATGTGCACATTGTGGGGGAGCATTCATGGATTCCCAATCCGGAGATGCCCTCGCGAGCCACGGCACTTGTCAGAACTGTGCTGATTATTTCCACTATAGACATGAACTGAAGAGAGACCATGCCCGAGCCGCTGTCTTTGCCAGTTTAAGCGAAGCAGGTTTCAACTGGCGACCATTTATGAAAAGCTGCCTGGCCCATGCATCCCAATCTCTTGCCGGGCTTCCGCGTCAATGTTCCTTAGCGTATGGAAAATTGTTTAAGGTACCATTGTCGTGAGGTCACCAAGGCCAAGCCAACGCCTTGAGGAAGCCGCCTCTCTCTCACCCGCCTCTCACTGCACATGATCTCACTGATAGTCTGCAGCAGGGGATTAAACCAGTAGTCAGACTCCTTAGACCGGGCGTAATTTCCGGGTATGAGTATGGATGTGTCGCAGGCTGTTAAGGACTTCGTCATTCAAAGCAAGGTGTTGATCGATCTTCTCCGTCGGGAGGGTCATGGTTTGTCTGATCGCGAACTCCATATGCTACGATCGCAGTTGCACATTCTCGAAATTAAAGCCACAAACCTCCAAACTTTCAAACGACTACGACCAGACCGTGTTGCATGAAGTAGCGTCGTCAAGGAGCCGGCGGCGCAAGTCAACGGGCGCCTCCAATGATCTTCCCACGAAGGACCGACCGAGCGCTTTTTTTTTGGCCGTCGACACTCATGCAACACATGGTAATTGCTCGTAAACGAACGCCCTTCTCTGAAACCACTCAGGCAGAAAACGAACGTCCGACACTAGAGTGTGACTATGGTGCTCGCTGAAGCTCCTGTTACAACCACCTCTGTACTCATCATCGACGACAATGAAGCAGACCTGCGTTATTGGTCGGATACTGTCAGGAACTTGTCTTCGAACTATACGGTATTAAACGCAAATAACTGCAAGTCCGGTCTTAATCTTTGCCGGACTCGTGCAGTTGATTGCGTGCTATTAGATCTCGACATGCCGGAGTCCGGTTTCCATGCGCTGTTGGAGTTAATTCCTGATCGTAAGCTCCCACAGATAGCCGTGGTCATTCTCACTCACCTGGTGCATCCAGTTCTGTGTGAGATGGCGAAGCACAATGGAGCCCAGGGTTGGCTTGTAAAACAATATACCTCGGCTGAGGAACTGGATATTGCCATCCGAGATGCCGTGACTTCTGTCAAATCTAAACGAGAGCACTGACCCCCCTTCCCCAGCTTCCTCACTGTATCAACACAGCATCACCCATGATGATCTTGCCATCATCATGAATCTTCACTCTTTTTGAGCGTCTTGGA
>Ga0114129_10007603_pt1 | contig 15423 bp, 18 predicted proteins | sample RhiMetdeltSRZDD1_FD_80071 | JGI IMG/M metagenome (GOLD analysis project Ga0114129, IMG submission 80071) | Populus rhizosphere microbial communities from Tennessee, USA - Rhizosphere MetaG P. deltoides SRZDD1 (version 2) (version 2) | ecosystem: Host-associated > Plants > Roots > Rhizosphere >...
CCGAGGACGCGATGGCCTACAACGAGCGCATGCTGGGCCCGATCGTGCTGGCCAAGGCCGCGCTCGAGCCGGACGGCAGATGGGACGACCTGCGCGCGCAGCTGGTCGAGCTCTACGATCGCAACAGCGAGCCGGCGGACGGCGGCATGCAGGTTCCGAGCGAGTATCTGCTCACGATCGCGCGGATGCCGCGATGACGAGCGGGGGCGTGGTCGTGACCGGCGCCTCCACGGGCATCGGCAACGCGTGCGCGCTCCACCTCGACCGGATCGGGTTCCGCGTGTTCGCGGGCGTGCGCCGCGCCGAGGACGCGGAGCGGCTGCGCGAACAGGGCTCCGCGCGCCTGACCCCTCTGACGATCGACGTCACCGATGCGGCCTCCATCCGGCAGGCGGCGGACGAGGTCGCGGCCGCCCTTGGCGACGAGCCCCTGCGCGGCCTGGTCAACAACGCGGGCATCGCGGTGTCCGGCCCGATCGAGTATCTGCCCATCGAGGAGGTCCGCAAGCAGCTGGAGGTGAACTTCATCGGCCAGGTCGCGGTCACCCAGGCGTTCCTTCCGCTGCTGCGCCGCGCGCGTGGACGGGTGGTGAACATCGGATCGGTCGGCGGCGAGATCGCGCTGCCGTTCCTCAGCCCGTACGCGGCCTCGAAGCACGCGATCGAAGGCTTCAGCGACTCGCTGCGCCGCGAGGTCGAGCCCCTCGGGGTGCTCGTGTCGGTCGTGCGGCCCGGCGCGATTCAGAGCTCGATCTGGGAACGGGGAAACACGGCTGCCGACGAGGTGCTGGCGAAGGTGCCGCCGGAGGCGCTCCACGTCTACGGGGACGCGGTGCGAGGCGCCCGCGCGGCGGCGAACCAGCGGGCGCAGGAGGCGATTCCCGCTCAGGAGGTGGCCGACGTGGTCGAGCAGGCCCTCACCGCGAGCAAGCCGAAGACCCGCTATGTGGTCGGGCGCACCGGCAAGGTGATGGTCGCGCTCGAGCGCTGGCTGCCGGATCGCGTCTTCGACCGGCTGGTGGCGCGCGCGATGCGCGGTTAGCCGGCGACGACCCGTCCGTCCCGCATCCGCACCCGCCGCGTCGCACTCGCCGCGATCGAGCTGTCGTGGGTCACGAGCACGACGGTCTGCCCGTGCTCGTCGGCGAGTCGCCGCAGCAGGCCCAGCACCTCTTCGCCGGTGGCGGAGTCGAGGTTGCCCGTGGGCTCGTCGGCTAGCAGCACGCGCGGCTCGTTGGCGAGCGCGCGCGCGATCGCGACGCGTTGCTGCTCGCCACCGGAGAGCTGTCCCGGGAGGTGCTCGCGCCGGCGGGCGAGCCCGACCTGCTCCAGGAGCCAGCGGGCGCGAGAGCGACGGCGGCCCGCGCCGTCGCCGCGCGGCGCCAGCGCCACCTCGACGTTCTCCGCGGCCGTCAGCGTCGGAATCAGGTTGAACTGCTGGAACACGAACCCGAAGGCCTCGAGCCGCAGGCGGGCGAGCTCGCGGTCGCCGAGCCGGAGGAGCTCCCGGCTCTCGTACAGGAGGACGCCGTCGGTAGGACGATCGAGCGCGCCAAGCAGCTGCAGCAGCGTGCTTTTGCCCGATCCGCTCGGCCCGGCCACCGCCACGAATTCGCCCGGCTCGATCGTCAGGTCGACGCCTCGCAGTGCCGCCACGGCGCCCTCGCCCTCGCCGTGGGTCCTGGAAACGCCGCGTAGCTGATACACGGCGCTTTGGCCGCTCATTCGACGCTCCTCAGCGCCTCGGCGGGCCGCAGGCGTGCCGCTCGCGTGCCCCCGATCGCACCCGCCACGAGCCCGCCGAGCAATGCCAGCGCGAGCGCGAGCACGATCAGGCCGGCGTCGACCGGCGCCTGCAGCGCAACGTGGGTGGAGCCGGCCGTGACCCGTCCCTGGCCGAACGGGACCGGCCCCGTCTGCGCCGCCTGTGCGACGGTCGCCTCCAGCGTCGGGGCAAATGCGCTCACGAGCGCGGCGCCCCCCACTCCGAGGGCCACGCCGAGCAGCCCTCCCAGCGCCCCTTCGGCGAGCGCCTCGCCCGTCACCTGGCGGATCACGAGCCGCTGCGGCCACCCGATCGCCTTCAACGTCCCTAGCTCGCGGATGCGCTTGTTCACCGAGGACAGCGTCAGCAACCCGGCGATCAGGAAGGCCGCCGCCAGCGCCACGATCGCGAGCGCGGTGCCGAGCTTGTTAGAGAGGTTTTTCGCGTCGACGAGCGACCCCGAGACGCGATCCGCGAGGGTCTTCGCCGTCGTGACCTCGGCCCCGGAGAAGTCGGAGCGGATCCGCTTCGCCACCGCCTCCACCTCGCCACCGCTGGTGGCACGCACCTGCAGCACGTTGATCCGGCCCGTGCGCCTCGACAGCTTCTGCAGCTGGCCGAGCGGGATGTATACGTCGGACGCCTGACCGCCTAGCGGCGACTTCGATACGCCGATCACGGTGTACCTCTTGCCGCCCACGGTGATGTGGTCACCGAGCGAGATCGAGTTCCGGCGCGCGTGACTCTCGCTCACGATCGCCTCGCGCCGGCGCGTCGAGGTGAAGTAGCGGCCGCGCTCGACCTGGGCCGGCGTGACGAGTGCCAGGCCCGGCGACGAGAAGTCGACACCTGTCACGGTCGACTGCTGAATCGAGATCGCCTGCGGGCCCGACCCTCCTTGTTGCGGCCCCGCAAACGCGCCTTGGCGCGCGTTCTCGGGCACGCGGCCGGACACGTGGATCGAGCTGAGCGTCAGGCCCGCGGCCACGCCCGCGACGCCGGGCTCCGCGGCGATCCGCCGCTGCTCGGCCTCGGAGAACGAGAGTTGCGTCGTGACGAAGTCGTCATTGGAGAACTTCTGACCGGGCTTGGCGCGATTCACGAGCCCGATGCGCGGTGGCCCGTTCTCTTTGCGGAGCTGCTGCTGCTCGGACTGGGAGAGGCGCGGCGGGCCACCGGGGCCGCCGCCCGGCCCGGCGCTGAAGGTCGCATCGCCTCCCTGGCCGCGAACGTTCAGCGGCCGCGTCACCGACATGTCGGTGCCCACGCCGGTGAGCGGCTTCAGCACTTTGTCCTGGGCATCGTCGAGCCCCTTCGAGAGCGCCGTCACGGTCACCACCAGCCCGACGCCGACGGCGAGTCCGAGCGCCGTCAGCAGCGTGCGTGCCCTCCGGCGGCGAAGCTCAGCGCCGATGTAGCGGAAGTAGAACAAGCTCGAATGCCTCCTCTTTCGATGCTCCGTTTGGACACGGACCGGCTCGGACCCGTTGTCGCCGAGCCGGCCCGGTAACGGGCATCAAAGCCGACCACCATGAGGCGCCGCGAAGAAGCGATTAAGAAGATGCGAAGAACGAGAGCCGCAGAACGGCGCCGCCGCCGGGCGCGTTCTCGGCCTGCACGCTCGCCCCGTGCGCGTCGGCAACCTGCCGGACGATCGCGAGGCCGAGCCCCGAGCCCGGCATGTGCCGTGCATCGCTCGCGCGGTAGAACCGGTCGAACACGTACGGCAGGTCGCCGTCGTCGAATCCGGGACCGTGGTCGCGCACGACCAGCTCCCCGCCGTGCAGGCGCACGTCGACGGTCCCGCCCGGCGGGCTCCACTTGGCGGCGTTGTCGAGGAGGTTGGAGACAGCGCGGTCGAGGCGATCCGGGACGCCGTTCACGGTGCAGGGCTCGATCTCGAGCTCGTACTGAACATCGGGCGCGTGCCGGCGCGCCCGGACGACGGCACGCTCGACCAGCTCGTGCACCGGCACGTCGTCGAACGTCTCGCGCGGCTCGCCGCGGCGCGCGAGGTCCACGATGTCGCCCACCAGCAGCGTCAGCTCGTCCGCCTGCTCGACGAGGTCGTGCAGGAGCTCGCGCCGCTCGTCCACCGGAAGCTCGCGCTCGGTCAACAGCACCTCGAGATTCGTCCGCAGGCTCGCCAGCGGCGTGCGCAGCTCATGCGAGGCATCCGCGACCAAATGCCGTTGCGCGGCGACCGAACGCTCGAGCGCCTCGAGGGTCGAGTTGAACGATCGCGCGAGCCGGCCGAGCTCGTCGTCGGTGTCAGCCTCGAGCCTGCGGCCGAGATCGGGGGTGGACGCGATCGACTCGGTCTCCTCCGTGAAGCGCCGGACCGGGCGGAGCGACGCACGCGAGACGAACCCGCCGAGCACCGCCGCGAGCACCACGCCCCCGATCGTGATGCCGGCGAGCAGCAACAGCAACCCGTGCAGCACCGTGTCCACCTCGTCCAGCGGGCGCGCGACCTGGATCGCGCCACCGTCGGAGAGCGGGGCGGTCAGGATCCGAATGTGGTGTCCCGCCACCTGACCGTCCTCGAGCTTCGCGTCGCGCACGCCCTTTGCGATGCTCTGATCCGCGGTGTCCACCGGGAGCAGCACGTCGCCCTCCGGACGCGGCTGCCCCGTCGGGTCGATGAACTGCACGAAGCGCGCCTCGCCAAAAGGTGGCGGAGCGGGAATTGCGAAGTCCGGGCCCGGCGCCGCGCCCCGCGCCTGCATGATTCGCTGGATGGTGCCGGCCCGCGCGCGCAGAGACGAGTCGACCTCGCCGCGCAGCTTCGTGCGCACCGCGACGTAGGCGCCCACGGACGCAAGCGCGACGGCCACCGCGACCGCGGACGCGGCGGCCACGGACAGTCGTCTCGAGATCGTCAATCGCCCTCCCGTAAGACGTAGCCGACGCCGCGCATCGTGTGAATCAGTCGCGGCTCCCCGGCTTCCTCGAGCTTTCGCCGCAGGTACCCGACGTACACCCCCAGCGAATTCGACGCGGGTCCGAAGTCGTAGCCCCACACCCGCTCGTTGATGACCGGCCTGGTCAGCACCTGGCGCGGGTTGCGCATGAAGAGCTCGAGCAACGAGAACTCGGTGCGGGTCAACTCGATCTTGCGGCCGCCGACACGGGCCTCCCGCATGCCGAGGTCGAGCGTCACTCCGTCGAAGCGAAGCTCGTGGCCCTCGCCGGCGTCGCTCGTGCGGCGCAGCAGGGCCCGCAGGCGCGCGAGCAGCTCCTCGAGTGCGAACGGCTTGACGAGATAGTCGTCGGCGCCCGCGTCGAGCCCCGCGACGCGGTCGGCGACCCCTTCGCGGGCCGTCAGCATCAGGATCGGCACGCGCTCGCCCGCGGCCCGTAGCCGCCGGCACACCTCGAGGCCGTCGACGTCCGGCATCAGCACGTCGAGCACGACCGCGTCCATCGCGCAGGCTCTGAGCTCGTCGAGCGCCCGCTGCCCGCTTTCGGCCTCCGATACCGAGTACCCCTCTAGCGCCAGTGCACGCCGGACGGAGCCGCGCACCGCGCGCTCGTCGTCGACGACGAGGATCCGCATACGCGAGAAGTGTCTCTCGCGAACCAAAGAACTCCATAAGAATCACGCCCGTGCGCCTGCTCGTGGACGGCTTGAACGTGATCGGCTCGCGGCCCGACCGTTGGTGGCGCGACCGCCGCGGTGCGATGCGGCGGCTGATCGCGGCGCTCGAGCGCTACCGGCACAAGACCGGCGCCGAGATCATCGTCGCGCTCGACTCGGCCCCGTTCGACGTCGGCGGAGGCGCGGTCGAGGTGCGCTTCGCGCCGGGCGGCCGCAACGCCGGCGACGACGAGATCGTGCGGATCGTCGAGCGCGATCCTGCGCCCGGGACCCTGACCGTGGTGACATCCGACAAGCAGCTGGCAGCGCGCGTCGAGGCCCTCGGCGCGAGCGTGACAGGATCGCGCGAGTTCCGCGATAGGCTCGGCGACAGGTGACGGCCCACTCAGACCCACTGCTCGTGGTGGACGCGCCGTCGGTGCTCTACCGAGCCTTCTTCGCACTCCCAAAGACGATCACCGACGATCGCAAGCGGCCGGTCAACGCCCTGCTCGGTGCGCTCAACATGGTGCTGCAGGTGGTTTCCGACCATCAGCCGCGAGCGGTCGTCTTCTGCTTCGGCCCGGACGCGGCCGAGTACCGGCTCGAGCTCTATCCGCCGTACCACGCCGACCGCCCGCCGATGCCCGACGAGCTCGTCTGGCAGTGGGCGCAGGCGCCCGAGCTGTTCGCCGCGTTCGGCTGGACGACGGTGCGCGACGAGACTCTCGAGGCCGACGACCTGCTGCAGAGCCTCGCCGACAAGGAGGTGCAGGCCGGTGGACGAGCGCTCCTGCTGACGGGAGACCGCGATCTCTTCCAGTGCGTGCGCGACGAGGTCTCGGTGCTCTATTTGCGGACAGGGGTGAGGGGCGCCGAGCTGATCGATGCAGCCGAGGTGGAGCGCCGCTACGGCGTGCCGCCCGCGCTCGTGCCGGACTTCATCGCGCTGCGGGGGGATCCGTCGGACGGCCTGCCCGGCGCGAAGGGCATCGGCGAGAAGACGGCGGCCGAGCTGCTTCGCCGATACGGCTCCCTCGAGGGCGCGATCGAGGGCGCGCTGCGCGAGCGCTCCGCGCGGGTTCGCGGCGCGCTGCGCGACTCGGCGGACGAGCTGCGCATGTTCAAGGACATCGCCACGCTGCGCCCCGCGAAGGGCGTCCGTCGGCCCCGGGACCGGGCGACGAACTACGCGGCGGGCGCGCGGGCGGTGCGCGAGCTGGGGATGAACCGCCTGGGCGCGCGCGTCGAGCAGCAGGCCGGCGAGCCGGGGGCGCGCTAGCCGGCGTCCTGCGGCCCGCAGGCCGGCGCCTCGTCCGGCCGCAGCGGCAGCCGCCCGAACAGCTCGCCCAGCGTCTGCAGCTCGGCGCCCGTGAAGTGGTCCACGAAGAGTCGCCTGATTCCATCCAGGTGAGTCCTGCCGGCGGTGCGGAATGCCTTGTGACCCAATTCCGTGAGCTGCGCGTAGACGACACGGCGATCCGTGTCGCAGCTGACGCGCTCGACCAGGCCGGCCGTCTCGAGGCCCGCCAGGAGCCGCGTGATGCCCGATTGCGTGAGGAACACCTCCTCGGCCAAGTCGACGCGGCGCATGCGGTTGTCCGGCGCCTGGTACAGCCGCAGCAGGACCTCGTAGTCGCTGAGCGTCAATCCGTGGGATGCGATCAGGTCCGCGTCCATCTGCCTGGTGATCGCCGCATGGGCGCGGAGGAAGTGGATCCAGGCCTCCGGCACCGGGGACAGCCGCGTCTCGCGCTCGCGGGTGGATGTTGCGCTGGGCTCGGCCATGCTTGACTAGTCAACGATACCCGCTGACGGGGGCGGGAGCCAGTCCGTGCGAGCGGCTCAGGCGACTTTGCGTGCGGCCGCCGGCGGCACCGACTCGCGCTTGAGCGCAAGCCGCGGGCGAAGCGCCCGCGCCACCACGTCGAACACCTCGCCGTGCACCGACATGCCGCAGTGCGTCGAGTCGACCTCCACGTGCCGGGCAGCCGGATCGAGGCACGCCCGCCAGTCCACGATGCCATCGCTGCGCGAATAGACGGCCACGAAGCGCGTCTTCGCCGGGAACTCGCCGCGCAGATCGTCTACGAACTGGCCGCAGCAGCTGCCGGTCACGCAGGCGTGGCTTGCGATCCCCGGCACCCCGAGCGAGCCGAGCGTAGCGACCGCCGCCCCCTGCACCCACACCAGCGGATGCACCGCCAGGGGGTCCACGGTCGGCGAGCCGAGCGTCACGATCCCGCGCACCAGGTCGGGCCGGCGCACGGCGAGCACCCGCGCGAAGGTCCCTCCACGGCTCTGCCCCACGACGAATGCGGACTCGCCCTGCTCTTGGCAGAACCGCTCCAGGCAGCGCTCGAGCCGTCGCACCGCGGCCTCCGAGCAGTCGACGTTGAACCTCATGCCGGCGCGGCGGGTCCGGTGCCCAGAGCGCTTCAGCCACGATCCGAGCAGGCCGAGCGACTGGTCTCCGGTCAGGAAGCCCGGGATCAGCATGACCGCGCGGCTCTCCGGAGCCTCCGGCGGATCGCGGAAGCGGTCGTCCCGGAGAAGCGCCCTCATCTCGAGGCCGAAGCGGTACTCCCGCCAGACAGGCGGCGGTGAAACGATCGAACGAAGATTGGGCACCGTTGAACCCCCTTGCTGCCTCGCTCCTGACTATCCGTCAGCCTAATCGAGAAAACGGCGGCGCCGCCACGTTGTTCCGTAGGATCGCGCTGCGATGCGGGAAATTGCGGATGGCATCTACCACTGGACCTCGTTCCACGAGGGCATCCGGCAGGACGTCAGCTCCTACCTCGTGGAGGGGTCCGGGACCTTGATCGACCCGCGCGTGCCGGCCGAGGGGCTGGACTGGTTTCGCGCCCGCCGGGCGCCCGAGCGGATCGTGCTCACGATCCGCCATCACTACCGTCACAGCGAAGCCTTCGAGCGCGAGTTCGGGATCGAGGTTCTCTGCCACGAGCACGGTCTCCACGAGTTCGCGGGCGGTCCCGCCGTGCGGGGCTTCTCGTTCGGGGACCTGCTCACCTCAGATGTGACGGCGCTCGAGATGGACGCGATCTCTCCCGACGACACGGTTTTGCGGATCCATGCAGCGGGCGGCGCGCTGGCGTTCGGCGACGGTCTCGTCAACTACGGCTCGGACCGCGTCGGATTCGTGCCGGACGGGCTGATGGGCGACGACCCGGAGGAGGTCAAGCGCGGGCTCCGCCGCTCCCTCGAGCGCCTGCTCGATCAGGAGTTCCAGCACCTGCTATTCGCCCACGGTGAGCCGATCGTCGGAAGCGGGCGAGCGACGCTCACCCGCTTCCTGAACCAGGAATAACCAACTTCTGCCTTTGGCCAACCTTGCTCAGTGAATAAACCTCGGATCCGGCTCGGCGGCTAGGAACCGGCTGACCGGCGGTCCAGTTGCGGGCGGCCGCAGCTGTCGGTTAGGGTCGCTCGCGAGAGGCATGGGGAAGCTGTATTCGATCCTGGCAGGGGGATTCGTCGCGATCGTGCTCGCGCTCGGCGCGGGGCCGGCCGCCGCTGTGCCCGGCACGGGGAACGGCCAGGGCAATGGGCCGCCCTTCGACATCGTGCGTGGCGGCGGCGAGTTTCCGTTCGTGACTCCCTTCGGACGGCTCCAGGTGGCGATCCAGGCGGACGGCATCAAGAAGAAGGGCGTTGCCAGCGGCTCCTTCTCGGCCACCATCCGCGGCATCGTCAACATCGACATCAGCGGTTCGATCACGTGCCTCGAGGTCGACGGCTCGAGCGTGGTCCTATCGGGCATCGTCGAGCAGACAAACTCCGGCATCGCGCCGATCGGCTCCGGCGTGATCGCGATGGGCATCGACAACGGCGCACCCGGCCCCGACGGCACGCCCGTCGACACCGTGCTCGCGCTGCCCCAGGGCCGCCCGCTGTATACGTGCCCGGAGCCGCTCTCGGCCGGCGTGCAGCTCACCAAGGGCGACTTCGTGACCCACGACGGCGACTTCCGCACGCAGGGCCAGCTGCCCTAGACTGCTCCGCCTTCGGGTCGCGCGTTATACGTGTGCCAGTACAGCACCGGGCCGTCGCCCAGCTCGCCTCGTTCGCGGAGCCCAAGCAACGCCGCCATCGCCTTCGCCGTGTAGACGGGCTCGAGCTCGAGCTGCTCCACGCGGGCGAGCTCCTGCGCGCGATCGGCTTCGGCCGTGCGGTGCCCGTAGCCCGCGCCGAGCCAGTGGCCCTCGACCCGCAGGCCGCGCCCGATCGCCGTGGGGAGCGGCTTCGCGCCGCGGCGTTCCAGCAGCCGGCGGGCGCGCTGTGCGAGGCGGATGATCCGGCGCTCGTCGCGCGGTACGCGGTCGTTGACCTGCACCGCCACCAGGCCGACGTCGAGGTCAGCCAGCGCCAGCCCGAGCACCAGGCCGGCGGCCGTGCCGCCCGAGCCGAGCGCGACCACGATCTGGCGGGGACGCGGAAGCTCGCCGCGCTCGACCTGCCCGGCCAGCTCCAGGGCCGCCTCCACGTAGCCGAGCGTCCCGAGCGCCGACGACCCCCCGACGGCCAGGAAGTACGGCGGGCGCAGCCGCCTCCAGTCGGTGTGCGCCCCGAGCATGAGCGGCAGCAGGGCGACGGTCCGGAGCGTGCCTCGTGTGCGGTAGACGCGTGCGCCCGAGCGCTCGATGCGATCGATCTGGCGGCGAACGTGCGCGTCCAGCGGCTGGTCGACCAGGGCGAGCGCCGCCCGGAGGCCGACCTCGCGCGCGTAGAGCGCCGTCGCGAGCCCGTGATTGGTGCCCAGCGCGCCTGCCGTGAAGATCGTGCGCCGGCGCTTGCCGAGGACATCGGCCAGCACCCATTCGAGCTTGCGCACCTTGTTGCCGCCCCAGGGACCGCCGAAGACGCCATCGTCCTTGAGCCAGACCTCACCGGCTCCGCGGGCCACCTCCTCCAGCGACTCGAGCCGGCGCACGGGGGTCGGCGCGAGCCCGAGCGGGAGATGCGGCAGCGACTCTCGAAGCGCCGGGAAGCGCCCGTGAAGAAGCGGCTCCGTCAGGTCTTGTCGGCGGTGTCGAGCTCGAGCGAGACCGAGTTGATGCAGTAGCGCTGCCCGGTTGGATCCGGGCCGTCGTCGAACACGTGGCCGAGATGCGATCCGCAGCGGGCGCAGACGACCTCGGTGCGCGTCATCCCGTGGCTGTGATCGGGGCGCAGCTCGACCCGCCCGGCCGCGGCGGGCTCGTAGAAGCTCGGCCAGCCGGTGCCGGACTCGAACTTCGTGTCGGAGCTGAACAACTCATTCCCGCACGCGGCACAGCGGTAGACGCCGTCCTCCTTCGAGTACACGTACTTCCCCGTGAACGGGGGTTCGGTCCCCTGCCGCCGCAACACCTCGTACTGCTCAGGTGTGAGCTCGCTGCGCCACTCCTCTTCGCTCTTCGTGACCTTCGTCTCCAACTTTCCACCTCCGGCTGCTCGGCTTTGAAACAGATGGTAGGCGGAGCCCGCCCGGGGGAGGGACAGGCACCGCGTCTAAACAGCCAGGGGGCTGGCGGCTACCAGGTTCCGCCGCTCTGTGCGGAGCAGCCACCCTTGTCGGCCGTGCCGGTAGAGCACGTGCGGCTCGAGGACCCGTTAGAGGACCGCGAGAGGGTGAAGGTCGCCGCGTTCGAATCACGATTCGAGGTCACGACGATCTGGTAGTTGTTCGACCCCGACGTCACGGCAAGCCGCGGGTCGGCGTCGTTCAGCGTCGGCTCGATCGACTCGAGAGACGCCTTGGAGCAGCTCGTGTACGAGCCGTTGTTGTCGGTCGCACACGTCTCCATCGCCTCGGCCGCCGTCACGGTAGTGGACTTGGCCTCGGCGTCGTTGCCCTTGCTCCTTTGGTTGAGGAACGAGGGAATTGCGATCGCGGCAAGGATGCCGATGATCAGGATGACGACCAGGAGCTCGATGAGCGTGAATCCCTTCTCTTCCTGGACGCGGTGGCGAAGCATGAGGAACATGCAGTCCTCCTTTCGCCTCTGTTGATCGGGCTTCTCGGGGATCTCCTTGAGCGATGCGCCGCGCTCCTAATCAAAAGGCAACAGATGATCAGGATGGCGCTAGGGTTGCGACGTGAGCGCTGAGGGATCGATTCCGGCCGCCGAGGCGGACGAATCGCGCGGGCTGGGCCTCGACCGCAAGACCCTGCTCCCCGCCCTTGCGATCCTTGCGCTGATCGTCGTGCCGGTCCTGATCTGGGCGGCAACCTCGGGCGGCAGCGGCGACGAGCTTCGCATTGACCAGGGCGTGAACGTCTACGGGTCGCCGGAGATCGTCGTGAACGTGCCCAAGAAACTGAACACACCGGCCGAGGCCAACAATGCGACGCGCGTCCGCCTGACGTGCGTTGACTCCGGCGGCGGCACGGTGCTCCAGACCGATCAGCCATGGCCGTTCATCACCGAGCCGGGCTATCCGCTGCCCCATATCCACCAGCCGGTCACGCCGGCCCAGATGCAGCAGCTCGCCAAGTGCCGAGTCGAAGGCACCAAGACCAAGCTCGAGGGACCGCTGAGAAGGAACACCAGGCCCTAGAGATGGGCCAACAGGAGGGCCGTCGCGGTGGCCGGCCCCCTGCTGACAAGGGTCGCCGTTAGGCCGACCTGCGGCGCGAGAGCAGCGCGGCACCGCCGGCCAGCAAGCCGAGCGCACCCACGATCAGGGCGATGATCGGCAGCGCCTTCGAGTCGCTGTCGTCGCTCTCCCCGCTCGACGCGGCGGGCGTCGCGGCCCCGGCGGGGTCGGCCGAGGCGGCCGTCACCTTCACCTGAGGCGCCGGCTCTTGGGCGTCCGGCGGACCGATCCAACGCACCACCTTGCCGTTGTCATAGGTCTGGAGTGCTTTGAACGTCAGCGCGGACCCGGCCTTGTCCGGCATCTGCAACGAGACGGGGAAGTCCTGGAATTGCCCCGGCGCGATCTTGCCGCCGCTCCACGTCACCTGCGACACCTGCTCCGTGAGCGTGTCGCCCTCATCCGTCTTGATGGGCTGCGCGAGCTTGGTCTTCTCGACCTTCACGCTCCATCCCGGCACGGGCTGGAACGACACCTCGGCGAACCCTGGCGGGAACTGCACGACCACCTTGGTCGTGTTCGCGCTCTGCTCCTCGTTGGGCACTCGCACGTCCTCGACCACGAACGCCTTCGCGGCAGCCTCGTTCGGCTGCACCGTCACGTGCGCGCTCGCGGCTCCCGGTAGCAACAGTGCTGCCCCGGTCGCGGCGCACGCCGCGACCATCAATCCGCTCTTCACCAATGGAATCCCTCCTACGTCGATTTACCTGATAGGCACGTCGACCGTGGTCGCGTACTCGTCGAACTCCGACACGCGGTCGATGACCTGGACCTTCCACTTCCCCCCCGGCACGAAGGCCGCGCCGAGCACTACGTAGTGACCCGGCCCGGCCTTGCGCGGATCCGCCTTCAGCGGGCCGATGTTCTTCGACGGCAGGCTCATGAGCACGTCGAACTCCTTGCTGCCGTTGAACTGGCTGCCGTCCTTGGCGTTGATCAAGTAGAAATGCATGAGGTTGTTCCCGGTGGCGGCCGGGTCCACCGTCATCTGCAGCTCCAACGGCCCGAGCGTCTTCGTGGCCGAGAACGGGCCGCTCGCGGACGTCGTGTTGGCGGGCGCGTAGCTGACCAGCATCGAGGTGACGCCGATCACGACCGCGAGCAGGGCCACCTCGGCGCGCAACGACCGCCGCAGCCAGAGTCCCTCCCTGCCCGGCGGGGAACCGCCATCCGCCAGCGCCTTCATGCGGGGCACCGCGCGCTGGCGGTTGTAGGCGCCGAGCGCGACCAGCCCCACGAGGAGCAGCATCTTGGCCAGCACGGCCCGGCCGTAGCCGGTGTTGATGAGGTTGTCGAGCGAGCGCACGTGCACGTACGCCTGAATCAGCCCGGAGATCGCGATCGTGAGCACCGCCCCCAGCGCGATCGGCGAGAACCGCAGCAGCACGCCGGCCAGAAGCCGCGTGCGATCCGGCGGATCGAGCGCGCGTGTCGCCACCGGCAGCACCGCGACCAGCACCACGAGACCGCCGACCCAGATGCTCATCGCGGCCACGTGCAGCGTGTCGACGGGGATCAGCAGGCCGCTCGGGCTCTGGGTTTCCGCATGCCCGGCGAGCGCGGGCGAGATCGCCAGGAACGCACAGAGACCACCCATCAGCCCGAGCTCCAGGCGGCCGAACCGCGGGGCCGCCAGCCCCGTGGCGCCGACCGACGCGGGGCGCAGCACCGGCGACCAGCCGCGGGGCGCGGCAAGCGCGAGAAAAGCCGCGAAGGCGATCAAGTCGAGCAGGTGGATGGTGCCGAAGCGCGTGTGGATCACCTCTTTGATCACGGTGCGGTCCACCGCACTCCAGAAAGTGCCGCCGGCGCCGGTTGCTCCCTGGAAGACGAGCTGGCACGCCTCGCTCACGAGGCCGGCCGTGAGCGCCAGCATGAGGAGCGAGTGGAGTCGCCGCGAGAACCGCTCCGAGGCTTCCTGCCAGCGGACGTCGGCGCCCGCCACCCGGCGGAGCGCCGGAAGCCAGGTCAGGATCAGGAAGGCGAGGGAGCCGATCGCGAACGCGATCGACGCGTAGGTGACGCCGCGGGCGATCCCGAAGCCGACCTGCGTCGCCTTGCCGACCTTGTCCGCAGCCGTCAGTTGGGCGACCGTCTTCGGGGTGGCGCCGGGCTTGCCGATCGAGAAGACGAAGCCGCCGGAGACCGGGTGGGAGTCCGCCGAGATCACGCGGAAGGTGGCCGTGTAGCTCCCCTGGGGCAGCCGCGACTTCAGGCCGATGGCGACGGAGGCCTGCCCCTTCGGGCGCGAGACGCTGCCGGACTCGACCTGGTTGCCCTTCGCGTCGTAGACGCGCACGGCGCCGAAGCTGCTCTCGACCGGCTCGTTGAACTGGAACATCACGAGCTTCGGCTCCTTCTTGACGGTGATGCCGCGCGCCGGGCTCGTGCTCTCGAGGATCGCGTGCGCCATCGCGCCGGGCGCAAATGTGAGCAGCCCGGCCACCGCCAGCGCGAACGCCAGAAGCTTGCCGCGCACGCTCATCCCCATGCGGCCTTCGCCTTCCCGCGGGGAGCACCCTGGCGGCGTCGGCGCCGCACGATCTCCACGAAGGCGATCCCGCCGAAGACGAGCGCGGCCAGCGCGAGCAGCGCCCCGCGCGGCAGGCCGCCCGTCGGGGGCTGCCAGTAGAGGTCGCCGAGCAGCTTGGCCGGCCGGCCGCCGACGTCGATCGGGACCTGCCACGCGAAGATCTTGGTTCGCTTGTTGCGGTCCTTCACCTGGGGCGGCGTGCCCTTCGCCATGTAATGGATGCGGTGGTCGTGCCATTCGTATCGTCCGGTCTTGTCGAGCGTCTGCCAGGCGGGCGTCGCACCCGGCTGGGCCGTGGACGGTACCGTCACGTTCCCGTAGCGATCCTGGTTCAGGTAGTAGGCGGGTGAGTTCTTGTTGACCTCGACCGCGCCGTCGCCGAGCACTCTGATGTACGGCTCACCGTCATAGCCTCGCACCAGCACGGTCTTCCCGCTCCGGTTGATCAGCAGCAACCGGTCGTCGTAGTTCAGCACCTGCACCTGGACGCCTGACTCGGCAGGCGTGATCGCCCGAACCGTCGATCGATAGTTCGGGCTCCCCTTGTGCGCCGAGGCCGGGGGCGCGATCACCGCCATGAGTGCGATCGCAGCGACAATCCCAGCGGCCACAATCCAGCAAGGCCCCCGGAAGCGCGCGTTGGAACGCGCGCTTCCGGACGTGTCGACGATCAGGGAGGGGCATCCCCGAGGGCCTCGTGGGGGCCGGCCTTGCACGCTGGCGCTCGGCCTGCCGCCGCCTTCAAGCTTTGCGATGTGGATCGATGCGGTCTCGCCCGCGGACGCGCCAACGCCGAAAACGGCGAATGGAGACGGCCGCCGAGCGCCCGCGCAGAGCCGGAGTTGCCGGCCCATGCGTACCTCCTGTGGTGGAACCGAGTGGAGGACCCGCGACCCCCTTTTCGGGCCCGCGGCCTCGCGCTTCGCGGCTACAGGTGCCGCG